>Ga0315338_1000407_pt1 | contig 108542 bp, 106 predicted proteins | sample ASW8metaG_FD_204518 | JGI IMG/M metagenome (GOLD analysis project Ga0315338, IMG submission 204518) | Ammonia-oxidizing marine archaeal communities from Monterey Bay, California, United States - ASW #8 | ecosystem: Environmental > Aquatic > Marine > Coastal | place: USA: California | collected...
CAGCCGAAACAGTGAGGTGATTCATTCTGGTATTTATTATAAGCCAGGTTCACTCAAAGCTAAATATTGTACGCTTGGCAGAGATATGGTTTATGATTTTTGTGAAAAAAACGATATTTGGTATAACAAATGCGGAAAACTTATTGTGGGCAGACATCATCAATCAGAAGAACTAAATACGCTATACAAAAATGGACAGGAAAATAACGTTCCTGAAATACAAATTATTGATAAAAAGGAGATCAATAATCTGGAGCCAAATATAAAAGCAGACATTGCCCTCTATATAGGATGTACCGGGATTATTTCCACTCATGATCTAATGGCGGCATTCTATAAAATTTCCCAAGAAAATGACCATGATTATCTATTTAAATCCCAGATTATAGATGTTCGGAAAGTAGACAGTGGTTATGAGCTGAATATTGAAAATGCGCGGGGTGAGACCGAAAAGGCCCTTTCTCAGTGGGTTATTAATGCTTCTGGGTTAGAAAGTGATTTAGTTGCCCAAATGATTGATGAAAATTCTCCTTCCCTGAGATATTCCAAAGGCTGCTATTATAAATTGTCGTCCAAGTGGCGTGGAGCCTTTGAGCATTTGGTATATCCTCTGCCGGATGAGAAACATGGTTCATTGGGAATACATCTTAGTTTCGATGAAACTCAAATGATGCGATTAGGGCCTAGCGCCGATTGGGTGGATGGCAAAGAAGAAAACTACGATGTAGAAGAGTATTTGCTTGATCAGTTCTTTTCGGAAGGATGTCAATATATCCGTGGGTTAGAAAAGGAAGATTTATCGCCTGACTATGCTGGTATTCGTCCCAAAATATGGATAGATGAAAATCCCATGCCAGATTTTTATATATCTCATGAACAAAAAAAAGGATTTCCAGGATGGATTAATTTAATTGGAATCGAATCTCCAGGGTTGACATCAGCAATTGCTATCGGGGAAGATATCGCTTCTTGGATTACATAAACTTCAGTTGTCGCCAAGCTTCATAAACAATGATAGAAACTGCATTGGCCAGATTAATACTCCGACCAGTTGATTTCATAGGGATTGTTATAGAATCAAATTGATCAATAATTTTTTGAGGTAGGCCGGTGGTCTCGGGACCAAAAATAAAAGCATCATTTTTTTTATAGTTTAAATCAGAATATTTTTTTTTACCCTTGGTAGATATAGAAAAAACTGAATGATAGTTTATTTTATTAAGACAGGTATCCAAATCTGGCCAAAGGTTATAGTCTGCTTTTTTTATATAATCCATTCCTGCCCGGCGCAGCGATTTATCATTAATAGAGAATCCTAGAGGTTCAATAAGGTGTAAATAAAAACCAGTATTTACCATAAGCCTAATAATATTTCCGGTGTTTGGCGGGATTTCAGGCTTATAAAGAATAATATGTAGCAATTATATTATTTTTCTTCTTGACTATAAAAGAAAGAATTTAGTATTTAACAATACTAAGAACTGGATTTGTCTCTAATAAATCAGCACCATTTAATTCTACTAATTCAATTACAAATGCATAACTCACTATTTTCCCACTTAATCTTTTTACTAAAGAACCAGTAGCTTTTGCTGTACCACCGGTTGCCAGTAGATCATCAACAATCAATACATTATCCCGATCATTAATAGCATCCTTATGCATTTCTATAGCATCGGTACCATATTCAAGTTCATATTCCTCTGAGATGGTGTCACTAGGGAGTTTCCCCGGTTTTCTAGCCAGAACAAATTTACATCCCAATTTTAAAGATAAAGGTGCGGCGAATATGAAACCCCTACTTTCAATACCAACGATAACATCAATTTCTTTGTTCTTAAATGCATTGTAAAAGCAATCAATCGTTTCTCTAAACGCATTATTATTCTGCAATAATGTGGTGATATCCTTGAATTGAATTCCGGGTTTTGGAAAATCAGGTATATTACGAATGCTTTTTTTAATACGTTCAATATTCATTCATTTTTTCTTTTTGTCATTTTCGTAAATTAGTGGTATTACTTGTTCGATTAATTTTTTTATGTTCTCTACGTTTTTTTCCATTACAGCATAGATCATTTCCATCGTTACTTCGTTCTCACTTTCATGCCAGCAGTCGTAATCGGTACTCATGGCCATGCTCTGGTATTCCAATTCTAACTCTCGAGCCAAAACTATCTCAGGCACTGTAGACATATTGATGATATCACAGCCCCACGAACGAAACATTATACTTTCAGCTTTGGTGCTGAATCGCGGCCCTTCAATTGTCACAACAGTGCCACTATCATGATAGGCAAACCCAAGCTGGTCACAAGCTCGTGCCAAACAATTTCGCAATCCTGTGCTAAATGGTTCACCCATGGATACGTGTTGTACCTCCGAACCATCAAAATAGGTATTAATTCGTTTGGTAGTATGATCAATAAATTGATCAGGAAAAATAAAATGTCCAGGTTCAATCTGTTCGCGTAGTGAACCACATGCAGTAGCAGCAAGAATATGGGTACAGCCTTTTTCTTTTAATGACCAAATATTAGCTTGATAGTTTACATTGGTAGGATTAATGGAATGACTCGGTCCATGACGGGATAGTATTACGACAGGAACGTTTGCAATATTACCAACAATTAATTCAGAACTTGGATCACCATAGGGCGTAGAAACAGTTTCTTTTGAATAATCACTGATAAATGTTGGTTCTTCCATACCGGACCCACCAATAATTCCTATTTTTAAATCAGTTGGCATGACGGTGCTCTTTTAGCGAATCTTTATACGGATATGACGCAATGCCTTTCTCAGTTATAATACCATGTATTAATTCTGCAGGGGTTACATCAAAGGCAGGTGTCGTAACCTCGATGTCTTCAGCGGTGAATTGCACACCTTTGATTCGAGTTACTTCTTCTAATGAGCGCTCTTCTATAGGTATATCATTTCCTGATTCAATATCATAGTCAATGGTGGATAGAGGTGCCGCAACATAAAAAGGCACTCCGTGATGTTTTGCAAGAACAGCCAAACTGTAAGTCCCAATTTTGTTAGCAGTATCTCCATTAGATGCAATGCGGTCAGCACCAACAAAAATGCCGTCAATATTAATTTTTTTCATTGTCCGTGCTGCCATACTATCTGTCATCAAAGTAAAAGGAGTTTTGGTCCGTTTCAATTCCCATATATTTAATCTTGCTCCTTGAAGTAATGGTCGTGTTTCACAGACATGTACTTTTAGGTCTTTCCCCTGAGCATGGGCATATTGTATCACACCCAATGCAGTACCAATTCCACTTGTAGCCAAACCACCTGTGTTACAAATTGTCATGACATTAGCCTTATCAGGGATAAGATTGGCACCATGTAAACCCAGGTTATGGCAACGCTCAATATCATTTTCCCTTATTTCATGGGCTAGTTCCAATAAGGCAAGTCTAAGAGCATCCACGCTTCCAGAAAAGTTAGTTGCTTTGTCTTTCATCTGTTTTACAGCCCACATTAAATTAACAGCTGTGGGCCTAGTGGCGCCAATTTCTTCTGCTTTTTTGTGATAGATTATAACAAATTTTTCAAGTTTGGTTTCTTCAATTTCATTTGCCGCAAGAACACAAGCGTAAGCCCCAGCAACACCAATGGCGGGTGCACCGCGAATGGCAAGTCGATGTATAGCATCACAGACTACACGATAATCATCCGTTTTAATGTATTCTTCATCTAAAGGAAGTCTAGTCTGATCAATTAATTTGACTCTGTCATTTTCCCATATTATTGTGGGCGTTAGAGCAACTAGTGTTTCTAAAGGCATTGATTATAATTTTTAATTAATTATTTTAGTTTCGATGAGGTTCAACAATAACTTTTAAAGATTCGGTTCCATTTTGCACTAAATCAAATCCATTTTGAATTTCATCTAATCCGATGCGGTGAGTTATCATTTCTTTGACTTTGACTTTTTTTTCTGAAATTAGATTTAATGCTTCCTTCAGATCATTTGGAGAATTGGCATAGGTAGTGGTAATGGTTCGATCATGCTTAAAAAAAAGTTCATTAATATCAAATTGAACCGTTGTGTCTGGATCTGATGGTGCAAACAACAATATTGTAGCCCCATCTCCAGCTACTTCAAAGCTACCTTGGACAGCTTTAGGGTGACCAGTAGTCAGAATGATTATATCCGCTTTTTGGTCTATTTTATCTGCTATTATGCTAATATCTTCTGCAACTATATCAGCACCGAACTTTTTAGCCCATGGCAGGCGATTTTTATTTATATCTACTGCAATAATACGTTCAGCACCACGAGCCTTGGCTAGGGCGATATGCAAAATACCCGATATGCCACTTCCAATAACTAGTACAACATCGCTTGCTCCTAGGTTGATCCTGTCTTGGCCCCGTATAACACAAGCTAGCGGTTCTGCAAACGAAGCTTCTTCATATGTTATATTATCTGGAATTTTAAAAACACCCAGACGAGTGTTAATTTTGGGCAACCGTACATACTGGGAAAAACCACCAGGGTCATATGTTGTAGAGTGGAGGGTTTTACACATTGTTTCTTGTCCACGATTACAAAATCTACATTCCAAACAGGGGACATGATGACAAGCAACCACTCGGTCGCCCACTTTTAGATGATTGACTCCTTTACCCAACTCAATAATTTCACCGGATGTTTCATGTCCGAGAACCACCGGGACCTTGTCAAGGCGGTACCATTCCATAAGGTCACTACCACAGATACCACTGGCGTGGATTTTTACTAGGCATTCACCTTCAGAAATTTGGGGAATTGGGTGCTCTTCTAAACGAATATCGGTGTTACTGAAATAATTGGCAATCAGCACGATTTACATAGAGCTTTTATATTGCTCATAAGCGTCCTTGGGGTTAACTCCGTTTACAACGACCGAACGTACAGTCTGAATCATATTTTCTGGAGATTCCGATTGGAATATATTACGGCCCATATCCACGCCAGCAGCTCCATCACTGATCGCTTTATGGGCAAATTCCAATGCATCTAACTCCGGCACCTTTTTTCCACCAGCTATTACAACTGGTACAGGGCATGCAGCAATTAAGTCGCTAAAACCATCACAATAATAAGTTTTTACTATATCAGCACCCAATTCTACAGCAATACGCGATGCCAGAGACAGATATCTTAGATCCCGATTCATATCTTTTCCCACTGCCGTAACTGCTAAGACAGGGATACCATAACGATGAGCGTTATTAACCAGTTTTGAAAATTCAACAATAGTTTGATGCTCATATTCACCGCCAATATAGATCGAAAAGGCAACTGCTGATGCATTCAAACGAATCGCATCTTCAATTGATACACATAGTTTTTCATTGGACATATCTTCATTTAGGATGCTATTACCACTAGAAACACGCAATACAATGGGTATATTGGTACGTTTCGGAATACTATTTTGTAAAATGCCTCTGGAAAGCATTAGACTATCTGCATGTGGCAATAACGGTACAATTGTTTCACGTGGATTTTCTAAACCTGATGTTGGTCCCATAAAATATCCGTGATCAATAGCAAACATGACGGACCCCGTGTCCTTTGGAAGGCCAGGTAATACTCTATCTAATCGATTTCTTAAACCCCAATTCATTATTTTATCCTTTTATTTATATTGATTGATTATGAAAAAATTTGAATTATAAAATTTACTCTGACTTTCCTTGTGCAACAACTTCAGCTGTTTTTTTATTAATTTCTTCTGGATCCCCTAAATAATAATGTTTAATTGGATTTAGTTCATCATCTAACTCATAAACTAAGGGTACTCCGGTAGGTATATTTAATCCAACGATTTCTTCATCAGAAATTTTATCCAAATATTTAACTAAAGCACGAAGAGAATTACCATGTGCTACAATTAAAACTTTTTTCCCAGATTGGATGATTGGGGCTATTTTTTTATGCCATAGAGGGAGAAATCGATCCACTGTATCTTTGAGACATTCTGAATTAGGCAATTTAGAAGTATCAAGGTCACTGTATTTTTCATCAAATCGGGAATGACGTTCATCATCTAAATTCAAGGGTGGGGGCGGTGTATCATAGCTTCGGCGCCAAACCAATACTTGTTCATCACCATACTTTTGAGCCGTCTCCGCTTTGTTTAAACCCTGTAGGGCTCCATAATGTCGTTCATTCAGTTGCCAATGATATTTAATCGGTATATCTTTGATTCCCATTTCTTCTAAGCATAAATCCATAGTCTGGATAGCTCGCCTAAGTACAGAAGTATAGATTAAATCAAATAAATAGCCCTTATCTTTTAGCAATTTTCCAGAGGATTGTGCCTCGATAATACCATTTTCAGACAATTCTACGTCTGTCCAGCCTGTGAAGCGATTTTCCAAGTTCCATTGACTTTCACCATGGCGAAGAAGAATAAGTTTATGTATACGCATGAAATTTTATACTTACTTAATCAATTCGACTTCTTTAATCCTAATCTTTCCTGATTATAGGTCCTATCCTGAATTTCTCTCCACCAAGTTTCATTATCCAAATACCACTGTATCGTTTTTCGTATACCTGTTTCAAATGTTTCATTCGGTTTCCAGCCCAGATTGTTTTTGATCTTGGATGCATCAATGGCATAGCGAAAATCATGTCCTGGCCGATCTTTTACATATGTGATGAGCTCATTATAAGATTTGCCATTAGCCCGAGGGTTTAATTTGTTTAAAACCGAACAAATAGTTTTTACGATATCAATATTGCGGAACTCATTATTTCCTCCAATATTATAGGTTTCACCAATTTCTCCTTTTTGCAGTACCATATCAATAGCATCACAGTGGTCATTCACATACAGCCAATCACGTACATTTAGTCCCTCTCCATATATCGGGAGCGGTTTTTCATCTATGCAATTAGAAATCATTAGGGGAATCAATTTTTCTGGGAATTGATAAGGACCATAATTGTTCGAGCAATTGGTAATCAAAACAGGTAGATTATATGTTCGATGCCAAACTCGAACTAAATGATCCGAACCAGCCTTCGATGCAGAATAAGGAGAACTTGGATCATAGGGAGTGTTTTCAGTGAAAAAACCTTCATCTCCTAAAGAACCAAAGACCTCATCTGTACTTATGTGTAAAAACTTGAAATTTTTAAATTGAGAATTGTTTCTTAATGCTTGCCAATATTCAAGAGCGGCACTAAGAAGAGTTGATGTTCCCACGATATTGGTTTGTATGAAATCCATCGGACCATCGATTGACCTATCTACATGGGATTCAGCAGCGAAATGAACGATTACATTAGGTTGAAAATTATTGATAGTATTTGCAACAAGTTTTAAGTTTGAAATATCGCCCTTAATAAATTGAAAATTGGGTTTATTCGCAATAGAAGCCAAGTTATCTATATTCCCAGCATATGTAAGCTTATCAATGTTCAACACGGTATTTTTGTGTTGTTGAACTTGTTTTAGAATGAAATTGCTGCCGATAAAACCGCAGCCTCCTGTGATTAGTATTCGTTTCATAGTATTTTACTAAACCCTTCCTTATTGTAACGAAATTAGTGGAAAAATGGTTCCCTTCACACTCAAAAATATATAAAATATGTTCACATAATATTAATAAATATAGGCTTGTTTTTATACATTTGTGTACTTTAAGCTTAAAACAGGAATATTAGGTGCAAAAGAGAAAATACAAAGAAAGTGATGTTTGTCATAGTCCAGATAGTGCAGTTGTATGTACTTTTTTCCAGAACCTAATATTGCTTTAGCTCATTCCTGAAAACATCAAAATATAATCAAACATCTAATTACCTTAAGTCAATAGATTAGGTGTAGATGAAGAAAATTTGATAATATTAAAAATGGGAGTGACGGGGCGGAGCCGTGAAAAAAACAGAATATTATAAAATTATTTTTTATTGTATAATTTTCTCTTAATTTCTCAATATTATTATATTTATAATGCATAAACAATATAAACAAAATGTGTATATTATCGTCGTGAGCATGCTGATTCCAGTGGGTGCTCAGAACATCCAGGATTTGCAACGTGCAAAAGCTGATTATGAAAAGTTTCAACAGATGGAATCACAGCAGAAGACGTTAGAAAATCAAATAGAAAAAATTGATTTACAAACAGGTTTACCAGAAAAGGCTGAGATCACGCCTTATTTTATTTCTCCTTCTTTAAAACTAGAAAAAGATCTTAAGCATTATGGGTATGACTTTTTTACAAAACGCGATACTGTTGCGTTTTGGGAAAATCTACCCACTCCTTCAACATATCTTCTTGGATCTGGTGATGAATTGATCATTTCTTTGTGGGGCGAAACCCAATTGCGTCAAACATATACTATTTCCCGCGAAGGAAATATTTATGATCCAAGCGTGGGTCTTTTGAACCTCTCTGGTAAAACTATTCCCGATGCGATGGTTTACCTTAAAGATCAATTTAGTCGGATCTATTCTACTTTGAAGGGGCGTAACCCTTCCACCTTTATGGATGTTTCTCTTGGAAAACTGCGTTTAATTAATGTGAACTTTGTAGGACAAGTCAAATACCCTGGTGTTTATCCCGTCCATCCTTTTTCAACAATTATCACTGGTTTAATTCAGGCTGGCGGTATTGACACTACCGGGACTCTACGTAGAGTGCAAATTAAAAGAGCAGGTAAGATATTTAGCACAATTGATCTATATGACTATTTTTTAAATGGGGAACTCCCAAAAAAAATTCAGCTACGGGATCAAGATATAGTGGTTATTCCTGTAAAAAAATCAACTATAACTATTGATAGTGCTGTAGTAAATCCTGGGATATATGAAGGCGTATCAGGTGAAACAGTATTTGATCTGATTCAATATGCTGGTGGTCTTACCTCAAAATCATCTTCCACAGTCAGCTTACAGAGAATCACACCTATAAATGAACGGAATGGAAGCAATGTTTACAAAAGTTTATACTTGGAGTTTGAAAATACAAAAATGATTGGAGCCCAAGACGGAGATCATATTTCTGTTCATAATCTCTTTAATGAGCAGGAATTTATCCAGCTCATTGGGCAAGTAAAAGTTCCTGGTAGTTATAACTATTATCAGGGAATGCAATTGATAGATTTATTGAAGCTAGGCGGTGGCCTAGAGGATACCACCTACATTAAATCCATTTACATGAAAAAAGCAGAAATTATTCGCCGCAACCCACACTCCCGATATGAAGAAATAATCAACATAAACCTGGAAGATGTAGTAAACCCTAATAATAATACAGGTATAATTCTGCAAAATCTTGACCGGGTTGTGATTCATGCTAACCTAAACTTTTTTGAGCGAAAAAATGTCAAGATTCTTGGTGAAGTCAACATACCAGGTTCATATCCATTGCTAAATAACAATGAATCGCTCAAGGCTATAATAAACCGTGCAGGTGGACTTTCATCTAAAGCACTTGAAAACGGTATATCTATCTATCGCGAAAAAATCTATTTTGAAGATCCTCCAAAAGATAAGGTTCTCACTCGACTGCAAGCACAAACTACCGTTGGCCAGATTCAAACAGAAACAGAAGTTGAAGAAAAAAATAGCAAGATTAAATTAGCCTGGGAGGGCTTTGAGGTAACCCTCATGCCAGGAGACTCTGTTATTATTAAGGAAAAAGTAGGTGCTGTTTTTGTTACAGGCGAGGTTTATAATGCGGGGCTAGTAGAATTTCAGAAAGGTAAATCCATAAGGTATTATCTGGATTCTGCCGGTGGGATCAATAACTATGGCAACCGCAATAATGTGATTTTGGTATATCCCAATGGGATTACTGTTCCTTGGCGTCGCTTTCGTTCGCCCAAAATTATGGACGGTTCTACTATTGTTGTATACCAGAAAGAAGACCTTACGCCCTTTGATGCTACCTTGTTTGCCAATAATATGGCTTCTTTATTATCCTCTTTGATCACAATCTTGGTTTTATCCAAACAACTTTCTGGGTAATTCAAATCAAACAATCTATTGGTTCAACTTCTTCAGATATCATTGCGAATACATCACAACGATTTAATAAAGTATTCATTTTATTGCTTCTACGTAGTTACTTGGATAGCTGTCTGAATTAGAACTGTATAATGAAATTTACTGAACTTGAATCAATTATGTCTAAAAAAGGAATAAATTCCTTGGCTGACATTGCTCGTACCCTAAATACCACACCCCAAGCTGTTTCAAATTGGAAGGCTCGGGACCAAGTCCCTTACCACATCATTGCAAAGATCAACCAAATGACAACTGGAGGTTACACCAAAGAATCATTTCAGCCACAACAATTCACTACTAGCCATTCACCTTTTAGTGTAGAAGAAAAAACTATTTCTGTTTCCGACATACTTCTTTCCATGGCTGAGCAACTGAAGCTCATTTTTCTGGTACCCTTTATTACTATATTCATCACGTTTACTTATGTACAATTCATCCAACAGCCTAAATACATGAGTCAGGCGGTTGTACTTCTTCCTGAGAAAACTACAGGTAATTTAGGCGGCATTGCAGGAATAGCGAGTCAATTTGGTGTAAATATACCCACAGGTGTCCAAGCTGATTTGTCAAGTCCATCACTATTTCCCGAACTTTTAAGCAGTCGTATTTTTGCGGAAAAAATATTAGATAAATTATTTTATACAGAGAAATTTGGCAAAAAATTGACATTATTAGCCATCTTGACCCATGGAGCCAGTAGTCCAGAAATTAATAAAAACAAATTGGTTACTTCGGCTCTTGGTTCTTTGCAGGAAATCCTTGAATTTTATCAAGATCCAAATAGCACCTTTAGTGTCCTCACGGTTACCACTTTTGAACCCATTTTTTCCAAGGAACTAGCAGAAGTTGTTCTTATGGAACTAGAGGACTTAAACCGGTTTTTTAAAACGCAATCAGTTATTGAAAAAACAACATTTATAGAAGAAAGAATCGCTTCTGTAAAGGGTGACCTTGAGATGTCTGAAAAACAGTTAAAAATGTTTAGTGAACAGAATCGTCAAACTTCATCCCCCGCTCTACAGCTGGAACAGGATCGTTACCAAAGAGAAATAGATGTGCAAAAGGGAATTTATCTTACGCTTAAACAACAATTAGAACTAGCAAAAATCGAGGAAGTACAAGAAACTTCAATAGTCCAAGTGTTGGATAAACCTCAAGTTCCTCTTGGGAGTATAAACAAAAATATAAGACTTAGTATTTTTTTAGCTGGAGTATTAGGTATTGGACTCGGTATTCTACTTGGTTTTTTTCGAACTTACCTGAATAACAGTGATATTGATGAACGGCGTAAACTCCGCCGGGGGCGTAACTTTTTGAAAAAGAAAGGGAAAGAGATAATTTTCGACCGCCGGATTTCTGCAATCGTCAGTATCCTGATGATTGTTGGATTACCGTTTTATCTTGGCCACAAATCAAGCAATCCTGTTTTTTTTAGTCGCTATTCTCCAACTTTAATGATTGTTAATATCATATATATTCTCACATTAATTGCATTTGTATCTATATTTATTTTTGTTACTAGAAAAAAAACATAACCTTTCGATTCAAATTTCTGCAGTTTTTCTTTTCTGGTCACTGTTGAATAATTATGTCAAATAAAAATTCAATAATTCAACACAAGAAAGATGTTCGTATTGCTGTTATCGGTCTTGGTTATGTTGGCTTACCTCTTGCTATTGAATTCAGCAAGAAATACTACACAATTGGTTTTGATAAAAATAATGATCGTATTAATCAACTTAAAAACAATTTTGACAAAACATTATCAGTTACAAAAGATGAATTACAATCAGCAGATTTGAAATATTCAAAAGACATAAGTGATTGCAATGTCTACATCATTACTGTTCCCACACCAGTAGGCGAATATAATAACCCTAATATGTTGCCATTATCCTTAGCTAGCAAAACAGTGGGCGGTGTTCTCAATAAAAATGATGTAGTTATTTATGAATCAACGGTGTATCCTGGTGCTACTGAAGAATTCTGTGTACCTATTTTAGAAGAAAAATCAGGTTTAAAGTATAATAAAGATTTTTTCTGTGGTTATAGTCCTGAACGCATCAACCCTGGGGATAAAAAACATACATTAACAACAATCACTAAAATAACATCCGGATCTAATAAAAAATCTGCCAATTTTGTGGATGAACTATATCAAAGTATTATTCCCGCTGGTACTTTTAAGGCAACATCAATTGCTGTGGCTGAAGCAGCAAAAGTTATTGAAAACATTCAACGCGATGTAAATATTGCTTTAATCAATGAACTATCCATGATATTTAACAAACTAGATTTAGAAACTCATGAAATATTAGAAGCAGCCGGTACCAAATGGAATTTCTCCCCGTTTCGTCCTGGTTTAGTGGGCGGCCATTGTATTGGAGTTGATCCTTATTATTTAACTTATAAAGCTAAAGAGATTGGTTACCACCCTGAAATTATCTTAGCTGGTAGAAGAATCAATGACACTATGGGCAAGTATATTGCGGATCGTACAAAAGAAGAAATGATAAAAGCCAGAATAGACCCTGTTGATGCAAAAGTCGCTGTTTTTGGACTTACATTTAAAGAGAATTGTCCGGACCTGCGAAATACAAAAATACCTGACATCATTGAACACCTAAAAATGTATGGATGTGAAATTTTTGTTACAGATCCTTATGCTGATAATCTTGAAGCCAAAGATCTATACAATATTAATTTAGTAAATATCGATCAAATTCCTGATTGTGATGTAGTGGTGTTAGCTGTTTCACATGATAATTACAAATCAATTAATAAAAAAACTTGGCTTCAACTGTTAAATAATAAAGGGGTTTTTATTGATGTCAAATCAATGAAGCCCAAAGATTTTTTTAGAGATAAACCCATTAGACACTGGTGTTTATGATTTTTCATTTCAAAAATTAAATATCGACGCACTATAATTTCATAATATGAAAATTCTTGTTACTGGAGCAGCTGGGTTCATTGGGTATCATCTCTGTAAAAGATTATTAAATGATGATTTCGAAATTTTAGGTATTGATAACCTTAATGATTACTATGATCCTAACCTTAAACTTGCTCGTATTGATCAGCTCAAAAACTTCAAAAACTTTAAATTTGAAAAAGTAGATATAGCAAACAAGGATTTAATCACCCAATCATTTCAATCATTTAAACCAAGAAAGGTAGTTAATTTAGCTGCGCAAGCTGGAGTAAGGTACAGTATTGAAAATCCATATGCTTATATGGAGTCTAACCTGATAGGGTTTTTGAATATTATTGAACTTTGTCGGCATAATGATGTGGAGGGATTGATTTATGCTTCTAGCTCTTCTGTCTATGGTGGGAATAAAAAAATTCCATTTAGTATAGGAGACCAAATTGATAAACCGCTTGCTCTATATGGGGCAACTAAACAAGCCAACGAGTTAATTGCTCATTCATATTCTCATCTTTATGGACTTAGGACTACGGGTTTAAGATACTTTACTGTTTACGGTCCTTGGGGTCGTCCTGATATGGCCATGTATATTTTTACTAAAAAAATATTGGCTGGTAAACCTATCCCTGTTTTTAATAAGGGCAATATGAGAAGAGATTTTACATATATTCATGATATAATTAGTGGCACTCATTCGGCCATAAATAAAAATTATAAATATGGCCTTTTTAATTTGGGAAACAATAAAAGTGAGAAACTAATGGATATGATTGCTTTAATTGAAAAAGAATTAGGTAAAAAAGCAATAATAGACTTTAAACCTATGCAACCAGGAGATGTTAAGGAAAGTTTTGCTGATATTGGAAAATCAATAAAAAAATTAAATTATAATCCAAAAACTTCAATTGATGAAGGAATACCAAAATTCGTTAGTTGGTATAATAATTATTATAAAGTATAGTAATATAAATATTCCCAAAGATCATTAGAGGCAATCTATTAATTCCAATAGATTATCACCAAATATATGAAATGATTAACGGTAAAAAAGTAATTACTATTATTCCCGCAAGGGGTGGTAGTAAAGGAATCCCCGGGAAAAATAAACGCATTTTTATTGATAAACCATTGATTTCGTGGTCTATAGAACATGCTCTTAAAATTAATATAATTGATGAAATAATTGTAACAACGGATGATGAAGAACTAATTGATATTTCAAAATTATATGATGTAAAGATTGTTAAAAGACCAAAATATTTATCAAAAGATAATTCATTGGTTATTGATGCAGTTAGGCATGCTTTAAATAAATATTATAAAAATAATTATAATAATGAAATTTTACTAATGTTGGAACCTACTTCGCCTTTTAGAAGAAAATCCGATACAATTTCCTGTATTGAAATGGTATCATCTGAAAACACTATATTTAATTCTGCTTCCACGTTCAGAGATGCTATGCTACATCCCTGTCGTGCATGGAAAATGAATAATTCATTATCTATTCAAACTTATATAAATGATTCTAAGCCATGGTTAAATCGCCAGGATTTACCAAATGCATACCAGCCTACTGGTACTTATGTTTTCAAAGCAATACCTGAAATGAAAAATTTTGTGTTATCAGGTACGATAGGAGCCGTTATCGTTCCCTCCAAATATTGCATAGATTTAGATGAAGAATATGATTGGTTTATAGGTGAAATTATTATGAAAGAGTTACTAAAAAATGGAAAATAAAGTATTAATCACTGGAGCTAGCGTCGGAGTTGGGTTGTCATTAACAAAGTTCTTGGTAAACAATGGATTTACTGTAATCACGATTTCTAGGCGAAAGGATATGGCAAAACAAAAAATAGCTTCAAAAAACATCATAAGTTATGGTTGTGATTTAACGGATCTTGATGATTTACAAAGACTTATAAAAGATGATATTTTAAAAGAACATAAATACATACCATTTCTTATAAATAATGCTGGATCAAACATTAAAAAAGAATTTATGAATATTAGTATGGATGAGTTTAATTATCTTTACTCGCTTAATACGTTTGCTCCAAGTTTATTAATTCAAACTTTATTACCAAAAATGCTCGAAAAAAATTTTGGGAGAATAATTAATATAACCTCTGGTGCTCCTTTAGATCCTAACAATAATTCCTCAGTTTTTGCGTCCTCAAAAGCAGCGCTTAATTCCATTACAATTGCTGTTGCAAATGAGTATAAAAATCATAATATAAAAATAAACTTGATGAGCCCAGGGCCCGTAAAATCTGAAATGGAACCTGACGCACCTTTTGATCCATCGATTTGCCATGAGACATTGGAATATCTGCTATTATTGGATAAAGAAGGACCTACTGGCAAGTTTTTTTGGTTAGGTTATGAAATACCATTACACCCAAACTTAAATGGCATTAAATGGCTTGAAGGAAAAGCCACCGAAAAATACAAAAGGATAAGATAAAATGTTAAAATTAGGTATTATTGGATTAGCCACAAAAACTAATGGACATCCATTTTCCTACTCATCTATTATAAATGGATATGATTCGGAAAAATTTCCAAAAGATGAATGGAGAGGAATATATAATTATCTAGAGAGAAGACATTTTTCTGAGATGAATATTCCTAATGTAAAAATTACTCATCTATGGACACAAGATAAACATATCAGTTCTAGTTTAGCTAAAGCATGTTTTATTGAAAAAATTGTTGGTGACTATGAAAATATGATAGGTGAAGTTGATGCAGTAATAATCGCTAGGGATGATGAAGAAAATCATTATAAAATGGCAAAACCATTTTTAGATGCCGGTATCTATCTATTCATTGATAAACCTTTAACTGTTGATATGAATAATTTGAAATATTTTTCTAATTATTTAAAATCAGGAAAATTAATGTCTTGTTCTGGTATACGATATTGTTCAGAATTGGATGATTTTAGGGCCAAAAATTCTTGGGGTAAAATTAATTTTATTACGGGTACAGTTATGCAAGATTGGGAACATTATGGTATACACTTGTTAGAGGGGATAATGGGCGCTAATGCATTTAAACCTCTAAGTGTTAGAGCTATTAGAAATAATACCCTCAGTGTAATTATAACAACTGATCAGGAATACAATATTGTTATTAACACGATTGGTGATTCAAGTTTTAGTTTCGACCTTAATTATTACTGCCAGGACAAAAACTTTTCTGCAACAATCACAGATAATTTTACTGCATTTAAAAGGATGCTATATTCCTTTATTAGATTGGTTCAAGATGGTGTTGAACCATACAATGCAAGGGAAACAATTGACTTAATGAAGATATTGATTGCTGCAAAATTATCGATTGATAATAAAGAAGAAATAATAATAGATAGTGATTAATGGAAAATAAAATTTTACCTTGGGCAAAACCTTATTTCGGGCAGGAAGAAATTCAAGCCGTGATTAAATGTATGGAATCTGGCTGGATATCAATGGGTAATAAAGTCAAAGAATATGAGGATAATTTTTCAACAAAATTGAAAACTAATTATTCAATTGCTGTAAATAGTGGTACAGCTGCCTTAGATATAGCTTTAAAAGTACTTGGCATTAAACCCGGCGATGAGATAATTATTCCTTCATTTACATATATTGCAACGGCAAATTCAGTTTTGTATCAAGGTGCAATACCAGTTTTTGCTGACATTAATGATCGAACATTTAACATTGACCCGACAGAGATTGATAAAAAAATAACCGATAAAACAAAAGCTGTGATTTGTATCGATTATGGCGGTAACCCAGCTGATTATGAAAAAATACGTGCTGTAATAAACGGGAAATCAATATTTTTGGTTGAAGATGGAGCCCCTGGTTTAGGCTCAAAATATAAAGACAAATATTGTTGTACCCTTGGAGATATTTCAACTACAAGTTTTCATAGCGCTAAAATAATGACTACTGTAGAGGGGGGTATGATTTTTACAGAAAATGAAGATTGGGCAAATCAATGTAAAATAATTCGTTCACAAGGTGAAAGCCCCTCAAAAAAATATTATCATCCTAGATTAGGGCATAATTATAGAATGACCGATATAAACGCTTCAATTGGTTTAGTTCAATTAAAAAAACTAGATGAAATATTGAAAAAAAGAAAGGATCTTGCAAAATACTATGCAAAATCCTTATCTAATTATTCCGAAAAAATTAATTTTATTAAGATAAAAGAAGAGAATGAGAATTCTTGGTTTCTTTATCCAATATTAATTAATAATAGAAATAAGGTCAGGGACAAGTTATTAGAAAAAAGAATTCAAACTAATATTTCGTGGCCTACTCCAGTATATAAAAATGATCATCTTTTATCATATTTTCATGAAACATGTCCTAAGGCAGAAAAAATTTGTGATCAAATATTATGTTTACCACTATACCATAATATGACATTAGATGAGCAAGATTATATTATTGAATCTCTTTTATCTGTTCTCATTTAAATTTCTATATTTTTCAAAATATAATAATTATAATTGATTGATATCATCATATTAACCGGTGGTTTTGGTTCTCGTCTGGATTCGATTAGCAATGGAACTCCGAAAGCACTAATGCCAATAGGTAACTTGGTTTATCTAGACATTCTTTTACAAAAAGTTTTTAAATATAGTATTTCCCGTGTTTATTTGAGTTTATTTTATAAATCAAATCTGTTTGAAGATTATATTAATCAATCAAGTTTTGTAAACAGACTTATGGCTGTGATTGAACCCAAACCATTGGGAACTGGGGGTGCAATCAATTTTGTTGTTAATAATTCAAAAATTTCCTCGCCATTTTTTGTGATTAATGGTGATAGTATATCAAATATCAATCTTAATACAATGGTTACAACATTTGAGAAAAAAAAATTGATAGCCATGATTGGAATTTCAGAAACTGAAGATGCTTATAGATATGGAGCTGTTATAGAAAAAAAAGGAAAAGTTTTATCATTTAATGAAAAGAGCGTCAGAGGTAATGGGTGGATTAATAATGGCCATTATATATTTAGGAAAGAAGTTTTTGATGAATTCAGTAATACTTTTTCATTGGAAAAAGATATATTTCCTAAACTAATACAAAATAATAATTTGGGTGCATTTAAAGTAGTAAATGACAGTTTCATTGATATGGGTGTTCCGGAAGACTATGAAAAATTATGCAATATGTATAAATCTCTAAGATAATGGAATTTAAAATTCAGAATAAATTTGTTGGCTATAATCATACTCTATTTTTTATTGCAGAAGCGGGTGTTAATCACAATGGATCAACAGAGATGGGGAGACAATTAATTGATATTGCTGTTAAAGCAGGTGCTGATGCAGTAAAATTTCAAACCTTTAAGACGGAAAATATAATTATTCCAAACGCACCCAAATCAACCTATCATGTTGAAACGACTGGAGACGACAGTAATCAAAGCTGGTTTGAACTCTTAAAGACTCAAGAAATGTCTAGAGAAATGCATGTTAGACTAATTGAATATTGCTTTGATAAGAAAATTATTTTTTTGAGTACACCTTACGATGAAGAAAGCGCAGATATGCTTGAAGATCTGGACGTTTCGGCTTTTAAAATAGCATCCACGGATACCAGTAATATTCCTCTATTACGTTACATTGCCTGTAAGGGTCGACCCATGATTTTATCAACGGCCATGGCCACAATGAAGGAAGTAGAAGAGGCTGTAACCGCTGTTCGCGGTGAAGGATTAGAAGATATTGCACTGATGCAGTGCACTGGTAATTATCCTGCAAAGCTATCAGATTCCAACTTGCGTGTGATGCAGACATACATGGAAAAACTTAATTGTATTGTTGGTTATTCTGATCATACAATGGATTTTATTAATCCTGTTGCAGCCACCGTTATGGGTGCCAAAATATACGAAAAGCATTTTACCATCGACAAATCCTTGCCAGGTCCAGATCATAGAATGTCTTTGAATCCAGAGGAATTAATAAAAACTGTTAAAGCTATAAGAGATACTGAGATGGCCCTCGGTAGTTCAAAAAAACAGGTGTTGAAAAGTGAAAAAGAAAACCGTATTAGGTTGAGGAAAAGTATTGTTGCAAATACTGATATTAATAAAGATCAAACTATTCAAGAAAAAATGATCGCAATCAAACGCCCAGGGAGCGGTATTTCGCCTGGTAGTATTGATAATGTTATTGGGAAAAAAGCTGTAATTGATATTCCATTAGGGACGCTAATTTCTTTTGATATGTTAGATGGTTAGTAAACAAAATATTGCCATAATTGGTGCAGGTGGCTTTGGCCGTGAAGTATTTCATTTACTAGAAAATGATTTATATAATTGTGTTGGATTCATTGATTACGTAAAAGCAAAAGAAAAACTGCCTATACCAATTATTGGCAATGAAAATGATATGGATATACTAATTAATAGGTATGAATTTTCAACTTGCGTACTTGCAATTGGTAATATGAAAAAAAGAAAAAATATTCATAAATATATTAAAAAATTTGCAATAAAATTTCCGGTTATTAACCATGCTTCGGTGCAATCTTATAGTAAAGATATTAAAGAAGGCACGATACTCTACCCCGGTGTTGTAATAATGAATAACTGCAGTATCGGGAAATACACTTTGTTGAATTCTAGTGTTACTTTGGGACATGATGTAGTTATTGGTGATTTCTGTAATATCAATCCTGGTACCCACTTAGCCGGAAAAATAACAATTGGAGATGGGACATTTATCGGGATTGGCGCCAGTATTATTGAAAACATAACAATAGGTAGGAATGCCATCATTGGTGCCGGTAGCGTCGTCATAAATGATGTACCTGACAATACGACTGTATACGGTATTCCGGCCAAGCCAAAAAATTCATAATGGATTTATTTGTATCTACAACATTTTTGTCAGATGGCAAACCATTACATGAAGCACTATCCCAATGTAAAAATACGGGGATACTATCGGTGGAAATTGGTTCTAATCATTGTTATGAAGAAAGCTATGATTATCTAACCGATTTTTCATTTCAATACCTAGTCCACAACTATTTTCCTATACCCAAAGAATCATTTGTTCTAAATATTGCTTCCATTGAACCAAACATACGCGAGAAAAGTATACTGCATATTAAAACTGCCATTGATTTTTCTAGCGAAATTGGTGGAGAATTGTACACCTTCCACCCAGGTTTTATGACTGACCCACAGGGCTCAAATATCTCAGATAATAATTATGACTTTCAATGGGATGAAAAGCAGCTTCAGCATATCAATTATGATAAAGCCAAAAGCAACATGTATCGTGCTTTAGATGAAGTTGCAGAATATGCTCTATTAAAAAAGGTAAAAATTGCCATAGAAACTGAGGGATCAGTTCTCGAAAAAAATCACCTCTTGATGCAACAATTGGGAGAATATAAAGAATTCATGGAAAAATACAGTTCAGAAGATATTGGTATAAGCCTAAATATTGGTCATCTAAACTTAGCGGCTAATGCATTTAATTTTAAACGGGCAGATTTTGTTAACCTGGTTCAGGATTATATATTGGCCATGGAATTGAGCCATAACAATGGCGTTGAAGATCAGCATTTGCCATTGAATCCAGACGGTTGGTATTGGAACCTGATCCTTGATCCAAGGTTTGAAAATAGCTATAAAATCCTAGAGTTTCGAAATACCAAAATATCAGAGATCGAAAAAAATATTCAAATGATAAAGGAAAAATCTCTTGCCCTTTCAGTACCTAGATAGAATTGTCTTTCATAAAGACGCTACTTTAAAAGAACTACTGGAAAGATTTAACGAAACGGCCACTTATACTGAAAAAAGTGGCTTTGCCATCATAACAAACGATGATGGTAAATGTATCGGCGTTGTTAGTGATGGAGATATTCGTAGAAAATTATTAGATAAGGTTTCTATTGAGGAATCGGTTGAAGCTGCGCTGAATCGGGATTTTACTTACGTGAATGAAGGGGATAATCCGCACAAAATTTTAAGGCAGTTTGATAAAAAAGTAACCAACCTGCCGGTATTAAATAATAAAGGTATTATAGTTGATTTATACCAGTATTCAAAATTTGTGGCATCTACCAGAGCAGAACAGCGCATCATTCGGGCCCGGGTGCCGGTGCGCGTCAGTTATTCTGGTGGTGGAACAGATATGAGCAGCTATATCAATGAGGTGTCAGCAGCAGTTTTGAGTTCCACCATTAACAAATACTGTACGGCATCTGTTATCATTAGGGACGATGATGAAATACATATTAAAAGCAAGGATCTTGATTTGGAATATTCTGCGAAAAACTTTGAGAAAATTGAATATGGTGATGATTTGGATTTAATCAAGGCAGCAATTAAGATCATGCAGCCGGATTATGGATTTGACCTTGAGACCTATGCCGAATATGAACCGGGTACCGGACTTGGCGGTTCATCAGCGGTAGTGGTGTCTGTTCTGGGTGCTCTCAACTATTTCCGCAATGAACAACATCTAGACATTTACCAACTGGCCGATTTAGCGTACCAGGTTGAGCGAATTGAAATGAACATAAAAGGAGGTTGGCAGGACCAATATGCTACTACCTTTGGGGGATTTAGCTGGATTGAATTCCGGCAGAATGAAGTTCTGGTTAATCCATTGCAATTACAGCGAGATACACTATTAGAATTGGAATACAACTTGATGTTATTTCGTTTGGGCGGTACACGGAGTTCAAGCCAGATTCAAGAAAAACACATTGATGATATTGAAAGAAACAAGGATCATCAATCTTTTACAGCCATGATACAACTAGCGGAAAAAATGAAAGAAGCCCTTTTGAAAGGTCAAGTTAAACGCTTTGCTGATCTGTTGCATGAGTCTTGGATATTAAAAAAAGCAACGAATCAATCTGTCACTAATGAATTTGTGGAAGACTGTTATAATACTGCCCGGGAATTAGGAGCTCTAGGAGGAAAATTGTCAGGAGCCGGTAAGAGTGGTTATTTGCTAATCTATTCATCGCCTCTTTATCAGAAAAAAATCAAATCTGCCTTGGGGGATAAAGGTGCAGTACAAGAACTTTTCAAATTTACAGCAAAAGGTTTAGAAGTATGGTCAACAAAAAGATAAATAATTATGAAGCTTAAAGTATTGGTAACAGGCGGCGCTGGATATATTGGCTCAGTTTTTGTATCCAAGCTTCTGGAAAAAGGATATCAGGTTAAAGTATTGGACAATTTTATGTACCAGCAGAATAGTTTGTTGGATGTATGTTATCAACCAAACCTGGATATTATTGTTGCAGATGTAAGGGATGAAAACCAATTAAAAACTGAAGTGGAAAAACATGATATTATTATACCTTTGGCAGCAATTGTTGGTGCACCGGCCTGTGATAAAGATAAAACATTAGCAACTGCAGTAAATTTGACCCAAATACAGAATATTGCTAAATGGGTTTCAAAGGATCAGAAAATTCTATATCCTGTAACAAATAGTGGGTATGGCATTGGGCAGAAAGAAATTTATTGTACGGAAGAAACCCCCTTAAATCCTATTTCGCATTATGGCAGAACAAAAGTGGACGGTGAAAAAACCCTTTTAGACATGGGCAATGCAGTCACTTTTCGGCTAGCTACAGTATTTGGTGTTGCCCCTCGTATACGCATGGATCTTCTAGTGAATGATTTTGTTTACCGGGCTTTTAATGATCGGTTTATAGTTTTATTTGAATCACATTTTAAACGGAATTATATACATATCCGTGATATTGCATCTGTATTTTTTCACGCGATGGATAATTATAATCAAATGAAAGGTGAAGCTTATAATGTGGGGTTAAGTGATGCTAATTTGTCTAAAATGGAACTGTGTGAAAAAATTAAGATTCATCTCCCGGACTTCAATATTTTTGAATCGGAAATAGCGCAAGATCCAGATAAGCGTGATTATATTGTCAGTAATGAAAAAATTGAAACCACGGGATGGAAACCAATATTCAGTATTGATGATGGAATTGTAGAACTCATTAAAATGTATTCTTTTCTGACAGTAAATCCTTACACTAATATTTAATTGAGTAAATATGTATGAAAATATAAATATTCCAGTTTCTGTAAAGGAACAATTTGATATTTCAGGAAGGGTGGCAATTATAACCGGTGGCGGAGGATTTCTCGGATTACAGTTTTCAGAAGCAATATCAGAAATGGGTGGTATTCCAATACTTATTGATAATAATAGAGACTTACTGCAAAAAAATGAAGCTAAGTTAGATCAATTTGGCTGTAAACAGTACAATAGCTATATATCAGATGTAACAGATGAAAAAAGTTGTATAAATACAATTGATCAAATTAATTCAGACTTTAGCCGAATTGATATTCTTATTAATTGTGCAGCACTTACAAAATCTGGTATTGAGGATAAAAACAAAGAATATTTTACTTCATTTGAAAAATTAGATCAAAAACTTTGGGATGCAGGATTAAAAATCAATTTAACTGGTACGCAGATTATGTGCAAACTAGTTGGTACCTATATGGCAAATAAAGGTAAAGGTAGTATAATTAATATAGCTTCTGAAATTGGAATTATAAGTCCTGATCAAAGGATATATCAATCAGATGATAGTGGGTATAAAGGTGTTAATTTTAATTCACCTGCTTTTTATGCTGTAAGTAAGGCTGGAGTAATACATCTAACAAAATTTCTATCAACTATTTGGGCGGAAAAAAATGTACGTGTCAATTCTATTTCACCTACAGGCGTATATCGTCATCATGACCCAGGATTTGTAAAAAAATTGAGCCAGTGTATTCCAATGGGAAGAATGGCATTACCAAATGAATTTAAGGGCGCTATTGCATATTTATCTTCAGACGCATCTTCCTTTGTAACTGGTCATAATCTCATAATTGATGGTGGTAGAACAATCTGGTAGATTAATATGATGCAATTGGGAATAATGAGCGGCCGTCTTACAAAAAATAAAGAAGATAAAGCACATTGTTTCCCAGTTGACACTTGGAAAAAAGAATTTAAGATTTCGTCAAAATTAGGTATTAATGCTATTGAGTGGGTTGTTGATTCAAATTCATTGGATATAAATCCAATAATAAATAATAAAATTAGTGAAGTAAAAAGGATTTCAAGTTCAACTTCTATTAATATACCTGTATTAAATGCATATATTTTTTTTGAAAAAAGACTTTATGGAAAGAAAGATAATAAATTTTATGAAAATAAATATTTTCTTCATGATCTTATTACTAAATGTGCAAAAATAAAAATCCCAATTATTGAAATACCTCTCCTAGGAAAAAATTCTCTGAAAGATAATGATATTACATTAGATACAATACTATCAAATATAAATGAAGAAATAAAACTTGCATCAAAACTAAAAGTTAAGCTTGCATTTGAAATAGATGTCAAGCATGATTTAGTTATTCCTTATTTATCTGATAATCTACCAATTGGTATTACAATAGATACGGGGAATTATTATAGTTTTGGATATAACCTGTTTGACGAAATACACCAGTTAAACAAATATATAATAAATGTTCATATTAAAGATCATAAAGATGGTTTTGGCAATGTCAAACTAGGAACGGGAACAGTAGATTTTTCTCGCGTATTTAAATCATTGAAATTAATTAATTATGATTCAAATGTAATTCTCGAAATACCAAATCTCGCAAAAATATTTAATTTGGATTCTAAGATAGGACTTTCTAATTGTAGAGAGCATCTGCGGTTTATTAAGGATCAATTGTTATAGATAATATAATTTGCGGGAAAATATATTTTATCACCATTTTTCTAAACCCTGTAGGCAATAATAGGAGTGTTGGAATATGAAAATATTAGGATATGATGTTTCAAAACCATTTGATTATGAGAATGGGTTTTACATTACTTCTCCCAAAAGTAGAATAAGTAAAATTCTTGGTCATTATGAAATATATAATAAAATAATCAACCTTGATGGTGATATAGTTGAGTTTGGTGTTTTTAAGGGTGCATCTCTAATTAGATTTGCCACTTTCCGTGATATTATAGAAAAAAAAGGATCTAGAAAAATTATAGGCTTTGACGCTTTTGGACAATTTCCTAGGCATAATATTGATTCTGATAATGAATTTGCTGATTATCATGATGAATTAGTGGGCTATGGTATCCCTTTTGAAGACCTTAAAAAATGTTTGAAATATAAAAAAATAGATAATGTTGAATTAATTAAAGGAGATATTCTTAAGACACTTCCAAAATATTTAGAAAAGAATAATAACCTAAAAATTGCTCTTTTGCATATTGATGTTGATGTATATCTTCCAACAAAAATGATTTTGGAATTGTTATTTAATAAGGTTGTAAAAAATGGAATTATTCTACTGGATGAATATAATGAAAAAGGCGGAGAAGGAGAAAGTCGTGCGGTGAATGAATTTTATTCAGATAAAGAATTTGAGCCTATTAAAATGGATTTGATCAAGGACAGAGCACCTACTATAATAATCAAATAGATAATCTTAAATCGAATTAAATACTTATTATTTATAAGATGTTGATATTTAATAAGAAATTAATTTTTAAAAATCCTCCGAGTACTCAGATTGTTATATTTGATGAAACTAACAATCATTTTATTAATGAATTAATTTTTAAAGGATCATCATTGTTTACATATACGATGAATCCTGAAAACATATATATTACCTTTTCTATGATATATTATTTTATAAAGTCTTTGATAACTTTTAATTTTAATAGTATAAAAAAAAGAAAAAGGAAATTACGGGCATTATTTTCAGAATTATTCCGTCATTATCGTTTGGCTTTTTTTCATTTCATGAAGCCCAAGGTTGTTATTACGTTTATTGATAATTCCGAACCGTACCATTGGCTTTGCAAAAAATATAAGACTACAAATTTCTTTGCTATTCAAAATGGAGTCAGATTGGTATTCCATCTTAACAAAGGACCTAAGCATTATCATATGCATTATTTTTGTTTCGGAGATTATGAAAAAGATTTGTTTAATAAGTTTAACCATAAAGTTGAGCAATATATTCCTGTTGGTTCATTATTAGCTGGTTATTATATGTCTACAAGTTCTTCTAGCTCTCAAATAAAATATGATATATGTGTATTTTCAAGTATAATTCATAAAAACTATTTTGATCCTCAATTAAAAGATTTTTGGGAATCCTATAAATTAATGAATAAATACTTAGCAAGATATATTACAGAATATGAAATTAAGTTTGCTATCGCAACTCGAAATAAATTTAATACAGATTTACCTGCACCAGGCTACCCAGGAGAAGAAGCCTATTATAGAAATATATATGGTAATAACGTAAAACTTATACAAAGAGATGACAGCAACTTTATTTCTTATCAAACCTGGAATGAAAGTGATATTGTAATTGGGAGTGCTACTACAACAGTGCGTGAAGCCTTTGGTTGGGGAAAGAAAGTTTGTTACTGTGATTTTACAGAAACAAAAAAATATCATGACTATGATTCAATGATAATGTTTACAACGCCAAATTATGAAGATTTTAAGAGTCATATAAATAAACTTAGATTTGAACCGCAGGAAAAATACAATAAACGAACAAAAAAATATGCGTCATATTTAATGAATAATGATCCAGATTATCCGCCGCATATATATATCAGAAAAAAGATAGAAGAATATTTGTAGAAAAATTTTGTTTTTACTTTGTCAAGTTATAAAAACAATTTGGAATTCTTATACAATAAATCATCGGAAACATTATTTTTCTCTCAGGATTTAAAATATGGCAATAATTAAAGAATTATTCATTAAGTAACTGAGAAAGATTAAAAGTAAAACACTTAAAGAAAAATATGCCTGATAACAATAAAAAACAGTATAGTTTTCTCAAAGATTCATCTGTTTATTTAACTGCCACAACCATAAGTAGTGCAATTAGTTTTATCACTTTACCAGTCTATACCAAATACCTTACCCCAAGTGACTACGGTGTTGTAGCTATATTTATAATGTTTGGTCAGGTTTCATCAAATTTGTTATCTATTGGTATTCAAAATGCTTCATATAGATATTACTTCAAATATGATGGTAATAATGAAGTTTATAAAACATTATATTCAACAAACTTAGTATTTCTTCTTTTTATCTACCTGATAGGTGCTCTAGGTATTTATTATCTGGCAAATTGGTTTTCATCCACAATTTTTGGTGATCAAATTTCGTCAAGATTAATCCGTTTGTCATTTTTGAGTGGATGTATGCATTACTTCATTAGTTATTTTACATTGATATTAACAGCACAAAAACGTTCTCTTGCCTATGCAATCATTACAGTCTCGCAGGCATTGATAAAGATGGCTGTTTCTTTCTACTTTATTTTCATGTATTCTTTTAAATATATGGCTCTGATTTATGCAACTCTCTTAACTCAAGGGCTAATGATTGTTTGTCTTCTGATAATTTCAATAGATTTATTAAGCATTCGATTTTCATTGTCTAATCTTAAGGAATCGATTAGATATTCTTTTCCGTTAATCCCTAGGCAGGTTATTGGCCTGATTTATCAATCTTTTGATAAGACTATGCTAACTAATTATACAGGACTAGTTTCTGTTGGCTATTATACTTTTGGTGAAAAATTTGCATCCATCCTAAAGTTGGCAATGGATTCATTTTCAAAGGTTTGGTCACCTTTCTTTCTAAATAAGGCAAATGAGAATACTAAACAAGCGCGGGAATCTATAGCCAAACGTTTTATTCAACTGGCTTTTTTTTTGCCCTGATTGGGCTTGGAATCATTTATTTTTCAGAAGAAATGATCAAACTATTAACCACGGAAGAATATTACCCCGCGATGTATATAGTGCCTATCTATGTTTATTACCACCTTTTTGGAATTATAGGTATGTTTGCTATTAACCAGATGATACATGCTGAAAAAATGTTATATATTCTTCCAGCATCAATTATTAGTATCATATTAAACATTACTCTAAATCTTTTATTAATCCCCAAATATGGCGCCATTGGAGCGGGGATAGCTACTGCTATTTCAGCTTTTGGCGCTAATTGCTCAAACCTATATTATGGCAATAAACTATATCCAATTTCTCATTGGAGAAGGCAATTAGCCATTTTATTTATAACTGTAATTATATTTACTATTCCAATATACCCAATAATGTTATCAGAACTTAATTTCATGAAAAAAATATTGTTGAAATTAATTATCATTTTATTTTTTATAACATTAGGTATATATCAAAAATATATTTCAGTAAATCAAATAATAAATATTGGTAATAGAATTTTTCAGAGAAAAACTCGTACATCTATTTAAAATAACCTTTACTTGATTACAATGAAAATTTCGAGAATATAATTTGCTATTAAATGGATATTATGATGGATGATTTTTTAATATTTGGCTCACCGTATATTCTTGACTCTGAAATAAATGAAGTAGTTGATAGTTTAAAATCCGGTTGGCTTGGCACAGGGCCTAAAGTAAAGAAATTTGAAGATAATTTTAAAAATTACAAGAATATAAAACATGCCGTTGCAGTTAATTCATGTACTGCTGCACTTCATCTTAGCTTGGTGGCATTAGATTTAAAACATGGCGATGAAGTAATAACAACGCCCATGACCTTTTGTGCTACTATAAATGCGATAATTCATGCGGGAGGAACTCCTGTTTTAGCAGATATTGATCCGATAAGTATGAATATTGACCCAAAAAGAATTGTAGAAAAAGTCACAAATAAAACAAAGTGTATAATACCCGTTCATTTTGCTGGTAGGCCATGTGATATGAATTCAATTATGGCCATCGCTAAAGATTATGATATTAAAGTAATTGAAGATTGTGCTCATGCTATTGAGACAACTTATCATGAGAAAAAAGCTGGTACATTTGGCAATTTTGGATGCTTCAGTTTTTATGTAACAAAAAATCTAATCACAGGTGAAGGTGGTATGATCATTTCAAAAAATGAAAAATGGATAAATAGAATAAAGAGGCTGGCATTACATGGTCTGAGTAAAGATGCTTGGAAGAGATTTGGTGATGAAGGTTATCAACACTATTATGTTGAAGAAGCTGGATTTAAATACAATATGATGGACATCCAGGCTTCAATTGGAATTCACCAGTTAAAAAGAATTGAAGAAAATTGGCTTCGCCGTCAAGAAATTTGGAATTACTATAATGAAAATCTTTCTGAACTTTCAATTGTATTGCCAGCGCAACCAGAAAATAATACTAGACATGCCTATCATTTATACACAGTTCTCATTGATAAAAATAAAACGGGTATGTCGAGGGATGAATTTTTAACCAAAATGAATGATGAAAAGATTGGTACAGGAGTACATTACCTAAGTATTCCTGAGCATCCCTTTTATCAAAAAAGATTTGGTTGGAAGTTGAAAGATTATCCTCACGCAATGAAAATTGGCAGACAAACAGTAAGTCTACCATTATCACCAAAGCTTACGAATAATAATGTGGCAAGAGTGGTTAAAACTGTAAATAAAATATTAAATAAAATCTAATGCAAAACAATATTCCTCAAATTGCTACACCTATTTCTCATCAGTTTGAAAATAAAATGTTTGGTAAAGAAATTTCCGATGTATCTGATTGTTTAGAAGTAAGAGAGCGTAGCTTGGATTCAGATTGGAAAAATCAACATCTTTTCCATATTGATATTGATCTTACACATGAATGGGACGATAGCATAAAAAGTTTCCTACAAAGTGCTTTTAATAAAAAGAAGGATCTCAAACTTATTACATTTCAGGCCACACGTTGTTGCTATGGCGAAAATATTATCGATGGTATGTTTCAACTAGATGGTAAGGTGTTAACCAGTGAAGAAATGCTACAATTCTCAATAGAAAACACTAAGTGGTTGCGTAATATAGTTAGTAATAGAATTTTAATTGGGCTAGAAAATAATAATTATTATCCTACGCCAGCTTACGATATTGTTGCAGATGGTGATTTTATTAAACAGGTAATTAATAATAATAATTTATTTCTTTTACTAGATATTGCTCATGCGATGGTTACCGCTCATAACAAAAAAATGAGTTATGATCAATATATCGCAACTTTGCCATTGGATAAATTGATTCAGTTACATATCTGCCAGCCTGTATTACCAAAAGGGGGTATTGCACAGGATGCGCATAATGAGCCAAATAATGAAATGTATATGGAAGTAATACGGTTAATCAATAAATACCCACAAATAAAGTACCTTACGATTGAATATTACAGGGATAAAAATATTTTGATCGATTCAATCAACAGACTACGCCAATTAATTAGTTCATCTAGTTGATGATAAAATCAAATAATTATTTGGATCATCTTTTTGGATTAGATAGTAAAACAGTCTTTGTTACGGGTGCAGTTGGACAATTGGGCAAAGTCATATGTCAGGGGTTTCTCGATGTTGGCTCAAAGGTAATTGGAGTTGATTTAAAAATTGATCAAAATAAGATTATTCAGCATAATAATATTTCTTATTATTCACTAGATATAACCAGTAAACAGTCTGTCCAAAGTTTATTTAATGATCTTCAGGAAGATCACCTAACAATAGACGTATTAGTAAATAATGCTGGTGTAAGTGCATTTGAGCCTTTCGAAGATAGGCCAGAAGAATCGTTTGATTGGGTTTCAAATGTAAACCTTAAGGGTACCTTTTTCTGCATACAGGAATATTATAATCATAAGAAAAAACAAGGTAATGGGAATATTATCAATATTGCATCTATTTATGGATTAATAAGTCCAGATCCAAACATTTATAGGGATGGGGACAGAAAAAATTCAGAAGTTTATGGTGCTACTAAAGCAGGTATTATACAAATGACAAAGTATTTTGCTGTACATCTTGCTAAAAAAAATATTAGGGTAAATACAGTCTCTCCTGGGGGCATTATCAACACTGAAAACTTACAGAGTGAATACTTTATCAGTGAATACTCTAAGCGTAACCCTATGGGAAGAATGGCAAATGTTGAAGAGATGCTGGGCGCAGTCCTTTATCTTGCTTCAGATGCTTCCACTTATGTGACAGGACATAATCTCGTGGTGGATGGTGGAATGAGTAGTTGGTAAAATATTTATAATGGGCTAAAGGAGTGAGTATGAAAGACCTTAATAATTATGGATTTAATACATCAAATTATTTTTTTACCATTGCAGAAATAGGTATTAATCATGGAGGTGATGAAGATTTGGCAAAAAAATTAATTGATTCTGCCGCTAGAGCAGGTGCCGATTCAGTAAAATTCCAGACTTATTTAACTGAAAAAAGAGTGCCAGGTGATTCCCCAATTTTTGATATTCTTAAACAGTGTGAGTTCCCTTTCGAAACCTTTGAAAAACTTAAAAAACATGCAGAAGATCAGGGAGTTGAGTTTTTTTCCACTCCTTTTGATGAGGAAAGCGTTCAATGCCTTGAAGACATTGAGGTAAATCTGTACAAAGTTGCTTCATTTGATGTTATAAACCACAAATTGTTGAGGCGTATAGCAGAGACGAGAAAAACTGTAATCATGTCTGTAGGGATGGCAAACTTACCAGAAGTAAGGGATGCTTATAAAATTCTGAAAGAAAAAACAGACCATATTGCTATTTTGCATTGTGTTTCAGCCTATCCTACGGTTGAAAAAGATGCTAACCTCGCTACTATTAATACCTTAAAAAATGAATTTGATTGTGTCATTGGTCAATCAGACCATACAAACGATATTCAAGTGCCTATATATGCTGCAGCCATGGGAGCTCAAGTACTAGAGAAACATTATAAAATAACTAGTGACATGGATTGTATAGATGCGCCAGTTTCGATTTCGGAAGAGCAAATGACTCAATTCAAAGATAAACTTCAGCTATTAGAAGAAATATTGGGCCAGTCTGAATTAGGCTTATTGAATGTTGAGACGGGCACTGAGCAATTCCGACGATTTTCTAAATAAAATGAATAAGCTTTTTATATTTCAAAATGATGCTACTCTCCAATATGCTAACGAATTAGAAATGATTTATAGTGTATTAAATAATAAAGAAAATGTAAAAAGAATAAGTATTAATGAGCTTACCGTAAAAAAGCTAGATAAAATTGATGTAGTTCTTTCTAACCAATTATCATACGAATGGCAAATAATTTTAAAAGGATTGAAAATAGTTTCAATAGTTTTTGATGACTACACTTCATATAGTGATCTAACCGATATAAATATAGATTATTGTTATAAAGATAAATACAGGCTTTTTTGCGGAGAAAAATTTAAAGTATCAAATAATATACATAATGAGTTCCTTGAGATTTTTGATTTGATGACAAAATTAGAATGGGATTCTGATTTTTGGGGTTTCAAAGTTGCGTACTTAAGTTCAAGACATTTATCTGAAAGTATATTATTCCGAGTAAATAATTTTATTACTAATAATGAGATTAGACTTATTCATTATCTATGCGACTGTCATGACAGTAGGAGTGTTGAATTAGCAGAAAAGAATGGATTTGAGTTTAAAGATATTCGTCTAACATATGAAAAAAAGTTATCTGATTATGAAAAAATGAACATTGATAAAGAATTAAAATGTTTTAAGGCAGGTTATGACCATATAGAAATTATAAGGGATTTAAGTAGAGATATATATAAAGATAGTAGATATTATTTTGATAAACACTTCGAAAGAGAAAAAAGAACTGAATTTTATATGCTATGGGCAGAAAAAGCTGTTAAAGGGGAATTAGATAATGAATGCTATATAATTGAAATAAATAATGAAGTTGTAGGGTTTTGCACTGTTAGATACGAAGATAATAATTTAGCTCATATTGGTTTGGTTGGTGTCTCGCGAGAGCACGCTGGAAAAGGACTTGGCCAGCAATTAATGAATTGTTTTTTTAATAAGATGAAAGTTAAAGGAATAAAAAATATACAGGTAGTTACACAGGGTCGGAATTACACTGCTCAGAGACTCTACCAAAAGGTAGGGTTTCTAACCTATTCAACAGAATTATGGTATCACAAATGGAATTATTAAATAATCTTGGGCTCAAAATGTGGGCTCGCGCTAAAAATGTTATCCCAGGGGGTAATGGTCTTTTAACAAAGCGACCTGAAAGATATGCGCCTGATATTTGGCCAACATATTTTACAAAGGCAAAAGGTTGTCAAATCTGGGATTTAAATAATAATAGATTTGTAGATATGGCACAAATGGGTGTAGGTGCAGCAATTTTAGGCTATTGCAATGATGAAGTTGATAATGCAGTAAAAGATGCTATAAATAATGGTGTTAGCACAACCTTAAATGCACCAGAAGAAGTCCTGTTAGCTGAAAAATTATTAGAGCTAAACCCATTTGCTGGTAGTGTGAAATTTGCTCGTACTGGCGGTGAGGCCATGGCAATTTCCGTTAGGGTTTCCCGTGCATTTACAAGAAAAGATAAAGTTGCTTTTAGTGGTTACCATGGTTGGTGTGACTGGTATCTTGCAACCAATTTAAGTGGTGAAAATAATTTGAGGGACCATTTGTTACCCGGTTTGTCTCCTTTGGGTGTACCTAAAGGTTTACAGGGGACGGCGATACCATTTAAATACAATGACCCTGATGATTTTCTCAAAGTAATAAAAAATAACCCTGATATAGGAACGATTATTATTGAGGGCGCACGATATGATTTTCCCTCTCGAGATTTTTTAAGTATAATACAAAAAACTGCTTATGAGAAAGATATTATAATTATTTTGGATGAAATTACATCAGGTTGGCGTATGACAGATGGTGGTATTTATAAAATAAATGGTTTCCAGCCAGATATTGTGGTCTACGGAAAAGGCATGGGAAATGGTTATGCTATTTCAGCTGTTGTTGGAAAAAAGCATGTAATGGATATGGCCCAAGAAACTTTTATTAGCAGTAGCTTTTGGACAGAAAGGATTGGATTCGTTGCCACCCTTAAGACAATAGAAATTTTAATGCGCGAAAAATTATGGGAGCATTTGATACATATTGGCACCTTGATAGGTGAAGGATGGTTAAATCTTGCGGAAAAACACGCGATTAAATTACATGTTACTGACTTCAAACCATTGATTACTATGAAATTTGAATACAAAGAGTTGAATCCATATTTGGTAACATTGTTTACGCAGGAAATGCTAAAACGCGGATATCTTGTAGCGCCAAGTGTCTATGTATCTTTTTCTCATAATGAAGAAATAGTAAAAAAATATTTAAGTAATGTGGATGAGGTTTTTCAACTTCTTTCAGACTCTATTTCTAATAATAACATAATGGAAAAACTTGAAACCAGAATTAGAGATGATGAATTTACACGTTTAACCTGATGAGTAATAATTCTAGTAATATTGTTGCCATAATTCAGGCTCGTATGGGTTCCACAAGACTGCCAGGAAAAGTTCTGATGGAAGTTGAGGGCATACCATTGCTGAAATTAATGATGTCACGCGTTACACAATCTGTATTGTTAAATAAAACTGTGATAGCTACATCAATCCTTCAAAAGGATGATAGGATAGAAGAATTTTGTAAGGAAAATAATTATGAATGTTTTCGCGGTTCAGAAAATGATGTGCTATCAAGATATTATGAATGTGCCAAAATTTTTAATGCCGAAATAATAGTCAGACTTACCGCAGACTGTCCACTAATCGATTATCGAACCATTGACAATGTTATTCAGTTTCATTTTGAACAAGCTGTTGATTATACTGCAAATACAGTACCACCTGAGACCAGTACTTTTCCAGATGGAAGTGATGTAGAGGTGTTCTCATATAAAGCGCTTGAAAAATCATTTATCAAAGCAAAAAAAGATTATGAAAGAGAACATGTTACTCATTATTTCTGGAGAGGTGAGAATGGTTTTAAGACAGCGCAGGTAAAACAAAAAAATAATTGGTCAAAATATCGATTTACGGTTGATTATCCTGAAGATTTTGAAGTAATTAAACTTATTTTTAAAGAACTTAATAAAAGAAAAAGTTTTGGTCATTTAAGTGATATAATTAACATTATTGATTTAAATCCAAACATTAGAGAAATAAATTCAAAATATTATTTTGGTATTGGCTGGATTGATAATTAAGAATAACGTCTATTTTATTATAAACAATGTCTCTATTTAAGTCTGTTGTCATTGGAAGTGGGAACATTGGCGCAACTTATGATGCCCCAGGTTCGGAAAATGTATTGACACATGCTCATGCTTATACAAAACACCCTAACACAAAACTTGTAGCATTTGTTGATTGCGATGTATCAAAAGCTCAAAAGGCAGCTGAAATTTGGGGAGGTAACTATTATTCGGATTTACAAAAATGTTTAGAGAGTGAAACTCCTGATATTGTTAGTATTTGTGTTCCAACGGAATATCATTTTGATATATTAGTGAAAATAATCGATTATAAACCAAAGTTTATTTTTCTTGAAAAACCGGTTTGTAATACCCTAGATCAATCAAAAGAAATCATGAATAAGTTAGAAGAAAATAACATACCGGTTAGTGTGAATTTTGTTAGACGTTTTGATCCAAGTTTACAGCAATTATTGCAGGATTATAAGTCCGGATATTTTGGTGATTATATTAATGGACAGGCATTTTATGGTAAGGGGATATCAAATAATGGATCTCATTGTATTGATTTTCTATTATGGTTCTTTGTAAAAATAAAATCGTTTATTAAAACCCAAAAAATAGTTGATTGTAAAGATGACGATCCAAGCTTCGGAGTATGTTTTGAATTAGAGAGAGATAAATATTTTTATTTGTTACCTGCAGATGAAAGACATTATAGTATAATTGAATTTGATTTACTATTTGAAAAAGCTAGAATAAAATTTAAACAGTTTGGCTTAAAGCTATCATTCCAAAGAGTAAGGACTGATCCTATTTTCCCCGGCTATAAAGATTTAACAGAAGAGCGTGTTAAACCAAGTGGACTCAACAAATCACTGTATTACTCTATAGATAATAGTGTAAAGTATCTGCTGGGGGATGAGAATATTATTTCTTCTTTTCACAATGGTTATAAAGTGCAGCGTATTTGTAATGAAATCATCAATTCTCCTTTGTTGGTAAAGAAATCGATTAATTTATAAAAATCAATGAAATATGTAAAAATAGCTAACAATATTACAGTATATAAAAACTCTGACTTCTATTCTTCTTTTCCTTCTATAGTAAGAATGGCCAACGGAGAATTGTTAATAGCATTCAGACAAGCAGGAGAAAGAAGTGTCCGTGCTGCAAAAGAAGGGGTTGTGACACACCATGATCCAGATACTTGGATTTCTACTATTAATTCTATAGATAATGGTGAAACATGGGATCAACAAACATACAAGATTGTGTATACTGGAAAATGTGCTGTAAATGATCCTGGACTTACAAAATTAACTGATGGAAAATTATTACTACGATTTAATCTATTAGATATTAACAAATCAGTAAACAACTCGGATGCAAGAAAAAGAAACATTATATCTCACAGGGTTGAGCATGGTTTAATATGCTCAATTAAAAATAACCTAGTATTATTCTCAAATAATAATGGAGAAAGTTGGAATGATAAGTCGGTACAAATTATAACAGAAAACCACTCTGAGACATCTTCTAGAGAACCAATTGTTGAACTTGATGATGGCACTTTAATTCTTTCTGTATATGGTGGGGCTCCTTCTAGAACCGATAGAGTCTTCTTACTTAGATCATTTGATGGTGGCAATACATGGGGCAATGTTTCAACAATTATGCAGGATAAAGAATTCAGCTATTCACAACATGACGGTATTAATTATAATGAAACAGCAGTAATTACACTTGATAAAAATCATTTATTAGCTGTTGCAAGAACTGATGTTGTTTTTCATATTGACAAGGAATTAATGAGAGTTGGTGGTATTGGAGAATTAACCCAAGTAGAATCTTTTGATGCAGGTTTTAGCTGGACGAAACCTAAGCCAACTGGAATATTTGGACAACCTCCACATCTATTACGTATTGATGAAAACCGGATTGTCCTTACATATGGGTATCGGAAAATTCCTTATGGTATAAGGGCTGTTGTTAGTTATGATAATGGTATAAACTGGGATATTGAAAATACAATAATTATAAGAGAAGATGGATTGACTTGGGATATGGGATATCCATCATCAGTAAAAATCGATAAAAATACAGTTTTAACTGTATATTATTTTGTAGATAATAAAGGGACAAGATTTATTGAAAGTACAAAATGGCATCTAAGAAAATAAAAATATCAATATTGGAGTGTGATAGTAGTCATACAGAAGCATATACTATTTTGACAAATTTTGAAGGATCTCCATTTATTAAGGATGCTGTTGTAACCTGTATTTATAGTACTAATTTGGAACAAGCAAAGAAAAAAGCCCGCGCGTTGAATATTCAAAAAGTAACAAATGATATTAATGACGCATTGAAAGGGATTGATTGTGCAATGGTTATTGGTAGATTTGCTGATTCTCATTTTCCATTGGCAAAAACTGCATTGATGAATGGAATACCTGTGTTTCTAGACAAACCCTTTGTTGAGAACTCAACACAGGCTGAAGAACTAGTTTCAATCGCTAAAGGGAAAGATGTGCCATTAATGGCTTGTTCCCCCTTTAGATTTGATGAAGGATTAATGCGATTTAAGGAAAATATCAAAACTCTAGAAGCAATAAAAAGTGTTTTGGTTACAGGTCCTTTTGAATGTAATGATCTAGGAGATGACCCTAGGTTAAAGGATGTTTTTTTTTATGGAAGTCATGTAACAGAGATCATCAACGAAATATTTGGTAATGGTGTAGAATCTGTGTTTAGCAAGAAGACAAAACTCAGTGTCCATGGTATTATTTCTTATAAATCAGGATTAAATATTTCTTTAAACCTTATTAAAGGAACTCCTTTTGAAATATATAGAGTGTATACCATGAATGAAACTGAAATTATGAATTTCTCAATAAAAAATGTAAAAACTGAAGGACTATATTATAAAAATACCTTGAATAAATTTCTAAATTTTGTAAAAAGAGGTCATATTGCAGTCACATTGGAATCTTCTCTTGAATCTTTTAAGGTTCTCGAAGCTTTTCGATCGTCATTCCAGATAGATAAAACAATATTTATTAAATGAAAAAATTAAATTTTGCGATAATTGGGAGTGGATTAATGGCAAGAATTTATGCTCTTACGCTTAAGGGTAGAATGGATTGCAATATTTTGGCCATTGTTGGAAATACCACGGATAAAACAAATCGTCTCGCTGAAGAATTTGATTGTAAAGCATATTATAATGGAGACTGGAATAAAATGCTAGCTAATGAGTCAGATAATATAGATGCTGTTATCATTGCTACTCCTGAATGGATTCGGGTTAACGTAATTAAAGATGTAATAAAACATAATAAACATATTTTACTTGAAAAACCTCTTGCTACAAATATGCAAGATGCAAAGTTGATAAGAGACATGATTCATCAGTATAATAAGAAATTTATGTTATGTCATAGTCTAAGATTTAGCCCACGTTATTCTCAAGCTAAATTATCTGTTGATAAACAACAAATTGGTGATCTACGACATATATATGGGAGACAAAACCCAAATAGCAATAGTATAAAAAGGGTACATGGGAAATTTAATTTATCATATTGGATACTCCCTCATGATATTGATTTAATGAGGTGGTTTTTCAATGATGAAGTTGAATATGTTTATGCGATCACAAGAAACAAGTTAAAAAATGAAGATGATTATTTAATCGTTCATATCCATTTTAAAGGTGGGACTGATGCCATAGAAGAATGCTCATGGACAGCTCCGCCTCTCAGTTTAAAATATTATAATTGTCAAATGGCAATTCGAGGAACGAAAGGTTCCATAGATATCAATAGCACCAATATGAATGTTGATGTTTTTACTAAGTCGAATGTTGTAGAGTCTCCGGAAACATATGAATATTATAATATTCATGGCAGCTATTTTGGTTTGTTTTATAATTTGATAGACCATTTTTTAAAATGCATTGTTTATGATAAAACACCCCTTATTGGTATTGAAGATTCTTATAAAACTATAGAAGTTTGTGCTGCTGTAGAAAGGTCTATAAATAGTGGCAAAAAAGAATATATATCCGAATAAATAATTCGTTTTTAATTTGAAGAAATTAATTTTTGGATATTCTGATCCAGGCGGCGCAAATCAAATTGCTGCAATTGTAAATTATTTGAAAAATAAAAAATATAATAAAAAAGTTTGTTTTCGAATATTAACTGATAAGCATGGTTATAAACACAAGGATTTATTACCTCACATAGAAATTATTGATCCTCGGTTAGATAAGGTGGAAGAAATCATCTTAGATTTTCAACCGGATAAAATTTTTACTGCAGCTTCCCTTCTATCTTATATTGAACACTTTTTAATTAAAGTAGCTAAAAAACATGAAATTAAAAGCATGACTTTTTTAGATCATTGGACCAGCTATTATGAAAAATTTATCAGAGATGGTAAAACGAATTTTCCTGATCTTATACTATTAAGTGATGATAGAGCAAAAAAAATTGCAATCGAACAGGGTCTCCCTGAAAAAAAACTACGTATTGTTGGCAATCTGTTTTATGAAAACCTCATGAATTATTTACCTAGTATTTCTAGAAAAGAATTTTTTGATTTTTTTGAACTTGATATGGATAATAAGATTTTACTATTCATTTCTGATTCGATATCAGAACAAAATGGAGGATATAAAGAAAGTATAAACAAATTTGGTTTCAATGAGATTTCAACATTTTCTACTGTTATGGAAGAATTGAAAAGATTAGAAAAAAGTGGAAGGTTAAAAATCGCTGATTTCATACTCCTCATAAAATTACATCCTAAAGAGAGAATTGATAAGTATAATCATCTTATTACTAATTTATCTTTTGCAAAAAATATTGTAGTGCAGACTTCTGATATTTCAAATCATGATATATTGTTTTATTCTGATTTTCATATTGGTATGTTCTCATCGATGGTAATCGAAAGTATTATATTAGGTAAAAAGGTGCTTAGAGTTGAAATAAATAACATTATTGGCGACCTTATAAATATCAACAATAAGTATTATAAATATATAATAAATAAATCTGATTTAAGTGATGGTTTAATATATCTACTGAACCAAAATAATCTGTTATTATCACCAAATTTTGAATCAACTATTTTGAAATATATTTAGATTTATTTTTCATTTTTTAAAATAAAAAGAGTTATACTACGATAAATTCAAACTAAAATGTTTTTAATTACAACAGCGCTCGAGAAATCATGGAAAAGTAATGAAAAGATTCTTTTTCTCGGAGAATGGTGTAAAATTTATTCTAGGAAGCATGTTTGGTCAAAATTTGATTTTGACATACTACCTTATCATTGGGCGGTTAAAAATAAGAGAGACTATGATTATAAGTATTTAAATAATATTTATGAGATTTATTTACCCATTCTTTCCAGGAAATTAAATGATATCCATGGCTACAATCATACTGATCGTTATTGGCGAATTGTTATTGGCCATTGGTTAAGTTATTTTATAAATGTTCTGTATGATAGATATTATTCTATAAAGTCAGCAATGCAATATGGAAAAATAAGCTCGACCATATTATTGACTTCTGATAAAACAAATTGGATAGCAAAAAATTATAATCAATTTTCAGAATATGTTAAGGATGATAAATGGAATCACTATATTTTTAGTGAAATAATAAAATTATTGAATGCATTCCCGTACGAAACAATTGAAACACCTAATCTGCCAGCAAATTCTAATCAATCAATAAAAAGCAGATTTTTAAAAATGTTTTCAAATAACACGTACAAATGTTATTCAAAACTTATCCCTTCAGAATGGAAAAATATTGTATTTATTGATACCCATTTTGCTTTGAATGATTTATTAAAATTGCAGATTAAATTGAGACAATTTCCCTTTCCTTATTACGCTTCTCTTGATATTCCGAGAATTGATATAGATAATCAAATGCGTGATGAAATATTTATTAATCGAGCAACAAATGAATATGAAAAAATTTTGGAAAAATTATTACCATCTCAAATACCTAGTGTCCATTTGGAAAACTATTCTCAAACACGAAAAATAGGAATGTCTTATTTCCCAAATAATCCCAAGATGATTTACACCGAAACTGCGCAAGCTGTTGATAATGCGTTCAAATTATGGGCGGCTGAAAAAGTTGAGTCTGGTGTAAAATTATTAACTGCTCAACATGGTGGGGTAACTGGTAGCGGTCTTTGGGAAGAAGCAGAAGAACATTATATAAAAATAAGTGATAAATATTATACTTTTGGATGGACAAAGGACCATTCAAAAAATGTTAAGCCATTGAGTAATGGTGTTTTAATAAAGGCTAAGAAAAATATGGTTGCCAGTCCCAATGGAGATATTCTATGTGTTCTTACAACCTTGCCAAGATATCATTATAGATTTTTTAGTTGTCCTCAAGGACCCATGTTCCAAAACTATATGAAAACAATAATTGATTTTGCAAATAGTGTAAGTAGTGAAGTTCATGATATTATAAAATTTCGATTGGACAAATCATATAATTGGAAAACTTGTGTTAAAGAACAATTAATAAGTCATGGATTTGAGGATATGATCGATAAAATTAACATTCCAATTACAAAAAGACTTAACAAGTGCCGTCTCTGTATAGTTACAACAAATAATACTACTTTATTAGAAACATTATCAGCGAATTTTCCAACTCTAGCTTTTTGGAATAGGGAAGACTGGGAATTACGCACCGAAGCAATACCTTATTATGAAGAATTAAATAAAGTAGGAATCCTGCATTATGATATAAAATCTATTATAAATAAACTGGATAGTATTTATCATGATCCTTTGTTATGGTGGCATTCTGAATCATTGCAGGCCGCAGTAAAAAGATTTAGAAATCAATTTGCCCATGTGAATAATGATTGGTTGTTAGAATGGGAAAAAGAAATAAAGTTGAATTAGTAAAATATTATCAATAAGAAAGAAATCTAAATCTAAAATCGCATTTTTAGATGTTTTAAATGAGAATAAAAAATCTTCTTATTAAAACATATATTGAGAATAATAATGATAGTTGAGTGATCAATTAAGTTTCTAAATAAATTAAATATTAACCCTAAAATAAAAAGTAGTTTTATTAAAAAATTATTATATTTGTTTTTGAGCTCTCTATTTTTTCTTTTTCTTACTATTTTAAATTTAAATAAACTCAACAATAATTCATTCGCTTTAGGTCCTCATACCATAGCTATGTTTTTTCCATTGCTAGGATCAGTATTATACCTACTGTTCAATTATAATTTTACTAATTATAAAAGTAAAACGGTGTTTCTTAACAGTATTATTATGTTTTTATTATTAATAATACCATTCATAAATGTATTTGATAATCAAATAACACATAAATATGGTGATGATTCATATACCTTTAGTTTAATTGCAAATAAGATGATTGAAAATAGAACACTAAATGGTTCACCTCCTGATGTAATAGATCAAAAAAAAATAAATTTGTTAAACGGACAACCAGGATACAGATATTATATTGCTTTAAGTATTCTTTTATTTGGGAAAGAAAATAGAGGTGTGCAACTTGCGAATATGTTTTTATTTTTTTTTAGCTTAGCTTTTTTTTTATATACGGTAAAACCAATACTAAATAATCGTCAATTCCAAATCTTGAGTCTTTTTTTACTTTTAATTACACCTTATACCATTAAAAACTCTATGATGCAATATTCTGAGTGGTTAGCAATTACATTAGCAATGATATTTGTTACAACATATTTTAAAGAAAGATATATTATTGCAGCAATTAGTTTGGGATTAATCAGTTTTATTAGGACTAATCTATTATTGTCCACGGCCTTTATTTGTTTGCTTATTTATATAAAAAATAGGCAATTGGTGTTTCTGTTTACTTATTTAGGAACTATATTATTACCGTTATACCATAATATTTATTATGCTGGTAAATGGATATTCATATCTACTTATGCTTCAATTTTACCTGGGAGCCCATCATTAGAACTATTATTGAATATTGATTGGTTAAGTACTAATCTAGGAAAAATGTTATTTGCAATAACATGTAAAATATTGCAACACACTATCGGTTATCCTTTTTTTGATGTATACGTAGAGTCAATCCCTTATGAATTTCGCCAAATTATATTTGGCTTTTTATTTATTCCTTTAGGTGTATTTACTATCTTTTTTTTCTTAGTTGATAAAAAGCCAAATATATTACTTATAATGTTTTGCCTAATAATTCTCACTGTTAGTCCAACAATCTTTTTTGGTTGGGGTTCTTTTCCAAGGTTTGAATTCGCTAATTTCTCAATTATTATTCTCTTTATAATTTTTCTTCAAGAAAAATTAATTAAATCAAATAATAAATTAACAAATACTATCGGAGGCACTAATTAAAATTCTAGTAACAGGTGGGGCTGGATTCATAGGCTCGCACCTTTGCAATAAATTGTTACAAATGAATAATGAAGTTATTTGTGTTGATAATTTCTATACGGGTAGCAAAAATAATATTAAAAATCTTATGGATTATAACTCGTTTGAAATTATACGTCATGATGTAACCTTTCCATTATATCTTGAAATAGATCAAATTTATAATTTGGCATGTCCTGCAAGTCCCGTTCACTACCAATTTGATCCCGTACAAACAATCAAAACATCGGTGCATGGTGCTATTAATATGCTTGGTTTGGCAAAAAGGACTAGCGCTAGAATACTTCAATCCTCCACATCTGAAATTTATGGTAATCCTCAAGTTCATCCTCAACCTGAAGAATACTGGGGGAACGTTAATCCAATTGGAATTAGATCATGTTATGATGAAGGAAAACGCGCGGCAGAAACGCTTTTTTTTGATTACCATAGACAGCATAATCTAGATATTAGAGTTATTCGAATATTTAATACCTATGGACCTAACATGGCCATGAATGATGGAAGAGTGGTTTCAAATTTCATCATTCAAGCATTAAGAAATGAACCTATAACCATTTTTGGTGATGGTTCACAAACTCGATCTTTTTGTTATGTTGAAGATTTGGTGGAAGGAATGTTGATGATGATGAACCAAGAAAATTTCATAGGTCCACTTAATTTGGGGAACCCTGCTGAAAGGACAATAAAAGAACTCGCAGAAAAGTTAATATTATTGACAAATTCAAAATCAAAAATAGATTATAAACCGCTTCCTGAAGATGATCCTACTCGCAGGCAGCCTGATATAGGATTAGCTAAAAAGAAAATGGGTTGGGAGCCTAAAACTGAACTTGAGACTGGGTTGTTAAAAACAATTAATTATTTTAAAAAAATATTGGATATTTAACTTATTTATGAGCACGCATTATAATGATAAAGAAAATTGTAAGCTTAGTGTAATTATCCCCTGCTATAATGAGGAAAAAACCCTTAATAAATGTATTGATAATGTTTTACAAATTTCTGATGAGTATTTATCACTTGAAATAATCATTGTCGATGATTACTCTGATGATAATAGCTATAAGATCGCGTGTGATTTAGAAAATCAGTATCAAGAAATTTCAGTATTCAAACATAATATTAACCAAGGTAAAGGTGCGGCTCTAAGAACTGGATTTAATAAAGCAAAAGGAGATTATGTTGCGGTGCAAGATGCAGATCTTGAATATGACCCACAAGATTTAAAAAAGCTTATTGTTCCTTTAAGATCTAATGATGCTGATGTTGTTTTTGGCTCCCGTTTCTTATCTAGTGGTGCACATCGTGTCCTTTACTTCTGGCATTATTTGGGAAATAGATTTTTAACTTTATTATCGAATATTTTTACTGATTTAAACCTTACTGATATGGAAACATGTTACAAGATTTTCCGTAGAGAGGTAATTCAAAATATAAAGATTGAAGAAAATCGATTTGGATTTGAACCGGAAATAGTAGCAAAAGTTGCACAAATGCGACTTAGAATCTATGAAATGGGGATTTCATATCATGGCCGTACTTACGCTGAAGGAAAAAAAATTGGAATTAAAGATGGAATAAGAGCCTTATACTGTATTTTTCGTTATAATGCACATAAAGCTCCTATTCCAATACAATTTTTTTTATATTTATTTATTGGTGGTGTTGCTGCAACCATCAACTATATAATTTTTCTGAGTCTTTTTTCTTTTGGATATAATATTTTCGTTGCATCCCCTGTTGCCTTTATTATTTCAGCAATAGTAAACTATTATTTATGCATACTAATACTGTTTAGACATAAAATAAGATGGGGCGCATTGCTTGAAGTGTTCATATTTACATTAATTGTTTTTATTGGGGCCTTTATAGATTTAATAATTACTAGTATGCTATTTAATACTGTAAGATCTATAAAGTTTGCTAAGATTATTAGCATTGGTTTTTTATTAATATATAACTTTATTGCCAGGAGATTTTTAGTTTTTCCTGAAAAGACTGTTAAGCCTTGGGAATAAAGGTTAAATCAAAGATCATTTAATAATATTTCTTTCTTTTCATTAATTAATATTTTCTTTTAATAATGTTGGATTATAAAAAAATTTGGGATCATTTGAATAAACTACCTATGTCTACAATTGTAGTAGCTGCTTCTAGGCCAGGCAGTGATTTTATACATAGTCTTTTTGATGGCCATCCTGAAGTATTGACATTTGATGGATATCTATTATTTGATGAATTTTATGATAGTTCAATCAGTTTGTGGGGAACAAAAATTGTGGATATGCAAGTTCGAGAAAGATTGCAATTCAATAATCCTAAAGACGTATTCTATGAATTTGCATATAAACATATCTACAAGTTTAATTCCAAATATGATAATTATGAGAAAAAGGATACCCTAGGTAAATATCAAAATGCGTTTAATTATATAGATATAGATAATTTTGTCGAACATGCTACTAAACTTATAGGAATCAATAATTTCAATCGACGAAATACTTTAATTGCAATTTATGGAGCATTTTCTTTAGCAAAGGGCGAAAATTTGCTAAAGAAAAAAGTAATACTACATAATATACATCATGCCAGAGACCTCAATAAATTAATTGAAAATTTTAAATCAGTAAAAGTAATATGTGCAATTAGAGACCCCAGATCATTTTTTTCAAATATGGAGTCATTAGTTCAATATGCTCCAAAAAATGCAAATCCAATAATTCATTTTGACCTTCTAAATCGTGTATTAAATGGTTTTTATGATATAAATAATAATAAATGTGATATAAAAGTGAATTTATTAGAGAGATTACATTCTTACCCAAAAGAAGTAGTAAATAATATTTGTGCTTGGCTTGGTATAAATTTTGATCCGATACTTTTAAAATCTACATCTGGAGGATTACTATGGTATGGTGATGATATGTCTTCAGTTAGTATTGAAAGTACATTTGATAGTGAATATTATAATAGGTCAAAGGAAAGATGGAGAAAAATCATCCGATTCCCCGATGGCTTAGTTATGGAAACGATCATGATTAAAGAAATAAATAGATACAATTATTATCGAAAATATAACAATATATTCTGTTTTATATTCACACCATTACTAATATTATTACCTAATAAATATGAATTAGATTTTATAATAAAAGGATTAATAAATCTAAAAATTAGATTGTTGTTAGAATCATTATACTTTTTGTTTAAAAGATATAAAATAATGTATAAAAAATATTTTAATACGATATTTAGAAAAGATATCCTTGTCGATCATTTCTAGGATTTATTAGTGTCGGTGGTTATTTGGCTAACTGGCCTTTCTGGTTCTGGTAAAACTACTATTGCTAAAGAGTTATCCACCTCTTTTACAAAAAATAGTATTTCTAATGAAATACTAGATGGGGATATTTACAGAGCTATTTTGTCTCCAAAGGATGGTTATTCTGATCAAGAAAGAGAAATATTTCGGCAAAAAGTTATTTTTATAGCAGAATTGCTTGTGCGAAATGATATTGTGTGTATAATCCCATTATTGTCATCTATCCAGAAAACAAGAGCATTAGCTCGAAATAAATTTAAAAACTTTATAGAAGTTTATATCAAATGTCCTCTAGATATTTGTGAAATTCGAGATCCGAAAGGTCTCTATAAGCAAGTACGTAAAGGTGAGATAAATAATTTTGTTGGGATTGATTTACCTTATGAAGAACCAATAAACCCTGAAATAATAATCCAATCAGATAAATTAAGTGCTTCGAAAGCATCAGAAAGAATAATGGATTACACAATTAATAATTTTTCATATTTATTCTCCTGATGATAAATATCAATTCTAGAATTAAATATCGTTTAAAAATAATAAGAGCATTTTTCATTTAAGGGAATGTGGATAAAAAAATATAGTAAAATAAGTGAATTGAATTCACTATTAAAAAATCTCCCAAAGAAAAAAAAGATTGTATACACTTATGGTGCTTTTGATCTTCTACATCCAGGCCATATAAGGCTATTAGTTCGAGCTAAAGAACTCGGAGATTATTTAATTGTTGGTATAGTATCGGATAATCCAATAAAAAATTTGAAGGGGAAGGACCGTCCAATACAGAAATTTGATGATAGATTGACAATAGTTGGTAGTTTGAGATGTGTTGATGCGGTGATAGAGCAATTAGACTATGATCCATCAAATGAATTAAAGAAATTAAATCGTGTTAATATACTTACTAAAGGTAATGATTGGGACTATATTCCTGGGACAGAAACTATAGAGTCGATGGGGGGGGAACTTATATTATTAAATTATACAGAAAAATTCTCAACGTCAAAAATTGTAAAGAATATTAAAAAAAAATAAATCGATTCATTTATCGATCGTTTTTTCATAAAAAATTTAATTTCATAAAAAACAATAAATATAATATAGAAAAAAGACTACAAAATTATATGAATAGATCAAAAATAATAATTGTTACAATTGGCCCTAGTATAAATGAAATTCAGAATATACATCATGAGAATTATATTTATAGGATAAATGGTGCTCATAGCGATCCAAATGGGATTAAATCCTCAATTGAAGAAATTAGGGGGAAAATAAAAGGGGCTAAAATATTAGTTGACCTTCCTGGAAATAAAATTAGGACCCAGAATTTGAATTCTCCTATAGAAGTAAAAAATGGCGAAGAATTTTTTCTGGATTCAAGAAATACAAACTATCCAGATTTTTTATCATTTTTACAATTAGGTGATGAGGTTTATGCAGATGATAGCACATTAACATTTAAAGTAAGTGGCATTGATAAAGGAATAATTAAATTCATTTCTTACTCTTATGGATTCCTAAAAAATAATAAAGGTTTACATATTAGAGGCATACATGATAGGATACCGTTTTTATTTCAAAAAGATAAAGATATTATCGAAGCTATCAATTCTCTTTCTATTGATTTTGTTGGTTTATCTTTTGTTAGAGATTTAGATGATATAATGATAGCAAAAAAATTAATTAATGATTCAATAAATATCATCTCGAAAATAGAAACAAAATCTGCTGTTAATAATCTAGAAACAATATTAAATGAGGTTAAATATATTCTTATAGATAGAGGGGATCTATCAAGCGAAGTCGGTTTACATAAAGTCCCATACTATCAAGACTATATAATTGAGAAATCAATGTTTTATAGCAATAAGGTATTTTTAGCAACTCAATTCATGAAAAATATGGAATTAAATCCTATTCCGTCAATCTCAGAAGTAATTGATTTATATAATACTTTTAAATCTTCTGTATATGGTATACAACTTTCTGAAGAAACTGCAATAGGAAAATATCCTGTAGAATGCCTTCGAATGGTAAATACTATACTTGAAGAATCAATAGATAAAAAATAATATGGAAAATTCTTTAATTAATTATTTAAATAGCACTTATGAATTTGAAAATGGAATTTATTATAATTCAATGACTGGAATCAAAAATCATCAAAAAATAGTTGGTAAAACAATAGATGTTAATAATAATATTAAAATTGGGAATAAATTAATTCACTCATGTAGTAGAGTTGGTCTAAGGATGCTTGACATAAAGCCAACTGATATTGGTGTAGTATATGGTTCTGGAAGAGGGAATTTGTTGACTTATGTCGCAAGAAATTGCAAACTAGTATTAGGCCAGGAATACAACTTGCATAAACTTTTATCCGGACAAGCTAGTTTAAAATTAAAAAGAATAAATAACGTTTTGTTTTTAAATACTGATTTAGATGAAAAAGTTTTGTTTAATAATGTTTTTGATTTTGTTATAATTAATGGTACTTCAAAAAGTTATTATAATGGCAAGAATGATCGAATAAGTAAAATTTTTCATAACGTATTTAAAAGTTTAAAAAAGAATGGCAAATTATATTTTGCTTCTAATAATAAAATAAACTATAGAAAATATATTTGTAATCGTTTGTCTTATAAAAATAGAGAATATTTACAATCAAAATATGGATATCATAAAAAATTGAGAAAAGCCGGATTTAAAAGTATTAAATCGTATGCAGTATTCCCTGATTACAAGTATCCAATGAAAATATTACCGATGAATAATTATGATGATTGTGATTATGAACCCGTATATAATAATGTGGGGAAAATGAATATTATGGAGCGCATAAAGAGAAAAATATACTCTCAAATCGATAAAATATTATTCAATAGATTAAAATTATTTGATTTATCCCCATCTTTCATATTTATAGCAAAATAAAAATAAATAATGGCTAAATCATATTGAATCTTGAACTTATAAAAAACAACACACATAACAATAATATAGCTCTCTTTAAAAATCGTTCTAATCAGTGTACGTTTTATAAAAAAGTTTCTTTAACAAAAAATTCTAATTTATTTATTGAAAATGAGAAAGCTGGTTATAGCTGGTATTTTAATAAAATTGGTCTAAAAGATAAAACTAAACTTATTAAAAATCCATATTATGAAATTGATATTCCAAATTTTAAAGGCAAAAACTTCCCGCATGATTATTGTTTTCCAAATAACAAAATATTTATTCAAGGTGTTATAAATTTGTATAAAATAATATGGAATAGTAATAATAAAATTGTAATCCATGGAGATTTGGCATTAAGTAATATTTTTTTTTACAAACAAAAAATAATTTACATTATAGACTGGGAGCATTTTCATCTTGCTGATAATATATACTATGGCTTTGATATAATACATTTACTCTTTATAAATATTTACAACAGAATAAATCAATTGAGTTCCAAAGAAATCATATTTTTACAAAATTGTTATGGATTACTTTTCAATGATGTATCTCAAAAAAATAATATTTTATCTAATCCTTTTACTAATGCTAAAAAATATATAAATCAATATTCGCATAGGTTTGGATCAAATATACCTATAAAACAAAAATTTGTTCTTGCAGATTTTCCAATAGAAAAGTTAGTTATTTTAGATAAAATGATAACCAGTCAATTTAGTTGATAATTAAATAAGGTATAATAAATATGGAAGCAATCATTTTATGTGGGGGTAAAGGTACTCGATTAAGTGAGGAAACCACAAAGAGACCTAAGCCTATGGTAAAAATAGGTGGTAAACCTATTATTTGGCATATTATGAAAATCTACAATTATTATGGTGTTAATAGATTTATACTTGCCCTGGGCTACAAAGGTGAACAGATAAAAAAATATTTTAGAAACGATATAAATATAGATTGTGATATAGTATTTGCAGATACTGGTGAAGAAACATTGAAAGGTGGTAGAATAAAAAGATTAGAGCATTATATACAGGGTGAAGTATTTCATTTAACTTATGGAGATGGAATTAGCAATATTAATTTAAATAAATTGGTTGATTATCATAAATCTCATTATTCTATTGGTACAGTTACTGCTGTAAGACCGCCATCTAGGTTTGGTGAATTGGAAATTAATAAACAAAATACTGTACTAAGCTTAGAAGAAAAACCGCAAATGGGACGTGGTTTAATTAATGGTGGTTTTTTCATGTTTAATAAAAAATTATTCTCTTATTTAACTGAAGAAAAAAATTGTGATTTTGAATTTGGCCCACTTCAACAAATGGCAAAAGATGGTGAATTAAAAGCGTATAAACATAATGGTTTTTGGCAGTGTATGGATAATGTAAGAGAACGTGATTATCTTAATAAACATATAAAAGATAATACTGCGCCTTGGGTGGTATGGAAATAATAATTTAGATGTTCAGTAATATTTATAATAATAAAAAGGTGTTGATAACAGGGAATACCGGTTTCAAAGGAAGTTGGTTGACAGTTTGGTTATTAAAACTTGGTGCTAAGGTTTATGGTATATCAAAAGATATACCATCTGAACCTTCCATGTTTAAAGAGGTACAGTTAAAGAAAAAAATAAACTATTTTGATAAAGATATCAGAGATTTGCAATCAGTTAAGCAAATTATTGAAGAAATTAAACCTCATTTTATATTTCATCTTGCTGCACAGTCATTAGTTTCTGTATCCTATTTAGACCCGATTGAAACTATTTCTACCAATGTGCTAGGTACAGCAAATGTATTGGAAACATTAAAAGAATCAAATCATAATTGCGTTGCTATCATTATTACCAGTGATAAATGTTATGATAATGTTGAATGGGTTTGGGGTTACAAAGAAACAGATACTTTGGGGGGTAAAGATATTTACAGTGGTTCAAAAGGAGCGGCAGAACTAATTTTCAAATCCTACTATTATTCTTTTTTTAATAAAAATAATTCTAATGTAAAAGCCGCTACAACAAGGGCAGGAAATGTTATTGGTGGAGGTGATTGGGCAAAAGATAGGATCGTACCTGATTGTATGCGAGCTTGGAGTAAAAATGAGATTGTAGAAATTCGTAGCCCTAATTCCACAAGACCTTGGCAGCATGTGCTTGAACCTTTGAGTGGATATCTAACCATAGGGCGAGAATTATATTTAGATAAAAAATTGAGTGGTGAAAATTTCAATTTTGGACCTATGTCTCAACATACTCATACAGTTAAAGAAATACTAGAGGATCTTAGTAATCACTGGAATATTAAAGATTTATCAAAAGTTTTTAAAATTACAGATGAAATAAAATTTCATGAAGCAAGTTTGCTAAAACTTAATTGTGATAAAGCTCTTTTTCATCTTAAATGGTTACCGACTTTAAACTACAAACAGTTGATTGAATTTACAGGATTGTGGTATTACAATTTTTATAAAGAACAGGTAAATATGCTTGATTTTACATTGGATCAGATTAGTAAGTATGAACATATTGCAGCTGATAAAGAAATTCAATGGACAAAATAAATATTCAAGGTGTATTGCTAACCCCTTTAAAAATCATTCACCATTATAAGGGAGATATTTTCCATGGTATGAAAAAGGATGATAAAGGATTTGCTGGTTTTGGTGAAGTTTATTTCTCAACAATCAAAGGTGGCCAAATAAAGGGATGGAATAGACATAAAGTTATGACATTGAATTTAGTCGTACCTAAAGGTGAAGCAATTTTTGTTATACATGACGATCGTGAAGATAGTAGTTCGAAAGGCGATTTTTACAAGGTTACGTTGTCACCATCAAATTATCAAAGATTGACCGTTGCGCCTGGATTATGGGTAGCATTTAAAGGAAATTATAATAAAACAAGCTTGATTCTTAATGTTGCTAGCATTGTACACGATCCAAATGAAATTGATAATTTAGATTTGGATCATTTTGATTATAATTGGGAATCAATTTGAAAAAAATACTGATAACAGGAGCTTGTGGCTATTTGGGCGCCAGATTAAGCAAAAACTTGGCAGAAAAAGGTTATGAAGTTCATGTCTTTGATAGCTTTGATCCTTCAAAGTATAGCCAGTGGGCTTCGTTAATGGCTGAAATTATTGTTGGAGATATTCGTGACGAAAAAACCGTTTCCGATCTTGCAAATAAACAGTTTGATTTAGTAATCCACTTAATATCATTAGATTATCTAAAATCCAAGGATAATCCTAATGTTGTTTCATCAATAAATGTAATGCCAACTTGGAATTTATTAGATAAACTAACAAAAAATGGGTTGAAAAAATTTATATATTTCTCAACTATCCATGTTTATGGGGGCCATGTCTCAAAAATTACTAAAGAATGTCAAACCCCAAAACCTCATAATGTTTATGGATTAACACATTTATTATCAGAAAATATTTGCAGCTATTTTAATGATAAAACTGAAACACAATGCATTAATCTCAGATTGTCAAACACTTATGGTAGCCCCATTTTTAATGAAAATAATTGTTGGTGGTTAGTGATTAATGATTTAGTACGTACTGCATTTAATGAAAGAAGGATAAAATTGATTTCTGATGGTTCTCCTCAAAGAGATTTTATTCATGGTGATGACGTTGTGAAAGCGATTGAGATTTTGATAAATTATCAAAAAAATATCAGCAAAAATATTTTGCATATTGCATCTGGACAAACATTAACAATACTTGAATTAGCACATTTAATAAAAAAATTATATTATAAAAGGTATAATAATGAGATTGATATTTTCTTACCAGATAACTCAGTTTCTACCAATCCAAGAAAATTCAAGGATATCCCAAGTTATAAATTCTCTGTAGAAAAGATGAATAAAATTGGTTTTAAACAAAAGATAGATCTTGAATCTGGGATAAATGAATTATTCCAATATTTTGAATCGTAACTGAATGAACGTACTTCCGTTTTTTAGTGTTGTAATTCCATCCTATAACTGCGCTGATTTATTAAAAAGAGCTCTTGAATCTGTATTTTCGCAGACATATACAGATTATGAGATTATTGTTATAGATAATTCTTCGACGGATAATACTCAAGGTGTTTTAAAAAGTTTTGATAATAATAAATTGAATATTATAGAAGTAAGCAATAGCGGAATTATTGCTTACTCAAGAAATAAAGGAATTGAAAATGCTAAGGGTGAATGGATTGCTTTTCTGGATTCTGATGATGTATGGCAATCAAATAAATTAGAAAAAGTATATAATACAATAATTAATAATCCGGAAATTATTTTAGTATGTCATAATGAGTGGCATATGATAAATAATGAAAGAAAAAATCCATTAACATATGGTCCTGCAGGACAAGATTTATATAAAAGATTGTTATTTAAAGGAAATTGCCTCTCTACATCAGCTGTATGTTTGAAAAAAGATATTGCATTGGAGTCCAATGGTTTTTCAGAAAGAAAAGATTTTATTACTGTTGAAGATTATGAATATTGGATTCGTTTGGCTCAAAAAGGAGACTTTTTTTTCATTAATGAAAAATTGGGAGAATGGCATACTCACGGGGAAAATTACAGTGATAATGCATTAGTTCACGCTAATGCATTAATTGCAGTTAAGGAACATCATTTTGATAATTTTATTAATAAAAACCCGGATTTACTAAAGGCAGTTAATAAGGGGCGTGCAAAAAGTCTAAGTAGTGCGGCGAATACGTTGCGTAAAGGGAAATATTACGACCAAGCTATAAAATATAGTAAAAATGGTATTTTAAATGCTCCGATGTATTGGAAAAATTGGGTTATTATTTTATTATCGATAATAGAAAAATATTTTAAAGTATAAAATCTGGATTTGTAATTTAATTAGGAGTAATTATTTGAATGCGTATTGTTAATTATAAACATAGGATAAATCAAATATATAATCCTCCAATAAATAAAATAAATAATAACAATAAAAATCTGAACAAATATTTTCCTTATGAAAAAGCATGTTATTTTAGTTTCGGACGCTATGCAATATTTAATGCATTACAATGTATTGGTGTAATAAAGGGTGATATAATTCTAGTCCCTTCTTTGATATGTAAAGATTTACTTTCAGCAATTAATTCCTTAGAAGCATATCCAGTGTATTATGATGTGGATAAACAAATGATGCCGATAATTAATATTGAGGATTTACCAATTTCTAAAGCGATAATCGCGGTTAATTATTTCGGATTTCCACAGAATCTATCTTCATTAATAAAGTACTGCAAGAAAACAGGTAGCGTATTAATTGAAGATAATGCACATGGATTTCTTAGCAGAGATGAAAACGGGATTATTTTAGGCTCCAGAGCCAGTTTAGGTATTTTTAGTATAAGAAAAACTATACCTCTAATAAATGGAGCTGCACTTATTATCAATGATAAAAAATATATAAAAGAGTCCTATGTCAAATCACATTTCAAAAGATATAGATCTATAAATTATTATTGTAAGGAAATATTAAGAAAGTGTTTTCCATTTATTCAAATTCGTGGGATAAGAATGTTCATATATATTGGCAGAATATTTAAAAAGATTAGAATAGGAAATTTTATATCAAAACCTGATTTAAAATCTGAAATAAATCTTCCGAATCAAAAATTACCAACTTCTAATTTGTTAGATCAAATAAATGCAATAAATATTCATGAAGAAATATCAAGAAGACGTGAATTGTATTTATGGATTAATAATTTAATAATTGAATTAGATGTAAAACCGGTATTTAATTATTTACCAAAAAATTGTGTTCCTTATACATTTCCATTTTTTTCTTCCGATAAAAAAGCTAAAAAAATAGAAAAAATATTTAATTCGTATGGTATGGAAATTTTTAAATGGCCAAATTTACCTGATCAAATTAAAGATAGCGCTCCAGAATTTTATAGATCAATTTGGTGTGTTAGCTTTTTATGGTAATTAATTATTGTTTAAATCTGCACCTATTTTATTGAATGATGGTTGATAAGGAAAACAGTTTTGAGTGGAAATTATTTTCACCTACTCTCAAATACAATGATTGGGACAGCATGCTTCAGGACTTAGATGGTCACAATATTTTTCAAAGTAGTTTATGGGGAAATTATAAAAAATGTAATGGATGGATTCCACGTCATATCATTTTGCTAAATAGTGATAGAGAAGTAATTTATGCTTTTCAGGCATTATCAAAAATAATATTCAAACTTGTTAATATTATTTGGGTACCTGGGGGTATATCTTATCATAGTGAAAATGCTAAAAAAATAAATATTCAAGATGCTATAAGACCAATGATAAAAGCTAGCATAGGTGAGAATACTATTTATAATTATTTTAGAATAAATTTTTGTCAAAATGGATATTTTCATAATAAGATATATAAAAATAGAATTCTTTTTAAACCAAAAGTAAAAATTAATAGCGGTCTCACAATTATAATTGATATCAATAAAACTGATGAAGAATTATTGATGTCTATGAGAAAAAAACATAGGTATTACGTAAGAAAGGCATTAAAAGAAAATCTTCAATGGGATTATTCAATTAACGAAAAAAATATTAATGATTATTTTTATGCACAAAATATCATGGTGGAAAATAAAGGTCTAAAATCTCAATTATTATCATTAGAAGATTTTAAATTATTATTTAATCATATGAGTGATAGCATTGTTATGATTAGTGGAAGATATAAGGAACAATTAGTTTCTGCTTGTGTGATTTTTATTTTTGGAAATAAAGCTTTTTATTATAAGGCTGTTACTACGACAATAGGCCGAGAGCGAAATAGTTCATATGCAATGATATTTAAATCAATTATACATTTGAAATCATTAGGCATCACAAAATTTGATTTTGGGGGTATTGACCCAGATAATATAAAAGCAAAAGGTGTAGACCATTTTAAGAAAGGTTTCGGAGGTTATATAACAGATGATTTGGGCGAACTAGATTGGTCAAAAAATATTTTATTACGTTTAATAATGAATATCGGTATCAGTTACAAAAAAAATAATTTTTGAATATTAAATACAGCATAGCCAAAAATATATCTAATTTTGTAGATTTGATTTTACCGAATTCAATTTCAGGGCTTAGAATATTGATGTACCACTCAATTGGTAATAATTTTATTGATGATCCAAATAAATTATTTACAGTTAGTGCTGATTTATTTATTTCCCACATTAATATTTTAAAAACATTACCTGAATGTAATATTTTTGATATTTCAAAAATTGGTGAGCCTCTTGATTTTAATCAGTTAAATGTAAGTATCACATTTGATGATGGTTTCAAAGATTTATTATATACAGTTGCACCTATATTGAATGAAAACAATATCCCTTTTACTGTATTTATTGTAAAGGACTTCGTTTTGAATAATAAATTTGGTTATCTTAATGAAGCAGAACTGAAAGAGTTATCTAAATTAGATATTGTTACAATTGGTAGCCATGGTGGTACTCATAATAAACTAGCAGAGTTAAGTGAGTTAGATTTAATAAACGAGTTAAACGATAGTAAAAAATATATTGAAGATTTAATCGGCAATTCTGTTCGTTGTATCTCATACCCACATGGTAGTATTAATAATAAAGTAAAAAATGCAGTATGTGATATTGGATATGAATATGGTTTTTCGAGTAAGTCAAATATTAATAAAAATCATAAGAATCCCTTAATGCTATCCCGAACAGTGATCTTAGCGAATGATAATAGTAAAATATTCACTCAAAAATTACGAGGCGCATGGGATTGGCGCGGTTATGTTAAATAAGGATTGAATTACTGATAGAATAGATTATGAAAAATAATTTAAATAATAATACTCCTGAAATATCTGTAATTATTCCAGTTTACAATGAAGAAGGTAATATTATTGAATTGTATAATAGATTAGTTTTGGAAATCGAGAGATTAATTAAAACTAACTATGAAATAATTTTTATAGATGATGGTAGTAAAGATCAGACATGGGATTTAATAAATAATTTAAATAGTAGAAATAGTTTTGTTAAAGGAATAAAGTTGTCAAGAAATTTTGGGCATCAAAATGCCTTAAAAGCGGGTCTAGATTTTTCAAAAGGGAAAGCGGTAATTTCTCTTGATGGAGATCTGCAACAGCCGCCCGAATTAATTTCAAAATTTTATAATTACTGGAAAAAAGGTTTTGATATTGTTTATGGTTCTAGGGTTGATACAAAGGGTGTCCCAAAGTGGAAAGAGATGACATCTTCACTATTCTATAAATTTTTAAATTATTTATCAGATACTAAACTGGATAAAGGTTCTTCTGATTTTCGATTATTAGATAGAAAAGTAGTAAATGAATTAAAAAAGTTTAATGAAAATTTATTATTCTTAAGAGGAATTGTTGGTTGGATCGGATTTAACTCCAAGGCGATAAATTATACAGCTGAAAAGCGTTTTCATGGAAAAACAAAATATAGTTTTATGAAAATGATAAAATTTGGTTTGGATGGAATAATGTCATTTAGCATTAAACCACTTAGAGTCGCGACGATAACAGGGTTTTTAATTTCATTCATTGCATTTGGTTATATTATTTATGCTCTATTGGTAAGATTTGTTTTTTTTACAGCGTTACCTGGATGGACTTCGATATTAGTGTGGGTATTATTTATTGGAGGAATACAGTTGATATGTATAGGGATTGCAGGTGAATATATTGGAAAATTGTTTCTTGAAGTTAAAAAGAGACAAATTTATGTGGTTGATAAAATATTAGATAATTGAATATTATAATACATGCCGATGATTATGGTATTTCAGACCAGATCAATAACAATATAATTGATACATTTATTTATGGGTGTTTAAACAGTTTAAGCATTGTACCTAATGGTTGCGCGTTTTATTCTGGTATGAAAATGATAAATAAATATGATGATTTAAAATTATCTATTCATTTAAATATATGTGAAGGAAAACCACTTAGCAATATTGACGAAGTCCCAAACTTAGTTAATTCAAAAGGGATATTTTATAAATCTTTTTTAAGACTTTGGGTTGAATCTATTATATCAAAAAATTTGAAGAAGAAATTAAGTGAAGAAATATTCATTGAAATAAATAGGCAGATAGAAAAAGTAAAAAACAATAATTCAAAGAAGAAAATTATTAGTATTGATAGTCATAAACACTTTCATATGATTCCTTTTGTATTTGATATTTTTTCGAAATTAGCAGTTTTACATGATATAAAAAGAATAAGACTTATAAATGAACCGTTTTTTCTTACACGAGAGATAAAAAATAATGTAATTAACATCCTATCATTTAATATTATAAAACAATTATTATTAAAATTACTTACAATAATATATAAAAAGAGGTTAAACAATATAGGGATTGAATATAACAAATATTTTGTAGGTGTTTTATTTAGTGGATATATGAATTTATCTGTTGTCAAATCAGCAATAAAAATATTAAGGCAAAAAAAGGCTGATGAAGTAGAGATATTATTTCATCCTGGAGGAGCTATACATAAGGAAATAAGTATATGGAAAGATAATATCAATGATAGTAAATATTATTTATCAAAGAATAGAATGATTGAGAAGAATGAATTATTGTCAAAAAAGATGAATAATTATTTATATAATAATCTCAAATGAAATTATTTATTATTATAGATGAAACATCATTCTATCATCCAAAATTTTTAGAAAGATTTATTTCTGAAACAAATGATGATGTTGTTGGAATAGGTATTGTAAAAAAAATACCCAAAAAACACAGTTTAAGTATTTATTTAAGAAATCATTTTTATTATTTAAAACCAAATGAAATATTGAAACTAATATTTCATAAAATTATAATTAATAAAGGTAATGTATTTTCCTCAGTGAAAAAGGTTTGTGAATATTATAATATAAATTATTTTAATATAAATCATACCTTGAATAAAGATAAATACATAAAATGTATTGAATTAACTAAACCAGATATAATTATTAGCTCTAATTCTCTTTATTTTGATAAAATAATTCTAGATATTCCTAAAATATGTTGTATAAATAGACATTCATCTCTATTACCATCTTATAAAGGTTTATGGCCAGTATTTTACGCTTTTTTAAATGGAGAAAAAGAAGTTGGTGTTACGATACACATTATGGGTACAAAATATGACGAAGGTAAAATCCTATCACAAAAAGTAATAAAAATAAAAAATGGTGATACAATAGCCGATCTATACGAAAAATGTTTTGATGAGAGTGTAGAGTGTTTATTAAATGCTATTAGAGTAATTAAAAATAGTTCTATTGGTAATTCAATAAATAAATATTTGGATTCATATTATTCCTTTCCGAAAAAGAAACATTGGAATGAATTTAGAAAAAGAGGCGGAGTATTTATTTAGACTATATAATTAATATTTTTTTTAAGATATAGTAATTATTAACTAGTTAATCTCATGCTGAAAATCATGAATAGAGAAAAAATATTATTAGTACTAATCATAATAATTGGATATATATCCATTGGTACAGGAATACATTCAGATGATTACCCCTTTCTTGTAAATGCTGGTGAATTGCAATTAAATGAAAGTATTAATATTATTTTAAATAATAAATTTTCATTGTTATCATTCCCCAATTTTTTATTAGAAACAATTCAAGCCCACTTATTTTATACAAATTATATTATGTATGATATTATTAAGATAATAGTAATGTTAATATCTATATATTTTATATATTCATTTTCTAAACCATACATGGGTCCTAACAATGGGCTATTATTTTCATTATTATTTATTCTTTTTCCGATACATGAAACCGCGAATCTTCATCCATTTTCACTTTATTATATATTGGTTCCAGGTCTCATCATGTATGGTTTCCATAATATATCAAATGGAAAATTAATTAAAGGAATAATATTTACTGTTCTCGGTACTTTTTTTAGTTATGGATCTTTACCGTATGTTTTTGGTTTATCTTTATTATTTATTTTTAAAAAATCTTTTAAAAAATTGGTTATCTTTATTTTTCCACAGATCATATATATAACATATTATTTTTATACGAGTTTAAAATATAATATTCTGGGTATGAAAACTGGTAGCATCACTGATTTAAATGCAATCATTAAACAATTCATTATACAAATACTTTCTTTTTTAGATTCATTTATAGGCCCTTCTTTTTGGTTAAAGGTATATATATCATTCCAACAATTAACCGTTATTTCTATTATTATTGGCACTATAATTACACTTTTATTTTATAAACATATGACTATAAATAAAACTAAAGTAAATAGAGAATTACTTATTAGTTTCATAGGAGTTGTTTTTTGTGGATTTGGTATATATTCACTAACAGGTATTTTGCCGCAGATTGTATTTGGCTTAGGTAATCGTGTAACGACATACGGATCATTATTAATATCATTATTAATTGTATATTATTTAATGAATAGTAAAAATAATTCTGTATTGGTATTTACAATATTTATTTTCAGCTTATTTGGTATTACTGATCATTGGAAAAAATTAGAAATTAAAAAAAATACTATTATGTATAATGTTAAAAATAATAAACAATTAAATTCACTTGAAGATAATAGTACAATCTATATTTCACATAATATGTATAGTAAATTTGGTCCAATAAGTAATATTGAAATTTTCACTGAGTCTTCACCTAACTGGGCAATGTTTAAAATAGCAACAGGAAAAGATTTTAAAATAGTCCCATTAAATAGCAGATGTTTTATTAAAAAAAGTAATATAATAGACCCCAAGAAAGGAATAATATCTGAAATTATTGACCCTATTAAGGTTTATAACACAAATGAAGATAAATTATATAGTTTATCATTTAATCAGATTGCTCAATATATAGATTTATTGCCTGAAGATAAAAGACACTGGATTCAATATTTATCGGAAGATCATTATATAAGAAAACTAGCAATATTCTTTATGCCAAGAATTGATTATATTTTTTAATTATAATCAATGAATATGTTATTATAATATAATGGAAAAAACTCATAACTATGTTTTAGCACTGTGACAGTACAACGCTTTATATAAATGATAACTTTTATCAGAACAGAATAAAAAATAATGAATAATAATTCTATAGCATTATTGAGCATTATAAATGATAATAAAAAATTCTCGATGAATAAGGATCTTAATGGTGGATATGGTACTGCTGATGATTTTGGTAACCATCCAATTACAAAATTAATTGGATTCATAAGGAGAAAATCTGTTAAAATACCTGTATTAAGCTTAGCCTATATACAAGCAATATTACTTGAAAAAAAGTACGAAGTTAAATATTTTGAGGGTAGCATGCCTGGTAGATTTGATATATATATTATTTGGGGATCTATTGTTGATTATAAATATGAAAATTATATCGCGGGACAAATAAAGAGTAAATATCCTGATTCTAAAGTTGGATTTATTGGTGGATTTCCATCAGTAGAACCTAAAATATATGATAATGCTGATTTCATTATAATTGGTGAACCAGAATCATTTTTTATGAATGAATTTGAAAATAAAAAACAACTAAATGGCAACGTTATTGTAAAAAGTATTTGTGACTTTAATACACTTCCGACTCCATCTTTCGATGGTTTTCCTATTAATACGTACAAGTACAAACCTGTTTTAAATGCAAAACCATTTATAACTCTTCAAGCAAGCAAAGGTTGTCCATATAGTTGTCGATATTATTGTACTTATCCCACTAGTGAAGGTATAAAAGTGAGATCAAGATCACCTGAAAAAATGGTTGATGATATCATACTGCTTAAGAAAAAATATAATATAAAAGGTATACAATTCAGAGACCCAATATTTGGTATTGATTCAAAATTTGTTATTGGATTGTGTAATGAAATGATAAATAAAAATGTCAATGTTAAATGGGGGATGGAAACACGTTTGGATTTATTAAATGAAGATTTGATACAATCTATGTTTAATGCTGGCCTAAGAAGTATAAATGTTGGCATAGAAACAAATGATGTTGATGTTGCTAAAATTAACAAAAGGAAATTAGTTGAGGAGAGTCATCAAGAGAGGATAATTCAGTTTTGTGATAACTTAGGAGTTAAAATTGTTGCTTTTTATATGATGGGTTTTGATAATGATACAATTGAAACAGTAAATAATATGATAGAATATTCAAAAAAATTGAATACTCCATTAGCTAGATTTAGTGTTCAAACCCCTTATCCCGGGACAGGATATTATGATATGTTGAAAAAAGAAAATAAATTGATTTCAGATAACTTTGAAGACTATACTCAATTCAATTTAGTGTATAAGCATAATAATTTAGATAAAAAGGATATAACGAAACTGTTAAAGAAAGCATATAAGGAATACTATCTGAGACCCAAATACATAAAAAAATTTATTGAATGGAAAATAAGAGAATTCTGGTTGTAGGTGGATCAGGTTATATCGGTCAAGAGATCGTACTACAATTAATAAAATTAAATTATAACGTAACAGTTATGTCAAGGAATGTTAAAACAAATCCACAGGTTAAAACAATTCGTGGTAATGTTTTAAATAAACCGTTACTTGAAAGTATTATCGGAGGTTATGATTTAATTATCTACTTAGCTGCAATAATAAGAACGATAAAAAAAGATTTATATTTAAATAATATAAAAGGTTTAAATAACTTGATTGCAGCAATGAAAAAAACGAATAGAAATAAAATTATTTATTTTTCTACTCAAAATGTACTCCTAGATAACCCCGGGCCATACGGAAAATCAAAAAAATTATGTGAAGATATCATTTTATCAAGTGGACTTGAATATATTATTCTAAGACCAAATTATGTATATGGTATTGATAAAAATAATGATTTTTATAAATTGATTTATTTAATAAAGAAGTTTAGTGTTTGTCCAATAATTGGTGATGGTAAAACAATTATTGAGCCAATTAATAAAGTTGATGTTGCAAAATTTATGATTGATATAATGGTTAATTATTACCCAAGAAAAATAATTAATTTTTCTGGTCCAAAACCTATATCTATTAATACAATAATTAATATTATTCAAAATCAATTAAATTTAAAATTTTATAGGATTTATGTGCCTTTAAAATTATTAAAGTTGATAAAAAATATTATTCCATTTGATCTAGATGGCTTTAATCAATCCAGAATAGCTATAGCCCCATATCATGGTAGACATATTCATAATATTGAAGATGATTTATTACGAATAGATAGTCTTATTTAATAATTTAATCTATTAATTATCAATAATTCATTTTTCTCTTATTAATTGAATAATATTAATAAATATTTTTATATACATATTATTAAAAAATTAATTTATGGTTAGTTCAGTATTAGCATTGTTTAACCTTTGGGATTTTTACTATTATGGATTAAGACCATTTGATCTAGTGGGGTTTTTATTTATAACATATTATTTTTTCAGCAGATCAAATAATAAGAGTATATCGTACAATAATTTTGGCTTTATTCTTATTCTGTTTCTAATTACATGGGTTTATATAATGGTTGGAATACTAAATACAATGGATTCCGGTTTATATTTTGGGGATTTCCATACTACTTCAATATTGATATTGAATATAAAATCTGCTATTGGATTTATAATGGGTTTAATAGTATTTACCATTTTTTATTATATAAAAATTGAAAAAATAGATTTGTTAAAATATTTAGATTTTATAATATTAATTCATATCACATCATTTTTTTCCCAATATTTTTATTATTTATTTACTGGTGAAATATTAAATCCACATTATTATACAGAAAATGCATATGGTGCAACTGGTTTAAGAAGCCATGGATTTGGCTTCTTCAGGCCATCAGGCTTATTTGTTGAGTCAGCTTCTTATGCGTTTACAATGTATATGTTAATATGCCTGAGACTATCTTTACAAAAAAGATATAATTATAAGATAATACTTGGGTTTATTACCACAGCATTGTCTTTTTCCCTATGGGGATATATAACCTTTTTGATATTGTTATTTATTTTTAAGCCTAAAGCTCGTTATATATTTATTTTTTCCACTTTATTTTTTGTTCTAATCATATATTTCTATAATGCATTCCCCATTTTGAAAATTCTCATTTTTGACAGAGTATCAAACTTCTCTTCTGATTTATCTTTTGTAAATAGATATAGCACACTTTATGAAACAAACCCTGATATTTCATTTTATGGTTCTCTTTTTGGTAGGGGTATTATGCCTGGTGGTGGTAGTGCGCTTTTCAATTTAATTAATATATTCGGAATTATTGGATTAACAGGAATTTTGATTATAATTAACCTGATTAACGGGAAAGATAATAATATTAAGTTTATGTTGATATTGGGATTGTTAATTACAGCTGCAAGTCAATTATTAACATTATTTTTCTTCTGGGCTTGGTTAGCGCTAATGATAAGAGCTAATCAGAAAAAACAGTTATCAATGGTATTTGGATAAAAGGAAAGAAATGAAATGAATATATTAGGTATATCAGCTTTTTATCATGATAGTGCTGCTTCATTAATAGTTGATGGGGATATTGTTTGTGCAACGCAAGAAGAAAGATTCACGAGAAAAAAACACGATAGTAATTTTCCAATTAATTCAATAAAGTACTGTATTTCTACGGCCAATATTTCTATTGATGATATAGATTATATCGCATTTTATGATAAGCCCTTGTTAAAATTTGAAAGAATACTACAAACATATTTGCAATACGCACCGATTGGAATAAAATCATTTTTAAAGGCAATGCCATTATGGTTAAAGAAAAAATTATGGATAAAAGAGATAATAAGAAAAGAATTGGATTATACGGGCCCAATCCTTTTCCCCGAACATCATGAATCACATGCCGCTTCAGCATTTTTTCCTTCACCTTTTCAGAAAGCAGCATTTATTACAATTGATGGAGTAGGTGAATGGTCAACAGCCAGTTATGGAGTTGGTGAAGAAAACAATATTACAATGATGGCTGATATTCAATTTCCTCATTCACTTGGACTATTATATTCTGCATTTACCTATTATACGGGCTTCAGAGTGAATTCTGGTGAATACAAAGTGATGGGACTTGCACCATATGGTGAACCAAAATATAAAGATTTAATTTATAATAATTTGATTGATGTGAAAAATGACGGGTCTTTCAGGTTAAATATGGATTATTTTAATTACTGTGCTGGTCTTACAATGACAAATGGAAAATTTAATCGATTATTTAATGGTGCACCACGCAAACCGGAAAGCAAATTAACCCAAAAAGAAATGGATTTAGCTAGATCAGTTCAAGAAGTAACTGAAGAAATTGTAATGAAAATGGCAAAACATGTAAAAAAAGAAACAAGTATGAGATATCTTTGTTTAGCTGGCGGGGTTGGTTTGAACTGTGTTTCGAATGGAAAACTTCTTCGTTCGAATTTGTTTGATGATATATGGATTCAACCAGCAGCTGGCGATGCTGGTGGTGCAGTGGGTTCTGCTTTATTAGCTTGGTATCAATATTTAGGCAATAATAGAAATGCGGATAATAAAAATGATTTTATGTACGGTTCATATCTTGGGCCAGAATATGATAATAATTATATAGAAAAATTTCTTGAAAAAAATCAATACATATACCAGAAGTTGAAAGAAGAAAAATTACCAGGAGTTATTGCGGATTTAATTGCAGATGAAAAGGTAATTGGCTGGTTCCAAGGACGTATGGAATTTGGTCCCCGTGCTTTAGGCTCAAGAACCATAATTGGTGATGCCCGCTCGCAAGACATGCAAAAGATTATGAATTTAAAGATTAAATATCGAGAAAGTTTTCGACCTTTTGCACCATCGGTTAGAGCAGAAAATATCTCAGAATACTTTGACATAGATAGAGAGAGTCCTTATATGTTACTTGTTAGTAATGTTAATAAGAATAAACAAGTAAAGATGACAGATGATCAAAAACAATATTTTGGTCTTGAAAAATTAAATCAAATACGTTCTGAAATTCCGGCAATAACTCATGTGGACTATTCTGCAAGAATACAATCTGTAAATGATAAAACAAATCCCCGATATCACAAAATGCTTACAGAGTTTTACAATAAATATGGCTGTCCTGTTATAGTGAATACTTCTTTTAACGTTCGAGGAGAACCAATTGTTTGTACACCAGAAGATGCGTATTTATGTTTTATGAGAACAGAAATGGATTATTTAGTTATTGAAAATTTTTTATTAAATAAAAAAGAACAAAAACCTATTTTAAAAGATTCTGATTGGCGCGATCAATTTGAATTAGATTAATTATAAACTAAAGGTAATCATTATTAAAAATATTAATAAAAAAGAATTGAAAAATTTTGGACTAATTATTGGTACAATATTTATTATTATATCAATATTATTGTATTGGAAAGATAATCAATTATTTCCGATTACATTATTTCTAGGATCTATTTTATTAATATCAGCAGTTATTTACCCTCTATTACTTAAATATGTTTATTGGGCTTGGATAAGTTTAGGTAACATTCTAAGCTGGTTTATTACAAGAATAATTTTATCTCTTTTATATTATTTCGTTTTTACTAGTATAGGGTTGATGGGAAGAATTATTAATAAAAATTTTCTAGATTTAAAATTAAATAAATCAAATAAAACATATTGGAATGAAAGAATAATTAAAAATAAAAACAAACAAAGTTATGAAAAACAGTATTAAAAATATTTTACTTTTAGCTATAGCTCTTTGTTTTTCTTATTTAGTCGCAGAAATAATATTGAGATTATTTTTACCGCAGCCATTAGTGCTTTATAATCCGGGACTTTGGAGACCGGATTCTTTGGTGCAGTATAGGCATCAAGAGAGTACCAGTGGTTATATTAATAGCGGAGAAGGAAAAGTATTTTTCATTACAGATAGTAATGGGTTTAGAGTTAATGAAATGCATCCGGATCATCAAAATAAAGAAACCGCATTCTCAATTTTAATGCTAGGAGATTCTTATATAGAGGCGGTGCAAGTTGAAGGGAGTAAAGCAATTCCAGGTTTTGTACAAAATAAGTTGGAGAGTAAATATAAAAAACATATTGAAATATCAAATGCCGGTGTTGCTGGTTGGAGTCCTAATCATTATTTGATTGAAACAAAAAATATTTTGTCAAGAGATTCATATAACTTAGCAATAATTTTTTTATTTATTCAAAATGATATAGTTAAAAGAAAAATAGATAGATTTGACAAAAATGAATATACACGTTGGCATAAATTTAAATTTCCAACACGTTTAGACCATATATTTCAGTTCGTGCTATTACCTTTAAATGACCGATTATCACATATATCTCATTTCTGGGTATTTTTGAAAAGAAAATCACGGTTTATACGGATGAAGTTTGGTCTATCAGGTCATAATTTACCTGAACTATACTATAAAAATAATCAATATGATGAAAGGTTTGTAATCACTGGTAATATATGCGAAGAAATTGATAATGCCTTTAAAGAAAAAGGGATTGAAACAAGTTTTATACTAATACCCCATGAAATCCAATTAAATAAAGAATTATTAGAAAAATATATTAAAATGTGGGAAATAAATAGGAATGAAATCGACGTTAATTATCCTACAACACGTATTAATAATGAATTAATAGGTAGAAAACTTAATGTGATTGATCCAACAAAAATAATGGTTCAAAAAATTAATAGTGGTATAAAATTATATGGTGAAATAGATGAACATTTTAATGAAAAAGGTCATGAATTAATTTCAAATATTATTTTGCCGATAATTAGTAAACATTTGGACAATGAAATATTAAAATAAGGTAATTATGTCAAAATTAGATTTGTTCAGAGAAATATTTGGTTATTTAAAGGAAAGAAAAAAGTGGTGGCTTATGCCAATTATTATTTTTTTATTTCTTTTTGGTGCTCTAATATTTTTTGCAGAAGGATCTGTACTTGCTCCTTTTATATATACATTATTTTAATTTAGAATAACTTACGATTCTTCTTTTAAATTAATAATCGATATAATATTTAATGAATAAAGACGTTTCAGTTATTATCCCAATGCTGAATGAAGAACGTAATTTAAATAAATTACTTTATGCTATTGAAAACCAAACGTATCTACCTAAAGAAGTAATCTTTGTTGATGCTGGTAGTATTGATAATGGGATACAAATAATAAAAAAATATAATGAAAATCATTCTGAGTTTAAATTAAAAATATTAGAGTATAAAAAATCTTTGCCTGGTGCGGGACGAAATTATGGTATAAAAAATGCATCTTATAAGTGGATTGCCTTTTTGGATTGTGGAATAATACCAAGCAGAAAATGGCTTCAAAAATTAGTTAATTTTTCAATAAAAAATAAATCAACTGGTGTCTTTGGTTTATGCCATTTTACCGCCGATACCAGTTTTACAAAAGCAGTATGTGCAGTATCTTATGGTTTTGAGAGATCACGTGTGGCATTGCCTGGGTCAATGTTTCATATTGATGTATTTAATCATGTTGGTTTATTTAATCCTTCTATGCGTTCTTATGAAGATGTAGTTTGGATGAAAAATTACTCTAATTATTATAAGAATAAATCAATTTGCAATTCTGCTGTTGTGTATTACAGTGATTTTCCACAAAATTTATTCCAAGTTTTTTCGAAATGGTTTTTATTTCATTATTCAACTGTAAAAGTTTTTGGCAATCCGATACAACTGTTATTCTATTTACTTTTTCCCATTGGTTGTTTATTCTCCTATTTTTTAAATAAGAACATTATTTTATTATTATTACTATTATATTTTATTTCTAGAGTAATAATATCTCCCATTATCAAAAGTAAGAAGGTAAATTGGTGGGAATATGACTTAGTTTCATTTTTTCATTCCTTATATTTAAGTTTATTTATAGACTTATCAAAAATAGGATCTAGCTATGCAGGAATATTTTACTATATTTTTAAGGGCAGATGACCAAAATACACGTTTAATTTTGATATTTAACTTGAAACCCGTTGTATTCTAATCATTATAAATTACAAAGTATAAAAAATTATGTGTGGTATTGCAGGAGCAATTAATTTAGAGGGATCTAGGTCAAAAGATATTCTTCGATCTCTAATACATAGAGGGCCTGATGAGCAAAGTTCTTTATTTTATAAAAGTGTATTTTTTGTACACACAAGACTAGCAATACAAGATATATCGGATGGTCACCAACCCTTCGAGTACCAAAATTTTGCAATAATTTACAATGGTGAAATATATAATCATCTTGAGTTAAGAAAGCATTATTTAAAAGAATGCAAGTTTAGGACGAATTCAGATACTGAGACACTATTAAGGCTGTATATTAAATATAAAGTTAGGATGTTCGATTATATAGATGGTATGTATGCTTTTGCAATCCTTGATAAGAAAAATAATAAAATTATTTTTGGGAGAGATAGAGCCGGGAAAAAGCCTCTATATATTTATCAGGGGAATAATAAAGTTTTATTTGCAAGTGAATTAAATACTATAAAAATAGGAATAGATAACCTTGAAATTAATCAAGAAGGGATACAAGCTTATTTAAGGTGTGGTTTCTTTTTTAAAGAGTCTACACCTTATCAAAATATTAAAGAATTAGAAGCTGGGTCAATTTATTATTTAAATATTGATACTCTAGAGCTAAAAAAGACGAGATACTTTGATATTTTAAAATATTATAATAACCCTAATACTTTCAACCCCACCCAAGCCAAAGAAGTACTTGACGATGCTTTGCATAAAAGTGTTAAAGATAGATTAATGTCTTCTGATCTAGAAGTTGGGGCTTTTTTAAGCGGCGGGATTGATAGCTCTCTAATAGTTGCAATTGCTTCCCAATATCAAAAATTAAAAACATTTACAGTTAAGTTATCTGGTGGTTATGATGAATCGTCTTTAGCCCAATTAACAGCAAAGAAATATAACACAGAACACTATGAATTAAATATTTCTATGAATCTAAAAAATGATGTTGAAAAAATTTTGGTGCAATATGGTGAACCATATATGGATAGCAGTGCAATACCTAGTTATTATGTAAGTCAAGAAGCAAAAAAGTATGTAACTGTAATTTTAAATGGTGATGGGGCAGACGAACTTTTTGCTGGTTACAGGCGATATATTCCGGTCGCAAATAATATGTTAGTTTTTGCTAAAAAATTCAAATTTCTATTAAGTATATTACCTAAACAAAAAAATAAGTTGAGCCTTTATAATTACCTATATAGACTCTTATTAATTTCAGATAAAAGTAATCTAAGTTTTTATTTAAGTGCAACAAATGATATATTTGAAGATCAGTATAAGTTTGAGAAAAATAGCATTATCCTTGAGCTAGAAAATTTTATAAATAAGGTTCAAATGCTAAATATTTCACCGTTATCAAAATTTCTATATTTGGATTTTAACCTTATACTTTTTTCCGATTTGCTTCCCAAGATGGATATAGCCACTATGGCACATTCGTTGGAAGGAAGAAGTCCATTTTTGAGTAAATATTTTCTAGAACTGGTACCAACTCTTAATGATAAATACAAGATAAAAGGTATGACCACTAAATCAATATTAAGGGAATTATCAAAATCTTATCTTCCAGAAAAAATTATTAGACAACCAAAAAGAGGTTTCGAGGTTCCTCTTAAAAATTGGGTTGAAAATGAATTAAAAGATTCTATTTATGATGCACTCACTAGCAATTGTTACAGTAAAAATTTTATTAAAATGAATTTTATAAATTATTTACTTGAAGGTAAAGTAAATGCTTCAAGAGAAAAAAGAGCTAAAATGTTATGGAGCTTATACTGCTTGGAAATTTGGTTTAAAAATTTGTCATTTAAGATGTAAGCATACTTATTCTTCGTAAAAAATTCATAAAGAGAAAACGACTTATTAATGTATAAAATACATTTATAAATATTTGAGTAAACGGCTACTATTTATTGTCTCAGAAGATTGGTATTTTGTATCGCATCGTCTGCATCTTGCCGAAGCTGCAATTAATGCCGGGTATAAGGTTGCACTCTTTAGTCGCTTTAACAATCATCGTGATTTAGTAATGAACTCTGGTATTCAAGTTATTAATTGGCCTCTAAATCGTTTGTCTTTTAATCCATATAATGAATTAGTTTCATTATATCATTTAGTTTCTACTATTCGAAAATTTAAACCTGACTTGATTCATGCAGTTGCAATGAAGCCTATTATTTACTCCGGTATAGTTGCTCGATATTTCAGTTTTAGTTATTCCAGCGTTTTCAGTTTTGCAGGTCTTGGCTATATTTTTATTTCTCAAAAACTAATTGTTAAATTATATCGTTCCTGTATATCAATAGTTTTACGAATAATATTAAAAGAGAAAAATACTCGTATCATTCTGCAGAATTGCGATGATAAATTAAAATTAACATCAGAAAAAATTATTAGTAGTGAGCAGGTTAGACTCATTCGTGGTTCAGGTGTAGATACGACTTTGTTTCACCCGGGCCCATTACCCTCTGGTACCCCACTGGTAATTTTACCTGCGCGTATGCTGTGGGATAAAGGATTAGGAGAATTTGTAAAATGTGCAAGAGTTATCAAAGACCATGGTGTTGTTGCTCGTTTTGTGCTGGTTGGCGACCCTGATCCTCATAATCCTGAGTCAGTTTCTATTGAGCAATTAAATATTTGGGAAAAAGAAGGTGTTGTCGAATGGTGGACGCATAAGAAGAACATGCCAAGTATTTATATAAATGCATCAATTATTTGTTTACCATCTTACAGAGAAGGGTTACCAAAAGCATTGCTTGAAGCAGCGAGTTGCGGCCGACCTATTGTTACTTATGATGTACCTGGCTGTCGTGAAGTGGTCATTGACCAGGTAAATGGTTTCCTTGTACCATTTAAGGATACGGATGCAATGGTCAATGCTATTGAAACATTACTGGATAATAAAGAGTTATGTTCCCAAATGGGGCAGAAAGGTAGGGAGTTGGTACTTAATAATTTTTCTCAAGAACAAATTGCTGCTGAAACAATGGCGCTTTGGCAAGAAGTCTTACATTAATAATCAATTATTATTTAATGAATAAGATTCTACTTTCAGGTGCCAATGGAAACATTGGCTCTTTCTTATATTCTCATTTAGAAATGGAATTTTCAATAATGACAATGGATTATAGCCAGGGGCCAATTGAGAAAAATTTTACTCAATTGGACCTCACGGATATGCATCAAGTTAAACGTTATGTAGAAAATTGCGATCATTTTGATACTCTTATTTTTTTAGTTGGCCTTGCACATGCGAAAGGCAAAGGAAAAGATTTACCTGAATTCAAGAAATTAAATTATCAAACACTGGTCAATCTTTTTTCAGCTCTAGGGAACTATAATAAGATTCCTCGCAAAATTATTTTTTCCAGTACAATTTCAATCTATGGTGAAAAATATCACCAAAGTATATATACAGAAGATTCGGTAAAAATACCATTCAGCCCTTATGCCGTTACAAAACTGGACGCTGAACAATTTTTATTAGATAAATTTTCCGATAAAACTTGGATATTGCGCTTTGCACCGGTTTACTCCTCTGATTTCTTGTTGAATATCAATCGCCGGATCCGAATGGGAAGAAAATTCTATAGGGTAGGTAAAGGTTCCAGGAAACTATCTTTATGCAATATTGAGAATATTAGAGTTGCTGTTGAAGCAATAATAAAGGATAAAGTACCTGTAGGCATTTATAATCTTTCCGATCAAAAAGAATATTCCTATAATGAATTATTAGAAAAACAACAGGCCAAATGGATATTGCCAATACCCAAGTTTATGATCAAAATGGCCTATGTTTTTGGAAAAGTGACAGGTAATATATTTTTAAAGGGAAATGCAATAAAATTGCTTACAGATAATGTATACCCATCAAACAAAATTCGTTCCCATGTAGATTTTTCTGCAACTCTTAATAATATTAATTAGAGTATGAATCAATGAATATATTAGACCTGATAGGAAGAAAAAATGAAATTTTTATGCATGATATCAATCATCATCATCATGAGTTAGCAAATATAATTGAAAATAATTCATTCTTGGTGTTGGGAGCCGCAGGTTCAATAGGCCAAGCCTTATCAAAAGAAATTTTTAGGCGAAATCCTAAAAAGCTTCATGTGGTAGATATTAGTGAAAATAATTTAGTAGAGCTGGTTCGGGATATAAGAAGTTCTTCTGGTTATATTAAAGGTGAATTCAAAACATTTGCTCTGGATATAGGATCCATAGAGTTCGATCAATACGTAAAGAGCATTGGCCAATTTGACTATATTTTTAATCTGTCTGCTTTGAAACATGTTCGGAGTGAAAGCGATCCTTTTACCCTCATGCGCATGATTAATGTAAATATTCTAAATACAATAAAAACTATTGATCAAGCTAAAAGTTGTAGGGCAAAGAAATATTTCTGTGTATCCACTGATAAGGCGGCAAACCCAGCAAATATGATGGGAGCATCAAAACGTATCATGGAAATGTTTTTAATGCAGAAAAGCAGCACACTTGATATATCTACTGCCCGCTTTGCCAATGTCGCCTTTTCAGATGGCAGTTTGCTTCATGGCTTCAATCAGCGGATTCAGAAGAAACAACCCCTTTCCGCTCCCTTTGATGTAAAACGTTACTTTGTAACTGAAAAAGAAGCAGGTGAATTATGTCTCCTTTCCGGCTTACTGGGTAATAACAGAGAAATATTTTTTCCAAAATTAAGTCCTGAATTAAATCTTATCTCCTTTGACCAAATTGCAATAAAATATTTGCACCAGCTTGATTACGAACCAGTTATATGTAAGACTGAGGAAGAAGCTAGACGAAGAGTTAAGGATTTGAGTAAAAAAGATAAATGGCCTTGTTATTTTTTTAAGAGCGATACAACTGGAGAGAAAAATTTTGAAGAATTTTACATGCAGAATGAGGTGCTCGATTTAGATCGCTTTGAAAATATAGGGGTAATAAAAAGTGCATTAGAATTCGATAAAGAAAAGTTAAACTATTTTTTAAAGGAAATTGAAAACATTAAATCGCAAGATAGATGGGATAAAGAAAAGATTGTTATACTGTTTAATAAAATGATGCCAAATTTTATGCATCTTGAAACCAATAAATACCTAGATGACAAAATGTAAAGAATGAAACGGTTTTTGGATATTATATTATCATCAATTACAATTTTAATATTGTCTCCTTTACTGTTGCCGATAATGATAATGTTAAAATTTACTGGTGAAGGTTTTATTTTCTACAAACAACTGCGGGTTGGTAAAGATGGTAAACTGTTTGGTTTGTTTAAATTTGCTACTATGTTCAAAGACAGTCCTAATATGAAAGGGGGTAATATTACTGCAAAAGGTGATCCACGCATTCTTCCTTTTGGTAAATTTATTCGTAAGTACAAAATTAATGAACTGCCACAGATCATTAATGTTTTGATAGGGGATATGAGCATTATTGGCCGTAGGCCAACTGTTAGAGAACATTTCGATTTTTATGATGAAAAAGTTAAAATAATTATATCCAAATTAAAACCCGGTTTGAGCGGTGTATCTTCAATAGTGTTTCGAAACGAAGAACAATATTTTACTGGTTTAAATCCTGAAGAAAATAAAAAAATTTATCGGGATCAAATTGCTCCGTTCAAAGGTGAACTTGAAGTTTGGTATTGCCAAAAACAATCAATTTTTGTTGATATACTTTTAATTATCCTGACTGTTTTTTCAATAGTTAAACCAACATCAAATCTTCATAATATATTTTTCAGGGATTTGCCCAAACATCCAGTATTTAATCCTTCGTAAATGATGAATGATATTTAATAAACCGTTTATGGCTATCCCCTTTATTTTAATTTTTTCAATTTCCATGATTATTACGTGGGTTATTTTTCAACTTTTCGGAGAAAGTCATGCCTTGGATCGCCCCAATCCACGTAAGCATCATCGCGTTTTTATACCTCAAATTGGCGGCCTTGTCTTTGGGCCGCTCGTACTTTTTATAACATGGTGGTCAGGCTTGGCGCCACAATGGTACATAGTGGGTGGGGTCGTCTCAATTTTATTGGGTGCAGTTGATGATAGTCTTCATGTCCCTTGGCAAATTAAATTCACAGTTCAGTTAGCCCTGGCCGCATATATATCAATAATGTTTTGGGGTCGCTTCGATACTATTACTTTTTATAACCTGTCATTTTCGATAACACAGATTGGCCTGTTGCTGATATTTTTTATTTGGTTTATCGGTATTTACAACGCCGTAAACCTTCTAGATGGCCTCGACGGCCTCGCCGGTGGTTTTATGCTGCTTTTATGTTTGGGATTAGGATTATCTGGCTTAAACGATTTTGCCCAGTTTAACCTTTTCTTTGCAGTTATTCTCCTTGGATTTTTAGTTTTTAACCAACGCCCGGCCAAACTTTTCATGGGTGATGCTGGTAGTCTTTTTCTTGGTTTCCACACTGCCGTACTTCCCTTGCTATTTTTAGAGAGCACCCCTGTAGTAAATACGCTAACTATGACACCGTTTGTCCTTTTGGTCTCTTACCTTGTTGCAGACACCTCACGTGTCTTCTTTACGCGTCTGGGCGCCGATAATAACCCCATGACCGCCGATACAATCCACTTCCATCATCTCGTCATCCAACAAAGCGGTAGCTACTTGTCCTCTATTGGATCCATCTTTTTCATTACATTATTTTCTGTCATAGGAACAGTCTTTAGTTTTCATTTAGAATTATCAACAAACGTGATGTTGGCCCATTTAGCATTACTGCTGTTTTTTATTCTTACACCTCCAGTCCAAACCTATGTACCCTTTATTACCAATGCAATAGGCCCCCTGTACAATTGGCAGAAGGATCAACATGTATCATCTCCGTTTTTTCTCAGAACCATATTTATGGCTGCATTACTAATTGGATTAATCACTTCCCTCTATTATTACTGCAATCTAAGTATTATTACCTGGCAACATGGTTTGGCAATCATATTGCTGCTTATTTTTATCTTTTTTTATCGAAAGGATAAAATACCTATTTATGTCATTCAGCTGGGATTGGTATTATTATTTTCTGAAATATATTGGAATACTGAATTGGGGACTTTCACAAAGTTATTTACCGCCTTTTTACTTATTTCATATCTTGTTTTTACGTTAGAAAAGCGCAACGGCTGTAATATTAGAAAATTTTCCACCTTGGATTTGTTGATGATCCTTACAACGCTTGGTGGCGTGATACTTACTTTGTTGGATCTCTCTCTTTCGATTTGGTTTTTCCTGACCATGTTTTCCCTTTGGTTCGGCACGGCTTTCATCCTCCGCCGTACCATTTACTTTACCCCCAAAACCTGATTATTTAAACTTAATATCTAAACTATAGGTTGGTAAAAAATAAGTATCTGGTTCCCAGGTTACCGGGTGAAACCCGCCAAAATTGATTGAAATACTTTCAATTATTTCAGATTGAATGGGGGTTTTATATGCTAATGCTATATCAAATGTTAAACCATAATTTTCACTTAATTCATAATTACGAACATTAACAACACTTCCACCGATGCTAATTTTATCTGTAATTTTTCCTGTATAAAGTAATTGAGGGACAAAAATGTGTATCCATGTCTCATCAAATCGTTTTCTGATACCAACAGCTGATGCCAAATCAATTATTTTTGACTTATAAAACTGGTAGAAAATACCGCCATACCATGTATAATATGGTCCTGTGTGCCTTGAGATATACCCATGAAAGTCAAAACGATCAGTGAAACCATAACTCATAACACCATAAGTTTGACCAAACTCAATGTTATCTAAAGGATTCCACGTGAGATCCAGTTGGAATTTTCCCTTCCCGGTTGCTGTACCATTGTCATACCCACCGGAAGCAAATACAATACTCGTAGAAATAATTAGTGATATTAACTTTGACTGCATCGTGAGTGATTTTAAGCTAGAGAAAAACTAGATGAAATACTTTTACATAAAAAAATTAATTCAAATAATTGTATTTATTTTATTTTTTATTAATAGTTTAAATGCGCAAACACACATAAGTAGTGACCCTTACTATTTACTCATTTCAGAAAAAAATCAGTTTCAAGGAAAACTCCCCATACAATCAAACATTTTTAGACCGATATTTTTTTCTACTGATACTCTTGCTTTCACATACCATATTCGCAGTGAAGGTTATTATAATGATAATGCGCCCAATCAAGAAAATATGGATGTGCGTTATTTTTCCAAAGGATATGGGACTTTTCATTCAATTCAGTTAGCTGTTAACAGTCCCTATTTCTCAATTATTGCTGAACCTTTTTTAAAAACAAATAAATTTTTAAATGTTAATCCTGTATCTCGGAATGGATCGTTTAGTGTTTTAAATGATCAACCTTTATCGAGCCATCAAAAAACAAATGATAATTTTAGAAACTTACTGGCCACTATCCATTATAAAGGACTCGGATTTGGGTGGCACAAGGGTAATCGTTGGTGGGGTCCGGGTATACACACGAGTTTACAAATGACTAACAATACTCAACCATTTATGAGCCAAATTATCGGTACAGTCCAAGAATTAAAGATAGGCTCGATTGGCTTATTCGCTTTATACAGCTTTGCAAAGTTGAATGAAGGATTAGGGTCAGATGCTAAATACTTTACATCGCTAAATGGTCAAATCACCTGGTATGGCTTTATTAATCTATCTTTAGGTTTTAGTAGAAATTATTTGACAGGTGGAAATTATATTTCCAATTATACCTGGACAGTAAAAGATGCAAAAAATATTGTTTTTGAAGGATTATTCACAAGTGATTTAATCGGAAAAGAATATACAGTGGGAGGGCATGATTATTGGGATCAAACATTATCTGGTTATTTTACAGCGGTCTTTCCAAAAAGAAACTTGAAGTTTTATGTCGAATTTGGTTTTAACGATAATCGAATGTATTTTGCTGATTTTCTTTCTCAGCCTGACCATAGTATGGCAACTGTATTTGGAATAAGAGATTATGGATTTGGTAAGCAAAATAATATTGTTTGGGGATTTGAATGGACTAATTTAATGGTCACTTATTCATCACGTCACCGAACTGGCGGCCCAGGGACTTGGTACCAGAGATCTGGTTACAATTATAGTTCTTATAAAGGTAGACGTTGGGGTGCTCATTCTGGAACCGATTCGGATGATTGGTATATTTATGCAGGGTATTTATCAGATAAATTAATGATAATACCAGCATTTAATTATGAACGCCATGGTATTGTCACATACCGACCTGCAGAGGTTAAAATGGAAATACGCCTTGATACACGTTATAAATACAATAATATTTGGTTTGGTATTTATTATGAAAAACAATTTGAAGCATTTTTAGGATTTCCTGATCACTTTTATATAAATGACCAGGGGCAACCAATTGATGCTTCTGAAGGTCGGCTAGCCAGTAGCCGTCGAACAAATACACTTATTTTATCTATATCAAAAACAGTTAATTTTTAATATTTCGATTAATCCGAATAATATTTATATTTAACCGAAGAATATGAACTAAAATGCAGAAAATTACCCGAATATTATTAATATTTTCCTTAGTCAGCTTGATTTCAGGTCAAACAGCGGAAGAACTAAAACGATTTATGGATACTTACGATAAACTTAAAGTAGATCAAGAGGCGAACGAAGTAGTTAAAAAAGGCCTTGAATCAGAAAAAGATCCTGATGATGGACCTGTGCGGTTGTTAATTGATCCAGGCGATATGACCAAATATTATCAAGAAAAAATAAATGTAATCAAAAAAGATTTAGAACAGCTGAATCGCCTTCTTATTTCATCAGATAGTGTACCTCGATTAAAATATTTTGGATATAATTATTTTTTGCTCAGGGATTCAATCCAAATCATTGATAATGCCACTGTCCCATCTAATTATGTTTTAGGCTATGGTGATGAAGTTATTATTTCAATATGGGGCCAGGCCGAACAGTATGAACGCGTTATGATAGAAAGAGATGGTACAGTATTTATTAAAAATGTTGGCCTTCTATATTTTGGTGGTAAAACGTCAGATCAGGCAAGACTTTATCTAAAGTCCCGATTTGGAAAAGTATATGCAACACTCAATTCAAATCCGCCTCAAACTTTTTTAGAATTCTCAATTGGTAAAATTAAAAATATTAATATAACTCTGTCTGGCCATGTACAATTTCCTGGGAATTATGTTGTTAATCCGTCTATCAGTATTCCTAATATTTTGATATTAGCTGGTGGGGTAACAGAAATAGGCACGCTAAGAAATATAAAATTACAGCGAGAAGGGACCGTCGTTGATTCTATGGATCTTTATCCTCTAATAACTGGAAATGGCCTAACAAAGTCATTTTCTGTTTTGAATAGCGATGTAATTATGGTTCCACCTAGGGGAGGGACAGTTGCCGTTAATGGTGCTGTATTAAACCCAGCCTATTATGAAATAACGCCTGGAAATAGTGTAAAATCTTTATTACAGTATGCCGGTGGGATTAACCAAAATGGAAACCCACAAGTAATCATTGCCCGATCAGGGGCGCCTAATCTCTATGTTTCTTCATTAGGGTTTGAGAAGACCGAGGTCATAAGTGCTGACAGCCTCATTATTCCAGGTAGAAAGAAACAAGTAACAACTATTTCAGTATCCAGCAATATTCACACATTAACAAAGATTCCCTGGTTTGATGAATTATCATTCAATACTGTTCTCAACATTATGCATATTGATCCTCAAAATGTCAGAAATATTGAATTAATGCGTCGATCTAAAGATGAAGATGTACATCAACTACAATCTCTTGATTTATCTCAAACTAACAATTTTAATATCATGCCATTTGACCATTTTTTAATTCACTTGCAGGAAAAATTTTTCCCAACCGATTATGTGATTGTTAAGGGCGAAATTGGTTCACCTGGAGAATATCCGCTCATTAATGGTCAGGAAACGTTAAATTTAATTCTTAATCGATCAGGCGGCCTTCTATCATCATCTGATATCAAGAACGTAATTGTGAAACGAGATACGTTATCCTTTGGCTCAAAAACCGGTGAATTAGTTTTATTAGCCGGAGATACCATTATAGCCAAGCCGATATTGGGTACAGTAATGATTGATGGAGAAGTACATAATCCTGGTAATATTGCATGGCATGCAAGTTATTCTGCCAGAGATTACCTTAACCTGGCAGGTGGCCTAACTACTTATGGCGATAAAAAACATGTTGTTTATATTACACCTTATGGAGAGGCATCAAGAATAAAAGTTCGCAGTAACGCCTCCATTCTACCGGGAGGCATTATCCGCGTTAGTGAAAAACCGTTATCAGAGCAAAATGTCAAACCGGATCGTTTCCAACAGTTTGGTAGCATGGTCACCTCACTGGTTACTATTGCAATATTGGTCAGTACGACTTCTTCTAATTAATAAAAGATTATCCGGTTGAAAAAATATTATCTATTATTTGGTTTGATTTATTTTATCTGTTGTGAGGATATAGGGAAAGGTTATAAATGGAGCGACAGTCGTCCAGCGGGATTTTCAAGAAGATTTGGTACTTTAGGATATGATTATGGCTGGAGTGCTGCTTATTCTCCTTTTGATGGTGGTGCAATTGTGGTTGGTCGCCGTTCGCCAGAGATCAATGGTCAAACTGATATGTGGGCTATTAAAACTGATGAACGCGGGCTGATGGAATGGAGCCATATTTTTGGTGGCGATGATAATGAAGATGGATACGATGTAATTGCAACATCGGATGGTGGTTTTTTATTTGTAGGTCAAACCTGGTCATTTGGTAATGGGCAGCAGGTCTATGCAGTCAAAACCGATTTTCATGGTAATACCCTGTGGGAAAAAACCTATGGTGGTGGTATGTGGGAAGTTGGTGAAGCAGTCATAGAAGTGAAGGGTGGCGGATTTATTATTGCGGGTTACTCCAATAGCCCCGGGATATCATCTGGTAATACGGATATGTATTTGATTAAAATAGATACGGAAGGAAATGTTCTTTGGCAACAGGCTTATGGTAATCAAGTTTTTCCAAACCATGAGTGGGCTTATGATCTTTTACAGCTCCCTGATGAAGGGTTTATAGTAGTGGGTTCTCGTGATAGGTATAGCGTTGAATCCAGAAATATTCTCATAATCAAGGTTGATGCAAAAGGAGCCTTAATATGGGAAAAAGAGCTTAGGACTAATGGCGATGAAGTAGCATTCAGTATCAGCCATTCTATAGAGGGTGAATTATTTATTTGTACCATGGTTAACTCAACTACTGAATCAAACAAATATCAGCCTCGGATAGTTAAAATAGATGCTGAAGGGAATATCTTCTGGCAGCGCACTTTTAACAGTAATAGCCGTAAATACCACCATTTTAGTGCTGCTAGTACCCAATCGGGTGACTTGGTAATTGTTGGCTCTTCCATCCAAAATTTAGCGGTTGGTCCAAAAGATGACGCCTTCATGGTGCGAATAGACTTAAATGGTAACATTATTTGGACTCGACCTTATGGTACGGCAGATTACGATGATTGGGGCTGGGATGTTTTTGAAAAACCGAATACCAACCTTGTTTTCGTGGGTAGTACCCAATCTTTTGGCGCCAGTTTGTTTGATGTATACTTGGTGGGTACTAATGCGGAGGGTTTAACACAATAGTTGATATGGATGCTAAAAAACTAGGCACTGAAAAAGTGGTTCTAGATATTATGAGTCATTTCGGGTTTCGCCGGAATTACCAGGTAGCAGAATATTTTGAAGTTACACCCCAAACACTTTCTGGTTGGATCAAATCCGGAGAAATTCCACCCAAACATATGATGAAATACATAGCAGAAGTTCTAAATGCTCAGGTAGAAAAATCACCGGTTATAATAAAGGAGTCAAAACTCGATACCGATTCATTTACAAAAGCTAATTCAAGATCTAATACACAAAAATTTTCATGGGTTCGAACTAAATTAATATTAATTCGATATAAAAAAACTTTATTGGGAATCCCACTATCGTCTATGCTTTTAGCGGCTCTTTACGTATTTTGGATTGCTGATCCCGTATATACCTCTGTTTCAAAAGTGCTACCCGTTTCTGAAGATGGCAGCACCAGTTCCAGCGGTTTTTCCGGCGTTGCTGCTCAGTTGGGGATCAATATCCCTTTATCGATGGGAGGTACGGTACCTTGGGATGAAATATATCCTGAAATTGTACAGAGCAGTGATTTACTTGCGACACTTCTTGAAGGATTGTATATCACGGAAAAATATGGCAAAAAACTGCTAAAAGAAATTTTATATAGTGAGCATGGGTTAACTAAGTATCCAAAGGAGGAATGGTTCAATCGGGCGGTTACCGAATTGCGTAAAATGATTAAGATTTCAAAAGATCGCCTGTCCCCTGTTGTTACGCTAGAAGTAGAGGCATTTGAACCACAGTTCGCTGCAGAATTATCTAAAAATCTAATCGAAGAATCAAGCCAGATTCAGCGTCAGTTAAAAACTAACCGAGTACGGAAAAAACGCCTTTTTATTGAAGAACGGTTAATTGAAGTATCTGTTGAAATGGAAGCAAAAGAACAGATCTTGCGTGAGTTCCGGGAAAAAAATCGCAATATGTCTACCTCTCCATCTCTTTTGATGCAAGTCCAAGAGATGGGTAGGGAATTAGACCTCCAAAATAGTCTTTATGTTACTTTAAAGACACAGTATGAAAAAGCTAAAATTGATGAGGTTGAAAGGGATGATATGGTTCAGCTAATCGATGGCCCTAATATACCAGCCAAACTGACTCGACCCCGCCGTGGATTAATTGGAACATTGGCTCTATTTTTTGGCATATTCCTTTCCATATTTACAATTTACTTTAAAGAATATCTTTTGGAATCAGATTAAAATTGATTCTTTGATTGTTGTATCAATCCAACTTTTAAAACTCACCACTAAGAAAAACTAATTAGACAGATTTGAATCAACAAATTTTATTGTATACCATTTTCAAGGAAACCTTTATGTACGGTTTTTCAAAGTTTATACCAGGTATTGCTGGGCTTTCAGCTATAATAATTTTTATCCGTTTTCTGGGTTCTGAAACATACGGTCAATATAGTTTAATATTAGCCCAGTGTAACCTATTGGTAGCATTTTGTTTTGGCTGGCTAAACCAATCACAATTAAGATATTTAGAGATGGATAAACAACATGATCAATTTCCTATTTCACTTATCACAAGTTTCATCGTCTCTAGTATTGCTGGTGCTACTATTTTAATCATTTTGCTTTGGTCTGGTGGCATAACATCGAATGAAATTAATGTGAGTATGATTTGTATTGGGTCCATAGCCTGTTTTACTCTAATCAAAACATTATACCAATCAAGCATTAAACCAGGACATGTTATATGGATAACATCAGTTCAGTCAATTTTAGCTATACTACTCCCATTAAGTATCATTTTTACCTATGATAAAACTAGCACAGCAATGTTGTTTGGTGTATCCCTATCCTTTCTCTTGGTTTCAAGCTGGATTATCATTCAAAATATCAAACTATGGCCCCCAAATATTTTTTCATTATTTAAAAAATTTCAGAAAAATGATTTAGTTCATAAATGGTTAAGGTTTGGTATCCCAATTTCATTATGGTTTGCTTTTGGTTTGGCGTTACCCTACTTGGATCGATTGTTTATTGCCCATTTTCTTACGCTCAAAGATTTAGGTGCCTACTCAGGTCTACAAGAATTGCTTACCCGCATGTTTTCTTTTCTGGTATTTCCACTTATAATGGCATTACATCCTCGCATCATGAATTTATGGAATCAGGCCAAATACAAACAGGTTGTGAAACTATTAAAAATAGGTTTACTAATATTATTAGGTGTTTTTGTATTAATTATTTTACCGACCCAAATTTTTCATGAGGAGTTATTTAAGTTGTTACAATGGGTAATCCCAGATATTTCATTAAAATTTAAACCATTGGTGATGCCCTTGCTCATTGCAGGGTTTTTCTGGCAATTATCTTTTCTAACTCACAAGATGCTTGAACTAGAAGAAAAAACAATGCTTATGGCATTTTTTATTCTACTCGCATTACTTATTAATATCATTGGAAATATTATTTTTATTCCTATAATAGGTGTTTTGGCTACTGCATATACGGCAGCAACTTCCTCCATGGTTTATTGTTTGCTCACAGCCACTTTTTCGGTCAATTCATTAATAAAACAAAAATACAAACAATGATTTCAATTTGGCCTGTTTCAGCTATTATTATTACAGCTATAACCTCGCGAATCATTACGAAATCTTGGTTAACGCCCGGTGCTTTTTTCTCTCTTTTATGGTCATTGTTTATGTTTGCGCCTCTCATATTCGCACCTGATTTTTCAATCAACAGTCTTGGATTGTGGTTTATTGCTATAGCGACCATGGCATGTTCGGCAGGTGCGTTTTTTGCTTTCAGCTCAGTTCCTAATCGGAATGAAAAAAATTTATATAATAATAAATCTATTCCTAGAGTTTGGCTGATTGCATTGATGAGCTTATTGTGTGTAAGTGTCATGGGATTATTATTATTAATACTTTATGCATTTTCAAACTATGCTTCAACTTTTGAAACTAATATTTTATTGGCCATACCCAATCTGATTTCAGTCGAGCGCTATTCTGGCTATTTAGAATATCCTGATGTAATTACATACAGTTTATATTGTATTTATCCTGCAACTTTGCTTGGTGGTTTTATCTTTGCGGTCAAACAATCCACTATCAAAGTAAAATTACTTTCTATTTTACCTTTATTTTTAGCGATCCTTCTAGGTTTGATTGAAGGGGCACGAACTAGTATCCTCTTAGGTTTGGTATTATTTTTTTCAGCAGTTATTGCTTCAAGCGTCAGAATAGAAAACAATACTTTAACTAACAGTCAAAAATTCTGGAAAGTTCTATTGAGTAGTGTAATTCTTTTTTCATCTTTCACTGTCCTTTTTATTCTTGTACAGTGGTTGCGGCAGGGCATGGATACAATTATCTTTGAATTATTGATAACTCGTATTAAAGCATATTTTTTTGGTTATCTTGCAGCTTTTACACAATGGTTTACGCTGGATCATAACACAATACCTACAATGGGGCTCACAACCTTTGCAGGGCCTTCAAATTTAGTTGGGCTCATTGAAAGACCTTTAGGTTTTTATGACTCTTCTATAATTGCAATTGGTGTTTCAACTAACATTTTCACTGCATTGAGAGGTCTTATTACTGATTTTACCATAGTTGGTGCGATTATGATCATATTCACCAGTGGTTTTTTAGCCCAGCTGGCATTTAATCATTCACGCAATGGTAGCCAGCTAGCCCTGATACCCCTTTCTATTTTTTATGCTTTTACTTTCTATTCTCCATTGATTAGTATTTTTCATTACAACAGCATTATTTTGTCATGGATAATTGCATTTTTGGTTTTTTTAGCATCTCGAAATGCGCGTTTGGCTTATAACAGTTAATTACGGGGATCCTACCCCCACAACCAACTTGCTTGCGTCGTTGCAAGCATGCCAAAGAAGCAGCTTAAGAATTCAAATGGGTATCGCAGATAACGCCAGTCAAGATGCTAATTATAATAAACTCAATAAATTAAAAACCGGTTCAAATATCGAAATGGAGTTATTCCCTTTTTCTATTAATCAATTTTATTGGCCGGCGGCCAACCAGGTTATAAATAAAATGCTGGCTATGCATGGTAGCTACCCAGATTGGATTATGGTATGTAATAATGATATAAAGTTTCAGGATGCAAATTTTTTCAAAAATCTGGAAAAAATTGATCTCAGGAAATACCCAATACTCGGTCCAGAAATTATTGGGGAAAATACTCGTTTACCGCTCAACCCATTTATGGTTGAACCAATGAGCACAATCAAAAAATTTTATTGGAAAATATTTTATTTATCTTTTTCATTTTCACGTCTATTACTGGTTATCAAAAAAATTCGTGACCGTTTGTTTTATAATAATAATCAATCTAAAAATTTTGGTCCTTTACCCGTTTATGCTGTTCATGGTGCAGCCATTCTTTTTTCAAAATATTTTTTTGAACAAGGAGGTTGCCTAGATGACAATTTTTCTCTTTATGGAGAAGAACTCACCGTTGCTGAGATTGCTAAGCAGGTCGATTGCCCAGTTACTTTCAATCCTGAACTAAAACTGATTCACCAAGAACATACCAGTACTCAAAACATGGATCAACGTATTATATTTAATAAGGCTCGAGAATCCCACCGTTATGTTATGTCAAAATATATAGACAAATGAATATTTTATATCTGCATCAGTATTTTAACACACCATCCATGCCTGGTTCTACCCGTTCTTATGAATTTGCTAGACGGTTAGTCACCAGAGGGGATAACGTGCACATGGTTACCAGTAACTGGCAGGGTTGGGCGCCCAAAAGCTTTAGTACTGAAAGAGGAATTTCTGTATACTGGCTCCCGGTTCCTTATGCCAACCGTATGTCTAATATTCAAAAGGTTTTTACATTTATAAAATATATTTGGTATACCTTAAAATTAAGCTCAAAGCTAAATTTTGATCTTGTTGTGGCCAGTAGTACTCCTCTTAGCATTGCACTCCCGGCTTTATGGTTGAAGTATAAAAACAAAGTTCCATTTGTTTTTGAGGTCCGTGATCTTTGGCCCCAACTGCCGATCGCGGTTGGTGCCATTAAATCTCTGCCATTGATTTGGTTAGCACGTAAATTTGAAAAAATGGTTTACCAGGCGTCACAACAAGTGGTGTTGCTTTCTGAGGGTATGCATGCCGAGTTATTAAAAAATGGAGTACCAAATAAGAAACTGAGCACAATTACTAATTTAAGTGATGTTGAGCGCTTTAATGTTGAATCCGAAGAAGGGCAGAAATTCCGCCAAAAATTTTTATGGCTGAGCGATAGACCCTTGGTTGTATATACTGGAGCTTTTGGACGTATCAATGGGCTTAGTTATTTAGTGGAAATGGCACTCGAGATGAAAAAAATCAACCAAGAGGTTCGATTCCTCCTTGCTGGCGATGGCTATGAAAAGGACCAGCTTTCACATCTGGCAGAAAAATATGAGATACTGAATCAAACGCTCTTTTTCATTAATTATTTGCCTAAAGATCAAATGCCGGCACTACTGTCAGCAGCCACTGTTACTACTTCATTTTTTGTTGATTTGCCAGAAATGCAAAATAATTCCGCCAACAAGTTTTTTGATGCTTTGGCTGCTGGTAAACCGATAATGATTAATTATGAGGGTTGGCAGGCGGATTTACTACGTGAAACCCAAGCGGGGTTGGCAGTGCCTGCGGATGATCCACGCACCGCTGCAGAGCAGCTCAATACACTCATATCCGATCACGCTACCTTAAGAAAAATGGGAACTGCCTCTAGACATCTCGCCTCCCAGTTTGATGTTGAAACATGTTTTAAACTATTTGCAAAGAGTATTGACACCGCCTATGATATTCATCAGAGCAATAAATCTTGAAAGATTATAAAAATAATTGTCCCATATGCAATGCGAGTCAAGATTTAAAATTTTTTTCTTGGGGTGCGCATGCAATTTTCTCATGTAAAAACTGCGGGTTAGATTATTATAATAACATGGACATAAAAGATATTGACGGAGATTCTTCTCCAGTCCATCAACAAGGGGTCGAGATGATGGCAGCTTCATTCCATACCACACAGAAATTGGCTGATCGTCTATGTAATGCTCGGATGAAAGTTTATGAAACTATCTTGGATCATCCCTGTCGAAATGTTCTGGAAGTCGGTTGCGGCCCAGGTGTCTTTCATCGGCCTTTTTCCATTCGCAGTGTAGATTGGACTGGTATTGATATTAACCCCTACTGGGAAAAGTTTGGGCAGCAAAACAATGTGCCCATATCTACTCAGCCATTGTTGGAGGTCGAAGAAAAGTTTGATGTAGTTATAGCCTACCAAGTCTTGGAACATATAAAATATCCCCTGTCTTTTATGGCACTTCTAACCGATCGACTCCGATCCGGTGGCATCTTACATTTGGAACTACCCAACCATCAATCATTGACGGCCAAAATACGGAAAATTTCACCTTCTATTTCCAAAGATTATGGCTTCATTCAACCTCCTATGCATCTACGGGCTTACCAAAGAAAAACACTCCAACATCTTGTTAATCAATTGAATATGGAAACAAAGCTAATTAATGTATATGCAAATAATCATCCTATCTGGGGCCAGGTGCGTAATTGGAATATGTTTCAGCACTTGCTATATTTTATTTCCGGTACTTTAGGAATGGGTAGTTTACTTGTGGGTCTTGCACAAAAGGTTAAGACTTAATTCGGATTATAGCGATTTGAAACGTATTTTTGATTTTGTTTTCAGCCTTGGACTAATGCTATTTTTAGCCCCACTTATCACAATCCTAGTTTTGATTGGATTGGTTATACAAGGATGGCCAGTATTTTTTTATCACCGACGTTTAGGTCTTAATTGTGTGCCTTTTATTATGGTAAAATTTCGAACAATGACAGTTGGTCCATCACTTAGTGCAAAACACGATGTATCGCGCTTAACGTCTTGGGGGCGTTTATTGCGTCGCTTCAGTTTGGATGAATTACCTGTACTTTACAATGTAATCAGAGGCCAGATGAGTTTGGTGGGTCCGCGGCCTCTGCCTGAGAAATATGGTCCCCGTTTTAATGATTATCAAAACCGCCGCCATGAAGTAAGGCCTGGGATCACTGGATTAGCTCAAATCAAAGGGAGGAACCTTCTTTCTTGGGAAGTAAAATTTGATTATGATATACACTATGTGGAACACCACAATTTTTTAATGGACGTGAAAATTTTGTTTAAAACCTTCCTGCAGGTAGTCAAAGGTGAAGGTGTTCGGGCTGAGAGACAAGAGATAATGCCGGAATTTATGGGTTCCAAACAATCAGAAAATAAAGGCTCATCTAATAAAATCGACTAATGGAAAATAAAAAAATATTAATATTAGGTTCTTCAGGTTTTCTTGGCAGTCACCTTGTTAAATTTTTATTAAAAAACAATGAAGTGGTTCAATTTGATATGAATCCACCCCCTCAAAAAATCGCGGATTCAGAGTTTATAAAAGGATCAATCTTGGATAAAACGCTAGTAACAAGTGCAATGAAGGATGTAGATATTGTTTATCATTTTGCTGCCATGACTGATATTGATATCGTAAATGAGAGCCCTGCGCAAGCAATTGAAGTAAATATTGCTGGAACTTCCAATGTATTGGAAGCTTGTGTTCAGGAAAGAATAGAACGATTTATTTTTTCAAGCAGTGTTTATGTTTACAGTGAGTTTGGTGGTGTATATAAATCTACAAAACAGGCCTGCGAATTATTAATTGAAGATTATAATAAGATGCACGATCTAGGATATACCATACTTCAATTAGGTTCTGTATATGGTCCCGGCGCAAAACAAATAAACCTCATTAGTCGATTAATTAATGAAGCATTGAGTTTAAAAGAAATTCATCATTATGGTACAGGAGAAGAAGTTCGCCAATATATCTATGTAAAAGATGTGGTCCAGGCTGCGGCCACTTCAATAGACAACAATTATAAAAACAAAAAAATTATTATACTTGGGAATGAACGTATCATAATTTCTGAATTGATGGATAAAATCATTTTCTATACAGATTCAAATATTCAAAAAGTATTTCATAATGATCAATATGGGATTCATTACAAATTATCACCTTTTCATACTAATCCGGATGGCGCTGTTAATCTCAAAATTGAAACACCCGTATTACTTAACTCAGGGCTCAAGAAAACGATTAATGCAATAAAAAAAGAATTAAACCTTTAAGGAATAGTATTTAATAATTCAATAAAATTAATCGTTAATGAGTCAAAAGAGGTCGCTGCGGAAGTGGCTTCGCGTATATTTCAGGAAATAACAGTAAAAAGACCAGCCTCTGTTCTATTTCCTGGGGGACAGTCACCCCTTATATTTTATGCTAAGCTTATACTTAGTACAATTGAATGGAATGGGATTTCAATCATGGCAACTGACGAACGTATTGTCCCTATGAGTTCTTCTGATTCAAATACTGGAATGATTAAAAGAGAATTGGTTGATAAAATTAAACGTAATCAAAAGCCTGAATTAATTACATCATTCCCAGAATACAAAAATAACATTGAAAATGCCTTAAATAAAATATCAAATACGCTCAAGAATAAATTGCCTGATGTTGCTTTTTTAGGTATGGGGAGTGATGGCCATACTGCAGGCATATTTAGCGTAAATAGCAAAGAAGAGTATTGTTATTGTTTTAAAAATAGTTATGAACCCTATCAAAGAATTACAGTTTCGATGAATGTTTTAATAAATATTCCGCACTTAATATTTTTTATAACGGGTATTAAAAAAAAAATGCTTACCCAAGTTTTATCTAAAAGCAACGAAACAGATTCTACCCCGATCAGTTTTCTACTGCTGAACGGGTGTGGTCAAAAAACAATTATTTGTGATAAACAATCAGCTCCAAGTGGCTATTCACCAGGCGAAACAATCATAGATACAAGTTCAATTATATGAGTCTCATAAAGGAGATTGAAAGCACCATTGTAAGTGAGAATCAACTAATTATCTATTTTATTGGTCAATCAGGTTATGTGATAATAATAAAAGACTTTATTATTTATATTGATCCCTATCTTACAGATTATATAGAAAATTCTGCTGGTCTTAATGAGCAACATATGCGCCGGAACTACCCTTCGCCAATTGATCCAGAGTTGATTATAAAATGTGATGCGATCATTTGTACTCATGCCCACGTTGACCATATGGATCCTTGGACACTGAGTAAGATCAAAACAGATTTCCAATTATATACCTCAATCGGTTCTTTTGAAAAAAGTGACGTAAAGATATCCAGATCGAGATTAACATTTTTATATCCCGGGACAACATACAACCTAGAATCATTTAAACTGACACCATACCCAGCCGCCCATTATGAATTGGCGGATGAAAAAGGTCGGCCTGATTGTCTATCAATTCATATTCAGTGGCAGGATAAATCATTATTTTTTTGGGGAGATGGTATTGGTTATGAGAAGCAATATGATTTATTATCGCCGGTTAAGTTTGATTATTTTTTTGCACCAATAAATGGCCGAGATGCAAAAAGAGAAAAAATGGGTATCATTGGAAATATCAAAGAGTATGAATTGGCAGAATTTTGTAGCAAACTATCAATAAATCATATTATTCCAAATCATTATGATATGTTTAAAAATAATACAGGGTCGGCCCCTCTTTTTCAAAAAGAAGTAAAACGTAGATGCAAAGGCCAATCTATATTAATACTAAATTGTGGAGATAAAGTTGAAGCATAAGGGGATACAACGCACAACCCTTAAAAATCTCCAAGAGCATCGACCTAAAAAAAATTATTTTGTAGGTCTAGATTCGGATGGTACAATTTTTAATTCAATGGAATTAAAACATAAAGACTGTTTTCTTGGTGCATTGATACGTGTGTTCGGGTTAGCACCCATCACGCATGAAGTTCATTTAGTTTGGAATTATGTAAATATTTTTTCATCTACAAGGGGAACTAACCGGTTTAAAGCCTTAGTCCTTACATTTGACTATTTAAGAAAATTCAAACGGGTTAAACAATTAAATATTCAGCTTCCTCCATTAAAGTTGCTTGAGAAATGGCTGTTATCCAGTCGATTTCTTTCTAATGAATCATTAGAGCAACTGATTGCGGATTTACCAAAGAGTGAAAAAACCTCTATTGAAACTGTTCTTGAATGGAGTAAAGAAGTCAATCGCATGGTTAAAGCAACCGTATTCGATTTGCCACCAATAAGTGGCTCTTTAAAGGCGATGAATTTTCTTAATCCACATGCAGATCTTGTTGTTATTTCCAATACACCTCTAGATACCCTAGAACGGGAATGGTCTGAAAATAATATTGAAAAAAACGTTCTCTATATTGGTGGTCAAGAAACAGGGAGCAAAATGGAGATGTTAATAGCAGTTGCAAAAGAAAAATATGCCCAAAACAACATTCTGATTATTGGTGATTCACCTGGAGATTTAATTGCTGCCCAGGCAGTAAATGCATTGTTCTTCCCAATTCTACAATCGAAAGAAGAAGAATCTTGGTATAATTTTAATTCAGAAGGATGTGAAAATTTTTTAAATGGTGTTTATACTGGTTACTATCAAAATAAACAAATCAATGAATTTAAATCGAGTCTCGATATTGTCCCATCTTGGTTAACTTAAATTTTGTTCTTCTTAATGAGAATTCTATCAAACCATGTTTTAAATGAATAAATTATTTCTATGAAAAAGCTTATTGTTTATGGTGCAGGTGAATTTGGTTCATTGATTGCAAATGTACTCAGTTATCATGATGATTTAGAGATTGCAGCTTATGGCGATGATAATCCTCAAAAAACCGCGGATAATATTGATGGGACTCCAGTGTTTGGCCAGAAGGATTTATTAAATTTTGCGGAACAAAACAATATAAAACTGGCTATCACCGCAATTGGGAATAATACTATCCGAGCAGAAAAATTTAATCTACTTAAAAACACGGGTTTTCAAATGATATCAATTGTTCATCCTCAAGCCTTGATTGATACAAAAGTATCTTATGGAGATAATGTGATTATAGAAATGGGTACAGCAATCCATACTAATAGTAAAATAGGAAACAACGTTTTTCTCGGTGGAGAGGCATTGATTGGTCACCATAATATAATTGGTGATCATGTATTGGTTGGGGGGAATGTTTCTTTTGGGGGTTCGGTGGTAGTAGAAGATTATGTATCACTTGGTGTTGGTGCTTCAATTAAGCCTGGTATTCGACTGGGGGAAGGTTCTGTTATCGGTGTGGGTGCTGCCGTAATAAAAGATGTTGAGCCAGGCACTACTGTTGTAGGTGTTCCTGCAAAACCCATTTAAAAGAAATTCATTATTTATCAATGAACAAACAAATTACTCAACAAGAATTCCGTTCTCAAATCCAACCTGTCAAAAGTATGGCTGTTACGGGTTTTCGGTGGTCAGGCACACCTCAATTATTACTTCGTTTAGTCCGGAAAGAATTTGACAAAAATGGAAAGCCGAATGGCTTGACCGTAATGTTTACCAGTTCAGCTACCGATCCAGGTCTGGATCATCTTGCTCACCCCAATTTGCTTGCTTGCTCTTTTGGCAGTTATTATGGTTCAATTCCCGAAATCAGAAAATTGGTCCAGACAAATAAAATTAAAGGATACTCTCTGCCTCAGGGTCAATTGTCTTTTTTATTTCGGGAAATTGGTCGCGGTAGCCCAGGTCTAATTTCAGCAGTGGGAAAACATACCTATGTTGATCCAAAATTTGGCGGTGGTAAGTTAAATGCCAAAACATTAGAAGATGTTGTGGAAACAATATCAATGGGAGGGACAGATTACTTATTTTATAAGTCGCAACCTGTAGACTCTGCTTTAATTCGAGGTTCTATCGCAGATCAAATGGGGAATATTTCGATGTGTAAGGAACCAGTTAAAACAGAATTTCTCGCCATGGCACAGGCGGCGAGATCTTCTGGCGGGAAAATTTTTGTACAGGTGTCAGAAATTTCAGATCAAAAACTTGCCCCGGACAAAATTGATTTACCTTCCCATTTGGTTGATGGCTTTATTGTTACGAATGATCTTGAAAATGATCATAGGTATACCAATAAATTCGTGGTTCATGATGGTTTGCTGACCAATGGGGATTTTGGCCAAGAAAGTGAAGACAATAAAGATCCACTTTATAAAAAACGCATTGGTAATAGAGCCCTAAAGGAATTAAACCCGGATTTAAATGTAATCTTGGGTCAAGGTGTACCAGAATTAGTCGGCGTCTATGCACGGCAATCGCCTGAAAAATATCCAAATTTGACAACATTTATGGAGTCTGGTGTGATTGGGGGTATTCCTGAAAGAAGGCCAGACTTCGGCGTTGCCTTTGATCCAAGTTCATTTTTAACCCAGGATAACCAATTTGTTGGATTTAATGGCGGTCATATGGATATGGCAATTTTGAGTTTTGCCCAGTTTGACGCTCAGGGGAATGTTAATGTGAGTGTACTTGGTGATGATTATTTTGGGTGTGGAGGATATATTGATATTTGTCACGCCGTAAAAAAGATTTTGTTTGTGGGTTCATTTACTGCCAAAGGCCTTGAAATAAGCCAAAATCAAAATAAATTAACTATTTTAAATGAAGGCAATATTCGGAAAGCTGTTAAATTTGTAGATGAAATCACGTATTCTCCAAAAATCCAGAAAGAAAACGACCAGCAAATTTTAATCATTACAGAGCGATGCGTCTTCTCAGTTGAAAATAATCAAGTGAAATTGATTGAAATCGCAGAGGGTATTGACTTGAAAAAAGATATATTGGATCAAATGGCATTTGATCCAATTATTCACAAACAATTGAAACCCTTCCTATCCTAAGTATTATTATTTGATTAACACACCTCATAAAAAAATATATTTATCCCCCCCCCACCTGAATGGTGAGGAAATCGATTTTATAAAAGATGCTATTGATTCCAACTGGATTGCGCCCTTAGGACCCCATGTCGACGCCTTTGAAAGTGAGGTAGCTGATTATGTGGGTGTGAAGCAAGCAGCCGCATTATCGTCTGGTACCGCTGCGTTGCATTTGGCTTTGGAAATGCTCGGTGTGCAAAAGGGAGATCATGTATTTTGCTCTGACCTCACTTTTGTTGCTAGTGCCAATGCCATTCATTATCTAAATGCGATCCCGGTGTTTATTGATGCCGAGCCCACTTCATGGAATATGTCTCCATCTGCATTGGAAAAAGCATTTGAATCCGTTTTGCCCAAAGCGGTAATCGTGACAGATATTTACGGTCAAAGCGCGGATTATAAATTGATTGCTGAAATCTGCGATAAACACCAAACACCAATTATTGAAGACGCTGCAGAAAGTCTAGGCGCAGAATATAATCGTAAAAAGTGTGGTTCTTTTGGTGAAATGGCTATTTTATCTTTTAATGGGAATAAAATTATCACAACTTCTGGGGGTGGCATGTTGCTGACAGATAGATCGGAATTTGTTTTGAAAGCAAAAAAATTATCCACCCAATCAAGGGAAGAAGCCCTTCATTATGAACATGCTCAGGTGGGATATAATTATCGCCTTAGTAATATTTTAGCAGCTTTAGGTCGAGCACAGTTAAAAAGTCTAGATCAATATGTAGAAAAACGACGCGAAATTTTCAATTACTATTATAATAATCTTAAAAATATCGAAGGAATTAGGTTTATGCCTGAGATTGAAAATGGGAAATCCACTCGCTGGTTGTCCGTAGTGCTTATGGAAAATATCAACCATGATAAAATTGAAGATATTATAAGGAGTTTTTCTGAAGAAAATATTGAAGTCAGGCCTATTTGGAAGCCAATGCACCTTCAGCCGGTGTTTGAAGGCGCATCATTTTACTATAATGGCCAAAAACCAATCTCTGCTAGTTTATTTGAGCATGGTCTTTGCCTTCCTTCAGGCTCCGATCTTTCAATAAATGATTTGAATAGAATTATAGAGCTATTAATAAAAGAAAATTAACGAGACTTTTTAATACGACTCTATTGTGGCAACGAAAATAAGGGAATAATTATGCAATTAATTTATTCGAAAGTTGAGCCGCAAAAGTTATTACATATCATACATAAGGTAGGCGAGTTTTATACTATAGAAGAAGGGCATAGACGAGATCTCGTGGAGGAAAAGGAGTTTATTCAGCTATCTGCATTAAATATGGAAAAGGGCCAAACATTTAAACCACATCAACACATATGGAAGCCAGGTGAAGAACAAGTTATAGCCCAGGAATCCTGGGTGGTTATCAAGGGGAGTGTAAAATGTAGTTTTCATGATACAGATGGTACTCTATTGGCAGAACCTATATTAGAAGTTGGAGATTGTAGTGTAACCTTGGGTGGGGGACATACATATTTGATCTTAGAAGATGATACATTAGTCTATGAGTATAAGACGGGCCCTTATAAAGGGAAGAGAAATGATAAGGTTTTTCTAGATGAAATTTAATATTGGTTGTGGTTGGAGAAACTTTGGAAAGAGCTGGATTCATATCGATGGAGGTGATTATGATCATCTTGATTCATCTGATATTTATTTAAAAGATTACGAGAATGGTTCTGGAGATTTAATCTATGCCTCTCATTTTATAGAATATTTTGATAGAGAGGAAGTTCTCCCACTATTAAAAAGGTGGAAAAATATTTTGAAACCAAATGGTGTTTTGCGATTAGCAGTTCCTGATTTTGATGTATGTGCTAAATTATATACGGATGGCGAATATCCATTGGATAGTTTTCTTGGGGTGCTTTACGGTAAAATGCCAATGGGCGATAAGACGATCTATCATAAAACAACTTATGATTATTCTAGCTTGACTGCATTATTGAACGAAATAGGAATGAGAAAGGTGAAAAAATATAACTGGAAAAATACTGAACACTCTCAATTCGATGATCATTCCCAGGCATACCTGCCCGATATGGATAAGGAAAATGGAACATTGATAAGCTTAAATATAGAGTGCATAAAATGAGTTTCCAGATTGTTGCAGATTTTGAAAACGCCATTTCAAAATTTTACGGTTCACCTTATGCCGTTGCAGTAGATAGCTGCACCCATTCAATTGAATTATGTTTGAGATATAAAAAAATAAAAAAGTTTACACTTCCAACGCGTACTTACCTTTCAATTGCATTCTTGGGTGATAAGCTTGGAATTAACTGGGACTGGAAAGAAGAGGATTGGGTCGACTATTATTACTTGGGTGGTACCAATATCATTGATGCAGCTGTATTATGGAAAGAGAATAGTTACATCCCAGACACATTTATGTGTTTGAGTTTTCAATTTCAAAAGCATTTGAATCTTGGCAGAGGAGGTATGATTTTAACCGATAAAAAGGATGCCCGAGATCAACTGAAACGAATGTCCTACGATGGCAGAGAACCTGACATCCCCTGGAGAGACCAAAACATAAAATCAGTGGGTTATCATTATTATATGACACCTGAAACTGCGCAAAGGGGATTAGAAAAATTATCAGATGCAATCAAAACTAAACCAAGACAATGGGTCATAGAAGATTGGCCAGATCTAAAAAACATGGACATATTTAAATGAAAAAGAAAGCATTTATAACGGGTATTAATGGGCAAGATGGCAGCTACCTTGCTGAATATTTATTAACAAAAGATTATGAAGTTTATGGAATCGTAAGACGGAATTCCATAGCTGAACATCAAGAAAGTAGAATTGACCATTTGGTTGGGAACGGGGTTAATACCGAATATGGTGATCTACTTGATGTAAGTTCGCTAGAAAGGATGATAAGGACCATTCAACCAGATGAAATATATAATATAGGAGCACAAAGCCATGTTAGAATTAGTATGGATATCCCACAATTTACTGTTCAGACCAACGCGCTGGGTGTTTTGAATATTTTAGAAGCTTATAAGAATAATTGTCCTAAAGCCCGTTTTTATCAGGCCTCATCATCAGAAATGTTTGGTCGTTCGGTAGATGAAGATGGCTATCAAAGAGAAACCACTAAAATGAGTCCCACAAGCCCATACGGTTGTGCCAAAGTATTTGGGTATAATATCGTTCAGCATTATAGGAATGCTTATAATTTATTTGCAGTAAATGGAATATTATTTAATCATGAATCTCCAAGACGTGGTTCTAATTTTGTAACCAATAAAGTTGTGAAGGCCGCAGTAAAAATTAAAAATGGATTACAGGATAAACTTTCACTTGGTAATTTAGATGCATATCGTGACTGGGGGCATTCAAAAGATTATGTACGGGCAATGCATATGATAATCAACCATACAGAACCGGATGATTTTGTATGTGCCACCGGAGTTGCCAATTCGGTACGTGATATGTGTGATTATGTGTTTAGTCAATTAGATTTAGATTATAAAAATTATGTAACTCAGGATCCAAAATTTATGAGGCCAGAGGATATACAATTATTGAGAGGTGATGCTACTAAATTGAAAACGACCTTTGGCTGGGTACCTGAATATACGTTTGAAAAATTGATGGATGAAATGATCGAACATTGGGTCGACATTTATAAATAAACGGGATTTTATTTATAATTACCGTATTAGATTTTTTCTAAAAAAGCATTAACTAATGTATAAAAAATCCAATATTGATCTATTGGTGGTTTCCTGTGATTCTTATTCTGATGTGTGGAATACATTTTTTAGTTTCTTTTTTCATTACTGGAACGATTGTCCCTTAGATATTTATCTTCTTTCTAATGAAAAATCATATGACCAATCACGAGTTAATACCATCAAAGTTGGACGAGATATCTCATGGTCTCATAATCTGTTAAGTGGAATCGATCAGCTGAAAAAGGATTATGTTTTATTATTGTTTGATGATCTACTATTAAATAAAAAAGTCTCAACGGTATATTTTAATCAATTATCAAAATGGATTAATAATCATGATCCAAATTATTTACGGTTATGTATATCCCATAAACCCAAATATTTTGATGATCTAGTTGGAAGCATTCCAAAGATAACACCATATAAGACATCAACCATGCCTTGCATTTGGAAAAGATCTACATTGAAAAAAATATTAAATAAAAGTGAATCGGCATGGGATTTCGAAATAAATGGGTCAAAAAGAGCCTATGAATTTAATGAGTTCTATGCGGTATATAAAAATTTGATTAATTATAATAACGGTATTATTAAAGGGAAATGGCGGAAGACAATTTATAAGAAAACCAAAGAATATGGATTGGACATTAGCACAATCTCAAGGCCTGTAATGACCTCTTTTGAAGAATATCTTTATTTATTAAGGAAATGCAGATCTACTCTATTTAATTATCTTCCTAATGGGCTTAGAAGGGCACTAAAAGGGTGATACTTGTATCTATATAACTGTGATAAATATCACATAGAATTTCCTTTCTGAAGTATTAAACTTCCACGAATATAATTAAGTGAACAAGCTAATGAATAAGACATATAATAAATCGAGAAACACCTTTGTATTTGTTCTCGTCGATATTTTCCTGGTTATAGGGGCATTATTTATTGCTTTTCTATTAAGATTTGATTTTTCAATCCCTGAGTATTTAATTGGCAATTTTGTCACTTATATACCGGTCATTCTTTTTGCAAAGTTAACTTCTTTCTTTATCTTTGGATTATACCGTGGTATGTGGCGCTATACCAGTATCTCCGATTTTATCAGTATCGCCAAAGCCTCTTCCTTTGGTTCTTTGCTTTCTTTGGCTATTTTTGCATTATTATATGGATTATCTGGTTTCCCAAAATCAGTCCTGTTCATTGATTATGCTTTATGTACTATCTTCTTAGGGGTAAGCCGTGCCAGTATTCGCCTGTATTTCAGCAACCGATCATCAGGGCACCAAAGAATTAACGACCAGAATACACTAGTAAAAGGTCGGAAAAAACTGATTATGATTGGTGCTGGTGATAGTGCTGAAAGAATAATCCGGGAAATTCGAGATAATCGGGGTATGAAATTTGTTGTAGTAGGAATTCTTGATGATGATACATCAAAAACGGGCGCAACAATTCATAGTGTACCCATTCTTGGTTCCATTGATGAATTACCCAATTTCAATATTCCTTTTGATGAAATTATTATTTGTCTCCCAACAGCAACCAACGTAGAAATGCGTAGAATTATTGCAATTTGTAAATCCGTTGGGAAACCTTATCGTACTGTACCCACCTATTCGGAATTGATTGATGGCAAAGTTTCTATGAAATCGGTTCGGGAAGTATCCATGGTTGACCTCCTGGGACGTAAAGAAGTACAATTAGATCGGTCATCGATTTCCCAATATATCTATGGTAAACGAGTGTTAGTTACTGGTGCAGGAGGGTCAATTGGATCCGAATTAGTGAGGAACTGTTTAACATTCGATCCAGATTTATTAATATTGTTAGATCAAAGTGAACATAACTTGTTTAAAATTGAAAAAGAATGTGAGCAAAGCAAACATCCTGTTTCCTTCCAACCAATCCTTGGCGATATCCGCGATAAAACTTTGCTCCATCGAGTGTTTTCTTCATTTAACCCGGATGTTGTTTTCCATGCTGCAGCTTATAAACATGTACCCATGCAGGAAGATCACCCTTGGGAGGCCATTCTTACCAATATTCAAGGAACGCTTAATTTAATTGATGCCTCAGAAGATTATAATGTAAATCGGTTCGTACTGGTTTCTACAGATAAAGCCGTAAATCCAACGAATATTATGGGTGCAACAAAACGTGTGGCCGAAAAATTGATTCAAAGTAAATCAATCGATTCAAATGTAAAATTCATGGCTGTGAGATTTGGCAATGTCATCGGTAGTTCAGGCAGTGTTATCCCTACTTTTCAGGAGCAAATTAGAAATGGTGGACCAATAACAATCACCAATCCAAATATGCAAAGATACTTTATGTCCATTTCAGAGGCAGCGCAGTTAATCTTACAGGCTGGTGCGATGGGAGCTGGTGGTGAAATTTATGTCCTGGATATGGGTAAGCCTGTGAATATACAAAATATTGCGTATGAACTCATTCGTTTGAGTGGATTAGAACCAGAGACAGATATTGAGATTGAATATATTGGTATGCGGCCAGGGGAAAAAATGTATGAAGAATTACAAACGCATGAAGAAAATATTGTTGATACTGGGCATGATAAAATATTAGTATTAAAAAATGGGCGAGGTAATAATTGGAATAAATTATTAGATAATGTATCGGAAATTGTTGATTCAGCCAAATACTACGATTATAAAAAGGTTACTCAGGAATTGAAAAAGTTTATCCCAGAATATGTGCCAGATACCAAAACGGTTAAGCAAAGACTGAAATCATCTATCATTGACGATAATTAAACTCAAATTTTTTGGTTTCTTGTTTATAATTGCCCATGTTTGCCATGGGCAATTTTTTTATACAGATTATCAGGAGGGGGAATACTGGATCCAAACGAATTCCGCTATGCTTTCTTTACCTCTAGCTCAACAAAATAGTTATTGGTCCAACTATGTTTCAGATAAATACAGAAAGCAAAACAATGGTCATTCATTTGGTATTTTTGGGCATTTTAGACAGAATAATGATTTGTTAGGAATAGTTCAAAATTCAGATTTAATTGGAAATGGTGCTATTTCAACTTACAGGTATATTTCACCGAACGTTGAAATTATGAATTCAATGTTTTTTACTTACGACAAACTTGAAGCGGAAAGAGGTTTTGTACGTACAGTACAAAATGTAACCATGTATACCAATCAAGCCTATTTAAGAGTTTTTAATTCATGGAATGATTTAGATTATTCAATTAAAATCGGCAGAGATTTTTTAAGAGTCGGGCACGGGTTAAATGCCAATTTATTCTTAAGTGATTTCTCCCGTCCTTTCGACCAATTTACCCTGAAAGCGAAATTGGGGAAATTGAATGCTCTTTTTTCTGCAATTGAGCTGGATACACTTTTGGAACATAATCGTTATTTATACATGCACAGTTTTGGATATCAATCAGATCGATTTTCAATAACATTTGGTGAATCTATAATTGCCACGGGTATTTCAAAATCCATAAACATTCAATATCTCAATCCATTTAATTTTTGGTCATGGGAAAATTTGGGAAGTACAAATAAAGGTTTAAATGCATTTCTTTATGTTGGCCTGACCTGGCTTCCAAGAGAAGGATTGCGATTTTATGGGGAAGCACTTATTGACGATATAAATTTTCATCAAAAGGATGCTTTTTATCTCAACCGATTCGGTTACCTATTTGGATTTCAAAAAACAGGGTTTCCATTAAAATCTTCTAATTTGTGGTTCGAATATTCCAATGTATTAAATCAGGTTTACCAATCATACCATCCAACCCATATTTATACCCATCGAGGATTTCCTATAGGGCATTATCTAGGAAATGATTTTAATAATCTTAGAATTCATTATTCCCATTTAATTATGTCAGGACAAATGAAACCTTTTATTGATATTTCATATCTATTGGATGGATCTAATGGTTTGGATACACTATTTGATAATCCATGGGAAAATGAAAAAGGCGAATTCTTTGAAGATTACGAACCTCCTTCGCATCCTACTTCTCCCGTTACTAGATGGATTGAATTAGAGTTTGGTATTGAATTAAATACCGGTTATGATTCTTATATTACAATTACGGGCCAATATCAACTTATCCTGTTATCACAATCTTCCTCCAATTTTGGGATTGGAATACGATTCTGGACATTTTTTCAAATCCCATTTAAACATAAATAAGAACCATATCTGAAATTGCCATAATAACTGAAGAATTTCGTCCTTCTAAAAAGGGTGGAATTGCCACCTGGGCCCATGGAATTGCAAATTACTTAGGTGAACAAGATCAATATGATGTAACTGTACTGGTAAAAAAGCGTGGCGGTTTGATAGCCAATGAGATTCCAAGGGATCTACCGTATCGATTAGTTTTTATGTATGGTCGGGATTGGTCAAAGTTCAAAAAATGGTATGTTTCTTATTATTGTAAAAAATATATTAAATCGTCCAATAATCCAATTATCCTTTCTGCAACATGGGAATTATCGGAAGGTTTGATTAAACATAAAAAAAAATTCTCATTTTCATTGATTACAGTATTGCACGGGTTAGAAGTAACCAGACTAAGTTCTAATAAATATAAAAAAAGCATTCCAAAATTTATACAGACTATTGATCATTCAGATCAGGTCATTGCAGTAAGTAACTATACAAAGAATGAAGCAATCTCAATCACCGGTACTCAAAAAATTACAACTATTCCTAATTTTGTAAATACTACTGAATTTTTTCCTAAATCAACAAGTGAATGTCGGGATAATTTTCGGTTGCACCAATCAGATAAAATTCTTTTAAGTCTCTCTAGATTAGTCAAAAGAAAAGGCCATCATATTGTTATTAGAGCGATTCAAATTGTTAAAAAGAAAATTCCTGGAATTAAATATCTTATTGCAGGTTCAGGCGATTTCCTATATGAAAAAATGTTAAAAAAATTAGTAAACGATTTAGGGCTTCAATCACATATTCATTTCTTAGGATATATTGAAGAAAACAAAAAGCCGCTACTGTATAGTGCTAGTGATGTTTATATAATGAATAGTTTAGATACAGATGAACAAGGAGATTCTGAAGGTTTTGGAATCACTTTTTTAGAAGCCAATGCTTGCGGTAAACCGGTGATCGGTACAAATGTAGGTGGGATTCCTGATGCTTTAGAAAATAATGTGAATGGCATATTGGTAAAACCAAATGATGTTAATGCAACTGCAGAAGCAATCATTCAATTATTTTCAAATAAAATCTTATATCAGAAACTTTCAGGTAATGGGCTTAGGAGAGTAAATAACCAATTCTCGCTTTCCTATGTTGGGGGGCAGTATCAGCAGATAATTTCCAGTCTTTCCCCTTAGTATTGACAAAATAATTACCTTAAATTGCTTGACGATATGATGATTCAAAATCCCCGAAAGACAGTTAATTGATGGGTTTTCAAACTCCGGGGATAGATTATATTTCCAGAAAATTGATAAAAAATGCACCCAATGTGGTGCATTTTTTGTTTCTAAAAGGAGTTAAGTCTAAATGAGTGTAATTGAACGAATTGTTTCGCTGCAAAAAATTGATTCCCAACTTCAGGATATTGCTGAATTACTGGGCGATTTGCCAAGGAAAGTAGATGCGCTTAAAAATGAAGAGTCTGCTTTAATCAAGTCCGTAGAAGATGGTAAAGCCCGGATTAAAGAACTGGAACTCGAAATAAACAAATTTGATGGTCAGATGACAGATATTAGAGAGAAAATTGATAAGCATAAAGATCAACTTTTTCTTGTTACAAACAATAAACAATATGATGCTTTGCAATATGAAATTGACCACCTAAAAGCTAGACTTGATGATATTGAGACCAAAACATTGGAAAACACGGAAGAGAAAGAAACGCTGGAAGAACGAATAAAGTCTGAAGAAGGAAATTTGGAAAATTTAAGTAAGGATTTGATTGAACGCCGTGAAAAATTAGAAGTGTTAATGAATGAATCCTCGGAGGAGAAAACCAAATTAGAATTTCAACGAGATGAAAAAAGGAAAGATGTAGAAAACACAACCCTTTCTCGATATGACAGGATTCATGCTGCTCGAAATGGAATATCCGTTATTCATGTGCAGGGAACAGCCTGTGGCGGATGTGGCGCTTTTATACCACCACAGATTATTTCCGAAGTAAAAGCGGAAAAAGGGTCCCATACTTGTGATAGCTGCAGTCGATTTCTTTATTGGGAATCAGTATAGTCTTTTCTATTATTTGCTGTAATTTATAACGATTATTGAAATTAGAGCTGGTCGGATAGTTGCTCTTGGTCTGCTGTAAGCTCATCAGGAGAGGAAAGTCCGAGCACCGCAGGGTAGAACGCCGTGTAATCCACGGGGTATGAAAATACATGGAAAGTGCAACAGAAAATATACCGCCCCGCCATTGGTAGGGTAAGGGTGAAAAGGTGGTGTAAGAGACCACCAGTTCTCGGTTAGAATCGAGAAGCTTGTAAACCCCATTCGGTGCAAGATCAAATAAACCCCCAGATGTGACCCGCATCGCTACGAGGGGAGGGTTGATTGCGTGATCCCGTCAGAAATGTCGGGACTAGATGAATGACTATCGATAACAAAACTCGGCTTATAGATCAGCTCTATTTTCAAAGATTAAGATCTGAGTCATTTAATTTATGAAATGGATTATGAAAAAACCTTCACTTGATCTTGTGCATGCGATTAGGTTTGACGGGGAGATTCAAACATATAATTAAATATTAGAGATATTGCACCTTGTAAGTTAAATGAAAAATATTATCCTATGAACAGAAGTAAGATTATTGGATTGGGTTTCCATGTTCCTGATAATGTTGTGTCCAACTTTGATTTGGAAGAAATGATGGAGACGACTGATGAATGGATTCAAACTCGCTCAGGAATCAAAGAAAGAAGGTGGGCTACAGAAGATGTGGCTACTTCTGATTTGGCCCTAGAAGCTTCCAAAAAAGCTATTAAAATGGCGGGCATTTCTTCTGAGGATATTGATCTTGTTATCGTAGGTACTATTTCATCGGATTATTTTTTCCCTGGTGTCAGTGCCCAGTTGCAGGATCAATTAAATCTGCGGAATGTGGCTGCATTTGATGTCAAAGCGGCCTGTTCAGGCTTTGTTTATAGTTTATCTGTAGGTGACCAATTTATCCGCTCAGGAATGGTAAATACAGCGCTTGTTGTTGGTGCCGAAGCACAAACCAAGTTGATTGATAAAACCACCAAAGGTAGGGATATTGCTGTTCTTTTTGGCGATGGTGCTGGCGCAGCTGTACTTCAATCCAGCAATGATCAAAGTGGTATCCTTTCTACTCATTTGCATTGTGACGGGAAAGAAATGAAGAGTCTTTGGATGGAAGCGCCCGGATCCAGTAGAAATGCTTGGATTGACGGACCAACCATTGATAAAGACCGTTTCCAACCCATTATGAATGGTCGTGAAGTTTTTCGAAATGCAGTCACCCGTTTTCCCGAAGTGATTCAGGAAGCAATGGAAACTAATGGATTAACCATTGAGGATATTGCTTTAATTGTTCCACACCAGGCCAATTACAGAATCAGTCAGGCAGTCGCCAAACGAATGGGAATTAGTATGGAAAGGATCTATAGCAATATACATAAATATGGCAATACCACTGCTGCTTCAATTCCGATTGCTCTGACAGAAGCCTTAAATGAAGGAAAAATTCAAGAGGGAGATCACATTATTTTGGCTGCATTTGGCTCAGGATTTACTTGGGCTTCTGCGGCTATACGATGGTAAAATGCTAATTCAATATCTAAATTCAATCGAGTTAAATTCGAACTTCAATTTTTAAAAATGGATAAAATGTTTTTTACTGATGAACACACCATGTTGGTGGAAATGATTCGTGATTTTTCCAAAAAAGAAATCATACCAATAGCACAGAAACTTGATAAAAATGAGGTATTTCCCAAGGAATTAGTCAACCAAATGGGTGAATTAGGGCTTATGGGGATTCCTATTCCAAAAGAATTAGGTGGCGCCGGAATGGATATGGTTGCCTATGCCGCTGCAGTAATGGAATTGGCTAAAGCGGATGCTTCGGTGGCTATTACCATGGCAGCACATACATCATTAGGTACTATTCCCATTTTGATTGCTGGAACAGAGGAGCAAAAGAAAAAATACGTTCCACCATTGGCTTCAGGCCAAATGATTGGCGCTTTTGGTTTGACAGAACAGGAAGCAGGCAGTGACGCTGGTGCGACCAAAACAACTGCAATAAAAAATGGTAGTGGATACACTATTAACGGTGGAAAAATGTTCATTACCAATGCAGGAGAAGCTGGCCTAATTAACATTACATCACGTATTATAGAAGCAGGTGAAAATAGAGGTATTGGCGCCTTTATTGTCCCAACAGATACCGTAGGTTTAAAACTTTCTGCCAAAGAAAAGAAAATGGGATGGCGGGCAAGTGATACACGTCAATTATTTTTTGAAGATATGTATGTACCTGCTGAAAATATGCTGGGAACACCAGGAAAAGGATTTAAAACATTTTTAAAAACATTAACAGGTGGCCGAATTTCAGTCGCAGCGCTTTCTGTAGGAACGGCGATCGGCGCTTACGAGCGTGCCTTAAAGTATGCAACTGAACGAAAGGCATTTGGGAAAGAAATACATGAATTTCAGGCAGTAAGTTTTAAATTAGCAGATATGGCTACTGAAATTGAAGCGGCAAAATTACTCACTTTTCACGCCGCATGGATGAAAGACCAGGGGATGAATATCATCAAAGAGGCGGCAATGGCAAAATTATTTGCAAGTGAAACAGCAATGCGAACAACTACCGAGGCAATTCAAATCCTCGGAGGTTATGGATATGTGAAAGAGTATGATGTTGAACGTTACTTTCGTGATGCAAAAATCTTGGAAATTGGCGAAGGAACCAGTGAAATCCAGCGCATCATCATTGCAAAGAATATTATTAATGCTGTGAAAGGATTATAATGGTTCGCATTCCCAATAAACCTTCTTTTTACCAACAGGTTTTAACTATTTTAAATTATTATTGGCGTCAAATATCCATCTTGCTGCTGGTGATTGGTATCTTATCTTTTTTCTTCCCCCGTGGGAAAACACTGCTCTATTCCTACCAATTGAATGATGTGGCCCAAGAAGAAATAGTCGCTCCATTTAATTTTC
>Ga0315338_1000408_pt1 | contig 107734 bp, 81 predicted proteins | sample ASW8metaG_FD_204518 | JGI IMG/M metagenome (GOLD analysis project Ga0315338, IMG submission 204518) | Ammonia-oxidizing marine archaeal communities from Monterey Bay, California, United States - ASW #8 | ecosystem: Environmental > Aquatic > Marine > Coastal | place: USA: California | collected...
TTGATCCTCCGTTTTCAATATCTATTTGAAGAACATTCGCTACACTTAAGGAAGCTCCAGTTAAATTCTGATCATCCGTTCCAACTAAGGCAGATAGATCAACAGTTTCGTTGGTTCCATTCTCAATGCCTATAGTAAGGATGTTTCCGGCTAAACCAGAACCAGTTATGTTCTGATCGTCTGTACTTCCTGCTGCTAATTCAGCTAAAGCTCCTTCCACTTCTGTGGAAACGAAATTTCCACCGGCATCGGTAATGTTCACTTCACTTGCTATCTGATCATCTGTTCCGGCATCATCTAAATGAGACAGGTCTACAGTCTGACTAGTACCATCTTCGATACCTACAGTTAATATATTTGTACCTGCATCAACAGCTAAGCTTTCTATATTCTGATCGTCCGTTCCAACTAAGGCAGATAGATCAACAGTTTCGTTGGTTCCATTCTCAATACCGATAGTAAGGATGTTTCCGGCTAAACCAGAACCAGTTATGTTCTGATCGTCTGTACTTCCTGCTGCCAATTCAGCTAAAGCTCCTTCCACTTCTGTGGAAACGAAATTTCCACCGGCATCGGTAATGTTCACTTCACTTGCAATCTGATCATCCGTGCCAACTAAGGCAGATAGATCAACAGTCTCGTTGGTTCCATTCTCTATTCCAATAGTAAGGATGTTACCGGCTAAACCAGATCCAGTTATGTTCTGATCATCTGTTCCAAGAGAAGTCAACGGTACAGATAAGGTACCTCCACTATCGGTGATCTCTAAGTTACCGGCATTTACTGCAAAGGCTGTATTTCGTTCATTGGTAGGGTCGCCATCCAGGTCGGGCGAAGCACTTCCACCTACTGCATTCCATGCTACACCATCCCAAATGTATAATTGACCAGCCACACTATCTACATAAGTAACACCAGAATTACTTGGCACTACAGCAGGTGCACCTGCACCAATTAAGGTAAGTTCGTTTGTTAGGTCCTCATCCGGATCTGTAGAATTAACAGTATAATTGCCATTGCCATCATCTGTAACCGTAATGGCACCTGTTCCTGCAACTACCGTCTCTACAAGGCTGGAGAGGTCTACAATTTCGTTTGTTCCATTCTCAATACCGATAGTAAGGTCGGTTCCTGCAAGGCCAGATCCACTGATGTTCTGATCATCTGTTCCTACAAGGGTTGATAGATCAACTGTTTCGTTGGTACCATTCTCTATTCCAATGGTAAGGATGTTTCCGGCTAAACCAGAACCAGTAATGTTCTGATCATCTGTACTTCCTGCAGCAACCTCATCTAAGGCAGCCTGTACTTCTGTAGCTGTTAAACCAGAGGTTGTATTGTCATAAGTTACCTCGGCAGCGGTCTGATCATCCGTTCCCGCATCGTCTAAATGCGATAGGTCTACGGTCTGACTAGTACCATCCTCGATACCAACAGTTAATATATTTGTACCTGCATCAACGGCAAGGCTTTCAATATTCTGATCATCCGTTCCAACTAAGGCAGATAGATCAACCGTTTCGTTGGTTCCATTCTCTATTCCAATAGTTAGGATGTTTCCGGCCAAGCCAGATCCAGTAATGTTCTGATCGTCTGTACTCCCTGCAGCAACCTCATCTATGGCAGCCTGAACTTCTGTAGCAGTTAAACCAGAGGTTGTATTGTCATAAGTTACCTCGGCAGCGGTCTGATCGTCCGTTCCAACTAAGGCAGATAGATCAACAGTTTCGTTAGTTCCGTTTTCAATACCTATGGTTAAGATATTTCCGGCTAAACCAGATCCAGTAATATTCTGATCGTCCGTACTTCCTGCTGCCAATTCAGCTAAAGCTCCTTCCACTTCTGTGGCAACGAAATTTCCACCGGCATCGGTAATGTTCACTTCACTTGCGATCTGATCATCTGTCCCTACTAGGGTTGATAGATCAACAGTTTCGTTCGTACCATTCTCTATTCCAATAGTAAGGATGTTTCCGGCTAAACCAGATCCAGTAATATTCTGATCGTCTGTACTTCCAATTGCCAGCTCATCAAGAGCTGCCTTTACATCGATAGCTGTTAAGCCAGATACTGTATTGTCATAAGTTACCTCAGCAGCTGTCTGATCATCCGTTCCGGCATCGTCTAAATGCGATAGGTCAACGGTCTGACTAGTGCCATCCTCGATACCTACGGTTAATATATTCGTTCCTGCATCAACTGCAAGACTTTCGATATTCTGATCATCTGTACTTACACCACTAATATCCACCACCTGGTTTCCACCGGCATCCGTTACCGTTAGATTGGTGCCATCAAAACTAATTCCTGTGTTGTATTCATTGGTAGGATCGCCATCAAGGTCAGGACTGGCATTTCCGCCAACCGCATTCCATGCTACACCATCCCAAATGTATAATTGACCAGCTACACTGTCTACATAGGTAACACCAGAATTACTTGGCACTACAGCAGGTGCGCCGGCACCAATTAATGTAAGTTCGTTCGTTAAATCCTCATCCGGATCTGTAGAATTAACAGTATAATTGCCATTGCCATCATCTGTAACCGTAATGGCGCCTGTCCCGGCAACTGCCGTCTCTACAAGACTGGAGAGGTCTACAATTTCATTTGTACCATTCTCAATTCCAATAGTAAGGTCAGTCCCGGCAAGTCCGGATCCGCTTATATTCTGATCATCAGTACTTCCTGCTGCTACTTCGTCTAAGGCAGCTTGTACATCGGTGGCAACAAGACCTGAAGCGGTATTATCATATGGGTTTGAGCCGGCATTGGTATCGATAGTTTGGGTTACACCCGCCTCATCGGTATAGGTATAAGTACCATCGCCGTTATCAACCATCGTGGATATTGAAGTATCACTGATCGTTGTTGGGTTACCAGCAGCGTCTGTAAAAGTATATGTACCATCCAGGTTATCAACCAGGGCTACATTTCCTGCCGCAGCATCTAATTCGTCTATAGCTGCCTGAACATCAATTGCTGTTAAGCCTGAAGTTGTATTATCATAGGTAACTTCAGCAGCTGTCTGATCATCTGTACCTAAAGAGGCCAGGGGAACGGATAAAGTACTTCCACTATCCGTAATTTCCAGATTTCCGGCGTTTACGGCAAAAGCTGTATTCAATTCGTTAGTTGGATCACCATCCAGATCTGGAGCAGCACTTCCACCAACCACATTCCATACAGCACCATCCCAAACATATAATTGACCTGCAACAGTATCTACATACGTAACACCTGCATTACTGGGCACCACAACTGGTGCACCATTGCCCAATAAGGTAAGTTCATTGGTTAGGTCCTCATCGGGATCCGTAGAATTAACGGTGTAATTTCCATTGCCATCATCTGTAACAGTAATGGCGCCTGTTCCTGCAATAACCGATTCAACAAGGCTAGAGAGGTCTACAACTTCGTTTGTTCCATTCTCAATCCCAATAGTAAGGTCGGTACCGGCAAGTCCGGATCCGCTTATATTCTGATCATCTGTACTACCTGCCGCTAATTCGTCCAAAGCAGCCTGTACATCCGTAGCTGTTAAGCCAGATGCTGTATTATCATATGGGTTACTAGAAGCATTGGTGTCAATAATTTGAGTAGCTCCTGTTTCATCTGTATACGTATAGGTACCATCGGCATTATCTACTAAAGTAGAGATAGATGTATCACTAATGATGGTAGTATTTCCTGCGGCATCCGTGAAATCATAGGTGCCATCGCCATTATCAACTAAAGCCACTGTTCCGGCCAAGGCATTGATCTCGTCAATAGCGGCCTGTACATCAATAGCTGTTAAGCCAGATGCTGTATTGTCATAAGGGTTCGAAATGGCCCTTGTATCAATTGTCTCTGGTGACCCATCATTATTATTAAAGACGTACGTACCATCAAAATTGTCTATGATATCTGACTTACTTACAATTTGAGCTACCCCATCTTCATTTGTGTAGGTAAACGTCCCATTAAAATTATCTACCAGAGTAGTTAACGTTTCAGTGAAAATGGTCGTCGTACCTGTTTCGTCCGTATAAGTAAAGCTCCCGTCACCATTGTCTACTAAAGTAGAAATAGAAGTATCACTTATGATAGTAGTATTTCCTGCGGCATCTGTAAAATCATAGGTGCCGTCTCCATTATCTACCAGGGCCACTGTTCCGGCCAAGGCGTTGATCTCATCAATAGCAGCCTGTACATCGGTAGCCGTTAAGCCTGATGCTGTATTATCATATGGGTTACTACTCGCATTTGTATCAATGGTCTGAGTAGCACCTGTTTCATCTGTATAGGTATAGGTACCATCTGCATTGTCTACTATGGTAGAGATAGAAGTATCACTTATGATAGTAGTATTTCCTGCGGCATCTGTAAAATCATAGGTGCCGTCTCCATTATCTACCAGGGCCACTGTTCCGGCCAAGGCGTTGATCTCATCAATAGCAGCCTGTACATCGGTAGCCGTTAAGCCTGATGCTGTATTATCATATGGGTTACTACTCGCATTTGTATCAATGGTCTGAGTAGCACCTGTTTCATCTGTATAGGTATAGGTACCATCTGCATTGTCTACTATGGTAGAGATAGAAGTATCACTTATGATAGTAGTATTTCCTGCGGCATCTGTAAAATCATAGGTGCCGTCTCCATTATCTACTAAAGCCACTGTTCCGGCCAAGGCATTGATCTCATCAATAGCGGCCTGTACATCCGTAGCTGTTAATCCAGATACAGTATTATCATATGGGTTACTGCTCGCATTGGTATCAATGGTCTGAGTAGCTCCTGTTTCATCTGTATAGGTATAGGTACCATCTGCATTGTCTACTATGGTAGAGATAGAAGTATCACTTATGATAGTAGTATTTCCTGCGGCATCTGTAAAATCATAGGTGCCATCGCCATTATCAACCAAAGCAACTGTTCCGGCCAAGGCATTGATCTCATCAATAGCAGCCTGTACATCGGTAGCCGTTAAGCCTGATGCTGTATTATCATATGGGTTGCTGCTCGCATTGGTGTCAATGGTCTGAGTAGCTCCTGTTTCATCTGTATAGGTATAGGTGCCATCGGCATTATCTACAATGGTAGAGATAGAAGTATCACTAATAATAGTAGTATTTCCTGCGGCATCTGTAAAATCATAGGTGCCATCGCCATTATCAACCAAAGCAACTGTTCCGGCCAAGGCATTGATCTCATCAATAGCTGCCTGTACATCGGTAGCCGTTAAGCCTGATGCTGTATTATCATATGGGTTACTGCTCGCATTGGTGTCAATGGTCTGAGTAGCTCCTGTTTCATCTGTATAGGTATAGGTACCATCGGCATTATCTACTATGGTAGAGATAGAAGTATCACTAATAATAGTAGTATTTCCTGCGGCATCCGTGAAATCATAGGTGCCATCGCCATTATCAACCAAAGCAACTGTTCCGGCCAAGGCATTGATCTCATCAATAGCTGCCTGTACATCGGTAGCCGTTAAGCCTGATGCTGTGTTATCATAAGTTACTTCAGCTGCAGTTTGATCATCAGTTCCTACTAATCCCGAAAGATCTACCGTTTGGGTGTTTCCATCTTCCAGGGTAAGTGTAAGTATGTTACTAGCGTCAATACTAAAAGCTGTTATGATCTGGTCATCTGTATTATCTAAATAAGAAGATAGGTCAACATTGCCTCCATCTTCTAAAGCAAGTACATTTCCGGCCAGGCTAATAAGCTGGTCATCGGTTCCTACTAATCCCGAAAGATCTACTGTCTGTGTATTTCCATCTTCCAGGGTAAGTGTAAGTATGTTACTTGCGTCAATACTAAAAGCGGTTATGATCTGGTCATCTGTATTGTCTAAATAAGAAGAAAGGTCTACTGTCCCTCCATCTTCCAAGGTGAGTATATTTCCTGCCAGGCTAATAAGCTGGTCGTCTGTACCTGTTCCACTAAGGGAAGACAGGTCTACATTAACTGTATTTCCATCCTCAATATCTAGTGAAAGTATATTGGTGCCAGAATTAAAGCTAAAGTTCTGTAAAAGCTGATCATCTGAAGAGGTCAGCTCCCAGCTGTCGCCGTCCCAGAAGTAGATAACTCCGGTGTTGGTATTGACATAAATATCTCCTGTATCAGCACCGCTTGGGGTGGTGGTTCCGGGTGATGTAACTGCGGTACCACTAAGCACCTCACAATTACACTGGTCTTGCAATGTCACAGTGGTCTGTGAAAAAGCAAATCCGGATACCAGAAACAGAAGTAGTAGGATCTTCTTATCCATAGCTAATAACTTAAATATGTTTTTCTCGTTTTTCAATAGTTGGTTCAATGGTTTATACCTGATATTTTATTATCAACTAACAAATTTAACCCGAAGCTACCCCTAGGAAAATAATTGTTGTGTACTCGATGAAATGCATTGTCTAGAACCCAATTATTGAGGTATTGCGACAAAAAAACCTTAAAAACACTATGGTTTCGTTGGTCGATTAACCCAATAATAGCACTACTTACCGAGCATTGATTTGTAAGTATTTTCTTCAAAAAATGGAAAAAATGAGGGTTCAAAGAGGCCTTAATTTTTGTTTACCCTATAGGTGATTTTGCGATTGGAAATAACCGTATTTACCCTTACAATAAGTTGAGCAGAAGAGGAGGTTTCTGTACTACATATGTACATGGTATTTGCAAGATTAACTCGGTACAAATTGCCGTTTTCTGAGGTGGTGATATTAGATATGGTAAGGGTATCCGTATTGGTGCCACTGTAAAGCCCTCCATCGGATAGATCTACCCAGGAAACACCATTGAAAATTTGCCATTGAAAGGTATCTGAATCAGTCGCAATTACAACTATATTCGCTGTGCATCCAGGGCAAGCCACAGTTTCTGCTGGTTGTGTTGTAATGACCGGAGGGTTATCTGCTTCCCTGAAATCATAGGTGGAATTTGTATTAATGTCGGCTGGTACCGCATAAGAAGCTGCCACCACCCTACCCCTTGTATCTGTTGCAGGTGGGTTTCCGGTATCATAATAGTCATCATCACCCCCATCTGCATTGGGATCATTATACGCCTCATTAGCGTCACTACAGCCATCATCATCACTGTCCGTGTCTAAATAATCCGGGGGATCTGTTCCATCAGCATCACTAATGGTGTAATTGATAGTTCCACTTTCGGGTGTAGTTTCCACCAGGTCCGCTAATCCGTTTAAACCGTAGGTTCCATTGACTATTCCATCGGTATGCGCCTGATCATGACCTGCTTCAACTGCATCGTAAATACCATCATTATCGCTGTCCAGGTCCAAATGATTGGCAACCCCGTCCGAATCATTGTCTATTCCATAGGTTTCCGGACTTACAAAATTGGTTATACAATTAAATTCGATACTGTGCTGTCTCCCGGTTGCTGAAGCACCGGCAACTCTGGCAACGGCTCCTACGCGTAATGACATCTCTGATTTAGAGTTGTAATTAACACTCAGATTTACCTCTGGATCTACATTACTGGAACCGGGATGGTCCACAAAACCAGCTGTGGCAACTACCCAGGACCCTTCATTTGTTATGGTTAATTCGGTCGGATTGTCAATGGTATAGGTTGAAGGGTTATCTACCCAATTCTCTTCCCCATAATTGGCACCACCATCAATATCATTGAAATTCATAAAGAATTTAGGGATCACAACCGGGGTTGACCCTCCGGAAGTAACAAATTGAATATTGTACTCCACATATGCTCTATCTCCTATATTAGGCAGGTTAAAGCCTGTTTGTGGTTTAAAATTGGGAGCATCTGAACCATTGTTATCCACATTGAAAACAGTTGCATTAAAGACTTGTGCAATGGTCACTAATGCGTCGGTTCCGGTAGTAACATTCGCTATTCTATATACAGCCCCCTGTGTTTTATCCACACCCGATTCTAATGAGGCTGCGGCACTAAAATCCATATTGGTTTCTCCCCCACAAGCGGGTTGGTTAAAGTTGGCAATAGTATCTAATTCGTCTGTATCCGGAATTCCGTCATTATCGTCGTCCAGATCCACATTATCAGGGATGGTGTCGTTGTCCGAATCAGCATAAACAGTGATGTATATTGTTGCGGTATCTTCCTCTGATGTAAAGGTACAATCGGCATTATCGCGCATTGTATAATTAAACTGATCACCCCCTGAAAAACCGGGATCTGGGGTATAGGTCACAGTGCCATCTCCATTTATGACCGCCGTACCATTAGACGGAGTAGTAACAGAAATCACTTCCAAAGGTTCTCCTTCAGGATCAGAATCCGCACCTCCTCCATTATCCACGAGGGGATCGAGGGTAACGGGGCTATCCTGAACGGTTGTAACATAATCGTTTTGTGCTGTAGGAGGTTGATTAGCCGAATTCGGATAAAGATCCACCAGATTAATGCCTCCACTTAAATAATCGATCGGTCTTAGTTGCTTCCGAACCACCACCCGGCCCGAAGCCGTCCTGGGAAAGGCCACTTCCACAACAATGGGTACAAAAGGCCCACTAGGTAAGCCAAAGTGTATACGGCCAGGGGCCTGAGTACCATGTCCGTACCCTCCATTTACTTCCCGGGTTCCTGAGATAACGTTGCCATCACAATCAAGGATCTTCGCGGTAGCTCCTACCCCAAAACGTTCTTCTGTACCGGTTAAACCCAGGGCATCACGGTCTTCCATACCATCGATGTATATATGGCTGAATCGTTGGAACCATCCCAGATTGTTGATATACAGTCTATTATTCCCAGTCCTGTTGGCGTATAGATCCAGATCTCCATCCTGATCAATATCTATAAAAGTACACCCTTCCCCTGCGGCTGCGTTAAAAGCCAGTCCGGAGTCTACAAAGGACATGGGCCCTCCCCCATTATTGATCTGGTTAAAGTACATCTTACTGGTACTGTTGCCAGTAAGGAAAATATCGATATCTCCGTCATTATCTACATCTCCACAGGCCAGTCCTTCTATCTGCCCGGCAAAATTTACTGGTATCCCAGTAGCAGCACCCAGAGGGGTCCAGGTACCGTCCCCATTATTTCGGTGAATTTGATTATTGCCATTTTCCGTCCAGTAGAGGTCAAAATCCCCATCATTATCAAAATCATAAAAGGCCACGGAACCTTTATTGCTGTTATTAGCCTGATCTATATCTACCCCATTTTGATAAGTACCCCCAATATTTGTGAATAGATCTACCTGATCTCTTTTACGTACTACGATATCTACCCAGCCATCATCATTAAAATCCGTGGCAGATCCATAATCTCCGTCTGTGGCATCCTGAACCAACCCTAAAGGCCATGTAGCCGGATTACCTACATTGTAAGGTGGCAGTGGACTATCCGCTTTACGAGTAACATGGGTAAAGAATCCATTTCCATCGTTTTGAAAAATATCGATCCCAAAATTATGGTTGTCTATAAACAGATCAAGGTCCCCGTCTCCGTCATAATCCAGGGCTCCCGCCCCTTCAGCATTCATCCCATCTGTCATAGCTGTAAAACGCTGACTTGGTGCCGTACCTCCCAAACCATCTCCAAAAACATTGGTTGCCGGGTGCTGCAGATATATACGAACGTCGTTGTGCTTATTTCTGAAGACATCGGGGTAGCCGTCGTTATTAAAATCTACAAACAGCGCGGTTCGTTCCAGGCTCCCTCCCATAAAGTCTGGTGCCAGGGCCGCTGTTTGATCAGAGAAACTTCCGCCGTCATTCCGCATAAGGTATCCACGGCCATTGGTGTTGATCACTAGATCGAAGTCTCCATCCAGGTCATAATCGGCCCAGGCGTGACCTCCATCTTTGGTGCCGGCAACATTTATTCCATAGGCTGCGGCACTTTCTGTAAATGTAGTTTGAGCTGTAATGACCATTGAAAAGAGGAACACTACTCCCAATAGGAGTATATGCCCAACTTTTTGGAAACTAAAAGTGGTTGTTCCTGTCATTTAAATATGCTTACATAGAATGCCCCAAAATGTAGCATTTATGGTATCATAGACTCAAATGTGCCATTAAAATATTGTGCAGTGAAAAAATTGTTGTGAAGTCAACAAATTCAAGCATCTAGACCGTGAAATATGATGTCGCACTTTTGAAAAAAAATGTATAAATAACTGAATAAGAATTAATTACAGTTAAAAGATCTAACCACAAGTATTAATTCTTATTGACCCTGTAGGTGATTTTTTTGTTAGTAATTACTGTACTGACATTTACTGTTACCGTTGCTGTATTGGTGGTGGAGTTACCACAAACGTAGCTTAGATTGGTTAAAACCGCTCTGTACTGGGTCCCATTTTCTGCAGTGGTAACATTGGTAAGTGTTAGTGTATTGGTGGTTGTGCCACTGTAGATCCCTGTATCGGTCATATCTACCCAGACTGCCCCAATAAATTGTTGCCATTGGTAGGTGTCTGCACCTGTTGCTGTGACTGTAAGTGACGTATTGCAACCCGGGCAAACCGTAATGTCTGCAGGTTGTGCTGTTATTACCGGCGGTGATTCCGCTTCTACATAATCCAGGGTGCCATTAGGACCAATATCAGCCGGTACCGGATAAGTTGCTGCAGTTACACGTCCCTGTGCGTCTATAGGCGGTGGACTCCCTACCCCATAGTATTCGTCATCCCCACCATCTGCATTAGCATCCGCATAGGCCTCATTGGCGTCACTACACCCATCATCATCACTGTCGGTATCTAAATAATTGGGTGGTGGATTACCATCTGTATCTGTGATAGTATAATTTAAAGTCCCGCTTTCGGGTGCGGTTTCTACCAGATCGGCCAAACCATTTAGACCAAAGGAACTTATCACAATGCCATTTAAATGTGCCCTGTTATGACCGGCTTCCACGGCATCGTAAATACCATCGTTATCCGCATCCAGATCGAGGTGGTTGGCCACGCCATCAGAATCGGTATCAATACCATAGGTAACAGGATTCACATAATTGGTAATACATGCAAATTCGATAGCGTGTTGTCTACCTCCAGAGGAGGCCCCAGGAACACGTGCTACGGCCCCTACCCTTATAGACATTTCAGATTTCGAATTATAATTCACACTAAAGTTTACCTGTGGAAATGTATTTCCTGCACCGGGATAATCATTAGGACCTGCAGTACCAATCACCCAGGAACCATCCGTACTCATGGTAAGTTCCGTGGGATTCGAAGTGGTATAGGTAGCGGGATTATTTGCCCAATTTTGCTCTCCATAATTGGCACCGCCGTCTATATCATTAAAATTCATAAAAAACCGGTTGATGATCACGGGAACAAACCCGGCCGAAGTAACAAATTGTATCTTGTATTCTATATATCCCTGGTCTCCTACATTAGGAAAATTAAAGGCTGTTTGTGGCTTAAAAGAGGCCGGATCAGCGGTATTGTTATCTATATTGGCCACAGTGGCATTATAGGTTTGTACAATAGTTACCAGGGCATCGGTTCCGGCTGTAATATTAGAAATCCTGTAAACTGCGCCCTGAGTTAAAGCTGTGCCGCTAATAAGAACAGCCGCAGCGCTAAAATCGAGGACTGTTTCTCCCCCACATGGGGGTTGGGAATTACTGGCCACAGTATTCAACTCTGCGGTGTCCGGAATACCATCATTATCATTGTCTAAATCGGATTGATCGGGAACGCCATCACCATCACTGTCCGCAGTTGCCGGAGTACCCTGCACAAGCACATTGTCTATGGTATAATTTTCATTACCCGCCGTATTATGAAATCTTGCCCTTATCTCCAGGGTTGATCCTATTAAACCGGAAATTGTATACGATGGATTTATAGGTTGTGCTGCAGATCCCGACGCATTAACTACCGTAGTCCACGCCCCGCCATCAATTCTATAGTCCAAAGTAAAATTATCCTGAGCACCTCCACTGTCCTCAAAATTGCTAACATTAAAAGCTCCCGTATCTATACTAAACGTTACATTTAGATACCCATTAATAATAATAGGATCCGTTACCCAAACTAAAGGGTTGGCCAGGGTGGAACCGGCAACATTTCGTGTATTACTTGCCAAAATAAGACCTCCTGAAACAGCCGCACCAGCCTGTGAATTCCAATTAACCGGAGAAGTACCCGTACCGGTACCGGTAATGGTACCATTGGCATATGAATTAAAATCTTCGGACCAGATTGTAGTTTGTGCGGTTAAGACCACGGAAAATAGGAGCAAAAACCCCAATAGGAGTATATGCCCAACTTTTTGAAAACTAAAAGTGGTTGTTCCGGTCATTCAATTATTCTCACCTAAAATGCCAAAAATGCAGCATTTATGGTATCTAATAATCAAATTTTAAATAATAAAACTGCTTAGGGAAAAATTTGTTGTGAAGACCATACGACAAGGCATCAAAGGCCAGAATTATGATGTTTTACTGAATGTATTGATTTGATTAGTAGGCTTTTAATACCAGGTATTGCTATGTAAATTTCCGGATCAATTTGATTAATTCTGATTAACACGATACGTAATACGCCTGTTAGTGATCACCGATCTTATCTTGATAACTGAGACAGGTGAAAATTCGGAGGTTGTATTGGCCAATGTCGCCGTTGCTGTCACCTTAAATCCTATTGCTAAACTAGGCGTATAAGGAATTTGAAGATGAAATTGATTGGTATTGTCTGTGTTACCGTCAGCATCTGTATAAACAGAGGTTCCGGCATCCAGATCACTTGCACTGCCCTCAGCAGCAGACCCTACATATATTTGACCTTCCCCATAATCTGTGCTCATCCCAAGCTGATTGTCCCCATCAGTAGCTGTGCCTTCGTTAGTATCGGTTAAAAACACCTCTATGTTTGCCCCTGGACGCGACCATCCTTTTAGTATAAGATTTGGGCCTTCAATATATGCGGTAGTAATAATTGGAAAATTAGCTGCGCCATTTGGGCCCGCATCAATATCACCGGTGTCGTTCAGGGTCACTCCATCTCCCATGCCATCTGCCTGGTCTAAATCTATTCCCAGGGCATCGGCCGTAGTACCATTTGCGTAAATTGAGTTTTGAGAAATTAAATTCCCCGTGGTATTTCCTCCCCCAAGCACAATCCCTGCGCCTCCATTTTGGTAAATAATATTGCTGGTTATTGAAGAATTGCTGCCATCCAAATGAATACCGGCATTTTCTATATCCCCACTACAGGCTCCTCCATCCTGACCTGCCGTAGTAATAGTATTTTCTGTGATCGTTACTCCTCCGGCGATCCCATCACCATCAATACCCATGGCTGCAGAAAGTTCTATCAGGTTTTGTTGTACAACAGCGCCACTTCCTCCTGTAATTGTGATGTTATCAAAACATCTATCGGTACCATTGGTGGTAACATGATTATTTTGAATGATGGTGGATGTCCCTCCATTTACAAGCACACCGGCTTCTTCATTGGTTGTGATATAATTTCCATCAACAACCGCCGTTCCTCCAGTTACCTCAACACCATACAAAATCTTACCATCGTTTGCCCCTAGAGCATCAACACCGAGCAAATTCTCTTGTGCAGAAATTGAACCTCCTGTTATAAGTATTCCTGCCCCGTCATCCGTATAAATCGCCAAATTGCGGATTACGGTGTTTGTACCGGAGACGATAAATGTATCCTCATTTTTGTCATGTACCTGTATTTCCGGTAAATCATAAGTTGGTAATGCTGTAGCGCTTACACCCACATTGGTTCCGCCGGCACCCACTGCGCCTGTGTTTGTATCCCCTGAATAGGCCGTTTGCGTTCTACCATCTATATGGGTATTATCAGCAGTAATGCTAGTGAGTGGGTCTGTTTCAATATCAAAAATACCGGAAGCATAGTTGGCATCTGCCGCCCTTCCTAAAGCATCTCCGGTAGGAGGTATCATAAAAATGGATACGTCTTCTCCTGCTGCAGGGTCAAAAATGGCATTGGCTTCTATATCTATGCCAGATTCATCAAGCGCATTAGAATTTATGATAAACTGTTCCAGGGATCCTTGCCCATCTTTATTGGTATTAACGATGGTATTAAAATTATACCCAAAATCCATGCCTGCGATCCCTTCATTTAAGATAGTAAATGTAGAGACTGTCTGAGCTCCTGCGAGTGTACCGGGACCGGGATCTGCCGCGGATGGGTCCTCACCCCCAACACTATTGGTATCTTCTACTACCACAGAGGCAATAAAATCTGTTTTAAAGGTTTGTACCGGAATACAGGTAGTACATGCAGCTCCTCCGGTTCTTGTAGAACGAACAGAATTATTAACCACACGGATGGTATAGGCACCATTTGCCATACCGGCAAAAACATAACGGCCTGCCGCATTCGTAGTTGTGTTTGAGATAAAACTTCCACCGCCATCATATAATTCAACCGTAGCGTTGGGAATAGGAACTCCGGCTGCGGTTACCCTGTTTCGGCCGGCGCCTCCGCCATAGTTCACATCTTCAAAAACGGTCCCTGTCACCAGATTTGAGGGTACTTTCAGGGTCACGGTATTTAAGATCACAAAATCCTGACCGGATCCTACGTTTGTTGTAACGGAAGTTTCCCCGGCGGTCACAAAAGGGGATACATCATAAGTATCTAGATCAACACCGTGTGAATTAGTGTTATTTACTACCGGAGTTGAGGTATTATCGTAATGAGTAGAGTTAAAAGGGTTTATTGTAGGAGTTCCGGTATTATCTCCATCTCCAACAAGGTTAAACGTCCCTAATCCTGTGGTTACCGTTAAACTTTCGTTGTTACTCAGGGTCTGATCGCCTTCCCATGATTGTACGGTGGTCTTGGATCCTGTAGCTCCAATGGCAAAAAACCCACTAAGGGTATAAGAGGAAGAAGAGTTGCTCTCTCCGCTAAATCCTTCATAGACATTGATCGTGGATGCCGGCAAGGTATTCTCCGTATAAAAGACCATCAAACTCCAGCCACCGAGCGTTGTAGCCGTATTACAATAAGGGTTGGTATTATCTATTGTTAGGCCACCAAATGTCCATAGATAGGTAGATGGGTTAGGCACTGCCGTAACGATCGCGGTTACATCGGCTCGTCCACCATAAAAAGTACGATTGGTAAGAGATGTTCCATATAAGAATTCTGCATTCACCGTATTTCCATCAAAGGTAACCTGTGTATCTGGTGTAGCCCCGGAATGGGCCCAATAGAGTATAGCCTGATCAATTGTGGCCGTTGCCGGAATTGTTCCGGAAAGTGTATTGCTAGAGGTAGCCGTAATGGCGCAGTTATTCCCGGTATTAGGTTGTGTTCTTAGTGTACCTGCCGTACTTGTATAATCCATATACCCATCAAATTCATGGGTAAGCACCAGGGGCGCATTAAACGAATATTCATCATCGACGATGGTTCCAACTCCCTGACTATCGGCTATTAAAACTGCAGGTTGGGAAATATTACTAAGATCTACCGTAAAAGTTTCATTATTAAACTCAGGAATGGCGTCATTAATCAAATTGATCACGATTGTCTGTGTCTCACCTGCTATACCTGCAAAGGTCAATGTACCACTATCAGAATCATAGTCGGAGCCATCAATCGCCGTTCCATCACTTGTTGCCCAGTCTACATCAAATCCGCCGGCAAATGCCTTTGAAAGGGTTACTGTACAAGTCGCGGTTCCATCATCTTCATTTACAACGATATCATCTATAGAAATTCCGGGAGGCACATTTCCATTAAATTGTACATTGTCTATTTCATAGGCTTCGGTACCACCCCATCCACCACTATTAGAGATAAACCGTATTTGGGAAGCCGCAGACATTTCATTAGCAGCCAGATTATAATTGACAGTGCCAGAACCATTCATGGTTGCCACGGTATTCCAACCTGTACCGTTCCATAGATCTACATCGATCTGTTCATTTCCGGAAATCTCTGTATAACTCATGGTCAGAGTAACCCCTGTTGCACCTGTTAAATTCAATGTACGGCTAAGGATAGTACCATCCATATTCTGAATCCGCAATCTATTAGATCCGCCATTTATATAAATACGGCCATTGGCAGGATCACCATCTTCATCATCCACCCAATCAGCGGAATAACTCATTGTTCCGTTGTTGTTAGAATAAGAAACTGTATTGAAATTATCCAAAAAAGTATCCTGGCCATAAAGGAATACTCCCTGACCTAAAAGAAAACATAGTATCAATATCCTCTGAAGTTGTGAAGGAATCATGAATTATGGATATCTGTCATTAGGTATAAAAGTAGATATACTCTTTAGCTCCTATAAAATATTGTTGTGTATAGGTCTAAATGCGGGGTGTAAGGTGGTATAAGTGAAGGATTGCTTAGATAAAAAAGACTCAAATGGGATGTTCATTGGTCGATCATCCCAATAATCCTCGAATTTAACGAGTATTACCCTACATATCTAACTGGAAGTTGATCAACTGGATCTAAAGATATACCATGGCCTGTAACCAGATCAAAACTTGCCGTAATAAAGGCGTTTTTCTACCTACAGAGGGGAGTAAAACTTAACAAAAAAACTTAAGATCAATAGCAGCAATTCTCCCCGTCTTCACATAGGATAAGGAACTCGGAGCGTCTGTTTTGCTGATGCTTGGCAGAAGAGCATCTTACCCCATCTGCACATTCATTGACAAGTTTTGTTTCTCCATAGCCTACGTATTTCAAACGATCTATGTCAATTCCGTTCGAAGCAATATAGTCTACAGTAGCTTTTGCACGGCGTTCAGATAATGGCTGATTATACGCGTTAGGTCCCCTGGAGTCGGTATGTGAATTAACCTGTATTCTAAGACTAGGATACAACTTCATTGCGGCAACAACGATATCGAGTTCGTCCTTATATTCATCTTTTACATCAGATTTGTCGAAATCAAAGAAGATCGTAGGATCTAATCCAAGGAGTTTTGACAGGTCCGTACCATATTCTACACAGTCGGTTTCCAGATAGATATCTACCATGCGCAATTCGCAGGGATTTATTTCTAAATACTCCTCAACGGGAGTATATCCTTCTCTTGTAGCCCTTACAAAATTATTCTTTGTCCTGTCTATAGTGATGCTATACGCACCTTCTTCATTCGTAAATGTAGAGGCAATTACTTCGTTATCATCATTCACAATACCTATGGTTGCGCTAGCTAAAGGCAAGAGGGAGGTCTTATCATAGACGATCCCGGTTAGGGTTTTTGGATTAATACATTCGGCGGTAAAGGCATAAATATTATCATCTGTAAAATCCTCTGCATTACGACGGCCGGAATTATTGGGCCTTTTTCTATTGGAGGCAAAAAAACCATATTCCTTTTCACTGTCATAAATGAACGTAAAATCATCTGCTGTACTGTTGATAGGTTCACCTAAATTCTCAGGAACCGATGCTACCATTCCGTCAGCATTTAAGTTCACTGAATACACATCCAATCTTCCTTTACCATCGAATCCGTCTGAAGAGAAATACAACTTTCCTTCCGCACTTACATAAGGAAAACTTTCTCTGAATTGTGTATTTATCCTGTCGCCCAAATTAGTTACTTTGCCAAACACCCCATTTTCATTTATGTCAATTACAAAAATGTCTGAAAGGCCCCTTGATCCGGGCATATCTGAAGAAAAGTAGAGTTTGGAATTATCCGGGCTTAAGGCAGGATTTGAAAAGGAGTAACTATCAGTATTAAAAGCCTTATCGCCGCTTTCATTCCTAAACCAGGAATCGTCTACTATACGCCATCCTTCAGCTTCCTGAACTGCTTTATAAATTTTAAGCCGCACAATATTTTCCGCATCCTTAATATGATCTCCATCCTTAAAATTGGTAGCTGTAAAATACATGGTCCTACCATCTTTCGTGAAAGTTGCTGTAGATTCATCCACTTTTATAGAAGTAGATTCTGATTCACGCGCATTAAATCCATTTCCAAAGAAGTTGACCTTGGCAATGATCTCCTTTAAGTCATCGTCCTTTTTAAATTGATACAGGTCCAAAAAGTCCTTGTTTGTCCCACTGTGCCTGTATCTGTGAAGGTTTCCGGTATCACGATCTGAAGAAAAAATTAGCCCTTCTTTATAAAAAGCAGGGGCAAAATCTGAAAACTCATTAAGGTTTATACTATCCTTAAGATTTGAAAAATATTCCTTCAGGTTCTTTAATTTATAGACCCTGGTGCTTTGTACCGGCAAATTTGCACCCGACTCCTTTAGGTAAGCGGCTAGTTTTTCTTTTGCGAGTTCTTCCTGCCCAATGGCTCTTAAACTTTGTCCATATCTAAAATTATACTCTTGTGGAACCGTAAACCCGGGCTTTTCATCTGCTCTTTTATACAGTATTTCATACACCTTGGCCGCATTCTCATAGTCGGCAATAACATAATAAGAATTTGCCAGCTTCATTAAAGCCGTATCCTTGACCTTATCTGGTTTTTCCATTAAGCGCTTTTGATAAACCTTGCTATATAGGGTATATGAAAACTTTTCTTTTTTCTTTTCCGGTGTCACCTGTGCAAAAATGTTGCCCAGGATTGAGAAGAAGAATATCCCTGCTATAAATAAGCGCTTTGTCATGTAATCCATTATTAAAAGAATCTAGGTGATACCAATCCCTGGAACGAACGCACCAGCTCAAATCTTAAAAACACTTCAAAAGAACCATCGTTGAATCTGGTGCCTCCTAATTCGGTGATCTCTTTATCATATGCCAACCCCAGCATCAATCTTTCTGACAATTGAAAACCAAATAATGCACTTGCTGCAGCATCCCAACGGTAGGCCGCACCAAAGGAAAACTTATCATTCAACAAGAAAGTTCCGGAGAAATCGAGTTGTAAAGGTGCTCCGCCCACTGCTTTCAACAAAAAGGCAGGCTTAAATTTAAGATTGTAATTCAGATCGAATACATATCCTGTGATAAAATAAAAATTAAGTCGCTCCGTAGACTGAAATTGAACTGAATTTGCAGCACGTTGGGAATTATCAAAATAATCGGTTTCCAGCATATTGGGTGCAGAAAGCCCCAGATAGAATTTATTCGTATGATAATAGACCCCAAATCCAAAGTTTGGAGAAAAATTATTGGTAATATCTGCCCCATCAGTGATCGGTTCCTGATCAAAATTCCTCAGTTGCTGAAAATCGAGGTTTAACAAATTCCCACCGGCTTTTAGACCAAAGGACAACTTTCTTTCATCTGCCAGATCGATCGTATAAGACAATACAGCATCAAAATAAGTCTCTTGCACTACCCCATTCCCAATATTATCATTTACAATAGAAATACCATACCCCAACCTGCTGTTTCTGATAGGGGAATGTAAATTTAGGGTCTGAGTTTTAGGAGCTCCATCCAAACCTACCCATTGTGCCCTGTAAAGAGCTGCAATGCTCAATTCTCCCCTAGAACCCGCATAGGCAGGATTTACGCTCATCGTATTGTACATATATTGCGTATACTGAGAATCTTGTTGACCCTGTACGGTACTGGTCAGTGTAGCTACCAAGAAAAAGATAACTAATAGGCACTTATTTTGTATCATATTTTTTATCATCTGTTATTTACTCACATAGAGGTAACCACTATCTGTAATTCTTTCCTGATCTAAATCGTATTCAAATATATAGAAATAAACCCCTGCCGGTAAATAGTCGTTTACACTCATGGTTGATCTTCCTCTGGAGCGGCCGTCAAATACGTTATTCTGATTATTGTAATTCGCTCCTTCGAAAACGGCAATTCCCCATCGGTTGTAGATCCTTAATGTATTATTCTTAGCGAATTCTACATCCCGAATAAACAAGAAATCATTTCTACCATCATTATTAGGCGTTACCATCTGGTTTACTTCAATCTTAAAGGTGGTAATGATCTCAGATACCAGGACAGTTACTATAGCGGTATCACAATTGTCAGGATCGTCATTTTCACAAATAGTGTAATCAACCATATATGTTCCAGGCTGGGTACCGGCCAGTACACTTACTGTACCATCAGCATTGACAGTCAATGGGCTTGCAGGATCTACTACGAACGTGATCGTGACATCTAAAGGATTAACCGGTTCTCCATTTAAGGTATCATTAGTTAAGACATTGACATTACCATCAGCATCAGCAACTAATCCCCCAAGATCACCATCTACAATAATACCTCTATAGTCATCATCTACCGCATCTATCATATTAGGTACCACTCCTACTACAACTGTTACTGTTGCCGTATCACAATTGTTTGGATTAGCAACTTCACAAATTGTATATTCTATGGTATAGGTACCTGGTTCTGTATTAGGAGCAACGGTTACAAAACCATCCGCATCTATTGATAAAGGACCTGTATAAGCAGGGTCCGTACTTAGAGTCACATCGGCTGGATTAAAAGGCTCGCCGTTAAGTGTATCATTATCAAATACATTGCTGTCTGCAACTATCCCACCGGTGGTACCATCAACAGGGCTACTGCTGAAATCATCATCCATTGCATCTATTGTCGGCGTATTAAATACTGTAATTGTTGGATCATCAGGATTTCCGTCCCCGTCAATATCCCTGTTTGTATCATCGTCGGGATCATCTGAAAGGCTACTTACAGGACCATTATCAGGGATAAATCCTTGTACAGTCGCCGAATTGCTGAAACTACCATTCTCAATATCTGCTTCTGTGATGACATAGGTGGCCGTAAATGTGGTACTATCCGATGCTCCTGGCTCCAGTATTTGAAGAGGTCCTCCATTTACTACTACTAAAGGATTGGAGTCGGTTACCGTTATATTTCCTAATGGAATGTCCCCAGTATTCGTTACTGTAAAAGCATAGCTAATAGTCTCCCCTGCCTGGGCATATCCATCCCCATTCTCATCGTTAAATGTATCTACCTTTAATACAATAATATTAGGGCCACCAGAAACAACTACGGTTACTGTAGCTGTATCACAATTAGTTGGATTGGCCACTTCACAGATCGTATATTCAATGGTATAGGTTCCTCCTCCTGTGTTAGGAGCAACACTTACTGTACCATCCGCATTCACTGTTAACGGCCCTGTTGGTGTGGAAGTGATCGTTACATCAGCAGGATCTACTACTTCTCCATTTAAGGTGTCATTATCCAATACATTGCTGTTGGCCACTACTCCGCCGGACAAACCATCTACAGGCTCCCCGCTAAAGTCATCATCCATTGCATCTATTACATTGGCACCGGGATCTACTAGTACGGTGACCGTTCCGGTATCACAATTCGAAGGATTGGCTACCTCACATATCGTATATTCTATGGTATATGTGCCGACTGCCGTATTCTGAGCCACACTTACAGTCCCGTCTGCATTTACAGTCAGTGGCCCTGTTGGTGTTGAAGTGATCGTTACATCTGCAGGATCTACTGCTACCCCATTTAAGGTATCATTATCCAATACATTGCTGTTAGCCACTACTCCGCCGGACAAACCATCTACAGGCTCCCCGCTAAAGTCATCATCCATTGCATCTATTACATTGGCACCCGGATCTACCACTACGGTAACTGTACCTGTATCACAATTGGTTGGATTGTCCACTTCACAGATGGTATATTCAATGGTATAGGTACCTGCTCCGGTATTAGGAGCTACACTTACCGTACCATCTGCATTTACAGTCAATGGTCCTGTTGGTGTGGAAGTGATCGTTACATCTGCAGGATCTAATAATACCCCATTTAAGGTATCATTATTCAGCACATTGCTGTTGGCTACTTCACCTCCGGCTACCCCATCTACAGGCTCGCTGCTAAAGTCGTCATCTACTGCATCGATCGTATCAGAGCCAACCTCAATTGTAACGGTAGCTGAAGCGCAAACATCCGGTTCAGGATCAGTATTACAAACCTCATAAATTATGGTAATTGTAGAACTAGATTCTGATGCGTCCGGGATATAAGAAAGCTCCCCGGTTTCAGGATCAAAAGTTACGGTTCCTGTGGCAGTACCACCAATTCTTGTAATACTTGTTGTACCTAAATTATTCGGATCGTTGTTTGGCAAATAATCATCATTTGCCAGAATATTGATAACAATTTCTGTCAATGCAGGTGTTGAACCTTCATCATCCACTGCAGTTGCAATAAGTGGATTAGGATCTGTACCATTAGGATTTCCATCATCATCACAGTCTAGTAAGTCCCATTCACTTGAAGGTGTTAGGGTCTGACTTGCCAATACCAGAGAACAAGGATCTAAAGGATCTGTGCCATCTGTAATTTCATCATCATTGTTAACACCATCTCCATCACAATCGAGTGCATCCCAGTCGCTAGACGTTGTAACCGTCTGACTTGCGAGGACAAAGTCGCATGGATCTAATGGATCTGTATTGTCTGTATTTTCATCCCCGTTAGTTACTCCATCACCATCACAATCTGCAGCTAAATAATCGTCACTTTGAGCTACTGTTATGCTGTCCGGGTTGTAAGAACAAGGATCTAATGGATCTGTCCCATCTGTAACTTCATCTTCATTCGTAACTCCATCCCCATCGCAATCTAGGGCATTCCAGTCTGCTGAAGGATCAACTGTCTGACTAGCCAGAACAAAGTCGCATGGATCTAATGGATCTGTATTGTCTGTATTTTCATCCCCGTTAGTTACTCCATCACCATCACAATCTGCAGCTAAATAATCGTCACTTTGTGCAACAGTAATGCTGTCCGGGTTGTAAGAACAAGGATCTAATGGATCTGTTCCATCAGTTACTTCATCATCATTAGTAACTCCATCCCCATCGCAATCTAGGGCATTCCAGTCTGCTGAAGGATCAACTGTCTGACTAGCCAGAACAAAGTCGCATGGATCTAATGGATCTGTATTGTCTGTATTTTCATCCCCGTTAGTTACTCCATCACCATCACAATCTGCAGCTAAATAATCGTCACTTTGTGCAACAGTAATGCTGTCCGGGTTGTAAGAACAAGGATCTAATGGATCTGTTCCATCAGTTACTTCATCATCATTAGTAACTCCATCCCCATCGCAATCTAGGGCATTCCAGTCTGCTGAAGGATCAACTGTCTGACTAGCCAGAACAAAGTCGCATGGATCTAATGGATCTGTATTGTCTGTATTTTCATCCCCGTTAGTTACTCCATCACCATCACAATCTGCAGCTAAATAATCGTCACTTTGTGCAACAGTAATGCTGTCCGGGTTGTAAGAACAAGGATCTAATGGATCTGTCCCATCTGTAACTTCATCTTCATTCGTAACTCCATCCCCATCGCAATCTAGGGCATTCCAGTCGGCTGAAGGATCAACTGTCTGACTAGCCAGAACAAAGTCGCATGGATCCAGTGGGTCTGTATTATCTGTAAGTTCGTCCCCATTGGTTACTCCATCACCATCACAGTCTACAGTTAAATAATCACCGCTTTGTGCAACGGTAATGCTGTCAGGATTATAGGAACATGGATCTAACGAATCTGTACCATCTGTATTCTCATCTCCGTTTGTTACTCCATCACCATCACAATCGGTAGCTAAGAAATCATCGCTTTGAGCTACCGTAATGCTGTCCGGGTTAAAGGAACATGGATCGAGTGGATCTGTCCCATCTGTAACTTCATCTTCATTCGTAACCCCATCACCATCACAATCTGTGGCATTCCAGTCATCTGAAGGGGTCACGGTCTGACTCGCCAGGACAAAGTCGCATGGATCCAGTGGGTCTGTATTATCGGTAATTTCATCTCCGTTAGTTACTCCATCGCCATCGCAGTCTACAGTTAAATAATCACCGCTTTGAGCTACAGTAATGCTGTCAGGATTATAGGAACATGGATCTAACGAATCTGTACCATCGGTATTCTCATCGCCGTTTGTTACTCCATCACCATCACAATCGGTAGCTAAGAAATCATCGCTTTGAGCTACCGTAATGCTGTCCGGGTTAAAGGAACACGGATCTAGTGGATCTGTCCCATCTGTTACTTCATCTTCATTCGTAACCCCATCACCATCACAATCTGTGGCATTCCAGTCATCTGAAGGGGTCACGGTCTGACTCGCCAGGACAAAGTCGCATGGATCTAGTGGATCTGTATTATCGGTAATTTCATCACCGTTAGTTACTCCATCGCCATCGCAGTCTACAGTTAAATAATCACCGCTTTGAGCTATAGTTATGCTGTCAGGATTATAGGAACATGGATCTAATGGATCTGTATTGTCTGTAATTTCGTCGCCATTAGTTACGCCATCGCCATCACAGTCAAGTGCATCCCAATCTGATGTAGGTGTTACGGTCTGACTCGCCAATAAGAAATCGCATGGATCCAAAGGATCTGTACCATCATTATCTTCGTCTTCGTCAGTTACACCATCACCATCGGTATCGGTATTATTATCCGGATCTAGATAATCTGGAGTACCGTCATCATCAGTATCGTCATCTGTTGGATCCCCATTATCATTCACATCTTCATCAGGGGTATCTAGTCCATCCCCATCATCATCAAAATCTCTGTAGTTTACATCTTCAGTGCCATCAGTATCGGGCAGGTCATTGGCTGGGTCTTCTATCTCGTCATTAACATCAAAACCATCATTTACATCAGAGCCTTCATAGGCATCGTCCAGGCCATCACCATCCGTATCCGTATTGGAAAAAATTTGATCTGGATCTCCATCAAAATTAAAATCGTTTCCTTCATTATTATCAGGAACCAGGTCGTTGTCGGTATCGAGATCTCTGAAATCTGGCTCATCAGTACCATCCGTATTTTGAGGTGTGAGTCCCTCATCTCCAGATCCTTCATAGGCATTGTCCAGACCATCATTGTCGCTGTCTAGCCCACTTGGAGGAATATAACCGTCTGTTGATTGTGCTTCTATGTTATCCGGCAACCCATCATCATCTGAATCGATGTCCCTAAAATCAGGATGAGAATCATTGTCTGTATCAACCGGCGTTAATCCTTCTCCTGAGCCGGGGTAGTTCTCATAGTGATCATCTAATCCATTTCCATCTGAATCTATACCACATGGTGCAATAAATCCTGCTGTAGTTTGAGCCTCTACATTATCTAGTATACCATCATTATCTGAATCAATATCCCGAAAATCAGGTTGGGAATCACCGTCTGTATTCACCGGAGTTAATCCTTCTCCCGAACCGGGGTAGTTTTCATAATGATCGTCTAAACCATTCCCATCACTATCATTTGTACAAACTGGGATAAAATCGGCTGTAGTTTGAGCCTCTACATTATCTAGTATACCATCATTATCTGAATCAATATCCAAATAATCTGGTACACTATCACCATCTGTATCTATTGGCAGAAGGCCATCACAGCTACCTGGTGTCTCTTCGTAATGATCATCTAAGCCATTTCCATCCGTATCTATCCCGCATGGTGCGATAAATCCGGCCGTAGTTTGGGCTTCTATATTATCAAGAATTCCATCGTTATCAGAATCTATATCCAGATAATTAGGAATTCCATCACCATCTGTATCTGTAGGGTTTGTAGTGTGATTATCATCACCATCCGCATTACCATCTTCCACAACATCGATTATTCCATCATTATCATCATCTACATCAGTACCATTAGGAATACCATCGCCATCCGTATCTGTATAAAGAACTTCAAGGGCAGTTTTCGGAGGTGTTATTCCAAAAGATAGATGAGACGATAAAACAAATAGAAAAGCAACTGTGAGAATACCGTGAAATGCCTTTCGTATCTTACTTAAAGTAAAGTTCTCCATATAGGTTAGTTTTTTTTTAAACTAAGCACCATGGCCGGTAGAAAGTACTTCTGGTAAGACTTTGGGAATCTAAAAGTAAGATGCAATATATAGTATTAAAAGATTACCGCAAATTGTTTAAACCCTTTCTTTGAACTCACTCTATAATCAACCTAAATAATCGATAAAAGGTCAAAAAGTAGGAAATTTAGTCCAGAAACATTGTGCAGAAAAACACTGCAGTTGTAAGGCATTTATCTTAATTCGACATATTCTACATCCCAGCCTCCTTTCGCATAACTTTTGTACCGATAAATTCTCTTACTTTTGCAAAAATTTTTTACGTGAATTTCAAGAAAGAAATTGCCAGGCGAAGAACCTTCGGGATCATTTCTCACCCCGATGCCGGGAAGACCACTCTGACAGAGAAATTGCTGTTATTTGGTGGTGCTATACAGGAAGCTGGTGCTGTAAAAAACAACAAGATCAAAAAATCTGCCACCAGTGATTTTATGGAGATTGAACGGCAAAGAGGAATCTCTGTAGCAACATCGGTTCTCGCCTTTATATATAAGGATAAAAAGATCAATATCCTGGATACTCCCGGGCACAAGGATTTTGCTGAAGACACCTTTCGCACCCTTACTGCTGTTGATAGTGTTATTGTAGTAATAGATGTGGCCAAAGGGGTGGAGGAACAAACCGAAAAGCTCGTGGAAGTCTGCAGGATGAGGAAGATCCCAATGATCGTCTTTATCAATAAAATGGACAGGGAAGGGAAAGATGCCTTTGACCTTCTGGATGAGGTAGAACAGAAATTAGGCCTTAGCGTTACGCCATTGAGCTTTCCTATTGGGATGGGATACGACTTTAAAGGGATCTACAATATCTACGAGAAAAACATCAATCTCTTTAGTGGGGATAGTAAGAAAAACATAGAAGAGACCATCGCCTTTGATGATCTTAGCAACCCGGAGTTGGAAAAGATCATAGGAAACAAAGCGGCAGAAACCCTTAGAGAGAATCTAGAACTTATTACCGGTGTATATCCTCCATTTAATAAACAAGATTACTTAGATGGGGCGCAGCAACCTGTTTTTTTTGGATCGGCACTCAACAATTTTGGAGTACGCGAACTACTTGATTGCTTTGTTGAAATTGCTCCAACACCCAGAGACAAAATGGCCGAAGAGCGCCTGGTGAAGGCAGATGAAAAAGAGATGACGGGGTTTGTCTTTAAGATCCATGCCAATATGGATCCCAGACACCGGGATAGGCTCGCTTTCGTAAAGATCGTTTCCGGGACTTTTGAAAGGAACAAACCTTATTTACATGTCCGAAGTGCAAAGAATTTAAAATTTTCAAGTCCCAATGCATTCTTCGCTGAAAAGAAAGAGATCGTTGACATATCATTTCCGGGTGATATAGTTGGCTTGCACGATACCGGGAATTTTAAGATAGGTGACACACTTACGGAAGGTGAAGCACTTCATTATAAGGGGATCCCTAATTTTTCGCCAGAACACTTCAGGTATATTAACAATGCCGATCCTATGAAGGCAAAACAACTTTACAAGGGGATCGATCAGTTGATGGACGAAGGAGTTGCGCAATTATTTACGTTAGAGCTTAATGGGAGAAAAGTAATTGGTACTGTAGGAGCTCTGCAATACGAAGTTATCCAATACCGACTGGAGCATGAGTACGGTGCAAAATGCACCTATGAGAACTTCCCTGTTTTTAAAGCTTGCTGGGTGGAGCCAAAAGACCCTAAAAGTGTTGAATTTCAGGAATTTAAAAGGGTGAAACAAAAATTTCTTGCCACAGACAAAAGAGGGCAGTTGGTCTTCCTGGCAGATTCTCAGTTCTCATTGCAAATGACACAACAAAAATACCCGAACGTTACCCTGCATTTTACTTCTGAATATTCATAACAGGACATAAAAAACCCGGAACAAAGTCCGGGTCTTATAATTATGCTTCACCAGTTGGTCCAAAATTCAAAGGAATAGGAGGCTGCTCATAGTCCTTGATATTCCCATGGGCCTTCTCAAATCTATTCACGTTATCATTCAGCGCCTTTAAGAATTTCTTGGCGTGCTGTGGGGTCAGTACAATTCTACTTTTAACCTTCGCCTTTGGGGCACCTGGCATCATACTGATAAAATCGATCACAAATTCTGATACAGAATGGTTGATAATGGCGAGATTAGAATATATCCCTTCTGCCGTTTTTTCATCCAATTCTATATTGATCTGTTTTTGTTTGTTGTCTTTCTCTGCCATGATCTAAGAATATTATCTGGATACTTTATAAAAAACCCCCAACCGGCAGGTTGAGGGTTGTTGAATTAGAATTTTAATTCTTCCTTGCGGGCCATGATCTCGTCGTATTCCTGTTTGGAACCTACGATAATTGACTCATAGTCGCGCATACCGGTACCGGCAGGAATCTTATGTCCTACGATAACGTTCTCTTTCAAACCTTCAAGGTCATCGATCTTACCACTTACTGCCGCTTCGTTCAATACTTTGGTAGTTTCCTGGAAGGAAGCCGCCGAAATAAACGATTTGGTTTGTAGGGAAGCTCTGGTGATCCCCTGAAGAACAGGAGTAGCAGTTGCCGCTACAGCATCTCTGGCTGTAACAAGCGACTTATCTGCACGTTTTAAAATGGAATTCTCATCCCTTAATTCCCGTGCTGTAATGATCTGACCAGCCTTGAGGCTTTCAGATTCGCCGGCCTCCAGAACAACCTTCTTACCGAAGATCTCATCATTCTCTTCAATAAAATCATCCTTGTGAATCAGTTGATTTTCAAGGAAGATAGTATCTCCCGGATCCTGGATACGTACTTTACGCATCATTTGACGTACTACTACTTCAAAATGCTTATCGTTGATCTTCACCCCCTGTAAACGGTATACCTCCTGAACTTCATTCACCAGGTATTGTTGTACAGCAGAAGGCCCTTTAATAGCCAGGATATCCTCAGGTGTTACGGATCCATCAGATAATGGCATTCCCGCACGAACATAATCATTTTCTTGTACCAGGATCTGATTCGATAATTTTACAAGATATTTCTTTTGTTCACCCAATTTAGATTCTATGATGATCTCGCGGTTTCCTCTTTTGATCTTACCAAAAGAAACCACCCCGTCTATTTCTGATACTACTGCTGGATTGGATGGATTACGAGCCTCGAACAATTCGGTTACCCTTGGTAAACCTCCTGTAATATCTCCGGTTTTGGCCGACTTACGTGGAATTTTAACCAGGATCTTTCCTTCCTTGATCTTATCACCGTCATCTACCATAATATGTGAGCCAACAGGTAAGTTATACGAACGTAAGACCTCATCCTTGGTATTCATGATCAATAAAGTAGGGATGAGTTTTTTGTTACGAGATTCTGAGATCACTTTCTCCTGGAATCCGGTTTGTTCATCAATCTCTACCTGATATGTAATACCCTGCTCAATATTCTCATAGGCAATCTTCCCAGGGAATTCTGAAACAATTACACCATTGTAAGGATCCCACTGACAAACAACCTGACCTTTTTCAACCATGCCACCATTCTTAACGAATAGCTGAGATCCATAAGGAATATTATTTGTACTTAGGGTAATCCCCGTTTTCTTATCAACAACTTTTATCTCAGAAGTTCTCGAAATAACAATATTTGCAGGTTTCCCTTCGCTATCTTCACCTTTTACAATTCGCAGATCCTCAATTTCGGCTTTTCCAGAAAATTTGGCTTCTAACCTATTATCTTCAGAAATGTTTCCTGCAATACCACCCACGTGGAAAGTACGCAACGTTAACTGGGTCCCGGGTTCTCCAATAGACTGAGCCGCAACTACCCCTACGGCTTCGCCTCTTTGAACCATTTTATTGGTTGCAAGGTTGCGGCCATAACATTTACCACAAATCCCTTTTTGAGCTTCACATGTAAGTGCAGAACGTACTTCCATTCTATCGATTGGAGACGCTTCAATTTTCCGCACATCAGATTCCATGATCTGTTGCCCGGCTGCAATTAGTAGCTCTTCTGTTAATGGATTGAAGACATCGTGTAGCGAAACGCGACCTAAAATTCGTTCTCCAAATGTTTCTACTATCTCTTCGTTCTTCTTCAGTGCTTCTACTTCAATACCTCTTAGGGTACCACAGTCTTCAATGTTTACGATCACATCTTGTGAAACGTCAACTAATCTACGTGTAAGGTAACCAGCATCGGCGGTTTTTAAAGCTGTATCCGCAAGTCCTTTACGCGCACCGTGAGTAGAGATAAAGTATTCCAAAATTGATAATCCTTCCTTAAAGTTGGAAAGGATAGGGTTTTCAATGATCTCTCCCCCACCTGCGGTAGATTTTTTAGGCTTAGCCATCAATCCACGCATCCCGGTAAGCTGTCTGATCTGTTCTTTAGAACCCCTTGCGCCTGAATCTAACATCATATATACTGAGTTAAACCCTTGCTGATCCTCACGGATCCTTTTCATAGCAAGCTCAGTAAGCATAGCGTTGGTAGAGGTCCAAACATCGATTACCTGATTATAGCGTTCGTTGTTAGTTATTAGACCCATGTTATAGTTCGCCATAATGCCATCTACTTGTTCATTGGCATCTGCGATCATTTCGTGTTTTTCCTGAGGAATGATGATATCTCCTAAACTAAAGGATAATCCACCTTTAAAGGCAAACTCATACCCCATTGTCTTGATCTTATCCAGAAAGTCGGCTGTTGTAGGTACATCCGTTACTGCCAGGATCTTTCCGATAATATCTCGGAGTGATTTCTTATTCAATACCTCATTTACATAGCCTGCTTGTTCCGGTACAACCTTGTTAAAGAGCACCCTACCAACAGTAGTTGGAATGATTTGATTAACCAGGTCTCCTTCTTCATTGAAATCCTTCGCACGTACCTTGACCCCTGCATTAAGTTCTACTTTACCTTCGTTAAAGGCAATTACCACTTCCTCGTAGGAATAAAAGGTAAGACCTTCTCCAAGTACAGGTATTTCTTTGGTAGACTTACGTTCCTTGGTCATATAATATAGCCCTAAGACCATATCCTGAGAAGGTACTGTAATTGGTGAACCATTTGCCGGATTTAGGATGTTGTGAGAAGCTAACATTAGAAGTTGACATTCTAATATGGCTTCAGGTCCTAGCGGTAAATGAACTGCCATTTGATCCCCATCGAAATCCGCATTAAAGGCGGTACATACAAGGGGGTGCAAACGAATTGCTTTTCCTTCAATAAGTTTAGGCTGGAAAGCTTGTATACCTAAACGGTGCAATGTGGGCGCACGGTTCAACAATACAGGATGTCCTTTTAGAACATTTTCTAAAATATCCCAAACTACTGGTTCTTTCTTATCAATTATCTTTTTCGCAGATTTTACCGTTTTAACGATACCGCGTTCTATCAGTTTTCTGATCACAAAAGGCTTGTACAATTCGGCTGCCATATCTTTTGGCAAACCACATTCGAACAGGCTCATTTCCGGACCTACAACGATCACGGAACGTGCTGAATAATCAACTCGTTTCCCAAGTAAGTTCTGACGGAACCTACCTTGTTTACCTTTTAAGGAATCTGATAAGGACTTTAATGGTCTGTTAGATTCAGTTTTTACTGCTGATGCTTTTCTTGTATTGTCAAATAAGGAGTCTACCGATTCTTGCAGCATCCTTTTTTCGTTCCTAAGGATCACTTCAGGAGCTTTGATCTCCATCAAGCGCTTAAGACGATTGTTACGGATGATCACTCTTCTATATAAGTCATTTAGATCGGAAGTTGCAAAACGACCACCATCTAAAGGCACCAATGGGCGTAATTCTGGTGGAATGACCGGAACAACCTTCATGATCATCCACTCTGGTCTGTTCTCACGGTTATCCTGAGACTCACGCAAGGCTTCTACCACCTGTAATCTTTTTAAAGCTTCGGTTTTACGTTGCTTTGAAGTTTCAGTGTTGGCCTTATGACGAAGCTCGTATGAAAGTTCTGTCAGATCGATCCTGGACAATAGGTCGATCAAACATTCAGCGCCCATCTTGGCAATGAACTTGTTAGGATCTGTATCATCTAGGTATTGATTTTCCGGTGGAATAGATTCAAGGATGTTTAAATATTCCTCTTCCGTAAGAAAATCGAGTTTTGTCAATTCTTCTCCTTCCGGACCTTGGGCAATACCGGGTTGAATAACCACATAGCGTTCATAATAAATGATCATGTCTAACTTCTTAGATGGTAATCCAAGGAGATAGCCAATTTTATTAGGAAGCGAACGGAAATACCAAATATGCGCAACAGGAACAACTAAATTAATGTGTCCTACGCGGTCTCTACGTACCTTTTTCTCTGTAACCTCAACCCCGCAACGATCACATACGATGCCGCGATAACGAATACGCTTGTATTTTCCACAGGCACATTCATAATCTTTTACAGGCCCAAAAATACGCTCACAAAATAAACCGTCGCGTTCTGGTTTATGGGTTCTGTAGTTAATGGTCTCTGGTTTTAAGACTTCCCCTCTCGACTCTGCCAAAATAGATTCTGGTGAGGCCAAGCCTATTGAGATCTTATTAAACCTTTTTACTGCTGTATTATCGTGTTGTCTAGCCATAATGCTAATGGTGATACTATATTAATGTGTAACCGACTCTTTAATTATTCTTCCAATCTGATATCCAAGCCCAAACCTTTCAGTTCGTGCATTAGTACATTGAAAGATTCTGGTAACCCAGGTTCTGGCATGGTCTCTCCTTTAACGATAGACTCGTAGGTCTTCGCTCTGCCGATCACATCATCCGATTTCACGGTAAGGATCTCACGTAGCGTTGCGGAGGCACCATAGGCCTGTAATGCCCATACTTCCATCTCCCCAAAACGCTGTCCACCAAACTGTGCTTTACCACCCAATGGTTGTTGCGTAATTAGAGAATAAGGACCGATAGATCGAGCGTGCATCTTATCATCTACCATGTGACCTAATTTCAGCATGTAGATAACTCCTACAGTTGCAGGCTGATCGAATCGTTTCCCGGTTCCACCGTCATAGAGATAGGTATGTCCAAATCTTGGAATTTCTGCTTCATCGGTGTAACTGTTGATCTGATCCAAGGTAGCTCCATCGAAGATAGGAGTAGCATACTTCTTATCTAGTTTCTGCCCGGCCCATCCGAGTACGGTCTCATAGATCTGTCCAATGTTCATCCTTGAAGGTACCCCTAACGGATTCAGGACAATATCTACAGGTGTACCATCTTCTAGGAAAGGCATATCTTCCTGACGCACGATACGGGCAACAATACCCTTGTTTCCGTGACGCCCGGCCATTTTATCACCTACCTTCAACTTACGTTTTTTGGCGACATATACCTTTGCCAGTTTCATAATACCTGCTGGCAATTCATCTCCGACAGAAATAGTAAACTTATCTCGTCGTAAATTTCCTTGCAGGTCGTTCAATTTGATCTTGTAATTATGCAATAGATCTGCCACCATTAAATTAGTTGCTTTGTCTGTTGTCCAGCTTCCGCTTACCAAGTGGGCAAAATCATCTACGGCGTTCAACATCTTCATGGTGTATTTCTTACCTTTTGGTAATACTTCCTCACCAAGATCATTGGCTACACCTTGCGAGGTTTTACCATTGATCATTTTGAACAATTTATCGACCAGTACGTCTTTCAATTCCTGAAATTTAATCTCGTATTCGAGTTCAAGAGCTGTAATGGCCTCTTTATCTTCAGAACGCTTGCGCTTATCCTTAATAGATCTTGAGAAAAGCTTCTTATCTATCACTACTCCTCGTAAGGAAGGTGAAGCTTTTAGTGAAGCATCTTTTACGTCCCCTGCTTTGTCTCCAAATATGGCACGAAGTAATTTTTCTTCAGGCGTTGGGTCCGATTCACCTTTTGGAGTGATCTTACCAATAAGAATATCGCCCGGTTTTACTTCAGCACCTATACGGATCATTCCGTGTTCATCCAGATCCTTGGTAGCTTCCTCAGATACGTTAGGAATATCATTGGTTAGCTCTTCAGCACCTAATTTGGTGTCTCGAACTTCCAAAGAGTACTCATCTATATGTATAGAGGTAAAGATGTCCTCACGAACTACTTTTTCTGAGATCACAATTGCATCCTCAAAGTTGTACCCTTTCCATGGCATAAACGCCACTTTTAGGTTCCTACCCAAAGCAAGTTCTCCACTTTCAGTGGCATATCCTTCGCAAAGTACCTGTCCTTTTTTAACCTTGTCACCTTTCTTAACGATAGGCTTAAGGTTAATACTTGTACCCTGGTTAGTTTTTCTGAATTTCACCAACTCGTAGGTCTTAGAATCTTCATCAAAACTCACCATGCGAGCTTCTTCGGATCTGCTGTATTTAATAGTGATCTTATGAGAATCTACATATTCTATTACTCCGTCTCCTTCTGCATTTATCAAGACCCTGGAATCTGAAGCTACTTGTCTTTCCAGGCCTGTTCCAACAATCGGAGATTGTGGTTTTAACAATGGAACTGCTTGTCGCATCATGTTAGATCCCATCAATGCCCTGTTTGCATCATCGTGCTCCAGGAATGGAATCAATGAGGCCGAAATAGAGGCTATTTGGTTAGGAGCTACATCAGTGTAATTTACCTCAGAAGGATCAACAACAGGGAAATCGCCTTCTTCTCGGGCAATAACCTTTTCGCTGTCTATAGTTCCATCTTTCTTCAATGGAATATTCGCCTGAGTGATCTTCATTCCTTCTTCTTCCTCAGCACTTAGGTATATAAATTCCTTAGTGTCTACTTTTCCTTTGGTCACTTTACGATACGGTGTTTCCAGGAAGCCCATAGAATTCACCTTGGCAAAAACAGACAAGGAAGAAATAAGACCAATGTTAGGTCCTTCCGGGGTTTCAATAGGACACAAACGTCCGTAATGTGTATAGTGAACATCTCGTACCTCAAATCCTGCACGTTCTCTTGAGAGTCCGCCTGGTCCTAAGGCTGAAAGTCGTCTTTTATGTGTGATCTCTGCCAGTGGGTTGGTCTGGTCCATGAACTGAGACAGCTGATTGGTCCCAAAGAATGAATTGATCACAGAAGACAGTGTCTTTGCATTGATCAGGTCAATAGGTGTGAACACCTCATTATCCCTTACATTCATTCGTTCGCGGATGGTTCTGGCCATACGTGCCAATCCTACACCAAACTGCGAAGACAATTGTTCTCCTACCGTTCTAACCCTACGATTTGAAAGGTGGTCAATATCATCGATCTCTGCTTTTGAATTGATAAGCTCTATCAAATACTTGATGATGGTGATGATATCTTCTTTGGTAAGGACCTGCTTGTCCATCCCAATATCTAGACCCAATTTTTTGTTCATTCTGTAACGACCAACTTCTCCTAAGTTATATCGTTGGTCTGAAAAGAACAATTTATCTATGATACCTCTTGCGGTTTCCTCATCTGGGGGTTCGGCGTTTCGCAATTGACGGTAAATATGTTCCACAGCCTCTTTTTCAGAGTTGGTGGGATCTTTTTGCAAGGTATTGTGAATAATGGCGTAATCACTTTGAGCATTATTCTCCTTGTGTAATAGAATGGTCTTCACATCAGCTTCCATGATCTGCTGAATATGATCTTTTTCCAAGATAGTATCACGATCCAGGACGATCTCATTTCTTTCAATAGAAACCACTTCGCCTGTATCTTCATCCACAAAGTCCTCATGCCAGGTGTTCAAAACTCTCGCTGCCAATTTGCGGCCCAAAACTTTGGTTAAACCGGCTTTAGATACCTTAATTTCTTCCGATAGATCGAATATCTCAAGGATATCCTTATCCCTTTCAAAACCAATGGCCCTGAATAAGGTTGTTACGGGTAATTTTTTCTTTCTATCGATATAGGCATACATCACACTGTTAATGTCTGTTGCGAATTCGATCCAGGATCCTTTAAATGGAATTACTCTGGCCGAGTATAGTTTAGTTCCATTTGCATGGAAGGACTGGCCAAAGAATACTCCGGGAGATCTGTGTAGTTGAGAAACAACAACTCTCTCAGCCCCATTGATCACGAAGGTACCACTGGGTGTCATGTAAGGAATTGTTCCCAGGTACACATCCTGAACGATTGTCTCAAAATCCTCGTGTTCGGGATCTGTACAATACAATTTTAAACGCGCCTTAAGCGGTACACTATAGGTTAGACCCCGTTCTATACATTCCTGAATAGAATATCGTGGTGGATCAATGAAGTAATCTAGGAATTCCAATACAAATTGGTTCCTGGTGTCTGTAATAGGAAAGTTTTCCATGAAGGTATTGTACAATCCTTCATTGCCCCTTTCGTCAGATTTTGTTTCAAGTTGAAAAAAATCTTGAAATGATTTAATCTGAATGTCCAAGAAATCCGGGTAGTCCGGTATGTTCTTAGCGGATGCGAAACTTATTCTTTCAGTCTGTTTTGTGAACATCTATGGACAAAATTTAGAACGTGAATACTAGAATGGGTTGTATATGACTTTATATACTATCTATAAAAGGGTTTAGGTCTAGCCACCAAAAGGCGGAAAGACCTAAACCAAAACCGTATGGTTGTCGCAATTATTTAAGCTCAACTTCTGCTCCTGCTTCTTCCAATGATTTTTTGATGCCTTCAGCTTCGTCTTTAGACACAGCTTCTTTAACGGCTTTTGGTGCGCTATCAACAATGTCCTTAGCATCTTTCAATCCAAGTCCAGTTAATTCTTTCACCAATTTAACTACAGCTAGTTTAGAACCACCAGCAGCTGTCAAAATAACATCAAATTCTGTTTTTTCTTCAGCGGCTTCAGCTTCACCTCCAGCGGCTCCACCTCCAGCGGCAACAGCAACAGCTGCAGCAGCAGGCTCAATGCCGTATTCATCTTTTAAAATATCAGCTAATTCATTTACTTCTTTTACCGTAAGATTAACCAATTGTTCTGCGAAATCTTTTAAATCTGCCATTTTTCTATCGTTTAATAAAATTTTTAATTATGCTTGTTTTTAGTGCGTACGTATTATTTTTCTGATAAGGTCTTAAGAATACCGGCCAGTTTGCCTCCACCAGATTTCAATCCGGAGATCACATTCTTAGCAGGTGACTGAAGTAATCCAATGATTTCTCCGATCATTTCTTCTTTAGACTTGATGCTTACCAGGGTATCTAACTTATCATCCCCAACAAAGATGGCTTCTCCTATAAAAGCCCCTTTTAATAAAGGTTTGTCCGCTTTCTTGCGAAAGGTCTTAATAAGTTTTGCCGGAGCATTTCCGGTATCAGAGAACATTAGGGAAGTGTTGCCAATCAACACATCTGGAAGTTCTCCGAATTCTTTGTCAGAAGCTTCCATAGCTTTCGACAATAAAGTATTCTTTACCACAGACAATTTGATGTTTGCCTTAAAGCAAGCTCTTCTTAGGTCTGAGGTAGTCATTGCGTCCAAGCCTGAAATATCTGCCAAATAAATGGTAGTATTTTCGGCAAGCTGTGCAGTTAGATCTTGTATAACGGTCGCTTTTTCTTCTCTTGTCATTACTTTACATTTTCAGAATTAAACTGTTTTCGGATCTAATTGAACACTCGGACTCATGGTGCTAGACATAAAAATACTTTTCATGTAAATCCCTTTTGAGGCCGTTGGCTTTAACTTATTCAGGGTATCTAAAAGTTCTTTGGCATTCCCTGCAATCTTATCGGCTGAAAAAGATGCTTTTCCAATAGCCGCATGCACAATACCTGTTTTATCTACCTTGAAATCTATTTTACCAGCCTTTACTTCTGAAACCGCTTTCGCGATATCCATCGTTACTGTTCCTGTCTTTGGATTGGGCATTAACCCCCGTGGACCTAAGATCCTACCTAAAGGACCTAATTTCCCCATAACGCTTGGCATGGTGATGATAACATCAACATCTGTCCAACCGCCTTTGATCTTCTCCAAATACTCGTCCAAACCAGCATAATCTGCACCAGCTTCTGTTGCTTCTGCTTCTTTGTCTGGGGTCACCAAGGCCAAAACCTTTACATCTTTACCGGTACCATGAGGAAGTGTAACTACCCCACGAACCATTTGATTTGCTTTCCGCGGGTCTACCCCTAAACGAATTGCAAGATCTACAGATGCATCAAACTTTGTACTTGTGATTTCCTTTATCAGCGCTGAAGCTTCATCTATAGAGTAAAGTTTATCTTTCTCTATTTTTGCTCTGGCTTCTTTTTGGTTCTTTGTTGCTTTTGCCATATTAAAATGCTTTATAAGATTTTAAAAAGGTCTTTTACCTGCAACCTTGAGACCCATAGATCTCGCAGTTCCTGCTACCATGCTCATTGCAGATTCTACGGTAAATGCATTTAAATCTACCATTTTGTCTTCTGCAATTGTTTTTACTTGGTCCCAGGTAACGTTCCCTGATTTAATTCTGTTAGGTTCGCCAGATCCTTTTTTAATCTTAGCCGCTTCCATAAGTTGCACTGCCGCTGGTGGTGTTTTTACGACAAAGTCGAACGACTTGTCTTTATACACGGTGATAACAACGGGCAGGATCTTCCCCTGCTTGTCCTGTGTCCTAGCATTAAATTGCTTACAGAACTCCATAATGTTAACGCCGGCAGCACCTAAAGCGGGTCCAACCGGTGGCGATGGATTCGCAACACCTCCCCTAACTTGTAGTTTAACTACTTTACTTACTTCTTTTGCCATTGTTTAAAATTAAATTTCAAACCGTGTTTAAATTTGGAAGCAACACAGCCTTTTATATATGTAACACTTGTATTAAACTTTTTCTACCTGCATATAACTCAATTCCAGAGGAGTTTTTCTTCCGAAAATCTTCACCATCACCTCCAGCTTTCTCTTTTCTTCATTGATCTTTTCCACAGTACCATTAAAACCGTTGAATGGTCCGTCTATTACTTTAATTGTTTCACCAAGAACAAACGGGATGGCGATGTTATCTGTGTTAACTGCCAACTCATCTACTTTTCCTAGCATTCTGTTCACCTCTGCTTTTCTCAGCGGCACCGGATCACCTCCTTTGGTTTCTCCAAGGAATCCTATGACATTGGTAATAGACCGAATTGTATGTACCATCTCTCCACCTAGATTGGCTTTGATCATGATATAACCAGGAAAATAAACCCTTTCCTTATTTATTTTTTTTCCGTTCCTTATTTGTACTACCTTTTCTGTAGGCACCAGGACCTCTTCAAGATAATCACCGTACCCATTTCTTTCTACCTCAGATTCTATGTAGCCCTTGATCTTATTTTCCTGACCACTGACCGCTCTGACCACATACCATTTTTTCTCCAATACTTCAGACATAGAACGGGCTTAATTTAAGGTGTTAAAATACAATTCAATTAGCTTGCTAAACACGGTATCTACTCCCCATGTTGCTAAAGCAAAAATGATAGAGAACACAGCAACTATTACCATTAAATTAGAAGACTCAGCCCTGGAAGGCAAAGTAACATTATGTCTAAGTTCTTCTATGGATTCTTTTATATAGGTAAACATGCCGTTTTTTTTTTGATAGGTGAGGACTTACTTGTCTGCCTCATTTCACCGTTATATTATACTTGTGCACGGGAGGAGAGACTCGAACTCCCGACACCTGGTTTTGGAGACCAGTGCTCTACCAACTGAGCTACACCCGTAGATTTATTTACATTGAAAGGTATCCCGCCTTAGCGGGACACCCTTATGTAATTTACATTATAGTGATTAATCTAAAATCTTAGTAACCTGACCAGCTCCTACAGTTCTACCACCTTCACGGATAGCAAAACGCAGACCTAAGCTCAAGGCAATAGGCGAAAGCAAATCAACAGTAATTGTAAGGTTATCACCTGGCATTACCATTTCAACTCCACTAGGAAGATTGATGGTTCCCGTTACGTCTGTTGTTCTTACATAGAACTGAGGACGATAGTTATTGTGAAATGGTGTATGTCTACCACCTTCTTCTTTTTTCAAGATATACACCTCAGCTTCAAATTTAGCGTGAGGCTTTACAGAACCTGGCTTACAAATAACCATTCCTCTTGTAATCTGAGCCTTTTCAATACCTCTTAATAGGATACCAACGTTATCTCCTGCTTCACCTCTGTCTAATATCTTACGGAACATCTCTACTCCAGTAACTGTAGAAGTTAATTTTTCTGCTCCCATTCCGATGATATCAACAGAATCTCCTGTGTTTGCAACACCAGTTTCGATACGCCCTGTAGCAACAGTTCCACGACCAGTAATTGTAAATACATCTTCAACCGGCATTAAGAAATCTTTATCTATATCACGCTTAGGCATTTCGATCCATGTATCAACTGCTTCCATCAATTCCATAACAGTATCTACCCATTTTTGCTCACCGTTAAGTGCACCTAAAGCAGATCCGGAAATTACAGGTCCGTTATCTCCATCATACTCGTAGAAAGAAAGTAATTCTCTTACTTCCATCTCAACTAATTCTAATAATTCATCATCATCCACCATGTCAACTTTATTCAAGAAAACAACGATACGTGGAATTCCAACCTGACGTCCTAAAAGGATGTGCTCACGAGTTTGTGGCATTGGTCCGTCTGTTGCCGCAACAACCAAAATTGCACCGTCCATCTGAGCAGCACCTGTTACCATGTTCTTAACGTAATCCGCGTGACCTGGACAATCTACGTGTGCATAGTGACGATTTGCTGTTTGGTACTCAACGTGTGACGTGTTGATCGTAATACCCCTTTCTTTTTCTTCTGGAGCATTGTCAATTGAATCGAAGCTTCTTATTTCAGATAAGCCTGCGTTAGCTAATACAGTTGTAATAGCTGCTGTCAATGTTGTTTTACCGTGATCTACGTGTCCAATAGTACCTATATTTAAGTGCGGTTTGGAACGATCAAAAGTTTCCTTTGCCATTTTAATGAATTTTTAATCTTAGTTTATATTAGTGTACAAATGTTTCTATCGTTTGAGCCAACGACGGGAATTGAACCCGTGACCTCTTCCTTACCAAGGAAACGCTCTACCCCTGAGCTACGTCGGCAATTTTGGGTTTTTGTTCTTGTTCAGGGATCTTGGACCATACCCTCACAACCCTACCCCTATACGGCAAACGTTTACTCAAAGTTTTTGAGCGGGAGACCGGGTTCGAACCGGCGACATTCAGCTTGGAAGGCTGACGCTCTACCAACTGAGCTACTCCCGCATTTTTTGGTATTCTCACTATGTCAGGGACATGTCCCGATCGTACTAGTTGCCTTATAAGCGCTGTCGAATTCCTTCCGCACTGCTCTCAGCAACTACTTGTGGGGAGAGCAGGATTCGAACCTGCGAAGACGTAGTCAGCAGATTTACAGTCTGCCCTCGTTGGCCGCTTGAGTATCTCCCCCTCCATGCTTTTTTAATGAACTTTGGAGCCGATAGAGGGACTCGAACCCACGACCTGCTGATTACAAATCAGCTGCTCTAGCCAGCTGAGCTACATCGGCTTAACCGCCTTTTTAAAGCATAAAAAAGTCCGCTATTTCTAACGGACTGCAAATGTAGATAATTTTTATTTTAAATAAAACTATTTTGTAAAAATTTTAAAGATGGTGAAACCCTTGGTTTCTGTTTCTTTCTGACCAATTTTCGCTCCAGAGAATCGCAGGCTGAATCGATAGCTTCCTCAAAGGATTTACATTGTTTTTTTACTATAAAAATGTCTTTGGGAATATGTATTTTGATCTCCACAATTTTATTTTCTTTAGCACTGGTGTTTTCAACTTTTAAATACACATCCGAATTGATGATTCTATCATAAAATACCTCCAGCTTATCTAAACGATTCTGAAGGAACTCCATCAGCTTTATATCCGCGTTAAAATTAACAGACTGAGTATTTACCTTCATAGACATACATTTATTAGGTTACACTTATTAATTTTACAAAATATTTTACTTTCTATTCCTTGGATGTGCCTTAGAATGCACTTTCTTTAGTTCGGCAATACTATTGTGGGTATACACCTGAGTAGATGCCAAACTTGAATGTCCCAACAATTCCTTTACCGAATTCAGGTCTGCTCCCTGATTGAGCATATGCGTGGCAAAGGTATGCCTCAGGATATGTGGACTCTTTTTTACCTTGGAAGAGACCTTACTAAAATATCCATTTATAATTCTATAAACAAGGGTTTCATAGATTTTATTGCCCTTTGAGGTCAAAAATACGGCTTCAGATTCCAGGGAATTTTCCACCTCTTTTCGCGCTACAAAGTATTCATCAAAAAGCCGAATTGTACTTTCCAATAAAGGTATGATACGCTCTTTATTTCGCTTTCCCAAAACCTTTAATGTATGGTTAGAGAGATCTAGATCTTGTACCTTGAGGTTAATAAGTTCTGATCTGCGCATTCCGGTTGCGTAAAAGAGTTCAATGATCAAACGATCCCGAATTCCTTCGAAACCATTTTCAAAAGGAAGCTCGTTAAGCAATTCACCCATTTCCGCTTCGGAAAAGGGGATCTCTAATTTTTTAGCTGTTTTCAAAGCCTTATGCTTGGCCAGTGGGTTACCCTGTATACTTCCTGTTTTCATCAGGAATTTGTAATACGATTTTAGAGATGTCACCTTACGGTTCACACTTCTGTTGCCAATGCTTTGATCTACCAGGCTTACGATCCAATTCCTAATAATAGGATAGGATACACTTTCTATGTCCTTCAACTCATATTCTATTTCGCAGAAAGCGCTAAAATCCCTGAGATCTTTTTCATAGGCCTTAACTGTATGTGGTGAGTATTTCCTTTCGTGAGAGAGATACGATATAAAAGCTTCAATGGCCATATCACAAAGGTACAAAAGCAACAATGAGATTAGGGCAAAAAAAAATCTCGCCGAAGCAAGATTTTTCTTTTTAGTGATTTTTGAGTATTATATTTCTTCCTGATCGCGAAGGCCTTGAATATATTGGGCTTTCTGGATCTGTTGTCTTCGCTCTATTGAAGGTTTTGTGAATTGCTGACGTTTTCTCAGCTGCCTCATAGTACCTGTCCTGTCGAACTTTCGTTTAAAGCGTTTTAACGCTCTATCAATGTTTTCTCCTTCTTTTACTGGTATAATTAACATTGGCTACAACCTCCTTTCTTTAGTGATTAGGGACTGCAAATATAAAAGGAATAAATGAATTGAAACAAACTTATTTTAAAATATTCTTAGCGATCACCACTTTTTGTATCTCCGTGGTTCCTTCCCCAATAGTGCAAAGCTTGGCATCTCTATAGAATTTCTCCACCGGAAAATCCTTTGTATAGCCGTAGCCTCCATGTATTTGAACTGCCTCATTGGCAACCTTCACACAGACTTCTGAAGCGTACATTTTAGCCATGGCACTCCATTTAGTCATTTTTCTTCCCTGATTTTTTAGGAATGCAGCCTTGTGCAGCAACAGTTCTGAAGCTTCTATTTCCGTAGCCATATCTGCCAATTTAAAGGATATCCCCTGAAATGAGCTAATTGGCTTCCCAAATTGAACACGTTCTTTAGAATATTTAAGAGCTGCCTCGTAAGCACCTTTGGCAATTCCCAGAGATAAAGCTCCTATGGAGATCCTGCCTCCATCTAGGACCTTCATTGATTGGATAAAACCGTCGCCAACTTCTCCCAGCCTGTTCTCATCAGGGATCCTGCAATTGTCAAAAATCAATTCTGTCGTTTCGCTGGCCCGCATCCCTAATTTATCTTCTTTCTTGCCACTTGTGAATCCTTTGGCACCTTTTTCAACAACAAAGGCTGTCATTCCATGGCTATCTCCCTTTTTCCCCGTACGAACAATGACCACAGCCACATCCCCACTCTTGCCGTGTGTTATAAAGTTCTTTGCTCCGTTTATTATCCAACTATCACCATCTTTCACCGCTGTAGTATTCATTCCTCCCGCATCAGACCCAGTGTTGTGCTCCGTGAGTCCCCATGCGCCAATCCATTCTGCACTGGCTAATTTAGGGATCCATCTTTCTTTTTGTTCATCGTTCCCAAAAGATAAGATGTGATTGGTACATAGTGAGTTGTGTGCTGCCAAGGAAAGACCTATGGAAGGGTCTACCTTAGAAATTTCCTCAATAATGGCAATGTATTCATGATATCCCAGGCCAGAACCACCTAATGCTTGTGGAACTAAAACCCCCATAAATCCCATTTTTCCGGCCTTTTTAAAGACCTCTACAGGAAACTCCTGGGCTTCATCCCATTGCATCACAAAAGGACGTATATGTTGTTCGGCAAACTTCTTGGCAGACGCTGCAACCATTAGTTGGGTTTCCGAATAGTCAAAACTAAGTTCAGACAAAGTTTCAGTGATCATAGTAGCAATTTTTATAGGGACAAATATAGCTTAATTCTGTTAATCCGATCTGTTGGAAAATCTTCAATTTTTGTTAATTGTGTAATGGAATCGAAGCGTCCATTTATATTCCTATAATGCACTATACGCTCTGCTAGACGGTAGTTAATGTAAACAAGACTGGCCAACTCTTCAGCCGTTGCAGTATTCAGCGGTATCTTCCTTATCTCCGGAACACTCAATACCTTGAATCCCTTCATGGCTCTCTTGGCTACTTCCGGTTTTAATCCATAGACATCATACAATTGTTCCGTTTCCAAAAAACCACCCAAACTGTTTCTAAATGCTATTATTCTTTTAGATAAGACCGGACCAATTCCTGAAATGCGTTGCAGCGATTCTTCAGTTGCCTTATTCAGGTCTATCAATACATAATTGGCAGCTTGCACTACTTTTCCTTTGGCTGGTCTGCTGGTAAATTGAGGGAATTTGAAATAAGGGCTTATTTGCAATAATAGTGAATCCGAAATACGGGTGATATTTTGAAACTCATTAGCCGAATTCACGGAACTGCCTTCCTCGCGAAAAGCATATAGTCGGTCGAGCTCATCCGGAGATAAGCCTAATTGATATCCTTTATAGTCACTGATGAAATTAGGGTTGAAAGCTCTTACAATCAGTTCCTTCTCTATGAGCTGTGATCTTTTTACACTATCAATAAAACGTATTGCAATGCTGTCAACTGAGAATCGTGAAGAATCGTCTTGGATGATTTGTGCTGTAAAAAAGTAGTACCCAGCTTGTAACCCGGCTATAAGAAGAAGTAAAAAAAAGATCCCACGTTTTTCCTGCTTTGTAAACCGGAGGTGGGATCTCATTTTAATCCATTAGTTATTTTTTCAAGGCTTTTATAGCATCCATATACTTGGCCATCTCTTCCCGTACTTTTGGGAATAAGAATAAGAGCCCTAGCATATTGGGAAATACCAGTGCCAGGATCATGGCATCCGAAAAGGCAAATACAGCGCCCATAGATGCTGATGCCCCAATCACCACGAATATTACAAAGAGCAATTTATATGTTATATCTGCAGTTTTACTGCGGCCAAACAAATATTTCCAGGATTGCAGTCCGTAGTACGACCAGGAGATCATAGTAGAAACTGCAAAAAGCACTACCGCCAATGTAAGGACATAGGGGAACCAGGGTAAAACCGATTCAAAAGCAAGGGAAGTAAGTGTTACACCTCCCAGTGTTGCACCATTAACTAGTACATTACCGGCACCATCACCTCCGTATTCGAAGACACCGCCGCTATTATAAAAGATAATTACCAAGGCAGTCATGGTACAAATAACTACTGTATCTATAAAAGGTTCTAATAAAGCAACGATCCCCTCACTCGCCGGGTATTTTGTTTTAACGGCCGAATGTGCAATGGCTGCAGAACCGGCACCTGCCTCATTAGAAAATACAGCGCGTCTAAAACCAACGATCAATACACCAAATAGTCCGCCGAGCCCTGCTTCTGGAGTAAAGGCTCCTTTAAATATCAAAACAAAGGCATCATCTATATAAGAAAAATTAGCAAAGATCACAGCTAAACATGCGAGGGCGTAGATCACTGCCATAAAAGGAACTATCTTCTCTGTTACCGATGCAATTCTTTTGATTCCGCCAATGATCACTATACCAACAATAATTGCAAGGATCACCCCAATAAAAAAGCCGGTAGATCCTCCTTGTAAGCCCATCATAGCTGCCAGTTGTTCTGCCGCCTGGTTAGATTGAACTGCATTTCCTCCTCCAAAGGAAGCTCCAACACATAAGATAGAGAAGACCACAGCAAGTACTTTTCCAATACCGGGAAAGCCTTGTTCTTTAAGTCCTCTGGATAAATAATACATTGGACCTCCATATACGGTACCGTTCTCATCTACGTCCCTGTATTTTACTCCCAGGGTACATTCCACGAATTTTGTACTCATACTCAATAATCCACAGAGGATCATCCAAAAAGTAGCCCCGGGACCCCCAATAGCAATTGCCAGAGCAACACCCGCTATATTTCCTAATCCTACAGTTCCTGAAACTGCGGTTGCCAGGGCCTGAAAGTGACTCACTTCACCTTGTTTGCTTTCATCGCGAATAGTATCGGGGAGGTCACCATCAACAATGTTTACTTCCGCCTTCTCCACGCCATGCCCTTCCGGTGATTCTACCTCATCATACTTCCCTCTAACTACATTGATTGCCAGTGGAAACCTGCGAATATTTACAAACCCGAAATACAAGGTGAAAAATACAGCACCCAATACCAGGATGATCACAACTAACGGGATCCCTGTTCCTGGTACCTGCCAAAAGACAATACCTTCCCAAACAGCGGTAATAGGTTCAAACCATGCATTAATTTTTTCATCTAGCCCCATCTCTGTTGATTCCTGTGAAAAGCTTAGCAATGGCAACAGAAAGGCCATTAAGGCAAGTGGTTTAATTTTCATGCTTCTTGTTTTTTATATAGTTGATTGGTTTTTAATTTTTTCCAATAGGTTTTCAGATCACCCTTAACTTCTCCAGACATAATGTAGAGTCCTATGATGTTTGGAAATGACATTGCAAGGATCATCATATCTGAAAAGTCGAGTACAGCACCTAAGCTTACAGAAGCGCCAATGACCACAAAAACAAGGAATAAAAGTTTGTATATCATTTCGGAACGTCTGCTCTTACCGAAAAGGTAGGTCCAGGCTCTCATACCATAATAAGACCATGAGATCATTGTTGAAAAGGCAAAAAGGAAGACTGCGATCCCCAGAACATAAGGGAACCATGAAATAACGCTCCCAAAGGCATCGGAGGTAAGTTGCGCACCTGCCATTCCTTCAACCTCATGCATTCCTGTAAAAATAAGAACAAGGGCCGTTAACGTACATACTACTACTGTATCTATAAAAGGTTCCAGTAGGGCAACAAAACCTTCTGAAGGCGGATTATTTGTCTTTGCCGTACTATGTGCAATAGCAGCCGACCCAACTCCGGCTTCATTTGAAAATGCAGCTCGTTGAAAACCAACCACCAGCACCCCTACGATACCTCCTTTTAAGGCATTAGGACTAAAGGCACCATCAAAAATGGCAGTAAAGGCAGGTCCGATATTCTCAATGTTCATTATTATGACGGTCAATGCAGCAAGAATATAAATGGAGGCCATAATAGGAACAACGCGACCTGTAACCTTGGCAATGCTTTGAATACCACCAATTATTACTACGCCAACCAAGATAGCTGTAATGATTCCAAACCAGAAACCATTACCTTCCAGCATGGAGAATTGCCCCGCCAGTTGTTCAAAGGATTGATTGGCCTGGAACATATTACCTCCACCGAAGGATGCGCCTACGGCAAGAACAGCAAATAAGCCAGCAAGTACCTTACCAAATCCCTTTAATTTTCGTTTTTCAAGACCATATCTCAAATAATTCATGGGTCCGCCAAAAACACGACCGTCAGGTAAAATATCTCTGTATTTTACCCCAAGTGTGCATTCTACAAATTTGGACGACATTCCCAATAAACCACAAACGATCATCCAGAAAGTAGCACCTGCACCACCCAAGGAAACGGCTACCGCTACACCTGCAATATTTCCTAGTCCAACTGTACCAGATACCGCAGTTGCCAACGCCTGAAAGTGTGTAACTTGTCCTGGGGCATCTGGATCGTCATATTTTCCTCTGGCAAGATCTAATGAATGCCTGAAACCCCGAATATTTATAAAGCCCATGCGCAGCGTAAAAAAGGTAGCGCCAAGGACCAGCCATATCACAATGAACGGAATATTCTTAGTAATCGGATCACCATTGGGATGACGAATGATTACGGGTGTATCGTATTGAATTTCGGCCAAATAATGCGCTCCTTGCTGAATGAGGTGTTCCTTATTCTCGGAATTATAAATGACATTTCCTGCATCAACCAGGTATTTTAGTTTCCCATTGGCGGTTGCCATTACTGTATCTACCGAACCATCTTTACTAGATACAAGGGCGATCTTTTCGCCTGTGACCACTTCAGATCCTTCATCTACCAACCATTGTTTTAACACAAAGCGATCTTCTATGGTAGCAGACCACCCGGGAGTAGCTATAAGTTTTACATCCGCATAGACCACAGGATCGTAGATACCGGTAGCTTCGAAAGGATCCCAGAAAAGTACGCTTCCAAGAGCACTAACGGCAGGGGTCATATTGCCATTGAAAACTTCGGTGATAGATTGGGTATCTATTTTATATTCCTGAGTTAAGGATTGCCCTGAGGCATCGGTGACTGTTACTGTGTAGGATATACCTTCTACCAATCCACTTGCTGTTGGTGAACTAAGCGGAGTTTGCTGATTACTCCATTTAAAGGTATAAGGAGTGGTACCTCCTTCAACCTGAAGCTGTATCACTCCATCATTAATATTATCTGAGGGATTTATCGTTTTACCTTCTACTTCAAAGCCTTGTGAACACAAGGAAATACTGAAAAGAAATGAGATGCAGTAAATGAAAATCTTCATGTTTACGTTGGGAGTTAAATTAGAGGCGGAAGCTTGTCATGGCGGGCAATATCCTAAAAAATATCAACCCAATCAAATATTCTTTCCCAAATGTCATGCTTGAATATGGAACATCTCGTTAAGTTTACGGATCTGTTCTGGCCTTCCCAATACAATGACCTTACTTTTTGGCTTAAGTGGTAGATCAGCTTCCGGATTGATGATATAATTTCCGTCAGGTTCAATATATCCAATAATGGTACACCCGGTTTTCCTGCGCAAATCCAGATCTCTTAAGGAATTGCACTCTATCTGATCTGAAAAATCTTCTATGGCTACTTCCTCAAGGTTGGTGGTATGTTCTCCTTCCATAGATAATTTATCCATAAAAGTAATAAGGTCCGGGATCACAACCAGTGATGCCATGTGGTCTCCCCCTATCTTATCTGGCATGATCACCTTATTGGCCCCACCCAATAGAAGTTTTTTCTGAGAGGTAATTTTAGAAGCCCTGGAAATAATGAAAAGTGACTCGTTCAATTGCCTCGCCGATAAGACAACAAACAAGTTATCTGCATCGTCTGGCAGGGCCGCTATCAAATAGCTGGCACGATCTACTCCCGCTTCCATTAAAATTGTATCCTCATTGGCATCACCTTCTACGAATAAGACCTCCTCTTCATGTCTCTCAATGATCTCTTTGTCTCTTTCAATGACAATAAACGGACGATTATAAGCGGTAAGCCTTTCAGCTGCCTGCATACCGTTGCGACCATAACCACATACGATCACATGATTGGATAAACTGTTGATCTGATTTTTCACTTTTTTCTTTTTTAAGAGTTGTAAGGAATTTCTACTGAGAATGTATTCTGTGATCACTGATATAGCGAAGGAAAATATAATTACACTGCAGATTATAAGTAAGGCCGTGAATAACTTGGCATTGGCATCCAGTGGGCGTACCTCTCCAAACCCTACGGTAGCCAACGTAATGATGGTCATATAGAATGCATCTAGCCAACTGTAGTTCGAAATAAAACGAAACCCAAGTACACCTATCAGCACGACGGTCGACATAAGGGTTATGGCTAAATAGATCTTGGAGCGAAAAAGTCTAATCATAATCAGAGGTCAAAAACAGATGTTCGTTTCGTGTAAACCAGATCTTTGATCCTTAACCAAAAGGCTAAAAAGAGGTACAGGGCAAATCCAAAACCCAAAGTTACAAATGTTAGATAAATAAAAGTGGTACGCACAACTCTGGCCCTGATCCCCAATCGTTCTGCAATTCGACGCGATACTTCAAAACCTCGCTTTTGAAAAAAATACAAAAGTTGATAAAAGACGTTCATGCCCTAAAATTACTATTTTCCATACAATAAATGCTTACCAATGGCACATTGTAGGCACTTATTTTTTGTGCAATACTGTAGGTACAATTCCAGGAGTGCCTGACTATCGTAGGCATTTAATGCCGGCACTCCATGCTTCTGAAAGAGACTTACAACCTTATTCCTTTCTGCTTTTATCTCCTTAGCCCAGGAATTGAGCCGACATATATCTATGCTTCCTTTATTAGACCCGTAAGAAAGTCTTATCGGTAAAACCGCATTTAGAATTATAAGGTCTGTAAAATGACTACTTGTCTTTTTAGGTGAAGGGAGCGTAGATTTTCCAAAGATGAAGTGGGTGTCCCAATATGGGCCGGCTTGTGCCTGAAGCAATGATCTAAGAGATGCAAGTGAAGTTGCCTCAATGACAAGGGCAAACAAGGCGGGATATCTGTGATAGAGATTCGCTATCTGAGATAGACGAATAGTAGGGAAGTTATGTGGCCGTAAGGAAAAGAACTCTGGTTTGTGGTGCACCTCATCTCTTAAATTGTATTTAACTTTTAGAAAATTAAATGCTTCCCTTAGTTCAAGGTAATATGGATCAGAGACATCATCCTGTTTTAACATACCGGCCATGCCAAAGAAAATACTTTCCAATAGAAAAGGATCATCAGCATTCTTTCTAACTACTTTAAAAGGTATGGCCTTTCCAAGTCTGAGAAAAGCACCACCATTAATATTAAGGCCAAAACTTTTTAATAGTAACATGAAAAAGACCTGTTCCCAATTTTTTGCTGTGCCTTGCAGCCATTCTTGCATTAGCCCGGCTCTTTGCCTTAAACGGTTATGAAACAAATGATCTTTCCAGGGGTTCAGAATTTCAGAGCCTATGCTGCCAATAGATCCCTCACAATTAAGCGACCTATCCTTTATGTTATAAAAAACTTCCTGAAATTTATCCAATTCATCTTGTGAGATAAATTGGCTAAGGGCCAAGGTTGGGATCACAGATCCATCTTTACGGGTAATTACAGCATCGGCCTCCCATACCACATGAAGGATCACATTGTCATAAGCAGCATCTTTATGATGCTGATGTATATACCAATCAGAAGCCTTGACATGCAGTTCAACATGGCCCACCCATTCCTGATCATCTAAACGTACTTTGGCAAAATGGAAATCTGGCCCTGACAAGCTATTGGACTTCCCTGTATTAATTACTTTGATGTTTAGCCCCTGCGTGCTTGCTAAGTCAGAGAGAGGAAACTTTTGCCCTTGCCAAATAAAGTGTAATACCGCTTCACGCATTCTCCAAAATAAAAATTCCCACTGCAAGCGGGAATCAGGAATACGTTTATAGGATTCAGGAAAGTTCTCCCTTCCATTCCACAATACCACCTTTGAGATTATAGGCATTGGCAAACCCAAGGCTGTTCATAATAGCACAAGCCTGTCCGCTTCTGTTACCAGATCGGCAGTAGACGTAATAATTTTTCGACTTATCTAATCCCTGCAGGGCCTCCATAAAGGCTTGAGGATTATAAATATCGTGGTGCATAGCATCTCCAATAACTCCATCTTCCACTTCTTCCAGGGTTCGAACGTCCAGTATAATACAATTATCGTCTTCCTTTATCTGAATTGCCCATTCTTCCTGTGATAGATCTGCCATAGTAATTTATTTGGGTACAAAAATAAAAATACTTCCCAATAATCTACCATGGCAGGGCACCCTTTTTAAATCACTGGCAATTCTGTAGTCATAAAAAAATTTAACACACTTTTAGCGTTGTTCCTAGAACAAGCAAGCAAAATAATAGTACATTTGTATATACAATTGTTGTAGATACATGAATGTAGAAAAGGTTTTAAAAACGACAAAGGAAATTCCGCTGAAGAGCAGAACCCTCATCCATTTAATGTTGGTAAACAATAAAGTAAAAGAGACCATTAGCACAGGGTTAAAACCTTATGGTGTTTCTTTACAACAATTTAATGTTCTTAGAATTCTAAGAGGTCAGGGAAGTGCTCCAGCTAACCTCACTACCCTCAATGAGCGCATGGTCACCAAAATGAGCAACACAACCAGGTTGGTAGATAAATTGCTGATCAAAGGATTAGTAGATAGATCAGTTTGTGAAGAGAATCGAAGAAAGATCGAGATCACCATTACAGACAAAGGGCTAGACATGTTGAAAGACATGGATGTAGTTATGGATAAAACAGAAGCTATGCTGGTGGGAGATCTTACGGAAAAGGACTTACTTGAATTAAATACCCTATTAAATAAATTTTGAACAATCCCATTTTAAAAACAATTATTAAAACAAAGTAACATGATTATTATGAAAAGAAATGTATTGAGTTTGGCCCTGGCCATCGTATTTGGAGCAACGGCAACAGCCAGCACTACTCCAACCACAGAGCCTACAAAAAAACAAGTAAAAACAGAAGAAAGTTCTGTAATGTGGAAAGCCTATAAAGTGACAGGCTCGCATACAGGGCTAGTGCAGCTTACTGAAGGAGCTCTTGTTTTTGATGGAGACACGCTTGTAGGAGGAAATTTTACAGTTGATATGACCAGTCTTATTTCAACCGATCTTGAAGGTGAGTACAAAGGAAAGCTGGAAGGACATCTTAAATCTGATGATTTCTTTGGTGTGGCAACGCACCCATCCTCTACCCTGGTATTTACAGATGTAAAATCGACAGGAAAGAATTCCTATGAAGTAATTGGCGATCTTACTATTAAGGGGATCACAAAACCTATCACTTTTGATGTTTCCATATATGGAAGTAAGGCAACAGCCACTGCAAAAATAGACAGAGCGAATTACGATGTACGATATGGTTCTGGAAGTTTCTTTGACAATCTTGGAGACAAGACCATCTATGACGAATTTGATCTTGTTGTAGATCTGGTTTACTAGAGATTATATTCCTATTTTAAATCCTGAATATCCTCATATATTCAGGATTTTTTTTGTTCCTATACATTTATATTAGAGTAGTTTGATGTAAACCATTATTTTTAAAAAAAATTAAAATGTTCTCAAAAGCATACATACCCTTTATTTGTTACCTGTATTTAAGTCTTCTTGTATTCAGCAGTTGTAATTCAGGATTTCAATATTCAATAGATACAACACTGAATCCATACGAAATTTCACCACTTACAGCCAGTTTGAATATTGAGGCTGAAAAACCTGTAACTGCCACCGTGTACGTATTGGGGGGTATTCCTCTGGAACAGGCTTTTGAGACCAAGGCCACTAATTTGGAAATCCCAGTAGTAGGCCTATATCCCAACGCTATAAATAAGGTAGTGGTTACCTTAGATTATGAAGGTGGACAAATAAAAGATACCATTGAAATTACTACTAACACTCTTCCCTCATATTTTCCGAGGATTGAGATCAATAAATTAGATCGAAGTAAAATGGAGCCGGGAATGCATGCCTGCGATATTCATTTTGCAAACAAGGGATCCTTTAATTCCGGACCTTTCATTTTTGACGACCAGGGTAAGGTGCGTTGGTATTTAGATCTAAGTGCTGCGGGGGAAATGGTTAGCCCATTTCAAAGACTCAGAGACGGAACTCTTTTAATGGTAAGCAGAAATGTCATCTATGAATTTGATATGCTGGGGAAACCCTTAAAAAAGACCAATATTAATCCCAATTATGGGATGCACCATGACGTAGTTGAATTACCGGATGGCAACCTTCTTATTTGCGTTGGGAAAAAAAATAATTTCATAACCGTTAATAGCCAGTTTGAAGTTTCAGACAGCGATTTTATTATTCTATTTGACCGGAAGAATTCTAAAATTGTCAGAGAATGGGACGTTGCTAAATTATTGGATGTAAGTAGAAAAGACCTTAACTTTTTCAGACCCGGCGACTGGCTCCATATGAATGGCTTGGCATATGACGAAAAAGACAATTCGATCATAGTTTCCGGAAAAAACCAGGGCTTAATTAAAATCTCATGGAACAATGAACTACAATGGATATTGGCACCAAATAAGAGTTGGGGAAAAGCCGGAAGAAATGGTGAGGGATTCGAAACGGAACCCTTTGTTTTAACGGCGGTAGATTCTAATGGAAAACCATATTCCAATTCAATTCAGGAAGGTATGGAAAGTAGTGAGTCTTTTGACTATTCCTGGGGAACACACGCTCCCGTTTTTATGCCAAATGGAAATCTTTTGGCCTTTGACAATGGTACCTATAGAAATTTTGAGAATACGAATCAGTTTTCGCGCGCTGTAGAATATACAATAGACGAAAAAGAGAAAACGGTAACGCAGGTGTGGCAATATGGTAAGGAGCGGGGCCAAGAATTCTTCTCAACCATTGTGAGCGATGTTGACTATCTACCCGCTTCAAATAATGTGTTGGCTACCTCCGGGTACATTAAAAAAGGTCCAACCTTATTGGGAAAAATAGTTGAAGTAGATTACGAGACAGGCGAAGAGGTCTTTGAAGCGACCTTATACTTTAAAAGTACAAATGGGAATAAAACAAGTTCATGGGGGCAAACCGACATTCTTTACCGATCTGAACGTATGGCTTTAAGGTATTAAATTTAAATACTTTGGGAAGCCGCTTATTTTTAGATTAGTAGTTCTGAGATTTAAGATTCCGATAAATTGATTTGTATATATAAAATTCCTTTCTATATTTGAGCCAATGAAAACAAATACAGTAAATACTTGGTGGTGGATTCCCTTTCGTCTTATGTCGTGAGCGAAGCACATTGAAGTACTACTGTACGAAAAGGCTTGTCTATCACGACAAGCCTTTTTGCTTTAAAGACCCCAGCTAGTTTCAAAGTAATATTAAAAGTTACAACCCGATGCGTTATAAATTAAAGACCCATTATAAAAAGATCCTGGCAGATACCATTACTCCGGTAAGCGTGTATCTCAAGATCAGGGATAAATTTCCCAATAGTATCCTTTTGGAGAGTAGTGATTACAGGGCCAATGATAATACCTTTTCCTATATCTGCTGCAACCCTATTGCCTCTATCACCATTGAAAATGAACAGATCATTGAGCAATTCCCCGATGGAGAAAAAATTGAACTATCCATTACAAAGACCACGGATGTAGCCGCTGTAATTCACGATTTTGCTCAGAAATTTGAAGTAATTCAGAAAGATTTCAAATTCATAAACAATGGATTATTTGGATATATTGCATACGATGCAGTTAGGTATTTTGAAGAAATTGACATTCATAAAAAAGAAGATTCTATTCCAATTCCGGATGTTTATTACGCCGTGTACCAAAACATTATTGCCATTAACCATTTTAAGAATGAGGCCTACATCTTTGCACATTGTTATGATCAGGAAAGCAATATTGAATACATAGAACAACTGTTGAATGCCCGAAATTTTGCTTCCTATAATTTTAAGAAACAAGGAGATCCTTCAACCAATATAGAGGATCAGGAATACAAGGAACATGTAAAACTTGCGAAAGAGCACTGTCATAGAGGCGATGTATTTCAACTTGTGCTATCCAGAAGATTTTCACAGGCTTTTAAGGGCGATGATTTTAATGTATACAGGGCCCTTCGATCTATTAATCCTTCACCATATCTGTTCTATTTTGACTATGGTGACTTTAAGATCTTCGGTAGTTCCCCTGAAGCGCAACTCATTGTAAAGGACGGTAAAGCAGAGATACATCCTATAGCGGGAACTTTCAAAAGAACCGGCAATGATGAAGAAGATGCCATTCTTGCTAAAAAACTTTCGGAAGATGCCAAGGAGAACAGTGAACATGTAATGCTGGTAGATCTGGCAAGGAACGATCTAAGCAGGAATGGAAACATGGTTAAAGTGGAAAACTACCGCGAGGTTCAATATTTCTCTCATGTTATACACCTTGTATCAAAGGTAACAGGGCAAAAGAAAAAAGATATCCCTACCTTAAAAGTAGTAGCCGATACCTTTCCCGCGGGAACATTAAGCGGAGCTCCTAAACACAGGGCCATGCAACTTATTGAATCCTATGAACCTACAAACAGAGGTTATTATGGAGGAGCAATAGGCTTTATGGATTTTCAGGGGAATTTTAATCACGCCATAATGATCCGAACCTTCCTGAGCAAGGATCACACGCTGTATTATCAGGCAGGTGCCGGACTGGTAGCTGCATCAGAACCGGAGAGTGAATTGCAGGAAACGTATAATAAATTAGGTGCTTTAACCAAAGCCCTTGAAATAGCAGAAGATCTGTAGCGATGATAGAGGTATTGATGATCGATAATTACGATAGTTTTACATATAATCTGGTTCATTACCTGGAAGATCTGCAGTGCAAAGTGGTGGTCAAAAGGAATGATAAACTTTCTCTCGATGAGGTGGATGAATTCGAAAAGATCGTCCTATCCCCGGGTCCTGGTATTCCGGAAGAGGCAGGCTTATTGAAAGAGATAATCGCAAAGTATGCTCCTACCAAAAGTATTTTTGGGGTTTGTTTGGGACAACAGGCTATAGGGGAGGTCTTTGGAGGCAAGCTTATTAACCTGGACGATGTATATCACGGGGTTGCAACCACTATTGAGATCGTAAAGGACGATCCAATTTTTGAAGGACTACCAAGAACATTGGAAGTTGGCAGATATCATTCCTGGGTGGTTGATCCGGATCTGCCGGAAGCGTTGATAGCAACTTCCTTTGATACTAATGGCCAGTTGATGTCTTTAAGACACAAGGAACACGATGTGTGTGGGGTTCAATTCCACCCAGAATCTGTACTTACGCCTCAGGGCAAGAAAATTTTAGAGAATTGGATACATTATAAACCATGAAAGAAACATTAAACAGGCTTATCAATCAGGAGATCCTGGACAAGGAAGATGCCAAGCACATTCTGATCAATATGGCCAAAGGAGCCTATAATCCGAGTCAGACTGCCGCCTTCCTCACCGTGTATATGATGCGCAGCATTACCATTGAAGAATTGGAAGGATTTCGTGATGCCCTGTTAGAACTCTGTCTGGCAGTAGATCTGAAAGACTTCGATCCTATAGACCTATGCGGCACCGGAGGGGATGGGAAGGATACATTTAACATATCAACCCTGGCTTCTTTTGTGACTGCCGGGGCAGGAATTAATGTTACCAAACACGGAAATTATGGGGTTTCTTCCACTTGTGGCAGCAGTAATGTGATGGAATTTTTAGGGATAAAGTTCAGTAATGATGCGGATTTTCTAAGAAAGTGTATTGAGACTTCCGGCATCTGCGTCCTTCATGCACCACTATTTCATCCAGCTATGAAAAATGTGGCCCCTATACGCCGTGAATTGGCCGTAAAAACCTTTTTTAACATGCTAGGGCCCATGGTAAACCCCGCCTTTCCAAAGAACCAGATCGTTGGAGTCTTTAATCTGGAGCTGGCGAGGATGTATGGCTATCTCTATCAGAATACCGATAAAAAGTACACCATTCTTCATGCGCTTGATGGCTATGATGAAATTTCACTGACCGGACGCACTAAAACAATATCAAACACCACGGAGGCCATGTTACTCCCTGAAGATTTTGGGGTAACCACCATTTCTCAGGAAGCCATAGCGGGCGGCTCTTCAATTGAAGCGTCTGCTCAGATCTTTATGGATATTTTACAAGGGAAAGGCACAAAGGCTCAGAATAATGTGGTATGTGCCAATGCAGGAATAGCAATAGCCACCGCAAAGGAACGCACACCAAAAGAGGGTTTCGAAATGGCAATGGAATCACTTAAAAGCGGTCATGGCCTAAAAGCTCTTCGTACCTTACAAGCACTTAGCAACTAATGGATATTCTAGAGAAAATAGTATTACAGAAGAAAAAGGAAGTGGCCTTAAAGAAGTCGCTTATTCCTTTAAAACAACTAGAAGCCACCGCGCTGTTCAATCGTAAAACCATATCCCTTTCTAATGCCTTAAGAGAAAGTAACTCGGGTATTATCGCTGAATTTAAACGCAGATCTCCCTCTAAATCTGTGATCAATTCTGTAAGTACCATACAGGAAGTAGCCCAAGCGTACGAAGATGCGGGAGTTTGCGGAATGTCTGTCCTTACAGATAGCCATTTTTTTGGAGGAGGTTTAGAAGATCTACTTTTTGCCCGTGCCACGGTAAATATCCCCTTGTTAAGAAAAGAATTTATAATTGACGAATACCAGATAATAGAAGCCAAAGCTCATGGCGCCGATGTTATCTTGCTGATCGCAGCCATTCTTAGTAGGGATGAGATCAAAAAATTCTCAGCGCTTGCAAAGCAGCTTCACTTAGAAGTTTTACTGGAAGTCCACAATGCGAACGAATTAGAACATGCACTAATGCCCGGACTCACCATGATTGGAGTTAATAACCGTAATCTTAAGAACTTTGAGGTTTCCCTAGAAACGAGCAGGTTGCTCGCCTCCAAGATCCCGGATGAATTTGTAAAAGTTTCCGAAAGTGGACTCAGCCAGACATCCGCCATTATAAACCTCCGAAAAGAAGGTTACAAAGGTTTTCTTATTGGGGAGTCTTTTATGGCCAGCCAAGATCCCGGCAAGAGCGCTACTAACTTCATAAAAGATCTAGAGGTATGAAGGTGAAGGTATGCGGTATGAAATATATGGAAAACATGGAGGCTGTCTCAGTCCTAAAGCCAGACTATATGGGCTTTATATTCTGGGAACCTTCTAAGCGATTTTTTACTGGCAGTATACCTACCTTACCATCATCTATAAAACGAGTAGGTGTATTTGTAGATGCTACGGTTGATGAAATAATAGAAAAGGTTGTACAGGTACCACTAGATCTTATTCAACTTCATGGGGAGGAATCGGCCCCATTCTGTGCCCAACTCAGAGAAGAACTTCAGTTGCTTGAAAAAGAGCATCAAAGGACTAATGGAACTTATAAAATAATTAAAACATTTAGTGTAGGAACTAGCTTTACTTTTGAGAATTTAAAACCCTATGAACCTTATTGTGATTATTTCCTATTCGATACCAAAGGTCCCTTACCCGGAGGAAATGGATATACCTTTGATTGGGAACTATTGAGATCCTATAGGTCTGGTGTTCCATTTTTTTTAAGCGGGGGAATTGGTCTAACCGATATTCCTCAACTCAGTGAATTCTTGGCTTCGCCCCTGGCACAGAAATGCCATGCAATAGATGTGAACAGTAAATTTGAAAAAAGTCCGGGTCTAAAGAATACCAAAGATTTACAGACCTTTATAAATAAATTGCAAAAAGAAAATTAATGCCATTGCTATGAATACCTATCAAGCAGACGATAAAGGATACTACGGCGAATTTGGAGGTGCATTTATCCCAGAAATGCTTTATCCCAATACAGAAGAACTTCGCCAGAACTATTTAAAGATCATGGGGGATCCTTCTTTTCAGGAAGAATTTCATCAACTCTTAAAGGACTATGTTGGCAGACCTACACCGCTCTATTTTGCTAACAGACTTTCAGAAAAATACAAGTCAAAGATCTATCTAAAAAGAGAAGACCTGTGCCATACAGGTGCTCATAAAGTAAACAATACCATAGGACAGATCTTAATGGCAAAGAAACTGGGCAAGAACCGGATCATTGCTGAAACAGGTGCAGGTCAGCACGGTGTTGCCACAGCTACCGTATGTGCCCTAATGGGTATAGAATGTATAGTATACATGGGGGAAATAGATATCGCAAGGCAAGCACCCAATGTAGCCCGAATGAAGATGCTAGGGGCCGAAGTAAGACCTGCCCTTTCCGGTAGCCGTACCTTAAAAGATGCTACCAATGAAGCCATCCGAGATTGGATCAACAATCCTGTGAATACCCACTATATAATAGGCTCTGTAGTAGGTCCACACCCCTACCCAGATATGGTGGCCCGTTTTCAATCTGTCATCTCTGAAGAGATCAAATGGCAACTTAAGGAAAAGGAAGGCCGGGAAAACCCGGATTATGTAGTAGCTTGTGTAGGTGGTGGCAGTAATGCTGCCGGGGCTTACTATCATTTTCTGGATAATGAGGATGTAGGCATCATTGCCGTGGAAGCAGCCGGAAAAGGAATACATTCCGGGGAGAGTGCTGCAACTTCTGCCTTAGGCCAGGTAGGGATCATTCACGGTAGTAAGACCTTGCTGATGCAAACAGATGACGGTCAGATCACTGAACCGTATTCCATTTCTGCCGGACTCGACTATCCGGGTGTGGGCCCTATGCATGCCAATTTATACAGAACTGGCAGGGGCGAATTTATTTCCATAACAGACGATGAAGCCATGACTGCTGGATTATTGATCTCTCAATTGGAAGGGATCATCCCGGCCATAGAGACTTCCCATGCCTTTGCTATTTTCGATCAGAAGAAATTTAGTCCGGATGATGTGATTGTCATCAATTTGTCCGGGAGAGGAGATAAGGACCTGCAAACGTATATCGATTATTTTAAACTGTAACGCTCCTTAAATAGCAAATTAAACGCAGTATAGAAGAATGAACAGAATTCAACAAAAACTTAAGGAAGATAAAAAACTCCTTTCCATTTATTTTACGGCAGGATATCCCGGCTTAGAAGATACCGTTCCTATCATCACTGCCTTGGAACAAGCAGGAGTAGACATGATAGAGATAGGTCTTCCATTTAGTGATCCGTTAGCAGACGGACCCACCATACAGGCAAGTTCAACAGCCGCTTTAAAGAATGGGATGTGCACAGATGTGTTGTTTAAACAATTAAAGGATGTGCGAAAAAAGGTATCTATTCCTCTGGTCATAATGGGGTATTTTAATCCGGTTTTGCAATATGGGGTGGAGGCTTTTTGTAAGAAATGTGAAGAAATAGGGATAGACGGGATCATCTTGCCAGATCTTCCGCTCGATGTGTATCAGGAGGAATACGAAGCCATCTTTAAAGCTCACGGGCTGCTAAATATATTCCTGATAACCCCACAGACCAGCGATGCCAGGATCCATCAAATAGACCAGGGTTCCAATGGATTTATCTATATGGTTAGCTCTGCCAGTACTACTGGTGCCAAAACAGGATTCGGGGAAGAACAACACACTTATTTTAAGCGTATCGCCGATATGGCTTTGAAAAATCCGCAGATCGTAGGCTTTGGGATCAGCAATGCCCAAACTTTTCAACAGGCCACCGCACATGCCAAGGGAGCAATTATAGGTTCGGCCTTTATTAAAATGCTAACCGAAAAGGGAACTCAGGGAATCGACTCTTTTGTCACATCCATAAAAACATCAATATGAACCTTTTTGATAACTGGAAATTAGTACTCTTGCTCTGCCTTACCCTGGGCCTTGCGCCTTATTTTCCTGAACCTCATCTCTGGGGCAAGCTTAAATGGGTAGCAGGCGGTGCAATTGGAATGGCTTTTATGGACTGGTTTGATCTCTTAATGCACAGCACACCATTTTTTTTATTGCTCAGAGTAGTCATTATTAAATTAAGAAGAACCCCTAAACTATAGGAGTTGAGAATTGTTTACATTTAATCCATAATAGATCCTTGATACCATGAAGAAGCTTTTTACACTTATTACCATTTTTTGTATTGGGACAATGGCCTATCCACAGGCCGATATTGCTTTAAAATCACAAGTAAGACATGCCATAGATGAATTGGTGCAATTTGTTGCCATACCAAACGATGCCCTTGAAACCGCTGATATAAACCGAAACCTTAGCTGGCTAACACAAGAATTCAATAAACGAGGTTTTAATACCTCTGTATTACCAACAGAAGGGCAGTCCTTATTTTTTGCGGCCCTGCCCATGGTAGATGATAAACCTACAATTCTTTTCTATATGCACTTTGATGGGCAGTCTGTAGATCCCTCTAAATGGAATCAACCCAACCCATATAAAGTAGTACTTAAGGCGCCAGAAGCTGATGGTTTTATAATGAAGTCATTTGAGGATCTAAAAGACGATATAGACTACGATTGGCGACTTTTTGGCAGATCAACTTCAGATGATAAGGGTCCTATAGTTATGTTCCTCAACGCCATCGATCTATTGCGAAAAGAGAATAAGAAGATCTCTTTTAATGTAAAGGTAATTCTGGATGGGGAAGAAGAGAAAAGCAGTAAACCCTTGCCGAAAGCAGTACAGGAATACAAGGACCTTCTAAAGGCCAATTTCCTGGTGATCAGTGACGGACCTGTTCATGGTTCAGGTAAACCAACAGTAGTATATGGATGCCGGGGAATTACTTCGGTAAGCCTAACTACCTATGGCCCGGAATATCCGCAACACAGTGGTCATTATGGCAATTACGCACCCAATCCGGGATTTCAACTAGCGCAACTTCTGGCAGGAATGAAAGATGCATCAGGCAGGGTCACAATTCCCGGATACTATGATGGGATCAGCATAGATACTGCCACTATGGAGATCCTGAAAAGTGTTCCAGATGATGCCACAGCAATAAATGAACATCTGGCTATCAATACCCCGGATAAAGTGGGTGGCTTTTATCAGGAATCTTTACAATATCCTTCATTGAATATAAGAGGATTAGGATCGGCTTGGATCGGAGAAAAAGCCAGGACCATTGTCCCGGCAACGGCAACGGCTGAGTTAGACCTAAGGCTGGTACCGGAAACCAAAGGAGCCAGGCTTAAGAACCTGGTAAGGTCTTATATTGAAAAAGCAGGATTTTATATCACAGATACCATTCCCACATTTGAGGAGCGAATGGCACATCAAAAAATTCTCACCCTTAGGGAAGGCTCTGTTACAGATGCATTCCGAACAGATCTGAGCAATGAATATGGGAAGTTTTTAGTGCGCACACTGGGGGATGCTTTTCAGGAGCGGGTAGTACAAATACGAATAATGGGTGGAACGGTGCCTATAGCTCCATTTATAAATGAACTTAAGATCCCTGCCTTCATTGTACCCATGGTAAATCCTGACAATAATCAGCACAGTCCCAATGAAAACCTACGCATAGGTCAGATCGCCTATGGGATTAAATCGTTTTATGGAATATTGAGTACACCCTTGTAAAATATGTTCTGCTAATAAACGGAGTGTATTTATCATTTCCTGCAGAACATATACAGGATTCTCAGGATCGACAAAAATTAGATTATTCGTTCAACAAAATAAATATATTATACCAGAAGAGATTCAATGTATAATTATTTTCATCAGCCATGGCAGTCAGCTCATCAACTGACTTTTTTAAAAGTTTTTGTTTGTCGCCAACTTTTAATTCTGCCATATCAATATATGCCATGTTCCAATCTTTAAATACCCGTTCCTTACCCCATCCTTTAGATATAACATGAGGATTTTGATGTCTTTTATCAGTTTTTATATAACTGTAAATCTCTAAAACTTTTTCTTCCTCCCCCTCAAGTAACTGAATGAAATTCCCTTTATGATAAACTAAACAGCCCGTAATACCATTTGGTGAATTATGAGTTTTAGCTTCATCAAGAATGTCCTCAATTTCTTTGGCGCTAATCTTAGGAATGGCTTCTGAACGATAGGTTAGTTGATACACTTCCATGACCCTGGTATTAAAATAATTTTATTAATTCTTCTTTAGGCTGAGTTGCGACTTGCATTAATATTGCCATAAAGAGAACGCGTTACAATTTTCTCATATACTTCTTTGTCCTTAGTGTTCTGGCCTATCTTGTGTAGGGCATATTGTTGAATAACCAGTAAGGGTAGTACAATGTTCTCCCTGATCTTAATGGACTCTCTGGAAACAGCCTCATTTTCCATCAGGATTTTAAAATTACTGATTTTGAGTAACATTTGTTTTGATAAAACATATTCTTCATGAAGAATCTGCCAAAAAGGTCCATATTCCGGATCTTCTTTCATGTATGCGGTAAGTTCGAAATAGGATTTGGAAAGAGACATCATACTGTTGAGCATCAAGGCTTCAAAGAAAGGTACTTCCCTGTACAGTTTTTTGATCTCCTTTAACTTCCCTTGATCTATCAGGGTCTTCAAGGCCGTGCCAATTCCAAAATATCCCGGTACGTTTTGTTTAAGTTGGCTCCAGGAACCCACAAAGGAAATAGCCCGGAGATCGGACAATTCTAGTTTTGCCTTCTTTCCCCTCTTACCAGGTCTGCTTCCTATATTGGCCTTGGTATAATATTTTAAGGTACTCCTATTTTCCAGATACGGAATAAACATAGGATGTTGTTTTAAGGCATCATATTTTGTGAAACTTAATAGTGACAATTCTTCTATCAACTTTCTCGCTTCCGTACTTATCACATTTTCCTTACCAAAAAGGTTATTAGATAGTCCGGCTGTGAGCAGCTGTTCCGAATTATGGATAAAATGGTCCTTAGTTCCGTATGTACTTGTGATTGTCTGCCCCTGAATAGTAAGTTGTATTTCATTGTTAGCAATATCCTTGGTCTGTGAGGCATAAAATCTGTGTGTTTTACCTCCACCACGAGCCGGCGGGCCACCTCTGCCATCAAAGAACAGTGCTTTTATCCCATGTTTAGAACAGACCTTGGAAAGCGTTTCCTTGGTCTTAAAAATAGACCAGTTGGCCTTGAGATAACCACCATCTTTAGTGCCATCGGAGAATCCAAGCATTATGGTCTGTTTTTGATCTCTTTGTTGGAGGTGCCTTTGGTATTCTGGCAGTGAAAACAAGGTATTCATGATCTCTTCTGAACGTTCCATCCCGATCATAGTTTCAAAAAGAGGTACGATGTCGAATGAAATATCCCCGGGAGCGTACCCACACCATCGGAAAAGCGCATGAACAAAAAGAACCGAAAATATATCCTCAGAATTACTAATGATATATCTGTTGCAGCCATCCTCTCCATTTCTGGCTTTAATGGCTTTTAACTGTTTGATGTTAACAATGGTATCTTTTAAGATATCGTCCTTAAAATCATCTGCTTCCAGCTGAATATTTTCATTTAGCAAGATCCTGGTGAGTTCGGCATCTTCTAATTCTGAAAGTGAACTCTTGATATATCCGTTCTTTTGAAGGATCTCTTCAATCAGTTGAACATGTTTGCTGTGATCCTGACGAATATCGAGGGTGGCGAAATGGGTCTTAAAAATGCGAACCTTATCCATTAATTGTTCCAGGTCCTGACTATATAATCCTTGATATCTCTCATCGAGAGTTTCCTTAATTCCCGTCAATGAACCAATGATCTCCTCATAGCCTAATACCTTATCCACGTTGAACATGGCGGTATACAGTTTTTCCTGTAATTGGTTCAAGGGCTCCTGAAGTGCTTTAAAAGTAAGCTTCTTACGTAGCTTCTTTAGGTCATTGTAATAGCACTTCATCAGGGTTATCCGAAGCTCATCTGCAACGTCTTTAGTAATGTCTGCAGTAACAAACGGATTGCCATCTCTATCTCCTCCGGGCCAAAAGCCCAGTTTTAATATATTATAATTCTCAAATTTTTCTTTCCGAATATTGGCCCGGATATAGCTATACAATTCTCCAACAGCATCATAATAAATGTTCCTGAGGATGTAAATTATGTTCTTTGCTTCTTCCAGCGGCGTAGGCTTTTTTGAGTTGATCAGTGAAGTAAGCCCTAACTGTTGTAAGACCACATCTATATCATTGATCTTATCATCCAAAATAAGTTGTCTTAATTCCTCAATAATATCGAGTACCGAAGGAGTGTAGAATTGAGTTGGATGAGCTGTGAGGACTATTCTGGCACTAAAGGTTTCCAGTTGCCTGGAAATTGTATTCCATTTCTTTTTCTTATCTACCAGTTGAAAATAATCCTTTATGGTTCGCGAAGTACTCAGCTCGTGCAATTTTGGAAAAGCAGCATCCTCTACACTGTCATATAAAACAACCTGCCGTTCCACATACTGTATGATCCTGAACATAAAATCGATCTTATCCTGTTCCGAACTTATGTTTGCATAATTCTTAAAGAAATGATCCAGGATCTGCTGTGGATTTTGACCAGATTGTAAACCCTTTTCACATTGATGATAAAGTAACGGGATCAACATCCCTACATTTTCTATATTTTGGTAAGGAAGGTTTAAAAACAAGCTATTGTAGATATAGAACTTGTTTTTAACCAATTTTTTAAATTCTTCTAATCGTTTGGTTTGTGGCATATATATGTTCTCTTCAATATGAGCTTATGGTCCCAAGAAAGTCCCTAGTTATTTTAAGGTATAAATATCCATATTATTCCTGTATGCTTGCCCTCAATTGACCGAAATAACAAAAAAATCTATCCTGACAACAAATCCAACACACTTTACAACATATTTTCTGCTTTACAGGAGATCTAACATATATTGCATGTGTATTAATAAATTACCGTTTTTCATTTTCATATAGTGTTCTCGTAAAGGGGCCTTGTTCTGCGACAAGGCCCTTTTCAATTTACCCTAAAAGAACGGCTGATACTGTAAGACCCTAAAATCGAATGTATTGAAATTCGAATTTTCTTCCTTCATTTTCTTGTAGATTTCCATACTCCCCACTGCCCTGTTAGCGGCTCCGGAAGGCGCTGTTAAAGAGATGGTTCTAATTGCCCTTGAAGGTGATCCCAAACTAAATTCATGGATCCTCGGCACCTTATCAGAAATAGGTCGCATTGTAATCCCCTGCACTTTGAGATGTTTCCTAAAAAGATATTCCGGACCGTTGAGGCTGTTGCCCCCTGTAAACAAAAGCGTATCTATATTGGAGTATTCGTGTAAATAACCTATAATATTCCGAAGTTGGATGTCTTTCATTCCTATGTCGGAAGCATCTATTTTGGTCCGCTTGGCGCTGGCCACAATATCGCAAATAGCGATCTTGCGCGCTCGTAGGAATCGTACCCTTTCTTCAATAGCTTTTTCTGAAGTCTCATAGCTCAGAGCTAGATCGAAGATACGATCCAAGATGGGCCATAGCTGCCCGTCCCTGCTGCCATAACAGAAATTAACATCGCCTAACTTCAATGCTCCCTGGGTAAACCTGGGAGGCGGTAAGGTTCCTACGATCATTTTGGTCGCTTCCGGAAAAAGAAAAGGCTTATATGGATGAGTATGTTGGAACAATGGGTAGGGGTCAAAAAGGCAATGTACTGTTTTTAACACTACGGACCAACCAGCTTGTTAGTTCCTTCCTTGTCCCGTTCGACTTCTTTTTATATCTTATTGTAAATTTTAAACATGGGAAAAGGAGATAAAAGCAGCAAACGAGGAAAGATCGCCAATAAATCTTATGGGGCCCGCAGGCCGCGAAAGATCAAGAAAAGGCCTTCCTTAGAAGAAAAGATAAATGTAAAGGGAAAGACTTAATCTATTTGAAATTCTAGGGTAACCTGTCCTTCCTCATCCACATTAAGTTCATAGGTGTATAAACCGATAGGCAAGACTTCTTCACCTACAAAGTCTATGGGTTGTAAAACAAATACTTCTTCGCCAGAAGTGATCTGTATATAGTCATAGGAATATGCGGTTTCGAATTCCTGATATTCGGAGTAGGTATCCGGGCTCAAAGTTTCATACACATGATCCTCACTTCCTACGATAACCTCATCGAAGACTAAGGAGCTCATATTTTTCACTCGGATATTGATGGAAACTAGATCATCATCCCTGTCTGAGCAGGCAGATGTCATTATTCCAAAAGCCATACATAAAATTATCAATCGTTTCATAGCAGTGTTTTAATGAGCTTCTATAGGATTAAAACGATCGCAATTCAAAAATATTCTATCGTATGAATACGGGTTGATGTTCCTTAAGGGTATGTTCTTTGCTGAACTGGTACTCATTTCCAGTAAATCCACGAATATCATCGAGGGTCTTTGCATTTGTGTCAATAAGGTATCGAACCATTGAACCTCTCGCTTTTTTGGCAAAAAAACTAAGTACCTTTAGTTTGTCATTCTTCCAATCCTTGAAAATCGGTGTAATAATTGGTCCCTTTATTTTTTTTGAATCCAAAGCGGAGAAATATTCATTACTAGCCAGGTTCACTAACATTTCACCTTCTTCCAGTTCCTCATTTAAAGCGTTGGTAAGTGTGGCCCTCCAGAATTCGTACAAATTTTTCTTCCTTCCTATTTTTAAGGAAGTACCCATTTCTAAACGATACGGTTGTATAAGATCTAGGGGTTTTAATATCCCATAGAGTCCGGACAAGATTCTAAGGCTGTTCTGCATATTCTCTACTTTTTCTTCCGGCAAGGTATACGCATCTAACCCCAGGTATACATCACCGTTAAAGGCATAGATGGCGGGCCTGGCATTCTCTGGTGAAAAAGGCAATTTAAATTGTTGGTTTCGCTCCCAGTTGACTTCTGCTAACTGAGACGAGATATCCATTAAACGCTTAAGTGACCTGGGACTCTTTTTTGCCAGTACCTTGTTGATCCTCTCCGATTCCGGGAGAAAAGCCGGCACGGAATATTGGGCGGTAGGTAAACTTGTTTCGAAATCGAGCGACTTCGCCGGAGAAATTACGATCTTCATGAGCAACACTTTTGAACGAAAATAAGAAGGAAAATTGGTAATCTACACAGGCTCTTTCTAATTGTTTTTGATAGGCCTATTGAAAGTACTTATACTATTGGCTATGCTTGGAATAATGCCTCCACTTTTCAATACATAAGGTCATATCTTCCGGAAGTTCTGAATTGAATTGAACTTTTTTGCCACTAACAGGATGAATAAAACCCAGGGTCTTTGCATGAAGGGCTTGCCGTGGTAATATTTTAAAACAATTATCTACAAATTGCTTGTACTTGGTAAAGGTGGTACCCTTTAAGATCTTATCGCCTCCATAACGTTCGTCATTAAAAAGTGTATGCCCTATATGCTTCATATGAACTCTGATCTGATGGGTTCTTCCGGTTTCCAGGATACATGAGACCAGGGTAACATATCCAAGCCGTTCTATGACCTTGTAATGCGTTACAGCTTCTTTCCCCTGATCCCCTTCAGGAAAAACCTGCATTTGAAGTCTGTTCTTGGGGTTACGAGCAATATGACCTTCAATTGTGCCTTCGTCCTCATCAATATTTCCCCAGACTAGGGCTACATACTGGCGCTCGCTTGTCTTATCATAAAATTGTTTGGCCAAATGGGTCATAGCCTCACTGGTCTTTGCGATCACCAGTAATCCTGAGGTATCCTTGTCTATTCTATGCACCAGTCCGGGTCTGCCACTGGAATTCTCCGGAAGATGTTTGTTGTGATAGGCAAGTGCATTTAGCAGCGTACCAGAGTAATTCCCATGCCCGGGATGTACTACCATACCGGCAGGTTTATTTACAACCAGTACAATCTCATCCTCATAAACAATGTCTATGGGAATATTTTCAGGCGTTAGGAGAAATTCATAAGGAGGGTGTTCAAATAAAACTCGGACCTCATCACCGGCCTTTACCTTATAATTCTGTTTTACAACTTTGCTGTTTACCCAAATATTACCCCCTTTAGCTGCCTGCTGAATTTTATTTCGGGTCGCATTTTCAATGAAGTTCATTAAATACTTATCTACCCGTAAAGGTTCTTGCCCTTTAGAAGCTGTAAATCGGTGATGTTCAAAAAGATCATCTTCGGTAGGGTCAGCGGGTTGGTGGTCATCCATATGGCTATTCTGAATCAGCTTTGATCACTGCCCGGCCAGGAATGGTACCATTTCCGCAGATTAGTTCGATCTTTGATGTCTTTGGCAATTTATCTCCCGGGCTAACATTCTTCCCTTTGAATTTTGCATAATACACCATGTCTTTACCTAGTTCATCTATATAGGTTACCCGTTCAACATCCAGACCAACTGCTTTTAACATAGAAGCAGCATTACGTTGTGTCACCTGAACAATATTGGGAACAGTGACCTTTTTGTACCCAGAAGGATTAATGGTAATGTAGATCTTACGATTCTCTTTTACCATGTTCCCGGCAGGTGGATTTTGTTCAATAATAGAAAACCTAGGATAGTCCGGATCATAGTTGGCAGAATCGAGTACCTCGTAACGCAAGTTGGCTTTATCAATGGTCTCCCGCATATCCATTACGGACATTTTTGAGAGGTTAGGTACCTCTACAAGTTCTCCGTGATGCGTAGACCCCTTGAGCCATTGTAGCGCCAGCCATGAAAAAAGAATGACAGCTACCAAAGCAAGACCCAGGTTGACCAGCAGTGTTTTACTGCGAAGAAAATTTAAAAAATTCCTCATAAGTTTACTTTATAACCTGGCAAAGATAGGAAACCGAATGCTTTTTTCTTTACTTTGATTTTGTTATAATCAGTCAAAAGATCATGAACCAAACCTCGCTATTGCAACTATGAAAGCGAATATTGCTATTATTATGGGAGGTTATTCCAGTGAGTATCAGATCTCCTTACTAAGCGGCCAGAATGTATACGAGCACCTTAACAGGGAAAGATATGTTCCTTACCGCGTCTTAATATCTACGGAAAAATGGGTCTGTTTAGACGATGCTGATGTAGAATATCCTGTAGACAAGGCAGATTTTACAGTACCCATGGGCTCGGAAAAGATCTCCTTTCAATGTGTATTCAATGCAATTCATGGAACCCCGGGCGAAGACGGACTTATGCAATCGTACTTTGCATTGCTGGGATTGCCACAGACCTCATGTGGTTATTACCAGGCTGCTTTAACTTTTAATAAACGAGATCTTCTTAGTGTGTTAAAACCTTATGGCATAAAGGCAGCTACCTCTTTTTATTTAAATAAAGGAGACGTAATAAACGAGGATGATATTTTAAAGAAAGTAGGCCTCCCATGCTTTGTGAAGGCAAATAAGGCCGGAAGCAGCTTTGGGATTTCCAAGGTTCATAACAAGGATCAAATACTACCTGCAATTGAGAAGGCCTATAAGGAAGATAATGAGATCATTATAGAATCCTTTTTACAAGGTACGGAGGTCTCGGTAGGTGTCATCACCTATAAAGGCGCCACTAAAGTGTTGCCCATTACAGAAATAGTTACAGAAAACGATTTCTTTGATTATGAAGCTAAATATGAGGGAAAGTCACAAGAGATTACCCCAGCCAGAATTTCAGCAACGGAAAAACAGCAAGTAGAAAAATATGCTAAACTTGCTTATGAGGTTTTAAAAATGAAGGGATATACTCGGAGTGAATTTATTTTGATCGATAATATACCTTATATGCTGGAGATGAATACTACTCCGGGCCTAACAGAACAGAGTATTTTACCCCAACAGGCATTGGCAGCAGGGATATCCCTGGCCGAGCTTTTTGAAAGTGCCATTGAAGAAGCGTTAGACGAAAAATAAGTACCTTTAAATCATAAAACCAGCCATTACAAATGAGACGCGCTATCTTCCCAGGTTCTTTCGATCCCATTACCTTAGGGCATTATGATATTATAGAACGAGGAATTCATCTCTTTGATGAGATCATTATCGCTATTGGAAGCAATGCGGATAAAAAGTATATGTTTTCTGAAAAGCAAAGAAAAAACTTTATTGAAAAAGCTTTTGAAGGAGAGAAGAAAATTAAGGTTGATACCTACACCGGACTAACCATTGACTACTGTCAAAAAGTGAATGCCCAATTTATCTTAAGAGGACTTCGTAATCCGGCCGACTTTGAATTCGAAAAGGCGATTGCGCATACTAACCGTAAACTCTCTGGTATTGAAACCGTCTTTCTACTTACTTCATCGGGGAAATCTTACATCAGTTCCTCAATAGTTCGTGATGTGATCCGAAATGGAGGGGATTATACTTCGTTGGTTCCGGATACTGTAAAAATTTGACGCGTCTTTTTATAAATTAAGCTACAATGCCTCTTGAGATAGAGAGTCACACTATTTACATTTCTCACTAAATTATTCAACAAATTTGTATTTTGTAAGATATTTCTTACTTTGGTGATGTATTTGCCTACACTCCATGGAATATTGTACGCACACAACTAGATTTGACAGGTTCACAACAATGATTAAAGAATGTTGAATAATCAGAATACATTAGTAAGAAATTACAACAGAATGTTGCGTGGAACCCCTACAGTAACCTTTGACTACCTCATTAGACAGTTGCCAACGGCAACTGCCTTTATTAATAAAAAATTTGAAGTAGTATTTGTTTCTGACAAATGGATCAATGATTTTGATTTTGATAAAACCAATGTCATTGGACAATCTGTCCATGCCCTTTTTGGAGAGATCAGTAAGGAATGGGAACAGGTTTTAAAAAATTGTCTGAAGGGAGAAATAAGCGAAAAAGGAATTCAACATCATTTTGATAATGACAAGAATGAACAATGGTTCGAATGGCAGAACATCCCATGGTATGATGAAAAAGAAAATATAATTGGGGTCATACTGCAAACGGAAGATATCACCAACAGAGTTGCCATAGAACTTAAGGCCGAAAAATTAGCTGTACTTTTAGAAACTCAATCTGAGCTTACCAATGTAGGTAGCTGGGAATTCGACAGCGTACGTAACAGTCTTCATTGGTGTAGTACTACCAAGGAATTACATGATGTAGTTCCCACCTATGAACCCAACATAGACACAGCAATCAATTTTTATAAGGAAGGTTATAGTAGAAATACAATGGCTATGGCTGTAGATAGGGCCATCCAATTTGGAGAACCCTGGGAAGAGAAATGCCAGATCATTACAGCCAAGGGAAGAGAAATAACGGTTATAGCCAAGGGTAAGCCAATTTTTAAAGACGAGAAATTTATTGGCCTGGTAGGTATTTTTCGAGATATAACTCCCAATCTTGAATCTGAAATAAGGACTAAACAACAAGATCGTCACTTTAGTACTATCTTTAATTCCTCCTATCAGTTTACGGGCATCCTTGATACCCAGGGTACTTTTTTGGAGGTAAATAAAACTGCCTTAAAATTCTCAGGTCTTAAAGAGAGTGAAGTTGTAAATAAAAAATTCTGGGATGCTTATTGGTGGCCTATACCAGACTATATAAAAGACGGGCTAAAAGAGATCATAAAAGCTGCTTCTCAAGGTGAGATAATGCGAAGTGAGATCGTTGTACTTGATAAAGACAAGAATCCTATTCCTGTAGATTTTAGCTTAATACCTGTCTACGATGACAACAACCAGGTTGTCTCCTTGCTTGCAGAAGGCAGAATGATCAAAGAAATGGTTGCGGCACGTCTAAAACTGAAGATAAGTGAGCAGAAATTCCGCGCCCTTTATGAACTTTCGCCTACCAGTTATATTCTAAGCGATTTTGAAACCGGTGAGATACTCGATTTCAATTCTGCATTTGAAGAGACCACAGGCTATTCCAAGGATCATATCGGTACTTTAAAGGTCCAGGATATTCTGGTTACTGTTTCCAAAACTAAATTACATAGGATCATAAAAGAGATTGAGAGTAATAATGTTTTTGGACCGGAAGAACAACAATACATTAAAAAGGACGGCACAAAATTTCCCGTTTTGGTCAGTGGGTCCCTGGTTGGTAACAAAAAGGGAAGAAAACTCTTATGGTCCACAGCTCAGGATATTACCGAAAGCAAATTAAAAGAGGCTCAACGCAAAGAAGAACAACAATTACTAAGGACCTTAATTGACAACCTGCCATTAAACGTATTTATTAAAGACCTTGACTCCCGCAAGATCCTGGTGAATAAATCAGAATTAGAGTATATGGGATTTAAGGATCAATCTGAGGTTCTTGGAAAGAATGATTTTGATCTGTATGACAAAAATGTTGCTGAAATTTCCCGGGCAGAAGATCTTAAAGTCATGAAATCAGGGAAACCAATGCTGGGTGTTGAGACAATTAATATCAAGAAAGATGGCACTATCACTACCTTCCTAACTTCCAAGATTCCACTTAAGGGCGATAAAGGAAAAGTGAAAGGACTCATTGGTATCAGTTTGGATATCTCCGATCTAAAACGCAAGGAAGAGGAATTACATGACCTTATCAACGTTACCTCCCATCAGAACAAGAAACTGATCAACTTTGCACATATAGTATCACATAATTTAAGGTCGCATACTGCTAATTTTTCTATGCTGTTAGACTTCTTGGTAAGTGAAACTGATGCAGAGGAGAAAAACAGGATCATTAAAATGTTGATGGAAGCCTCAGATAATCTACTGGAAACTTTGGAAAATCTTAATGAGGTAGTGGCCATTAGCACCAAAATAAACCTCGACAAAAAATCTATCAATCTCAGTGAGAAAATAACTACGGTAGAACAGAATCTTATTGCATTTTTAAAGAATAGCAATGCATTGATTATTAATGATGTAGATGAAAGCATTGAAGTGAAAGCCGTGCCGTCGTATGTAGAAAGCATTCTGATGAATTTTATTACAAATGGCATAAAATATAGAGATCCCATGCGAAAACCCGTGGTGCATTTGAGCACTGAAACCAAAGATGACTATACTGTCTTATCCATTAAGGATAATGGCTTAGGAATTGATCTGGAGGAGCATGGGGATAAGCTTTTTGGTATGTACAAGACTTTTCATGATAACCCAGATGCCCGGGGAATTGGTCTGTATATAACCAAGAATCAAATTGAGGCCATGAATGGCAAAGTAACCGTAGAAAGCAAGGTTGGTAAAGGAACCACCTTCAAAATATACTTCAATGAAAAAAATTAAGACTATTTGTATCATTGATGATGATCCCATTACCGTTTTTGGGATCAAAAAGATGTTGAATTCTTTTGATCTTGCTGATGAGATCAAGACCTATGTGAATGGAAAAGAGGCAATTGATGAAATTACCTCCATGGTTGAAAAAAATATTCCGGTACCCCAAGTGATCTTTCTGGATATTAATATGCCTATTATGGATGGATGGCAATTTCTGGAAAAATTTCTGACTTTAAAGGTTGAATCGAAAATAAGGATCAATATAGTAACTTCCTCCATTGACCCATACGACCTGCAACAGTGGGAGCGCTTTAAGTCCACTACGCATCACATTATAGACTTTAAGAACAAGCCTATTCGCAAGAACGATATTCTGGAGATCACAAAGGCTGCCTAGTGAAAATTGTCCACTTCGAATAGAGTTCGAATATTGGTATATGAATTCTCCAGGGCCTTTTGGATCTTATGTGGCCCCTTCCATTTCACTTTTTCTATCTTCTCGCTTTTTTGCCCTACTAATTTGCCTTTATACGATGTTTTCATGGCATACCAATGAACTTCTTTGAGCTTGTAGGTGCCACCTTTTTTAAAAACATGGTAGGTGGTCTTCAAGAAGTTTTCGATCTTCAAACCTTTCACGCCGGTTTCTTCCTCCACTTCGCGAAGAGCACACTCTTCAATTGTCTCTCCCTTATCTAAACGACCCTTTGGCAGATCCCACTTATCATTTCTATAAATAAACAGCACTTTCCCTTTTTTATTTGTTACAACGCCACCTGCAGCCACTTCCAAAGGTATTTTTTTAGTGAATTTTTTTAAGATCTCCTCATGATTAGGATGATAGATATATGCGGCTTGTAATTTCTTTTTCACTAAAGCATCTATTGCGGCCTTAATAGCAGTCCCATTAAGAGGGAAGTATTCCCCGTTGACCGTTTCTGAGAGTTTGTTTGTTAAAACTAAGGGGGCGTCATTAACAAAAACTTTATACATTTGCGAAATGATTTTAGACAAGCATACTGCAAATAAAACCGCAGAACTACTTCTGCAAATTAATGCAATAAAGTTGAGACCCGAAAATCCATTTACATGGGCTTCGGGATGGAAATCACCCATCTACTGCGACAATAGAATACTTCTTTCCTTTCCTGTAATAAGAAACTATGTTAAAGAGGAGATCGCAAAACAGGTAGAAGAGCTATACGGGAAACCCGATATTATTGCCGGAGTGGCCACAGGAGCCATTGGCATTGGAGTACTAGTGGCAGAATACCTGGGCCTTCCATTCATCTATGTACGGCCCGAAGCTAAGTCGCATGGAAGACAGAACCAAATAGAAGGTCTTTTGGAGAAAGATCAGACCGTAGTGGTCATAGAAGATCTCATTAGTACAGGCAAAAGCAGCTTAAATGCCGTAGAAGCGCTTGCTAAGAATGGGGCTAAAATAAAAGGTATGATCGCCATCTTTACCTATGGATTCGATTTAGCTTCAAAGAATTTCGAGAAAAAAGAAATAGACCTTCATACACTTAGTGATTTTGAGACCTTAATTCAATTAGCCTCAGAGACCAATTACGTAAAAGAAGAACAATTACATACACTAATGGAGTGGAGAAAGGATCCTTCGCTCTGGAAACCATAATGCCATGCATATAGAAACACCCAAAAAGACCATTGAAAAAAGTAATGAGGCTGTCTATACATTTCTCACAGATCTGAAAAACTTTGAGCAATTAATGCCAGAGTCTATTGATAAGTTTGAGATCATTGATGAAGATACATTCCTGTTTGCCCTGAAAGGTATGCCTCAAATAGTCTTGAAACGCAAGGAGCAGGTTCCGTTTGAACGTGTTGTCTTGGGTGCAGCCAGCGAGAAACTTCCTTTTACACTAAGCGCCCATATCACCCCATTAGATGATAATACGAGTGAAGTAATGCTAAATTTTGAAGGCGAATTCAATGCTATGATGGCCATGATGATCAAAAATCCCATAACCAATTTTATGGGTACACTTTCAGAGAATCTAACAAAATTATAGCTCCGCACCTAGGCTTGCAACTAAGTTACAAGCAATACGCTATTTCTTTAAGTCCGTAGGATTCAATACCTTGGGAACCTTGTTCGAAAAGTAGTCTCCCTTCCTTATTAACGCCCCTTATAATACCTTCTACCTGCCTGTCCTTGATCTTATAGATCGCTGATCTATCTTTTCTAAAAAGTAGCTGCTGATATTCTTTATCTAGAGCTGTTACCATACTTTCCTCTAACAAGGCCAATTGCTGCTTTATATGTAGCAATATGTCAACCAATAGTGTTTCAAGGTCATAGGTTTTCCCAGAAATAAGAGCTAAAGAAGAGGCATTTGGTAAGGAATCAAAGGATTCTTGGTTAATATTAACACCAATACCAATAATAGAATGTTTGAGTTGAGATCCTTTTAATGTGTTTTCTATTAAGATCCCGCAAAGTTTTTTGTTGCCTGACAGAATGTCGTTTGGCCATTTTATTGAAAGATCTGGAATTTGAATGGCTTTGAGGGCTTTATAAATAGCAAGTGAGACGGCCATGGAAACAAGAAACTGGTCTTTGGCCAGGAGGTTTTTGAAATGCTTCAATACACTGAATGTCAAGTTCTTACCAGATTCCGTAGTCCACCGAGCGCCACCCTGTCCCCTGCCCTCTTGTTGTGTTTCAGCAACTAATACCGTGAAATCTTTCAGACTACTTTCCAACAACATTCTTTTAAGATGCAGATTGGTAGAGTCCGTGGCATTAACTTTGATTATGTTCATTGTATGAAGAAGAACTGTTGCAGGTACAATGTTATGTTAAAAACAATGGTTAAGAAAACAAAAAAATAATAACTTTGTAGAAATTAAAAAATTTGGATGCAGAAACCGAAAGCTAGCGCAGATGAGTTAATCGCTTTAATATTACACGGAATAGAAGAAGTTAAAGGACTTGAAATAAATCTACTCGATCTAAGAGATATAGAAAATACCGTTTGCGACTACTTTGTTATATGTAATGGAACCTCCAATACGCATGTCAATGCGATCGTAAATTCAGTTCAAAAAACAGTTAGTAAAGGAATAAAAGATAAACCCTGGCATGTAGAAGGTTCTGACAATGCCGAATGGGTGCTTTTGGATTATGTAAACGTAGTAGTTCATGTTTTTCAAAAGCAGATAAGAGACTTTTATGATCTTGAAGGGCTATGGGGTGATGCGAAAGTAACCATGGTGGAAAGTAGTTTTAATCAATAAAAAATGGCTAAAGAAAATAATAATACCCCGCAAAAAAAACCAAAATTCAGCTCATGGTGGATCTATGGTCTAATTGCGGTATTGCTAATAGCATTCAACTTTTTTGGGAGCGGGAACCTAACTTCTACCCGGAAGACGACCACCTCAGAATTACAACAATATCTGAGAACAGGCGATATTGCTAAGATCCTGATCATTACCAATACCAACCAGGCCAAAGTATTTCTTACAGAAGAAGCTTTAGCTAAGGATGTACATAAAGATGTGGCCACTAAACCCTTCTTCCCAACAACGGCAGAGATCCCTCAATATGTGTTGGATTATGGAGACCTTCAGATCTTTCAAAATGAGATCACCGAATTAAAAAAAGAAAATTCTCTTAATACTATTGTAGAGTTCGATAAGGAATCGAATGTACTTATGGATCTATTGATCACCATAGTTCCATTTGTTCTGATCATTGGAATTTGGATTTATCTAATGAGGCGTATGTCTGGCGGAGGTGCCGGAGGTGCAGGTGGACAGATATTTAACATTGGAAAATCAAAGGCTAAACTCTTTGATGAGAAAACAGATACCAGAACCTCATTTAAGGATGTGGCTGGTCTTGAAGGTGCAAAGGAAGAGATTGAAGAGATCGTAGAATTCCTTAAAAATCCAGATAAATATACCTCTTTGGGTGGGAAGATCCCTAAGGGAGCCCTTCTTGTGGGCCCTCCCGGTACAGGAAAGACCTTACTCGCAAAAGCAGTTGCCGGAGAGGCCAAGGTTCCATTTTTCTCCTTATCCGGATCAGACTTTGTTGAAATGTTCGTGGGTGTAGGAGCATCTAGGGTCCGCGACCTTTTTAAACAAGCCAAGGACAAAGCCCCGGCTATAATATTTATTGATGAAATAGATGCTATTGGGCGAGCAAGAGGTAAAAATAATTTTACCGGTTCCAATGATGAACGTGAAAATACCCTGAACCAACTCCTTACCGAAATGGATGGTTTTGGCACCAATACCAATGTTATTGTTCTGGCGGCCACTAACCGTGCCGATGTGCTAGACAAAGCACTGATGCGAGCCGGAAGGTTCGACAGACAGATCTATGTAGATCTTCCGGATATTAGAGAACGTAAAGAGATCTTCGAGGTTCATTTAAGACCTATCAAAACGGCAGAAGCACTAGACCTTGATTTTCTTGCAAGACAGACCCCCGGATTCTCGGGAGCAGATATTGCCAACGTATGTAATGAAGCTGCCCTGATCGCTGCTAGAAAAGAAAAAAAGGCAGTAGAAAAACAAGATTTCCTGGACGCTGTGGACAGAATTGTAGGCGGACTCGAAAAGAAAAATAAGATCATTACTCAGGATGAAAAAAAGACGATAGCCTATCACGAAGCAGGTCATGCTACAGTAAGTTGGATGCTAGAACATGCTGCACCTCTTGTGAAGGTAACCATTGTCCCCAGAGGGCAGTCTTTAGGATCTGCCTGGTACTTGCCCGAAGAGCGACTTATTGTGCGGCCAGAACAGATGAAAGATGAGATGTGTGCCACCCTGGGAGGAAGAGCAGCGGAAAAAGTGATCTTTAATATGATCTCAACCGGCGCTCTTAGCGATCTCGAAAAAGTAACAAAACAAGCACGGGCCATGGTAACAATATATGGCCTCAATGATGAGATCGGGAATATTACATACTACGATTCGTCCGGGCAAAATGAATATGGTTTCACTAAACCGTATAGTGAAGAAACCGCGCAGACCATAGATCAGGAAATCTCCAAACTTATAGAGACCCAATATGTTAGAGCCATTGAGGTCTTAAAAAAGAACAAGGATAAGTTGACCGAATTGGCAGAAAGGTTATTGGAGAAAGAGGTTATCTTTAAAGAAGACCTTGAGAAGATATTTGGTAAAAGACCTTTTGAAAAGCATTTTGATAAGAAAGGACAGGAGATTAGCATAGAGAAGGAAGAATCTAAGGATAAGGATATCTCTGAGGACAAGGCAAAACCAGAAGAACTAGCCAAGGACAAGAAATAAATGCCTTGAATTGTTCTAGAAATTAGTACATTAAACGCGATCTAAATCAAGAAATGGGACTATTTTCCAGTTTATTTGGGGGAGGTAAAAAAAAGAAGGTCTCTAAGGCAACTGTAGAGACCAGGGGCGTTCATATGCCTGACCTAAATCTTCCCATTGATGAAAAATTTACCATTCATTTTAAAAAGAACGGAGGGAAATTCCTGTATTGCGATTCTTTCTCAGAAGTATCTGAGGCCTTAAAGAATATTGTAGCTGAAAATCATTGGGAGGAATTATCTTTCTTTAGTATGGACCCCAGGTTAGAAGAAAAATTCTCTAAGGAAAATGTGGTTTTTACAAGCAATGCCAATGCCAGCGAGATCTTTTTTACCACTTGCGAACATCTTATTGCACAAAACGGTTCCATTTTGGTAAGTTCCAATCAACTTAAAGAAAGGAAACTCAATGAACTTCCAGAAAACGTCATTGTTTTCGCAACCACCAGTCAATTAGTAGAAAATATTGGTGAAGGCTTAAAGTCGATCAAGAAGAAATACAAACAAGGCATCCCTGCCAATATCACTACTTTAAAACATTTTCAAGCTACCAATGAAAATGCGGATGATTTTCTAACGTACGGAAGTAGTTCTAAGCATTTATACCTCTTACTATTGGAAGACTTATAGTATGAAGGAACTTCTAAGGCGTTTACTTACGGGAGTTGTGTATGTTATTTTGCTTCTCTCCGCCGTATTCCTAAGTTCAGACGCCTTCGACTTTCTTTTTATGGTCTTTGGACTCGCATGTCTTTATGAATACAAAAGATTAGTGAACCTTCGCGGTTATCATGTCTTTGCTGCCTATCTGGGACTATGGTGGTTATTTATCTATATTATTCGTGACGCAGTGCTTATTAATATTCTAATGTTTCTTTCCATCACTGTAAATATTACGCTTATTTACTTTCTGTTTTCCCGTAAAAAAATATACCGGAAATATCAAAAATTTATAATAGGTCTTTTCTATATAGGAGGAGGGTGCATCTTTCTGACCATGATCCCATACAAGGATGATGCTTTTGCAAAATTGCTGATCATGGGAATATTTATACTTATCTGGGTCAATGATTCATTCGCATACCTAGTAGGTAAGTCCATTGGAAAAAGAAAACTTTATCCTTCTGTTTCACCCAAAAAGACAATTGAAGGTACTATTGGAGGATTTGTTTTTACCATGATTGCGGCCTATATAATGGCCCAATACGAGCCAATTGTGAAACCTACTGAATGGATCATACTGGCAGCCGTAATTGTTACTATGGGCAGTTTAGGTGATCTTGTACAATCTAAATTCAAAAGATTGGCAGGTGTAAAAGACAGTGGTGCCATCTTACCGGGGCACGGCGGTATGCTAGATAGATTGGATAGTCTTATCTTTGCTGCACCATTTGCATATTTGACCTTAAATATTTTTACCTATGTTTCATAGAGAAGGGCGTGTAATAATCCTATCTACATTTTTTATCACAGCGTTGATAGTTCTGGCTGCACATTTTTACATCAATGATCCTTCTATTAAGATGATCGCACAGGTAGTTTCTATTGTAATACTGATCCTGATATTGCAATTCTTCAGAAATCCAAAAAGGATTGCGAATAAGAACTTTGATGAGATCCATGCTCCTGTAGACGGAAAGGTAGTAGTCATAGAGCGAGTTATGGAAACCGAGTACTTCAAGGAAGAAAGACAGCAGATCTCCATTTTTATGTCTCCTGTAAATGTCCATGTAACACGTTATCCTGCCAGCGGAGTAATAAGGTATTCAAAATATCATCCCGGAAAATATTTCGTTGCTTGGCATCCCAAGTCGAGCGAAGAGAATGAACGCACCTCTGTGGTTATCAGAACTCCAAAATTTGGAGATATCTTATACCGTCAAATAGCCGGTGCCATGGCCAGGCGTATTGTAAACTACGCTGAGGAAGGCGAGAGTGTGCAACAAGGCGAGGATAGCGGTTTTATCAAGTTTGGTTCCAGGGTAGATTTATTTTTACCTTTAGATGCGCGCATTGCCGTGAAACTAAATCAAAAAGTAAAAGGGGCCATAACTTGTATTGCGAGCGTTAAGGAAGAAGATGGAGAAGTCTAGTTTATATAGCGAATTTGAAAAAGCTGTTGCTTTTGTAAGCAACTACACTGACCCTCTCCCGCCAGATCTGCTTCTAAAATTGTATGCCTATTACAAAATTGCCAATCAGAATTATAACAACCCGGGAAGTAAGACCCCTCTGATCAATGCCTTTAAGGCCAACGCTCTTTTTCAGGCAAAGAACTTGCAACCGGAAGAGGCCATGGAGTTGTATATAGTTTTAGTAAAAAAGGAGTTTGGAAGAAGCACTTTTTAATGATCACTCATAGAGGTCAGAAATATCTGCCTTACACAGGTCTAACATAAGTTCTCCCATTTTTGCGGTTACATCTTTAAAGAATTGTTCGCCTTTTTCCCTGGTGGCATGCGCAGGATCCCCTACCCCGGTATCTTCAGATATCTCAGACCATTTGCGTTCTGCCCATACCCAGCCTTCTGAAAAGGCCTTTATTTTAAATTTTTTCGATCTTCCATCACCCCAGAATTTCTTGGCCATTACCAGTTCTGGTTTTAAGTATAATAAAAGACTGGTCTCCATCTCTTCGGCATGGTCCCCATCTTCCACAAAATAGTCCGACTTATCCATGGACCGGAACCAATTAGATACACAGATAAACATTTCTGGGAATTTCAATCCCAATTCTCGCACCAGTGCTTTAAAATTATTCCCCCCATGACTATTGAAGATCATAAGTTTCTTAATTCCCTGCCTGTTCAGCACAGTGATAATGTCCGTGAGAATAGCTAATTGGGTAGTTGGATTTAAATTAATGTCGAGGTAAATATCAGATTGCCCGGTATTTACACCAAAAGGGATAGTTGGCAAAACAATGACCTTTCCGCCTTGCTCCCAGGCATTCTTAGCGGCCTCCGCAGCAAGATAATCTGCTTCATATACATCCGTGGCATAGGGAAGATGATAGTTATGTGCTTCTGTGGCTCCCCAGGGTAAAATGGCCAGTTCAAAGGAAGCATCTTTAAGGGCATTCCAGTTGGTCTCAGCAAGAATATAGGGTCTTATGGCCATATAATAGGTATTAAAAAGCTATTTCCTGATGTACATCAGGGCGTTCTATAAATGTAAAGTAAAAGCCTCCTACAGCCGTAATTACAAAGTACAAACCTATTAGTAAACTTCCATACCCCAAATAGGCATCTATCCCAAACCAATCCCCGGTAATGCCAATAAATAGTATCCCAACCAGCGCCCTGAAAAGTTCAAGATAAAAAGCATAGGTCTTGCGGTCCATAAGTGTTGTATACCCAAAGATCCCTAAAAAGACAAAGGCTCCAAACAACAGCAAGCCTCCAAAACCGATAGCGGAATAATTGTAAAACATAAAGAGGATAAGCACTAAGGTAAACACCATTTGAAATATAGAATATCCTTTTAATAAAGATGATGCAGCTGTTTTATATCGATTAAATGAATACACGTCCTCGATTACTTCTATTGGAAACCTATCCTTTACATCGGCAGGTCGCCAGCCGGTGGGCATAAACCAGATCCTGAATTTATCCCGTATACTATTGGTTCGCCAGGCATCGAGTATTAGTCGCCAAAGATGTTGAAAATTTATAAGGATAGGATTCCAGGTATGCACAGGTTTTAACACCCCATATTGAGGCGGTACTTCCACTAATTCTTCCTGAAAGGTGCCAAACCATCGATCCCAAATACTAAGGATCTGACCTAAGTTCTTATCTATATATTCCGGATTGATCGCATGATGTACTCTGTGCTGTGAAGGGGTAATGATCACATATTCTAACCATCCCATCTTGCCAATATGCTGGGTATGATACCAGAATTGGGCAAAAAGATGTATTGGTGCTATGATCGCAATCACCTCAGTTGGCACACCAAATAGCGCTGCCGGAATAAGGAACAATGGAAAATAGCCCAACAGATTGGAAATGGATTGACGAAGGGCACAGGCCAGATTAAATTCTTCACTGCTGTGATGTATTATATGCTGGTTCCAGAAAAAATTGATCTTATGACTGAGACGATGGTTCCAATAGCCTGCAAAATCAATTGCAAAAAAGGCAATTAGCCATACCAGCCAGGTAGCTTTGACGGAGGTTAGCGCCATGTTTTCCAATAAAAATGGATAGCTGACAATAATAACTCCAAGGCCCAGGGAATCCTTGACGATATTGGTAAGTCCGGAGCTAATACTGCTCACGGTATCGAGCACTTTGTGCTGCTGATTTTTTACAAAATGGCCATAGAGGATCTCAACTACCAATAGAAGAATAAAAAAAGGAATGGCAAATAAGAGCGCTTTGGCGTATGTTTCCATAGACTTGGTAAATGGGTTAAAGATAGTGAAATACCCCTAAAAGATAATTGAAGGCATTTTATTAAAATGGCCCCACCATAATGTGGGCTCTGTGAGTGCCGGGGTCCATCAACCAGGGCATTCCCGGGGCATGGGGCTTATCCGGAAGTCCGGTAGATTCAGTAGTTGCAAAAGGGGTATAGATCACATACCGGAACTTCCCATTGGGCAGTGCCCCGGTGGTTTTATCATAGTCTTCTTCCGAGCCAAAGAACACATAGAGCATGCTGGGCTCTTTAGGCATTGGTAATATTCCTGATTCAATTTCCCTACCCCTTATTTCATTACGCTCATCCTGGGTCTTTCCCTGGGCATTCAATTCTCTTCCCCTCGCCATAAATGGTTCCAATCTCTTGGAATAGCAACTCACACTAATCCCTTCCCTAAACGGGTTATCGGCGATACATACCAGGTTATTGGTTCCCTCGCGAAGTAGCACAAGTTTGCCATCTTCATTATATCCATATACCATAGTACCGTCTTTCTGACCTTCTGGTGCCGGTAATGTGGCCGTTTTAATCTGGACTTCCTTTGAAAATACTTTAGAAGATTTTTCCTGAGCACAAAGGATCACAGGAAATAATGCGATGAACAGGGCAAGAGTTTTCATGAGTTTTAGCTTTCCTTAAAGATAAAAAAACGGGCTAACAAAAGCCTGTTTACCCTATAAAATTCAGGATTCTGCCAATCCGGCCAGACTTTTCTCAAGAGTTACTATCTTTTCTTCTGCATCCATCGCCTTCTTTTTTTCCATGGCCACTACTTGTTCAGGAGCACTACTTACAAAGCGTTCATTGGATAATTTTTTCTCTACAGATTTCAAAAAACCCTTAGTGTACGTTAATTCTTCCTTTATTTTTTTGATCTCAGCCTCCACATCAATAGCACCTGTCACCGGGACAAAATATTCATTACTTTTTACCCTAAAGGAAATGGCCCCTTCCGGTGCTGCAGATATGGCCTCAATACCCGATATATTTGCCAGTTTTTTAATGATCGCATCCCAGCGAGAAGACACTTCCTGAGGATTGAGCGCCTGCAAGTTTAAAGACTCTTTTAATGGAATATTCTTCTCTTTTCTGATCGTCCTGATACTGGAAATAACTTCTGCAGTATAACTAAACTCGGTCAAAAGATCCGGATCGCTCTTTTTAATTTCGGGCCATGAGGAAATTACCAACGCCTCCTCATGGCTCCTGTCAGACATACATTGCCATACTTCTTCGGAGAGAAAGGGCATAAAAGGATGTAAGATCTTTAAGTTCTTCTCAAACAAAGAGATGACTTGTGTGTATGTCACCTCATCGATAGGTTGTTGGTAGGCAGGTTTAACGATCTCTAAGAACCAGGAACAGAAATCGTCCCAGATCAATTTATAAATGGCCATCAGGGCGTCTGAGATCCGATATTTTGAAAAATGATCTTCTATCTCCGTTAAGGTCTCATTGAATTTTGCTTCGTACCAAGCCACTCCCAACGCTGCAGCATCTGGCTGTGGCTGTTTTATAACCTTCCATCCTTTCACCAGTCTAAAGGCATTCCAGATCTTATTAGCGAAGTTCTTCCCTTGCTGACAGAGTGATTCATCGAATAAAAGATCGTTCCCTGCAGCTGCACTTAACATTAAGCCTACCCGCACCCCATCTGCTCCGTAATCTTCTATCAACTTAAGTGCATCGGGCGAATTACCCAATTGCTTAGACATTTTTCGTCTTTCTTTATCGCGTACCAGCCCTGTGAAAAAGACATTATCAAAAGGTCTAGCGTCCCTGAACTCATAGCCGGCTACGATCATCCTTGCAACCCAGAAAAATATGATATCTGGCCCTGTAACGAGATCATTTGTAGGGTAGTAATAATTCACTTCCTTATTCTCGGGCTCCAGTATACCTCCAAAAACACTTATGGGCCATAACCAGGAGGAAAACCAGGTATCCAGAACATCTTCATCCTGACGAAGATCGCTTAAGGTTAAACCAGACTTTCCAGACTGTTCTTTGGCCAATTTCAGTGCTTCTTCAGTATTTTCTGCTACCACATAGTCGGAGGTGCCATCCCCGAAATAGAATGCGGGGATCTGTTGTCCCCACCACAATTGTCGTGAAATATTCCAATCACGGATATTTTCCATCCAATACTTATAGGTGTTCTCAAACTTCTTAGGAAAGAATCGAACTTCCTGTGTGTCTAGTACAGCCTTAAGAGCAGGTTTTGCCAGATCTTCCATCTTGAGAAACCACTGGTCTAATAATCTTGGTTCAATCACGGCCTTAGTGCGTTCAGAAGTACCTACTTTATTAGTATAGGGCTCAACTTTAGCAAGAGCCCCCAGCAACTCCAGTTCTTTTATTATCTCCTTGCGAGCCATGAATCTATCCTTGCCCTCATAATGTAACCCATTAGTATTCAGTGTGGCATCTTCATTGAAGATGTCAATGGTATCTAATCCGTGTTTTTCTCCTAATTTCCAGTCATTTTCGTCATGTGCTGGTGTTACTTTAAGACATCCGGTCCCAAATTCCATATCCACATATTCATCCAGAATTATGGGAATTACCCTATTACAAACAGGAACAACAGCCTTCTTTCCATGTAAATGCGTAAAACGTTCGTCATCTGGATGAATGCAAATAGCTGTATCTCCCAAAATGGTTTCTGGCCTTGTTGTAGCTATCGTAAGGGAATCATTGGTCCCTTCTATGGCATATGAAAGGTAAAATAACTGTCCTTGTTTTTCTTCGTAGATCACTTCTTCATCGGACAAGGTGGTTTTGGCTTCAGGATCCCAATTTACCATCCTGTATCCCTTATAAATAAGACCTTTCTTGTGTAAATCAACAAATACCTTAATGACCGAGGCAGACATGTCATCATCCATAGTGAATTTAGTTCTGTCCCAATCACAGGAACACCCTAACTTCTTTAATTGTTCAAGGATGACACCCCCGTAGGTGTTTGTCCAGTCCCAGGCGTGTTCCAAAAACGCTTCTCTGCTCAGATCGGCCTTATGAATCCCTTCTTCCTTGAGTTTTGCCACTACTTTAGCCTCTGTAGCGATCGATGCATGATCCATACCCGGAACCCAGCAGGCATTTTTACCTAACAGTCGCGCTCTTCTGATAAGTACATCCTGAAGGGTGTTGTTTAACATATGCCCCATATGAAGTATCCCGGTTACATTTGGTGGAGGAATAACTATGGTATAGGGTTCTCTATCATCTGGAAGAGACTTAAAATACTGGTGTTCCAACCAATATGCATACCATTTGTCTTCTATCTTCTGAGGTTCATATTTTGAAGGGATGTCCATATTTGGTATGATTCTTGAATAATTAAGGTTGAAATCTTGGTTTCTATTAAAACAGGAGCCTGAGTTTCATTTATAAAGGGCTAAAATCCTGAAATTAAATACGAAACAAAAATAAGTAACGTTAGTAGATAACAAAAGAATTTTGGATGTTGTTGCAAATATGCTACATTTGAGATTCCTCAAAAAGTAAAGTAATGAAAAAAATAGTAGTAGTATTATTTATGGGCCTTATGGCTCTTAGCCTACAAGCTCAAGAAAAAACGGCAAAAATTCAGTTTAAAGCTGAGACCGTAGACTATGGTCAAATAGAAAAAGGAAGTGACGGCATTCGTGTATTTGAATTTACCAATACGGGTGATGTTCCTTTGATCATTAGCAAAGTAAGCTCTAGTTGTGGATGTACTATTCCAAAAAAGCCGGAGCAGCCTATTTTGCCTGGCCAAACCGGTGAAATTCAAGTGAAATATGATACAAACAGAGTAGGACCTATCAGAAAGGCAATTACAGTTATTTCCAACGCTGATACTCCTACAAAGGTTTTAAAGATCAAAGGCGAAGTAAAAGCCGTTGACGGAAAATAATAGTTAGAATATTTACCTTTTTAAAAGACCCTGGCAGAAATGTCAGGGTTTTTGCTTGAAAACGTCTTTCAATGTAAAGGTAAACGTTAAGTCCTTATTGTAGCGTTCTATAAGCACACGAACTTTTTTGCCTTCTTTTTCATTGATCAAATTAAAGACCTCCTGAAGCTTATATTTATGGATACGTTTGCCATTAACAGCCAAGATGATATCTCCTTCTCTTAGGCCTGCCTCTTCTGCAGGGCTGCCGGCCCTAATGCCCGAAACAATGATCTCCGGAACCAAACTTAGGCGCGTTCTGTTTTCCATTAATATTTGCACGTCTCCAAAAGAACGTTCATCATTTTTCACTACCCCACGCGCATCAGTTATACGTTCTGCGATATAACGCAAGCCGTTGTGCTGCAGTTCTAAACCGCTCATATTAAATCTGAAAGGATCTCCAAAATTGCTGTTTTTCCTTAAGTGGATCATATTACCAGGATAATTGAAGACAATATTGAATCTTCGGAGGATCTCTCCACCAACGGTACCGTTCCTATCCCCATGATCTTTAATACTGCTAAAAGAAAACATGTCCGGAAATGCCGCCTTTGCATTCTTAAGAAGGAAATTTCCTAGTTTAACACTTCGTACTTTGGTTCTTTTGCCAAAAATATTGCCGTTAAGACCTTTGCCCAAATAATCAACATAGTGCTTGGGAGGAACATTTATTCCTTTTTCCAGATCCTGAAACAACCATACGGCATCACTACTCCCGGTGTCTACAAGCAATTTAACCGGTACATTTTCCTCGTCATCAAAGCTTACTTCCCCATCTACATAGGCTTTTCTGTCTATAATGGCCAGCGGTAAGGTCTGATTACTCCTGGAAGACTTATGTATATAGTATTTCGGATCAATGAATTTGATGGATCTATTACTGTAGTTCACGTCTACAACAAAGTCGCGAAACAGATCGAACCCAATGATCCCGTGGATAGGAATTCCCAGAGTTGGGGAGAAATTTATATCCTTATCGATTAGTACAAAGAGTTGCTGGTTATTATTCCTTATTTTTTTCAGTTTAAAACTATTTCCTATTGAATTCAGAGCTTTGATAGGTTCACCGGCTCCCAGCCCATTGATGGTTATTTCTGTAACATTCTTTAATTCGATGGAATCCTGATCAGACAGGTTAAAGAGGATAGGTTTGCTTACGCCGGAATCTAATATGAAATTAAGTTTTGCATCATTGATCTCAAGAGGGATGACAATAAGATTGTTAATGAGTTTAAAATGGACTTTTTGAGATTTTACCCCTTCCGGCAATTGGAATTTCTGTGCCATCCCAAAAAAAGAAAGGCAGCAAAATAGAACCATTAAATACCAACACTGAGGTCGCAAAATATTGTGGTTTAAGGGATTACTTCTCTAAGATACAAATTAATTTAGAGGGTTGCTCTGCATTTAACATTCCTTTTGATTGCAAATAATAAAGCCATTCGCTGTTGTTTTGTCCACCAGTATTTCCCATTTTTGCTTAAAATTTAACCACAATGCCTTCTATTTCAAAGAAAGGGCGTTCCATGCCCGAATCCCCTATCAGAAAGTTAGTTCCCTTTGCAGAAGATGCCAGAGAAAGAGGTGTTGAGGTCATCCACCTTAATATTGGACAACCGGATATCAAAACACCTCAAGTAGCCCTGGATGCAGTTAAGAACAATACTATTGAAGTGCTATCCTATAGCAGAACGGAAGGGACCGACCAATACAGAAAAAAGGTAGCTTTATACTATGCTAAGCATGATATTAAGGTAACCCACAAGGAGATCATTGTTACTACCGGAGGTTCTGAAGCACTTGCTTTTGCGATGGGAAGTATTGCTGATTCTGAGGATGAAATTATCATTCCTGAACCATTTTATGCCAATTACAATGGTTTTGCCATTGCAGCAGGCATAAATGTTGTACCTGTAGTGTCTAAAATTGAAGATAATTTTGCCCTGCCACCTATTGAAGCCTTTGAAGCTTGTATCACCTCAAGAACAAAAGCGATCCTTATATGCAACCCGGGAAATCCTACCGGTTATTTGTACACAAAGGAAGAGATCCAAAAATTAGCTTCATTGGTGAAAAAGTACGACCTCTTTCTAGTGGCAGACGAAGTATATCGTGAGTTTGCGTATGACGGAGCTCAACATTATTCAATATTGCAGGAATCCGGTTTGGATGATAACGCCATAGTAGTAGACTCCGTATCCAAAAGATATAGCATGTGCGGTGCCCGTATTGGATTTTTAGTAACCAGGAACAAATCTGTGATCCAGGCAGCCTTAAAATTTGCTCAGGCACGACTATCTCCACCAACTTATGCGCAAATAGCCAGTGAAGCCGCCTTAGACACTCCACAGTCGTATTTCGATGCCGTTATTGAGGAATATGTAGAACGAAGGAATATTCTCATACAGGAGCTCGCTAAGATCCCTGGCATTAAGATAGCCAGACCTCATGGTGCTTTTTATTGCATTGTTGAGCTTCCCATAGAAGATGCCGATAATTTTGCCCAATGGTTGTTAGAAAAATTTGAGGTGAATGGAAAAACGGTTATGGTTGCCCCGGCGGCAGGGTTTTATGCCACCGAAGGTTTAGGAAAAAATCAGATAAGAATAGCCTATGTTCTTGAGAAAGAACAGCTCATTAGAGCGGTTGCCATTTTAAAGGAAGCACTTAATACTTATTCTAAGGCGTGAAGATCCAAGAACATGTCTCCTTACGACCCTATAATACCTTTGGCATAGACGTCAAAGCCCGCTATTTCGCAGAGGTTACCTCTATAGACGAATTGGCATGGGTATTACAGCAAAAAGCCTATCCAAAAAAATTGATATTAGGTGGCGGCAGTAATATGCTGCTTACAGGAGATTTGGATTTATTGGTCATCCTTATAAGCCTCAAAGGGAAAGAGGTGGTCAACAGTGTTGATAATCATACAGTGATTCGTATTATGGCCGGGGAAAATTGGCACGATCTGGTTCTATGGACATTAGAACACAACCTGGGTGGACTGGAAAATCTCTCATTGATCCCGGGAAGCGTTGGTAGTGCCCCCATTCAAAACATAGGCGCATATGGCGTTGAATTAAAAGATCATTTTGTTTGCTGCGAGCTTATGGATATAGCCACGCAAACCCTTTACACATTTTCCCTTGAGGATTGTAAATTTGGATATAGGGATTCGTACTTTAAACATGATGGAAAAGGAAAGTATGTTATTACTTCTGTTACCTTCAGACTAACTTCTCAAAATCATAATTTGCGCACAGGCTATGGCACTATAGCGACAGAATTAGAAAAGGCAGAAGTTTTACATCCAACCATACAGGACATTTCCAAGGTGGTCATAAGAATCAGGCAGCAAAAACTTCCGGATCCGGCTATCCTGGGTAATAGTGGTAGTTTTTTTAAGAATCCGGTGGTAAATAAAAATACATTCGAAAAACTTCAGCAAAGCTATCCTAATATTCCTTCCTACAAAGTCGCTGATGATGAAGTAAAGATCCCTGCTGCGTGGCTTATCGATTCTTGCGGATTTAAAGGCCTCAGACAAGGCGATGCTGGAGTTCACGAACATCAGGCCCTGGTACTTGTCAATTACGGGAATGCCACTGGGGCGGAAATACTGAGCCTCGCGCAACAAATTCAAGAGACCGTTAAAAATACCTTTGGAATAGCCATTGTACCCGAGGTAAATGTTCTTTAAAGTTCCCGGATCTTTAGACAAATAAGGGATAATTCTTACCAGTAATATATCGTTATTTCCTCGCTTATACCTCACATCTTTAAGAAAAAAATAACCCCCGAATAGTATATATCCGAGGGTAATTTCAAACCAAACTAACCAAAAACTAAATGCACAATAACCAGTTGTACATTTTTCTAATAAAATATGAGATCACGTTAATTTAAGAATCAATTTTATAAATTAGCGTTTCCACTATATACGCAACAAATGATATTTTTGGATGCCCCGGGGGTATTTTTTAATATCTCGATCCAATAATGAGTATACTTCTTGAAAAACATATTGTTGAATTATTGCAGGAACGCAATGACAAGGCTATTTCGCTCTTATATGATCATTATGGTGATACGCTATTTGGGGTTGCCTATAAGGTAGTAAAGGATGAAGAATTAGCCCAGGACATAGTACAAGAGAGCTTTGTGAAAATTTGGAAAAAATCTGATTCCTATGATCCTACAAAGGCCAAACTCTTTACATGGTTGTTCCGAATTACACGGAATACTGCTATTGATAAATTACGCAGTGTAAAAACCAAAACCGACAAAGAAATCCAAATAGACGATTCGAACGTATATAAGATAGGCGTTGACGGCATTAGGCCCGAGTTTATGGACATTCAAGAAAATCTTGCAAAGATTGAAAGCAAGTATCAAATAGTTCTCGATGCACTTTTCTTTCAAGGAATGACCCAACAAGAGGCCAGCGATGAATTAGATATTCCCTTGGGGACCATAAAATCAAGATTAAAAATTGGATTGCGGGAACTAAAGAAAATATATGGTAGTTCGTTTGTCTTGTTAGCCCTATTAACTTTAGCATCATGAAAGAGAAGATAAAAGTGTTTTTAGAATCGGACCTCTTGGAGAAATACCTTTTGGGTAATACTTCACAGGAAGAAACCTCGCAAGTTGAGCGATATATTGTGATGTATCCGGAAGTGAGGAAAAACTATGAAGAACTCCAGGAAAATCTGGAAATTTTTGCTCGTTTGCATTCCTTGAGATCGCCAGAGGGACTTAAAGCGAAGATCCTACACCGAATTAGAACTCAGAATCTTGGCAGGAGAAAGTTCAGGAGATATGCTATTGCAGCTAGTATTACTGCATTTATCTTTGCCGGTTCCTCCTATTTCTTCTGGAACCAGAACAAGAGTTTGAAGAATGAAAATACCATTGTAAATAACAGAATCCAGAATTTGGAGGCTGATATGAAACAGCAACTGGAAGATGTGAGAAATCAGTTCATTGTATTGAACAATCCGCAAACCAAGAAATTCTATGTAAATGGCAATGCCAAGGCAAAAGACCTAAAAGCAGTAGCCTATGTAAATCCCGTTAAGAAATTATCTTATATCAATGTAAGAAGTCTTCCCAACCTGCCTAAAGATAAGGTCTATCAGATGTGGGCAGAGGTAAATGGAGAAATGGTAAATTTGGGGATCATCAAGAAAATTAGCGATAGAGACCGCTTAATGCCACTTCCTTATGGTGAGAATGCTATCAGCTATATCACAATTGAGCCTACAGGAGGTAATAATAGTCCTACGGTTCAAAATATAGTTGCCAACATAAAATACTGATCCTATACTCTTAGATAATCATTGTAAGCCCCTTTGTTGGGGCTTATTTTTTATATCTTTGTACAAAGTTGTAACATGAAGTTAGTATTATTAACCATAGGTCTGTTAGCACTCGCATTTGCGGGGATCGCCATCAAGATCTGGGCCCAAAAGGACGGTAAATTTGCTGGAACCTGCGCCAGCCAAAGTCCATTTTTAAATAAAAGTGGAGAAGCCTGTGGTATGTGCGGAAAACTTCCCGAAGAAGAGGATTGTAAGAAAGAAACCCTCGGGTAATTTTCACCATATTTATACAATTTCACTTACCTTAGTTAACAACATATTTTGGAAACCTCATCCCACTAAATGAAGGAAACCATAGAAAAAGCCAAAGCCGGTAGTCAAATTGCATTTAGTAGTCTGCTAGACACCTATTGGAATGAAGTTTATGCGTTTCAACTTGTCCGTACGAAAAATGAGAATGATGCGGAAGATATCACTATACAGACATTTTCCAGGGCATTCGATAAAATTCACAGCTATGACGATGCCTATGAGTTTAAAACCTGGTTATTTACAATTTCCAAGAACATACATGTAGATCTGATAAGAAAAAGGAAAAAAAATGTAATTCAACATAATTCACCCAGAAATCAGGAAGTGATCAAAAAGGTATTAGATGATGCTCCAACTGCCGAAGACCAACTGATCACCGAGCAAAACCTGGCAAATCTCCTATCGCATATAAAAAAATTAAAACCGCATTACCAGGAGGTCATAAATCTTCGATATTTCAGAGAACTCTCCTATGCAGCTATTGCAGAAGAATTAGGCGAGCCTATCAATAATATCAAGGTTAAAATTCTCAGAGCCAAAAAACTTCTTGCAGAGATCATTAAATCACAGTAGATGCTGATAAGAAGCCGATAGATTTCGATTATCTTTGTTCGTATATTTGCATAAAAAATTTCTATGAGCGTAGAAACCGTAGCTAATACAACGGCCCCGAAAGGAAAACCGAAGTGGTTGAGGGTAAAACTTCCAACAGGAAAGAAGTACACTCAATTACGAAGTTTAGTTGATAAGTACGATCTGCATACGATCTGTACTTCAGGTAGTTGCCCTAATATGGGTGAATGCTGGGGCGAAGGAACGGCTACGTTTATGATCCTGGGAAATATTTGTACCCGTTCCTGTGGCTTTTGTGGTGTTAAAACAGGTAGGCCAGAACAGGTAGACTGGGAAGAACCGGAAAAGGTAGCAAGATCTATCAAGATCATGGGAATAAAGCATGCCGTTGTTACCTCAGTTGATCGTGACGACCTTAAGGATATGGGCTCTATTATTTGGGCAGAAACAGTGAAAGCTATCCGAAGAATGAATCCTGAGACCACCCTGGAAACACTCATCCCGGATTTTCAGGGAATAGAACGGCACCTGGACAGAATTGTTAATGTGGCACCAGAAGTAGTGTCTCATAATATGGAAACCGTTAAGAGATTAACCAGAGAAGTACGGATCCAGGCTAAATATGAGCGTAGTTTAGAGGTTTTAAGATACTTAAAAGAAGCTGGTGTAAACAGAACAAAATCTGGAATAATGCTGGGCTTGGGAGAAATGGAGGAAGAGGTGTTAGACACCATGAGAGATCTCCGTGAAGCCAAGGTAGACGTTGTTACCATTGGGCAATACCTTCAACCTTCTAAAAAACACTTGCCGGTAAAGGAGTTTATAACCCCGGACCAATTCAAAAAGTACGAAACACTGGGATTAGAAATGGGATTCAGGCATGTTGAAAGTGGTGCTTTGGTTCGCTCCTCTTACAAAGCGCACAAGCATATACTCTAACATACAAACGCTTATTTTTCACCAACTTTGGTTAGGTATTTCCTAAACTGTTGGCATTTAATAGCCTATGAGAACAGTAAATATTGGCATCAATGGTTTTGGTCGCATTGGCAGGACCCTCTTTCGTCTTTTGCATGGACATCCCTTTATTAGAGTTACTGTTATAAACGACCTTGCTGATACCAGGACCCTGGCACATTTACTGAAATACGACAGCATTCACGGTCCCTTTAAACAAGAAGTAAGTTTTGAGGAAAACACACTTGTGGTCAATGGGGAGAACATTGGCATGCAACAACAAGAACATCCAAAAAATATAGACTGGAAGGCCGGCAAAGTGGACATTGTGGTAGAGGCTACAGGAAAATTTAGATCCAAACCTTCCTTAGAATACCATTTAACAAATGGCGCGAAAAAGGTAATCCTAACAGTACCTCCAATAGATGAGGACATTAAAATGATCGTATTTGGCGTTAATGATGATATCCTGACGGCTGCAGACCATATTATCTCCAATGCCTCCTGCACTACCAATAATGCAGCACCAATGATCAAAGTATTACATGAACACTGGGGGGTGGAACAGGCCTATATAACCACAGTACATTCTTTTACTTCCGATCAAAGCCTTCATGACAAACCACATAAAGATCTACGACGTGCAAGGGCAGCAGGTCAATCTATTATTCCAACAACTACAGGTGCGGCTAAAGCCCTGACGCGAATATTTCCCGATCTGGCCGATGTTATTGGAGGTTGCGGGATACGTGTGCCCGTCCCAAATGGCTCATTGACAGACATTACACTCAACTTAAAAAAAGATACAAGCATTCAGGAAATTAATGATACTTTTGAACTAGTTGCGAAAAATGAGCTGAAAAACGTACTTTTTTATACGAAAGACCCTATAGTTTCTATAGATATAAACAATAGTTACTATTCCTGTACGTTTGATTCTCAGATGACTTCTGTTCTCGGAAAAATGGTGAAGGTCATAGGATGGTATGACAATGAAACCGGGTATAGCAGTAGAATTATTGATGTAATACAATTGTTGGAACATAAAAAATACCTTTGATATTTTTAAGACCACATAAAAAACGTATTAGCTTACTGGTCCTTTTAGGGCTTTTTTGGTGTATAACTCCCCTTTGGTCTCAAAATACCGATACGATAGACGAAAAGCTATCACAATACTTCAAGGAATATACCACTTACAAGAACGAGGATAAGATAGAACAGGCATTAGACGTACTTAATGATGCACGAGCATTAGCGGAAAGGAGCCTTGATGAAAAAGGAATTATAGATACCTATCATAGATTTGCCTTATTGAACCTGCAGCGAGGAGATAAGAATAATGCGGAGTTTTTCTTAGCGCGCGCGGCCAAATTGCTTGAAGGTTATAATTCATATCCGCGAGGAGAAGGATTCTATAAATATGTTGAAGCAAAACTTCTTTATAGTTCCGATCTGAATTTTGCCGCTATGCGACGACTAGAGGATGCCAAGACCTTGAGTAATGACCGGAATCTTTTAAACAACATGTTACTTCTAGAGGGGCTTATTTTTATGAGCATTGAAGATTACGAAAAGGCAGCTGTTAGTTTTAATTCACTAGTTGTAAATACAGACGATATTGAAAAGAACTATCTAACTACCAGAGCGTGTTTAGGTCTGGCAGATCTTTATATTCGTACAGAAAATTACGAGGAAAGTATTAAAAATGGCTTGAACGCAGTTGAACTAGCACGGGCCAATAACTTTAGCATTGAATTGCTACAGGCTAATGAATATCTGGCCATAGCTAATGAATTACGCGCAAATTATAAACTGGCCCTGCAATACAAGGAAAGCATTGTAGAAGTAAAAGACTCCATCTTTACGATTGAAAAGATAAAGGCTGAAACCAATAAAGCTGATAAATTGGCAATGGAAGAGGCCAAGACTGAGATCAAAAGACAGGATGAGCGAATTGAAGCTTTGAGTGAATCTGCCAACCGTTCAGAAATTACAGCTATACTAACCTCGGCATTCCTTACTATCATTTCATTACTGGCAGTTTCACTATACAGGAACAACCAGATCAAATTAAAAACCAATGACCTGCTGCAAACAAAAAATAAAGAGTTGCAGGCCGCCAGGGATGCGGCAGTGCAGGCAATGGAAGCTAAGACAAATTTCTTGTCTACAGTTAGCCATGAACTAAGAACACCACTCTATGCAGTTACGGGGCTCACCCACTTATTGCTCGAAGAAAATCCAAGTGAAAATCAAAAAGAACATCTAAAATCCCTGAAGTTCTCTGGCGACTACCTTTTAAATTTCATCAATGATATCTTACAGATCAATAAAATTGATGCCCATAAATTAGAGCCTTCGAGCATTGATTTTTATCTGAAGAAGATCCTTAGTGAAGTGATCGATTCCTTACAACAAAGCGCCAAGGAGAACCAAACAAAAATTGTACTCGATTATGATGATGAGATTCCTCAGCATTTGATGAGTGATCCATTGAAACTATCTCAGATCTTTATCAACCTTATTGGCAACTCTATAAAGTTTACTAAAAATGGACAAGTAACCCTCATCACTAAATTAGTGAAAAAGGAAGAGGAAAATGTCACCGTCTATTTTGAAGTGAAGGACAACGGTATAGGGATCTCTCAGGAACAGCAACAGCACATCTTTGACAGCTTTGAACAAGGTTCTATACAGATCAATAGAGAATACGGGGGTACCGGACTAGGACTCACTATTGTTAAAAGTTTACTCGGTCTCTTCGACAGTAGAATACAGTTGAAAAGTGAGGAAGGCAAGGGAAGTTCATTTTTCTTTGAATTAGTTCTAAAATCCAAAGACAGTATTGTAGATGACATTCCTTTTGAATTAGAGCAGAAGGAATACGACCTAAACGGAATGCATGTATTGGTTGTTGAAGACAATAAAATAAACCAGGTGATCACCAAGAAAATGCTCAATAAACGCGGCATAAGTTGTGATATTGCTGAGAACGGTTTGGAAGCTATAGATCAAGCAAACAGAAATCAGTTCGACGGAATTTTAATGGATATTCATATGCCAGGTATCAGCGGGGTGGAAGCTACCATTGAGATCCGTAAGTTCGATAGAGAAACTCCTATTATAGCATTGACGGCCATCTCTTTGGATGATAGTTTGGAGGCATTTTATGCGGCAGGCTGTAATGACGTGGTGACCAAGCCTTTTAAACCAGAAGTGTTCTATCAAAAAATCGGAGAGAATTTCCTGGAACACAAACAGAAAAAATCAGCATCATAATTTTTCAATCGCCTTGCTAAGCAGCTCTTTACCATTGCCTAAGAAAACGTGTTTTACAGACAGATAGTAAGCACCGGGTACATTCCCATCCATTCTTGTAAAATCTTTTTCCGTAGCTAGGATCAAAGGATATGATCGTAGCTCCTTGTACTCCCCCTCTGAAAAAAAATGATGATCAGGAAATTTACGATGTGTATAACGGATTTCCCGTGTCTTTAAAAAATGAAGCAAGGGATCCGGATTTGCAATGCCAGTTACCAACAGGATCTCATCCTTCAGATCATTTAAGTTTTTAGATCCTTGGAGCCCATTTACCTCTTTTCCATATTCGAATCCGCAGAACAAGAGTTGTTGCCCTTGCAATGGCTTTAAACGACTCCTGATCGCTTCCTGTGCCTCGAGACTCAAATTGAGTGGACATTTTGTAACAATGATCATATCTGCCCTGCGAGCTTCTTTTTTGTGATCCCTTAAATTCCCAGTAGGCAAATACCAATCATCTATGTACAAGTCGTCAAAAGCAGTAAGTAAAATATACATGCTGGCCTTTACCTTTCTATGCTGAAAGGCATCGTCTAACATGATAAAACTGGGAGAAAACTGTTCTTCAAGTTGCTGAATTCCTCGCTGTCTATTTCCATCTACCGCCACAATATTATTAGGAAACTTTCTGGAGATCTGTAAGGGTTCATCGCCCACTTCTTCTACACTGAGCTCTGGTTTTACTTGTAAAAATCCACTCGATTTCCGTCTGTATCCCCTACTCAATACGGCCACCTTCCCAGACACGGAAATATGCTCTAACAGCCACTCTATCATGGGTGTTTTACCTGTACCTCCTGTACTGAGATTCCCAACACAAATAGTGGGGGTATTAAACGATTTGGATGAAAATATCCCCAGGTCATAACAAACATTCCTCAGGTAAACGACCATAGCATAGAGCAGGGAAAAAGGAAACGCTATTTTTCTCAGGAGTTGCATCGGAACGAAAATATAATATTTTATCTTTGAACCTTGGTATTTTTAGAATGATTGTACAAGAAGTTGCGGATATATTAGAAGAACTGGCTCCTTTGGCTAACGCCGAGGATTTCGACAATGTAGGACTCCTGGTTGGTGACCCCAAGGCTCAGGTTACCGGAATCTTGGTAACCCTCGATACATTGGAAAATGTAGTGGAAGAAGCTATTGCAAAGAAATACAACCTCATCGTTAGTTTTCATCCTATTCTTTTTAAAGGCCTTACGAAGATCACCGGAAAAAACTATGTAGAACGCGTTGTTATAAAAGCCATCCAGCATGGGATAAACATCTATAGCATACACACCGCTCTAGACAATGTTGCCCAAGGCGTCAACGGAAGAATTTGTGAGGTGCTGGGTATTTTAGATCCCCGCATCTTAATTCCTAAAACAGATAGTTTACAAAAATTAACCACCTATGTTCCGAAAGCGGCATTAGAACAAGTAAAAGGAGCCCTGTTTGCTGCAGGAGGCGGGAGTATAGGAAATTATAGTCATTGCAGCTTTACTCTGGAAGGCACTGGTAGTTTTAGACCGGAAAGTGGCGCTCAACCTTCGATAGGAAAACTTGGTGAAACACATTTTGAAAAGGAAATACAAGTGAATATGACCTTTCCAAAAGCTGTTAAGAATCAACTTTTAAAGGCCTTGCTTAAGAGTCATCCATATGAAGAAGTAGCATACGAAATAACGACACTAGATAATGAGCATCAACATCTGGGGATGGGGATGATAGGAAGCTTAGCAGCTCCTATGGAAGAGGGTGATTTCTTTGAACATCTGAAGAAATGTATGAAAGTACCTTGTATTCGCCATTCAGGTATGCTCAATAAACCAATACAAAAGGTAGCCGTACTGGGAGGCAGCGGTGCTTTTGCCATCTCGGCGGCAAGGGCCCGGGGAGCTGATGTTTTTATCACTGCCGATGTAAAATACCATCAGTTCTTTGAGGCTGAAAATAAGATGATCATTGCCGATATAGGTCATTATGAATCAGAACAATACACAAAAAACCTATTGGTAGATTATCTTACAAAAAAAATCCCTAATTTTGCAGTCGCTTTATCAGAAAGCATAACAAATCCCATTAAGTATTATTAACGTATGGCAGCAAAGAAAGAAGCTACAGTTGAGGATAAATTAAGAGCCCTTTATGATCTCCAACTCATTGATTCTAGGGTAGATGAGATCCGTAATGTTCGTGGAGAATTACCTTTGGAGGTAGAAGACCTTGAAGATGATGTGTTAGGACTCAAAACAAGGATGGATAAGCTAAAAACAGATCTAGAGACCATCAATTACGAGATCACCGCCAAGAAAAATCTTATTGACGAGGCAAAGGTCCTGATCAAAAAATACGCTGAGCAACAAAAAAACGTGCGGAATAGTCGCGAATTCAATTCCCTGGCCAAAGAAGTGGAATTCCAGGAATTGGAAATTCAACTGGCAGAAAAAAATATAAAGGAATTCAAGGTTCAGATCGAGCAGAAAAAAGAGGTGATCGCAGAAACCAAGGAAAGGTTATCTGAACGGGAATCTCATTTAAAGCACAAGAAGAGTGAACTAAATGCAATTCTTGCCGAAACCGAAAAAGAAGAAAAGGCACTTTTAAAACAGTCTGATATTTACGAAAAGCAAATAGAAGAACGTTTAGTTAAGGCTTATAAAAGAATTCGTACCAATGTTAAAAACGGTCTTGCCGTTGTTGCTATCGAAAGAGGAGCCTCTGGTGGATCTTTCTTTACGATCCCACCTCAGGTACAGGTAGAGATCGCTTCTAGGAAAAAGATCATCACAGATGAGCATAGTGGTCGCATCCTGGTAGATCATGCTCTGGCAGAAGAAGAGCAGCAGAAAATGCACAAAATGTTTGATAAGATCTAATAAGATCCTTTCTTTAATATTCAAAGCCATCTGTTTCAGATGGCTTTTTTAATGCATATAAACATCAAAGAAATCATTAAACCTTAGGGGCTGGAGCGTTTTGAAGTAGTTGTATTATAAGTTTCTCCACCTTTTTGCTATTCCATTGATCTTCTATATTAGGAAGCTTCATGATCTCTTGCATGATACTTTCCTGAAAATCGCCAATGGCCAGTGCTTCTGCATAGGCCCTATGAGAGAATGTAACTCTGGAATAGGTTGGCTCCCAAAGTGAAGGATGTTTCTTCGCAAACCACTTCTCAATTTTCTTTTGTAACAAGAAGGACGGATTGGCCGTTTTGCTGCTCATTTCAATAAAATTGCGATAGCTTAATTCTGCAATAGCATCCGCATTGGGTTTACGTTCCTTCTGAAATGTTTGAAAGATCCTTTCCCAATCATCTCCATATTGCGTCATGATGCGAGATAGGGAATAAATATCCTCGAACCCTGCATTCATCCCTTGCCCATAAAAAGGTACAATGGCATGGGCAGAATCGCCAACTAAGGCAACTTTGTCCCAATAGGTCCATGGATAACATTTCATCGTAACCATGGCACTGGTAGGATTCTTGAAAAAATCTTCGGTCAGATTTTCAATGTCCTGCATCACATTTGGAAAATAGGTGGAAAAAAATGTATTAGCTTCCTTTTTAGTAGTGATCTTTTCAAAAGATATGTCACCTTCAAAAGGCAGGAAAAGGGTACATGTAAAACTCCCGTCGAGGTTGGGCATGGCGATGAACATAAACCTGCCTCTGGGCCAGATATGAAAAGAGTGCTTATCTAATTTATGAGATCCATCCGAATTGGCGGGAATGGTCAGTTCCTTATAGCCTACCTCCAAAAAATCCTGAGAGTAATTAAACCTGCTTCGTCTTTGCATCTTATGACGAACCCTGGAAAAAGCTCCATCGCAACCAAATACTATATCATGATGATAGGCTTTCCACTCGCTTTTCTCCGAATCTCCTGTATACAAAGTAGCCGTAGGAAGATCTACATCCCAAACTTTTTCATTAAATCTAAATATAACCCCTGCTTCTTCAGCCAGATCTATCATTTTACGGTTGAGCACTCCTCTTGAGATAGACCAGATGGCCTCGCCTTCTTTCCCATAATTCTGAAAATACTCGGGTTGATCTAGTACATGCATGGCACGTTTATCCAAAGAAATAGCGATCTTTTTGATCTGATCTTCTAACCCTACTTCCCGTAACGCTTTCCAGCCACGATCGCTCATAGCCAGGTTAATAGACCTGCCCGAAAAATCTATGGTGCGAATATCCGGGCGCCTGTCAAAAACAGTGATACGATGTCCAAAACGTTGAAGGTAGATAGCCAGTAAAGAACCAACAAGTCCCGATCCTACAATGGCAATGTTCTTTGGGCTTTGCGTCATGGTTCTCGCTGCGGGATTTATTAGGATAGGTAAAAGTAAGAAATTATCATCAGAGAAGATTTGAGTAAATATTCTGATCTACCCTGATCCAAAAAGAGGTTTTAATTCGTAGATACAACTCCATCCGCCTCTGGCGTCAATATATACTAAAAGTCCGGTAATTTTTGTTACCGGACTTTTTCTTTAAAACGAGGTGTTTATTTAAGTATTCCGTCTACAATACCGTATTTAACAGACTCCTCCGCTCCCATCCAATAATCGCGGTTAAAGTCCTTCATTATCTTCTCATAAGTTTGTCCGCAATTCTCAGCCAATATCTTTGCGCCCAATTCCTTGGTCTTAATGATCTCTTTAGCCTGGATCTCAATGTTAGATGCCTGTCCTCTTGCGCCACCACTTGGTTGGTGTATCATAACCCTTGCATGTGGCTGTATAAATCGCCGTCCTTTTTTGCCAACAGAAAGCAGAATAGACCCCATAGAGGCAGCTAAACCTGTACAGATCGTAGATACCGGACTTTTCAATGATTTAATAGTATCGTAAATAGCAAATCCGGATGTCACATAGCCCCCAGGACTATTTATATAAAGCTGTATTTCTTTATTATTTTGCAAGTCCAGATACAGTAATCTATCAATGACATGCTTGGCAGAATCATCATCTACCATGCCCCACAAGAATACTTTTCTTTCCTCTAAGAGTTTCTCATTTATAGCTTCTTGTACTTTTCCTTTTTTAGCACTCATAGTATCATTTATATTCCATCAAAGGTACGCATTTACCCTCCATTTTGCCAAGCGACTTTTGGTCAAAAAATAAGTAAATCAACCCCTTAAAAATCAGTTATTTACGCATAGTACGTGAATTGAGCTTATTTCACTAATGGAAGAATTAGTGTCATTCGTCGGATATCTCCTATATATACAGGAAAATGCTCAACTGAAAAAAAGATCCTTTTATCGAAACTCTTGTTTTACAACGATAAAAATTCCGTCTTAATCGTAGGCATCCCCCCCACTACGTATTGTTGCGTTTATTTTGTTAAAGCTTAACCTTTTAAAATTTAGTGGTCGTCCCAGAGATCCCAAAAATTACATGAACGAACAATTCCTATTTTTTTCATTCTCCGGGTAACCCTTCAAATTTTATAAGGCAGTTTCAAAAAATTGACCTTATGCACAATTCTACTCTCAACAAATTTATCTCACACAGCTTGCTAACCGCAATGTTGTTCCTTGGAACTTTAAGTGCCCTTGGACAGGTAAAAAAAGAATTTACTCCTCGTTACGATGAAACCATCAAGGGAGATGTTACCATCATTGCAAACAATATGTTGTCTGCACATCCCACGAACAACTTCAATACAACAGGAGATAACCAGGATAACAACAACAGAGTCTATGTTGACATTGACGGTGACCCTACCACTTTCAATTCGAGTAGTGCTACACTAAACGATCCTAATCCCGGTCTTGCTTGTAAAGAGTTCGTAAGAGCATATTTATACTGGGCAGCTTCAGACAAAGAAGCAGGAGGGGTTTCACAAAATGCAGATTCCTGGAATCACAATCAGGTAAAATTAATGCTTCCCGGTTCTTCAACTTATACAACCATAACTGCAGACGAAGTTTTATATCAAGGGCGGAGTGAACATTTTCATAATGACCCTTATATAAGTGTAAAGGATATCACCAGTGAGGTAGTAGGACTTTCTGATCCTTATGGTAAATACCAGGTGGCTAATGTACAGGCTACTTATGGCGGACTTCAACCACATGGTGGAGGTAACTATGGAGTAGCAGGTGGATGGCAAATAGTATTTGTATATCAGTCGACCGAACTCCTTACAAGAAATATCACTCTTTTTGATGGATATGCTCACGTTGATAACGGGGCAACAACCGACTTTAATGTAGATGGATTTCTTTCTATTCCTTCCGGACCAGTAAAGGCAGATATTATTCTTGGAGCCATTGAAGGTGACCGTGTATTAAGTGGTGATAGTTTCCAGATCCAAAAACCTGATGGCAACTGGCAAAAAATAAGTACTCCTTTACGAGGGCAAGACAATTTCTTCTCCAGTACGATCTCTTTAGATGGCGCCCATTTTACAAGTAGGGTTCCGGCAAGTACAAATACGTTGGGTTTTGATGCTTCCATATTTGAACTATCAAACCCATCGAATACACTTATCGCCAATAATCAAACAAGTACCACTTTAAGGGCTACTTCCGGACAGGAATCTTATGGTCTGTATTTGGTAGGTTTTTCCATAGAAGTATACGAACCCAGTCTTGGGGCTTTGGAATTTACAACCTCTCCTTTAGATACAAGTTATGATCCTGGGGAAACAGCCACATTATCCATGAGTATTGAAAACTCAGGAAATGATAATATTCGAAATCTTGAAATATCGACCATACTTCCAATTGAAGTAAACTTTAATTCTACAGAACCACTTCCTGAAGGAGTGACTTTTACCTTCGATGGTCCTTCTAGAGAACTTAAGTTTTTTGTGGAAGATGGATATATAGATACAGGCGACACCTTTAATATTGATTTTAATGTTGATGTATTGGAACAGTGTTACTTTTTGGAGACCGCATGTTCTGCCAGCTTTTCTATTCAGGCAAGTGCAACATTTAATGGTGAAATAAATACAACCCAACAAACAACTAATAGCTCCGGTACCGTTGATGAATGTGGTTTTGGAAATCATGATCCCAGTATTGTGGAAATTAATCAACCTAAAGAAGTTAAATGGGAGACTGGTAATAATGATCTAAATGTAACTATTGCTTGTGACGATGCAACGGCCCTGGCCAATGCTCAGAGTTTAGAACCCGCAACAGAGTTTTGTGATTTTACCTTAGACAAGATCTCAGGTGCTTTTGTTGCCGATCCGGATTGTGAAGCTGAAGGAACCTATACCAACACCTGGACATTTACAGATGCCTGTGGCAGAGTAAGCGATACATATACCCAGGTCATTACATTGGTTGATACTACTGCACCAAGCTTTAACGAAGCTTTACCTGCAGATACTGTGGCTGCTTATGACAATATACCCAGTCCTGAGATCTTAACGGCTTCAGACAGTTGTGATAGCAATCCTCAAGTAACTTTTGTTGAAGATTATGATGGCGATGAGACAAGTACTACCTATACTATCTTAAGAACCTGGACTGCGGAAGACTGTGCAGGAAATACTACAGAACATACACAAAGGATATTTGTAACCGAAAATGGCGATCCAATTGGATTGGCGATCGATGATATTTCAATTGATGAAGATGCCGGTACGGCAACCTTAACTGTTAGCAATACAGGAATAGTGGCTGGTGGTTTTACCGTAAATTTTGCCTCAGCAGATGGAACTGCTGGTGCACCAATTGATTACATATCGGATGCAGGATCATTGAACTTTAATGGGGATCATGGTCAAACAAGAACTATTGATATTACTATAAATGATGATCTGATCGCTGAAGCACAGGAAGCATTTTCTGTTAACTTAACGGGAGGCACAAATACACCGGTTATTAATAAAGCAGAAGGAACTATTACCATAAATGATAATGATTCTGCAACTATTACTATTACAGATGTTGATGTTAATGAAGGAGCCGGTAACGCTACTATTTTAGTTACTTTAAATGGTGCCGTAGAAGAAGCCTTCGTTGTCGATTATTCAACTACGGATGGTACTGCAGAAGCAGGAACGGATTATACAGCATTGACATCTCAGATCAACTGGCCTGCAAATGCAACCAGTGGTTCTACGCAAAATATTGTAGTGCCGATCACAGATGACAACTTCCTGGAATTTACTGAGAATTTTCTGGTAGATCTTACGAATATCTTAGCCAATGCAGATATTTCCTTTGCCGATGATCAGGCGAATGTGAATATCCTTGATAATGATTCTGGCGTAGGAACAGGACTTAGCTTTGATGCTACTTCTGTAACCGTTAGTGAGGCTGCCGGTACTGCTACCTTTACCGTGCGTCTTACAGGAAACGTACAAGGAGGGTTCAGTGTTGACTATGCAACTGCTGATAACGATGCTGCTGCTCCTGGTGATTATACAACTACTTCTGGTACACTTACCTTCGTAGGTAACGATGGTGAGTTCTATGATATTACTGTTCCAATTATTGATGATTCATTAATTGAGAACACCGAAGATTTCTTTGTAGATCTTTCGAACATCACTAATATTTTAGTTCTTAATAACACTCCACGAGCAACCGGTAACATTACCGATAATGATGCGGTTGGTGGAACCGGGATCGATTTTGATGCTACCTCTGTTACTGTTGATGAGGCTGCTGGTACTGCAACCTTTACTGTGATCCTTACCGGAGATGTACAAGGAGGGTTTAGTGTTGACTATGCAACTGCTGATAACGATGCTGCTGCTCCTGGTGATTATACTACTACCTCTGGTACGCTGACTTTTGCAGGTAACGATGGTGAGTCTTATGATATTACTGTTCCAATTATTGATGATTCATTAATTGAGAACACCGAAGATTTCTTTGTAGATCTTTCTAACCTGTCTACAACCTTGATCGGGATCAATACTCCTCAGGCAACTGGGAACATTACCGATAACGATGCGGTTGGTG
>Ga0315338_1000409_pt1 | contig 106346 bp, 83 predicted proteins | sample ASW8metaG_FD_204518 | JGI IMG/M metagenome (GOLD analysis project Ga0315338, IMG submission 204518) | Ammonia-oxidizing marine archaeal communities from Monterey Bay, California, United States - ASW #8 | ecosystem: Environmental > Aquatic > Marine > Coastal | place: USA: California | collected...
CGAGAGTGGACGCCCCCAGAATTCAGGTAATGCCTAGGGCTCAGCGATGGTGATGGTGACTTGGTTCACGAAACCGGTGAACTCGGACTCCTCAACATCGGCGAACACGTCGTCCGCTACGACAGTCGCGTCGTCCTTGCCGACGTCCGCCGTTTCGTCAGCGGAGAACACCGCGGGTTGCGTCTTCTCGACGCGGCCGTCGGCCACCTGAGTGCCGTTGACGAAGAGTCGAGCGACGCCACCTTTGCCGGTGCCTCCACCGTCATAGTCGAAGGTCAGCTTGATCTCCGCACTACCGCTTGCGATGGCGTCGGGTGCTTCGATCGTGTAGCGCTCGAGGCCGAACCAGTTGTAGCTGTACGCGGGCTTTCCCTCGTTCATGTACAGCGCCCAGCCGCCGAACTTGCCGCCCTGACAGAGGATGACTCCATGGTCATCACCTTCGAGCTCAACGTTCGCGGTAATGGTTTTGGAACGGTTCTTCACGTTGAGAAAGGTGTTCTCGAGCAGCCCCTCCATGCCGTCCGACAATGTGAGTGACGTCCGCTCTCCCATCAAGTCCGGCCGTCCGGCAATGGCTGCGTTGAAGCGTTCGAACACCCGGTCGTCCAGCGGATAGACGTTGTTGGCGACCGCTTCCATTTCGAATATCTCCCTCATTTCCCGTAGCTTGTCGGGGAGCGCGGCTGCGAGATCCTCGGTCAGGCTGAAGTCTTCGTCGATGTTGTAGAGCTCCCAGACGTCCTCCTGGAGCGTGTTCAGCGGACCGTCCGCCCACGGCACCCGGTGTATGACACGCGCCAGCCACCCTTCGTGGTAGATGGCACGGTTTCCGAACATCTCGAAATACTGGGTCCGGTGGCGATCGGCCGCATCCGCGTTGTGTGCCGCGTACAGCATGCTTACGCCGTCCAAGGGTTTTTGCGGCACGCCGTTGACCATTGTCGGTTGCGGCAATCCGGTGGCCTCGAGGACCGTCGCCGCCACGTCGTTGACGTGATGCCACTGGGCTCGGATTTCACCTCTCGCGGAAATCCCGTTCGGCCAGTGCATCACCATCCCGTTGCGGGTGCCGCCGAAGTCCGCGGCCATCTGCTTGGTCCAAGTGAAGGGAGCATCCGTGGCCACAGCCCATGCGGCGGACATGTGAGGGAACGAGTCGGGCCCTCCCCAGTCGTCGGCGCGGGCGAGCATGCCCTCGACGGTCTCTGCATCGAAAATACCGTTGAGGTGGACGAGCTCGTTGTACGTGCCCTCGAGTCCTCCTTCACCACTCGAGCCGTTGTCTCCGACGATGTAGATGAACAGCGTATCGTCGAGAACACCGATGTCGTCGATGGCGTCGACGAGTCGGCCGACCTCATTGTCCGTGTGGTCGGCGAAGCCGGCGAAGGTCTCCATCTGGAGCGCAAACAGCTCCTTTTCATCATCGCTCAAATTCTCCCAGTCCTTGATATCAGTGGGCATGGGAGCGAGCTGCGCATTCTGCGGGATGATGCCCATTTCCTTTTGGCGGGCGAAAGTCTCTTGGCGAAGCTTTAGCCAACCCGCATCGAACTTGCCCTCGTACTTCTCGATCCACTCTTTCGGTGCGTGATGCGGAGCGTGGGTCGCACCCGTCGCGTAATAGATGAAGAACGGCTTTTCCGGGGTCATCGCTTGCTGGAACTTGACCCACTCAATCGCCTCATTAGTCATGTCCGTCGTGAAGTGATAGTCCGGGTCGTCTTTCTTGGGCACTCGGGTGACGCCATCGAAGATGACGGGATCCCACTGATTCGTCTCGCCGCCGATGAAGCCGTAGAACTTGTCGAAGCCCGAGTTGGTCGGCCAGCGGAAAAACGGGCCGGAGACCGAGACCTCCCACGTCGCTGTCTCATGCCACTTGCCGAAGGCCGCGGTGGAGTAACCGTTGTAGCGCAACGTCTCGGCGACGTACTTGGCGTCGTCTGGCCGGATGCCCTGGTTGCCGGGAAAACCGGTGGCGATCTCCATCACCGAACCGACGTTCACGTTGTGGTGGTTTCGACCTGCTAGAAGCGCCGCTCGCGTCGGTGAACAAAGGGCGGTGGTATGGAATCGATTGAAGCGCAGCCCCTGGCTCGCGAGTCTGTCGAGAGCTGGGGTCTCGATGGCCCCACCGAAGGGCTCCGCGGCCCCGAAGCCGATGTCGTCGATCAACACGATGACGACGTTGGGCGCGCCGTCGGGCGCGGTGATCTCGAACGGCGCGGGGCGGGTCGCATTGCGCGCGTCCATCTCGGTGATCGGTTCATGCGCTGGTGGTTGGATGGGAAGAATCTTGCGGTCCAAGTCTTGTGCTCCGGCCGCTCTTCCACCGTTCAGTGTCGACAGGCCGATCGCCAGCGCCAGGGCTGACAACGTTGTTAACTTCATTCTTGCTACTCCTTCGTGAATTGCATCCCGCTTTGGTCGAGTGGGTTCGATCGAGCTCTCGACGCTCTCGTATTCTGCGGCGTGATTGCCGGCTTGATAGGGATTCCGGGACTCCGGCGCGGCGATCTTCAGTCGCTTCCGTTTTGGCCGTGGCGATTCTAGCTCTTTTCCCCTTGGGCTGTCTCATCAATGGGCGCTTCAGGCGGGAGATCAGGCGCAGGTCCCTTTGTCCGAAGGAATGCGAACAAAAGGACCCGTCCCCTAGAGTGCCGGGATCATCTCGAGACGGCGTCGTCGATCGCGAGCGCGTCGAGAACTTGGTGAGGCATTGCGCCGTCTTGACGTGCGACCATCGGAAGTCGAATCGTGAAATCGGCTGACGCGGTCATGGCATTGCCCAGGTCGTCCTTGAAGTCGAGATCAATGTTGCTCATCACTTCGCCAATTCCCCGTACGGTCAGAAGCGTCCCCAGCGGGACGACGAGCTTGCTGCCCGGCTTGACGTGATTGGTGCCCGCGCTTCGGATGACGTCGCCGGCGCCGCGGTTCAGAGGCGAGAGCTGGCCCCCCGACGTCGAGATGGTCACTGTCTCGTTGATGAAGTTCACGTTGCCTCCGACGCCTCCCGTCTCCGATACCGTCACCGTGAACTCATATCGAAAGAGAAACTCGCTGTCGGTAGCCAGCTCCGCAATGACGGGATTCGGACTGATCGCGATGGCGATCCTTGCCTTCGAAGGTGGGGGCGGCGTCGATACCGGAGGGGGAGAAAACGACGTGGGCGAGCGTGAGCTCGAGGCGTCGTCTCCGCAGGCGGCAATCAGCGTGCATGATGCGAACAGGGCGATGAACAAGTTCAGACGAATCATTCTTACCTCCTATATCGCTCGCTTCGACGCACCGGTCCTGTGGGTTCTCGGCGTTGCGGCACGCGCACGGATTCTTCCCCGTAGTTCGCGTAGCCCGAAGCGTCAACGGTTGGAACGAACCGGACGCGTCGCTCGTTGTCGCGCGCGAAAGCGTCGCGCGAGCTTCAAAAGAGTTGTAGTGGTTACAACTCGTCGATTGATGATTGTCCGTATTTTATATCAGAAAAGTCATACATATGCAATATGACTCATCGTGCGGTACGGCCTGCGCTGTCCGGTGTGAATGCGGGTCGGCGCGCTAGTCGTGGCTCGCCGCCGAGTCTTCGGCCTTCTCGAGCCGGTTCACGATCCGCGTGATTGGCGTGGTCTCACCCGTGTCGAACAGCTTATTGATAGCGAAGCGCTGACCATGTTTCCCAGACGCGTCGACCTGCCGGGAGCGAGATCCGCGCCTCGTGCAGCCTCGCCGGGATCCTCGACGCAGTACGCGCTTCGCGCCGGGTGAGTCGGGCAACCGCGGTGGCTAGCGTCCCTTCCGAGCAAACCCGATAAGGCTGCCGTCCTCGAGGAGCATCTTTTCGACTTCGTCGATCTCGATCGGGATGGAGCGGCTCACCCACTCGAAGCCGTCCTCGGTGACGATGACGTCGTCTTCGAAGGCGACTCGGGCTCCGTCCGGAGGCGCCACGCCTTGCTCGATCGACAGCGCCATACCCGGCTTCAGCGGCACCTCGTAATCTCCTTCATCGTGCACCTCCATACCGATGAAGTGTCCGATGCCGTAGGTGTAGTGCTCGTCATAGCCGCCGGCTTCGGCGAGCATCCGGATGGCGATCTCGTGAAGCTCCCACCACGTAACGCCGGGCCGTACGGCCTCGATGACAGCGGTCTGCACGTCGAGCGCGATCTGGTACAGCCTACGTTGCTCGGCATCGAATGTGCCGTCGGCCGGCATGTTGCGCTGAATGTCGGCGCTGAAGTGGTTGAAAGAGGCGCCCGTGTCGGTGTGCACGATGTCGTCCGGACGAATGGTGTCCGCGCCGGAGCGCGCCCGGTATTGGATGAAGCCTTCCGGTAGGCTCTCCCGCGGCGGGAGGCCGTCCGGCGGATAGCGGCGTACCGAAGTCGGAAAACCCAGATAGGCGCCGCGGTACCGATAGACGAAGTCCATCATCTCCATGACTTCGAGCTCCGTGAGCCCGGGCTCGACGGCGCGGAACGCCTCGGTGATGCCCTCTCCGGTGATCTCCACCGCGCGCCTCAGGCTCGCGAGAGCGAAGCTGTCGTGGAGCATGCGTACACGGTCGAGCACGTCGGCGCTGTCGCGCAGCTCCATGTCGGGGCTGAACGTGCGGAAGCGATCGAATAGGGCCAGGCGCTCGGGCTCGGGCATGCCCAGGCGAAAGAAACGCGGGTAGTTGAGGTAGAGGACTTTGTGGTCGTCGCCCCATGCACGGGAGAGCGCTGCGGGCAGGGGCCAACGCCGGATCTGGGTGATCCGCCAGTCTCGGTAGTCGGTCATCGCAACCGACAGCTCCTCCTCCAGTTCCTTGAATGAGCGAACGTCGTCGATCCCTGTGATGCGGCTGAGGGCCTCCAGGTCGTCCTGGGAGGAATAGAGCACTTCCCAGTTTCGAGGCGTTCCATCCACCTCCTGCCCGGGAAGCAGCAGCAAGGCGGACTCGACGGACTGCAAGCCATCCAGCCCGGTCAGGTAGATGAAGTCGTGATTGTCCGAGTGGGGGACCTGGAACTCGAGCCTACGCGGCTGTACCCACTCGACGCTGAATGTGAGCATCGCGCCACCCGGCATCGCTTGCAGAACTCGTTGGCGCCGCTTATGGAAGACGTCGCGTAGCACGTCGGGGTCCGGAGAGTCGGCGTCGATTTGCTGCGCCAGGGCATTTTCCGTGGCGAAGTCGTAATCGAAGGAGCGTATCTCGGTCGACACCTGTGCGGACGAGTCGCGGGGCAAGATGCAAAGCCATCCGAGGGCGAGCGCCGACCATGTCCGAGAGCGCATGACGCCGTCGAGAATACCATGACGATCCGCTCAACCAAGGGACGAGCTCGACGGGGGACCGTTCGCCAATCACCGGCCGAGCGAACTACGATTGCTTCGACCGGAGGCGCCCCCATGAAACGAACGGTTCTTGCTCTCGTGCTGTCGATCACGTCCGCGGTCTCGGGCTTCGCTGAGACGTTGTTGATCGCTGACAAGTCAGCAGACGCTCTTCTCTTGTTCGATACCGATGCGCGTCGCGTCGTTCACTCCGTTCCGGTTGGCGGCAACCCTCATGAGGTGATTCTCACGCGTGATGGACGCATCGCCATCACATCGAACCCGGGGAGCAACACGGTCTCGTTCGTGGACCTTCAGAAGCGTGAAGAGATCCATCGGATGGCATCACCCCTCTTTCGCTTCCCGCACGGCATGGCGATTCCGCCAAACGGCAAGACGCTCTATCTGACGAGTGAGCAGAAGAGACTCGTACTCTCGATCGACCTTGCGAAGCGCGAGGTCGTCGACGAGGTCTCGACGGGGATGGGCGGCTCCCATATGGTCGTGCTCTCGCCCGATGGCGAGCGCGCTTATATCGCCAACCGTGAATCGGGCACCGTGAGCTTGTGGAAGACATCGAAGCAAGGGTCCATGCAGCATGCCGATGCGGGAGATGGTGCCGAGGGCATCGCGCTTTCGCACGATGGACGGTGGCTCCTCGTCGCGAACCGAAACGACAACGACCTGCATGTGTTCGACGCCTCGGACCTCAGTCTTGAAAAGAAGATTGCCGTCGGCTCCGGACCGGTGCGTGTCGCCATCGCTCCCGACGACCAACGCGCCTTCGTGACCCATCGTGCTTCGGCGCAGGTCTACGTCATCGATCTCGGTGCCCACGAGGTCACGGCCCGGATTCCGGTGGGTGAGGGCCCGGGCGGCATGGCCTTCGGCTCGAAAGGCGAGTGGCTCTACATCGCCAATACGAGCGAAGGAACAGTCTCGACGCTCGATCTCGCAACACTCAAAATCGTCTCGACCGACGACGCAGGTGAGGGCCCCGACGGAATGTTGGTCGTGGCCGCCAGATAGAAACCCTTCGCTGTCGCCTTGGATGGACTTCCAACTAGCAATGGCTATGGTACGAGGCATTCCGGGAGCAGGACTAGTCCAGCTCTCTCTCGCGCGTGCCTCGCGGCGGTGGTGTTGCCGGGCTCAATCCTGGATCGGAACGAGATGCTTCAGCTCCTCGTCCCAGTTTCTGACGAAGACGATAGACATGCCTGACGTATCGTCGGCGGCGCCGGGTTTGATCATCAAGAACCGTTTCCCGTCCCGAGAAACGTCGAAAGGTCGCGGGCTCGTGTTGGTCGGTCTGAAATAGCTCTGCTCCAGTATCACTTCTGCGATGCCGAACGTCAGCTCCGGATCGTCGTGAACGGCGGCGGACATGAGCCTTCCTTCGGCATCGAGATAGAACAGCTCGCTTCCGTCTTTGGCCCATACCGGGTGGGTGCCGCCGGTCCTCGATACCTGATGGAGCGCGTCATCGACGTCGGGAAAGGGTCGAACGTAGACTTCGAACTGACCTGTTGCGTTGGATTGATACACGAGCCACCGACCGTCCGGTGAAATGTCGGGGCTGGCCTCGATAAAGTCGCTGGCGAGCAGCGGCTCGGGAACGCTAACGCCGTCCAGCAAGAGCATGCTGAGATCCGCGAAACGCTTCGCGTCGCCCGGTTGCTGTTCCTGGAAGACGACTCGCTTGCCGTCCGGGGCGAAGGTGGTGAGGTAACGGTACCTCTCGTCATCCGTGAACGGCTCGGCCGTGCCGGTTCCATCCGCAGCCTTCGAGTAGATGGAGTTCACGGTATCGCGTGAGGAAGAGAAGACGACACGATCTCCGTCCGGCATCCACTCCGGGAACTGGTCGTCGTCCGGACTGGACGTGAGCCGACTCATCGTTTCGCGCGTGAAGTCCCAGATCCAGATGTCCCCCTCTTCATCGGCCGCGTCCACCGCGAGTCGACGGCCGTCGGGCGAAATGCGAGGAGCCCGATAGGCCCGCTCCTCAGCCGCGAGGGGTTCTTCTTGGCCTTGCCGGTCCACCCACGCGAGCGAACGACGGGGCGCCACCGCCTCGCCGGCGAGATAGAGCAAGGAACCATCTGCCGACAGACCGAACTCCACCTCTCCGGATTCATGGGTATAGACGCCGTCCTGAACTGGAACCGGGTCTCCCGTAAGCTCCAGGCGTTCGGAATCGAATCGCACGGCGAGCAGTACACCGTCCAGGCCATAGACGATGTGGCCCGTGGGGGAATACTGGGCGTTGCTGCCCGTCGGTAGCAGCACATCGATCTGATGGGTATGTAGATCGAGGACGGCAATCTGCGTGCTCTCTTTGACGATCGTGAACAACACCCCGTTTCCACCAGGTAGCACTTCTGGCCACTGGTGAGCGATTTCTCCCGCGGCGGTATCGGGAGTCGTCAGGATCTCGGCTCGGCCGCCGTCGCCGCTCCCGCGATAGAGCCCCGTGTTCGGCGAGTGCATGGCAAAGACGATTGTGTTATCCGCTCCCCAGCTCGCACCGTTGGCCGAGCTCGGCGCCTCGAAGAGGGGCACGGGTTGACCGCCGAGCACCGACACTTTCGCCCATGTCTGGTCGGAAAAGTTCGAGAAGCCGACCCATCGTCCATCGAGGGAGAAGAATGGATTGCCGAGCCAGGTGAAGCTGCTGACGAGCAGCACCGGGTCGAGCTCGTCGAGACGCCGTAAAAAGAGCTGGTGCCCACCGCTCTCGCCGGTGTGGTACACGAAGGCACTACCGTCGGGCGCGATCGCGACCGATTTGGTGCCGGTCGATGTCACTCGCGTCTCGCCGTTGATAGCGAAACGCGTCACCGGACGCTCAGGCTCGGGAAAGAGATTCCAGGCCGCGAGCCCCCCCACGACGGCGGCGGCGAGGACGGAGGCGCCCCACGCGAGCGAGAGGCTCGAACGCTTCGGAGCGCTGAGCTCCCGCGTGACGACGGGCGTCGGGTCCGCGAGAACGTCCTCGAGCTCGACTCGGATGTCTCCCGCGGCTTGCAAACGCATCGTGCGATCTTTTCTGAGGCAGCGGCGTAGCAGATGTTGGACACGCGGATCGAGATCTGACGGGAGCGACTCCCATTCGGGCTCCGTCTTGATGACCGTCGCCAACAGCTCGGAGACGTCCTCGCCTTCGAAAGGACGTTTACCCGTCAACATCTCGAAGAGCACCGCGCCCACAGCCCACACATCCGTGCGCTGATCCAGGCGCTTGCCCTTCGCTTGCTCCGGGCTCATATAGGCTGCGGTGCCGAGGATGACGCCGACTTGCGTGCCTTGCCGCGTTAGGGTGGGCGACTGCGAAACGTCCGTGCCGGCGTCGCTCGTCGCATCGCTATCGAGTGCTTTCGCGAGCCCGTAGTCGAGTACTTTCACGGTGCCGTCCTCTCGAAGCTTGATGTTCGCCGGTTTGAGGTCGCGGTGGATGATGCCCGCTTCGTGACCTGCTTCGAGTGCTTCCGCTACCTGCTTCGCGACGGCGATCGCTTCGTCGACCGGGACTGGACCTTGCTGGATCCGTTCCGCGATGGTCGGGCCGGAGACCAGCTCGAGGGCGAGAGCTCGGACACCGTCCTGCTCTTCGAATCCGTAAATACCAGCGATGTTCGGGTGATTCAACGAAGCAAGGAGCTTCGCTTCGCGCTCGAACCGGGCGAGACGCTCTTCATCGCTTGCGAAGTCCTCGGACAACACCTTGATGGCGACGTCGCGCTCGAGCTTCGTATCGCGAGCTTTGTACACTTCGCCCATCCCACCTTTGCCGATGGGCTCGATGATCTCGTAGTGGGCGAGTTTGCGGCCGGGTTCGAGAGACATCATGCCGACGATGGTATGTCGCTGCTATGGTGCGAGCAAGGGGGAACGGTCCGTGAGGGCCATCGGAAAATGGCACGCCGCCCAGTGCCCATCGCCATGGTCGATGAGGGGCGGCTCGAGCTCGGCGCAAAGCGCTTCCGCTTTGAAGCATCGTGTGCGAAAACGGCATCCTGAGGGAGGGTTCGCCGGGCTCGGAGGGTCGCCCGTCAATAGGACGGGTTTGCGTTCGCGCTCGAGCTTCGGGTCGGGGATGGGAATGGCGGATAGGAGCGCGTGGGTGTAGGGGTGGCGCGCATTCCGATAGATCGCGGAGCGCTCGGCAACCTCGACGATCTTCCCGAGATACATGACCGCCACGCGGTGCGACAAGTGTCGCACGAGTGCGAGGTCGTGAGCGATGAAGAGGTACGTCAAACCGAGCCGGGCTTGGAGGTCCTGCAGCAGGTTGACGATCTGGGCTTGGACCGAGACGTCGAGCGCAGAGACGGGCTCGTCCGCGACGATGAGCTCCGGCTCGACCGCGAGAGCGCGAGCGATGCCGACGCGCTGGCGCTGGCCGCCCGACAGCTCGTGGGGATAGCGCTCGACGAATGCCGACTGGAGGCCCACGAGTCCGAGGAGCTCGTGGACTCGGGCCGACTTGGCCTCTCCTCTCGCGAGCCGGTGAATCTCGAGCGGCTCTCCGATGATCTTGCCTATCGTCATCCGCGGGTTCAGCGAGGCGTAGGGGTCCTGGAAGATCATTTGCATGCGGCGGCGCACGTCGCGGAGCTCCGAACCTCCGAGCTCGGTGAGCTCGATGCCGTCGAGCTTCACGGAGCCGGCCGTGGGCTCGTAGGCGCGGAGAATCGTTCGGCCCGTCGTCGACTTCCCACAACCCGTTTCTCCGACGAGTCCGAGCGTCTCGCCGCGCTCCACGGAAAGGTCGACGCCGTCGACCGCTCTTACCGAGCCGAAGTACTTTTTGAGTCCTCGGACTTGGAGGAACGGTGGGTTGGCGTCGCCCGTCACGCGTGCTCGCTCCGCCAGTCCACGTCAACGAGCCAACCGCCCTCGCGCGACTCTTGTGTGCCCCAGCACGCGGCTTCATGGTCCGGGGCGGCATGGGGGACGAGACCCAGTCGTGGATCTCGCTCCGCGCAGATGGGTCGGCGGTAACTACAGCGCGGCTCGAAGGCGCACCCCGTGCGCTGTTGGACGCCGTCGGGTGGCAGGCCTTCGATCGGCGTCAGTCGGCTCCCGTACGCGTCGTCGATTCTCGGAATGGACTTCAGTAAGCCCCAGGTATAGGGCATCTTCGGATTGTCGAACAGCTCACTCGTTTCCGCCTTCTCGACGATGCGGCCGGCATACATGACGTGCACCCGCTCCGTCGTGCCGGCGATGATTCCGAGATCGTGGGTGATGAGAAGCGTTGCCGTTTGCGTCGCTTCGGCGATACTTTTGAGAAGCTCGAGGAGTTGCGCTTGGACGGTGACGTCGAGCGCGGTGGTCGGCTCGTCCGCGAGCAAGACCTTGGGCTTGCACGACAGCGCCATGGCGATCATGACCCGTTGCCGCATGCCGCCGGAGAACTGGTGCGGGTAGCTCGCTACTCTGGTTTCGGGGGAGGCGATGCCCACGTCGGTGAGAAGCTCGATAGCTCGCTCTTGCGCTTGCGCGCGGCCAAGGCCTAAATGAAGCCTCAGCGCTTCGGTTACCTGTCTGCCGACGGTTAGCAGGGGATTCAACGATGTCATCGGGTCCTGAAAGATCATCGCGACGGTCTTGCCGCGGACCTTTCGCATTGCGTCGTCGTTCTTACCGACAACGTTGACGCCGTCGAGCCGAATCTCGCCTTCGACAATCCCTCCGGCGGGTCTCGCGACCAGGCCCATGATGGAGAGGGCGGTCATGGACTTTCCACTGCCGGATTCGCCTACGAGGCCCAGGGTCTCGCCCTCTCGTAGCTCAAGGCTGACGCCGTCGACCGCTCGGACCGGGCCCTCCTCGGTGTGGAATCGGGTGCGGAGGTTGTTGACCTCGAGAACCGTCGCGCGGTCGTCGGTCGCGAGGCCGGTGCTCAACGCGTCGTACCGGTTACCCAGTCATATCGGATGTCGTCGTCGATGATCTCGCCCGAGGGACGTACTCCGACACCGGCTCCACCGTCGACATTGTAGATCGCGCCGGTGACGTAGCTCGCTTCGTCCGAAGCCAGCCAAAGCACGAGGTTTGCTACCTCTTCGGGCTCGCCGGCTCGCGCGAGTGGTAGCGTGGGGATACGGCTCGCCAGACCGGCTGCCATTCGTGGCGGCAGCGGCTTGGGCTGGGTGTCGATCAGACCGGGGCTTACCGTGTTGACCATGATGTTGTGAGGGGCGAGCTCGATCGCGGCCACGCGTGAGAAAGATTCGGTCGCTGCCCGGCTAGACGCGTAAGCCGCGGCTCCGGCCGAGCCGCGGTTGCTCACACCCGAGGAGAAGTTGATGATGCGTCCGCCGTCCCCTTGCTCGATCATGACCCTGCCCGCCGCCTGGGTCATGAGGAACGTCCCTCGGCAGTTGACTCCATAGACCGTGTCCCAGACCTCGACACGCTCTTCCATGAGGGAGGCGTGGGGGGCGACGGCCGCGTTGTTCACGCAGGTGTCGAGCCGGCCGAACGCCTCGACCGCACCCGAGACGATAGCGCCGACGCCCTCGGTCGTACTGATGTCGGCCACGACACTGACGGTTGCGCCGGAGTGGGCCTCGACGGTCTCGGCGAGACCCTCGGGCTCTCGATCCGCAGCCAAGACCTTCGCCCCAGCCTCTACGAATCGATTGACGATGGCACGGCCGACACCTCGCGCGGCGCCGGTAACGATCACGACTTGGTCGTTCAAGTCATAGGTAACTTGGCTCATGGATTTTCTCCATCCTCGGTGGTTCGTACGAGACTGCGGTTTTCGTTCATGCTGGGCCCGGAGAATTCTTGCTCACTTCTGATCGGCTCTGAGCTCGGTGTGCCGGGCGATCACATCGAAGTCGGCGTCTCGATGCAGAAGGGGTACGTCCGCGCCAATCGCAACGGCGCCGATGAGACAATCCATGAGCTTGCGGACCGTCTCTCCATTCCGGCGACACCGGCGAGATACCATCGCTGCGTGGTCATATTCCACGGGACCTGTGGGAAGGACCGTGGCTCGCGCTAGCAGCCGTCTCAGTCCATTCAAGTGGCCTTCGTCACGTGCTCCTGCCAATATCTCCATACGAATGGGGTCACAGATCGCGATCTCTTGCTCGAGCAGAGCATCGACACGGTTGCAAACGGGTGAGCCCGTATCTCGCAGAAATTCGATCCATGCGGATGTATCGACGAGGATCAAGGGGTATGACTCGTGCGCATGGCGTCGAGATCACCATCCCAACCCGACCCCCGCAAGCGTCGGGCTTCCTCGACGGTAAGTGCTTCCGCGGCAAGCGTTTGCAACGCGAAATTTACCGCATCTCGCTTCGTTGTCAATTGATACCGCCGCATGATCTCGGCGCAAGCATCGTCGTCGATCTCGATGTTTGTGCGTGACATACACCAACTATACACCAAGCGGGTGGTGTAAGCGTTGGAGCCAATCGGTGCTAGATCCGGATCGGTAGGCGGCGGATACGCTTACCGGTGAGAGCGAAGAGCGCATTCGCGACCGCAGGTGCGATCGGTGGAACTCCGGGCTCGCCGATCCCGGTGGGTGCTTCCTGGCTCTCCACGATGTGGACGCTTACCTCCGGCATCTCGTCCATTCGCAACACCGGATAGTCGTGGAAATTGCTCTGCTGCACGCGTCCCTTCTCGATCGTCAGCTCGCCATGGAGCGCGGCGCTGAGTCCGAAGACGATGGCGCTCTCGACCTGGGCGGTGATGTTCCATGGGTTGATCGCGACACCGCAATCGACCGCCGCTGTGACTTTGTGGACACGAACCTTTCCTTCGAGAATCGAGACCTCCGCCACTTCGGCGACGAAGCTCTGACGCGATTTGGCTATCGCGATGCCGCGTGCACGGCCTTGCGGTAACGGGGTACCCCAGCCCGCTTTCTCCGCGGCGAGCTCGAGCACTTTCCGGTGGCGCGGCTGTTCCCGGAGAAGCTCGCGGCGAAGCTCGAACGGATCCTTGCCGCCGGCGTGCGCGATCTCGTCGAGGAAGCTCTCCTTGGCGAAGGCGTTGTGAGAGAAGCCTACGGAGCGCCACCAAAGCACGGAGACGGGGTTCTCGGTGTTGTGGACCTCGACGCGGCGATTGGCTATGGCATACGGCATGTCCAGCGCCCCCTCGACGGATGAGCTGTCGATGTCGCTCTTCATCATGCTCTCGAACGACGTCCCTTTCAGGATGGATTGACCCACGATCCGCTGATGCCAGGAGGTCGGCAGGCCGCTACCATCGATGCCCGCCTTGACCTTGTGCACGAACATCGGTCGGAACTGGCCGCACTGGATGTCGTCCTCTCGTGTCCAGACCGTCTTGACGGGAACACCCTCGCCGTTCGCTACTTGAACCGCCTCAGCGACGAAATCCGACGCCGCGTTGGCACGTCGTCCGAAGCCGCCACCGAGGAACGTGGTGTTGACCTTGATCTGCTCCGGTTTCAATCCGGTGATCTGCGATGCGACCGTTTGGTCGAACGTTTGGCCCTGGGTGCTTGCCCAGATCTCGCAGAGGTCCTCACGCACGTGAGCGACCGCGCTGAGTGGCTCCATCGGTGCGTGGGCGAGGTAGGGAACTTCGTAGACGGACTCCAAGGTCTTCGCAGCCGATCCGGGCGCGGTGTCGGCACGGCCTACATCCTCGGCCACGATCCCGGGAGTGTCCGCGAGAGCTGTGTACTCCTTACGCAAACCGTCGGTGCTCAGGTTGGTACTGGCGTCGTCGTCCCACTCGACCTCGATCGCATCGCGCGCGGTCCTTGCGGTCCAGAAGTCCTTGGCGATGACGGCAATACCGGAGCTGATTGGCTTGACCTTGATGACGCCTGGGAGTGCTTCGGCCTTGGAGGCGTCGAAGTTCTTGACCGAGCTCCCACATACGGGAGGGTGGGCGACGACGGCGGTGAGCATGCCCGGCAGCGTGACGTCCAGACCGAACTCGGTCTCGCCTGTCACCTTGCCCGGCCCCTCGACACGTTTCACGTCAGTGCCGATGAGGCGGAAGTCTCCGGGGTTCTTGAGGGGGACGTTCTCAGGGACGGGCAACGTGGACGCGGTCGCCACGAGCTCACCGTAGGACGCGCGTCTGCCGCCATGTCGAACGTAGCCGCTCTCGGTGGTGAGCGCACCCGCGTCGACGCCCCACTGTTTCGCGGCGGCATTTACGAGGAGCGCACGCGCGGTGGCGCCGGCGGTTCTGAACGGCTGCCACGACGAGCGGATGCTGGAGCTTCCGCCGGTGAGCTGGATCCCATAGTAGGCGTGGGCATATTCGGGTGCGACCGGCGCCGGCTCGACTCGAATGTCCTTCCAGTCGGCGTCGAGCTCTTCCGCAATCAACATCGGCAGCGACGTATAGATGCCTTGACCCATCTCGGACTGGTTGACGACGACGGTCACGATGTTGTCCGTGTCGATGCGTACGAACGCATTCGGCGCGAATGATTCGTTCGCGTGGACGTAGCGTTCTTCGGGGCCGCGGGGCGGCACGTAGAAGCTAAGCACGAGGCCGGACGCCGCGGCTCCGGTCGTTTCGAGAAATCGACGACGAGAGTGTGTCATCGAGGCATCCTATCAGGACCGAGCGTTCTAAGGGACGATGTTCGGCTCGCGAGCTATCTCCGCCGTTGCTGATGCGGATCCCACGCGTCCCGAAGGCTGTCACCGAGTAGATTCAACGTGAAGACCATCCCCATGATCGCCAGTCCGGGGAAGATCCCCATGGCCGGCGCACTCAGAAACGAGCGCTGTCCGCTCGCGATCATGGACCCCCACGATGGGGTTGGAGGCTGAATCCCGAGGCCCAAGAAGCTGAGCCCGGCTTCGGCGAGGACGGCCCTGGCTAGCTGAGCCGTCGAGTATACGAGTGCGCTCGACGCTGCTAGCGGCAAGAGGTGGCTCGTCATCAAACGCATCGTGCCGGCGCCAAGCAATCTGGCCGCCAAGACGTGGTCCCGGTTGAGCAGCGTCAACACCTCACCTCGAACGAGACGCGCATAGCCGGGGATGCCGCCGACCCCGATAGCGATCATCGTGTTGACCATCCCGGGCCCGAGGAAGGTGATGACCGCCAGCGCGAGAAGGAGACCGGGAAAGGCGAGAAGTATGTCCATCAGTCGCATCAACACCGAATCGAGGTGCGAGCCGTAGTAGCCCGCGATGAGGCCTATGGCGCCGCCGACGAGGAGGCCGATCGCTACGGCGACGAAACCGACGGTGAGTGCCCCGCGCGCTCCGACGAGGAGCCGGCTGAAGGTGTCGCGTCCTACTTCGTCGGTGCCCATCCAGTGTGCTCCCGAAGGCGCCTCACGGGGACTGGACAGGATCTCCAGGGGGTCGTAGGGCGCGAGCGACGGCCCCGCGAGACCGACGAAGAGATAGAGCAGGGCGATGACGGATGCAATCTGGGTGATGCGGCTGCGGCGCCATTCGCGGGTGAAGGCGTGCTCTCTATGTCCGCTCATTGCTCACTCGGCTTTCGTCACTCGTCACTCGTACCTGATTCGGGGATCGATGAGTGAGTAGACGACGTCGACGAGGAGGTTGACGATGACGTAGATCATCGCGATGAGCAGGATCAGGCCCTGCACGACGGGATAGTCCCTCTCGAAGATACTTCGAGCGAGTAGCCGTCCGATGCCCGGGTAGCTGAATACGGTTTCGGTAAGGACGGTTCCGGCGAGAAGACCTCCAAGCTGGAGACCCATGATGGTAACGATCGAGACGGCGGCGTTTCGAAGCGCGTGAACGTAGTTCGTGGTCCGCTCCGAAAGCCCTTTCGCCCGCGCGGTTCGTATGTAGTCTTCGTTCAAGACATCCAGCATCGCCGAGCGCGTCAAGCGCATCGTGAGCCCGGCGGAGAACAGGCCGAGGGTGAGCCCCGGCAGCACGAGATGTTTCCACGTGCCCGAGCCGAAGGAGGGGAACCACCTGAACGTGTACGAGAACATGAAGATGGCCAGAAGGCCCGCGAAAAAGGGCGGGATCGACACGCCTGCGAGCGCGCTACCCCTCGCGGCGACGTCCATCCAGGTGTCTTTGCGCACGGCGGATAGGATCCCTGTCGGGACGCCGATGACGGCTGTGAACAAAAGGGCCACCAGAGCGAGCCACACGGTTTTCGGTAGTGCCTCTCCGATGAGCTGGGTCACGTCGCGTCCGAGATAGAACGACCGCCCCAGCTCGCCGCGAAAGACACCACTTACGTAGACGCCGAACTGCGTGAGGATCGGCTCGTCGAGCCCGAGCTCGATGCGGATACTTTCGATCGCCTCGGGGCTGGCTTCGAGCCCCGCCATGATCTCGGCCGGATCTCCGGGAGTCAGTCGGGTGACGGCGAATGTGATCACGAGCACCCCGAACGTGACGGGGATCGCCTGGAGGAAGCGCTTCACCACATATTTGCGCATCGTCTCTCAGATTGCGTATCGCCGCGCCGCGCGACGACGGCGGGTGCTATCGGCGCCCGGCAGGTACCAGACGCAAGATCGGTGTCGGCGCGCCGTCGAAGCCGCGGGCGTCTCCGTCCACGGCCAGGTAGATGAGGCCATCCGGGCCTTGGCGGATTTCGCGCAAGCGACCCATTCCCTGGATCAGCGTCTCCTCCCGGACGACCCGTTGCCCGTCGAGGCGGAGTCGGACGAGGCGCTGTCCGCGCAGGCTCGCGACGAGCATGTCGCCCTTCCACTCGGGGAAGCGCTCGCCGGTGTAGAACAACATCCCGGAGACGCCGAGCGACGGCACCCAGATATGAACGGGCAGCTCCATGCCCTCTTTTCGCGTGCCCTCGTGAATGGCGAGCCCGGTGCGGTAGTTCACTCCGTAACCTACCACCGGCCAACCGTAGTTGAGACCCGGCAGGATCAGGTTGAGCTCATCACCGCCCTGGGGTCCGTGCTCGTTGAGCCAGAGGTCGCCGGTCTCGGGGTGGACGCCGATCCCTTGCGCGTTGCGGTGGCCGTACGTCCAGATCTCCGGGCGGACGTCGTCTCGTCCCACGAACGGATTGTCTTCCGGCACGCGGCCGTCGTCGTGAAGGCGGACCGTCGTCCCGTTGTGGTTCGAGAGGTCTTGGGCGGGATGCTTCGACAGATCGCCCGTGGATGGCCACTGACGATCGCCCAGGGTGATGAAGAGGTAGCCCTCGTGGTCGAACGCGAGTCGTCCGCCCCACATCGAGCTTCGATCGCTGCCGTTACCGAACGCGTCGGCGTGGAAGATCTCCTCGACGTCCCACAGCTGGTCGTCCTCGAAGCGCCCTCGGGCCACGGCCAGGTTGCCGAGGCCGTCAGCGCCCGGCTTCGTGTAGGCAAGGTAGAGCAGCCGGTTCGAGGCGAAGTCGGGGTGCAGCATGACTTCGCGCATGCCTGCTTGCTCGCGACCGTCCATCGACATCGCTCCCTGGCCCAGCGCGAGGATCTCGGGGAGCCCGGCGACCGGTTCGGGGAGCAGCACTCCTTGACGGATGATGCGCAGCCGACCCGGACGCTCGGTGACGAGCAGGTCGCCCTCGGGTGTGAAGGCCATCGCGAACGGGTGGACGAGTCCGTCGACGACCGTCTCGACGGCGAAGTCGTGGTAGGCCGTCTGGATCACGGAAGGGTTCGACTGCTGAGCTGGCGAGGCCGGTGAGCCGGCGGCGAACGTCAGCACGATAGTGGGGACGGCTAAATTCAGTAGGCGCACGGGCTAAACCTTATCCCATCCCACGCGCTCGGGCAGTCACCGATTGGAGAGCGTCACTTGTCGACGGTGACGCCGCGAAGGTTCAAGCTGTCGTTGGGATTTGGGACGAATCCATGGACATGGTTCGCAAAGGCTTTGTTGCTCTGGATGACGAAGACCGGCAAGCGGATTGCGCTGTCGAACAACACCTCGTTCATCGCTCGATAGCCTTCCATGCGCCGCGAGATAGGCGCAGGTGACTGCGAGAGATTGAATCCGGCATCGTAGTCGGGATTGCAGTGGCGTTCCCAGCCGCGTGCTCCCTGGTCGCATTTCGGACGCTCCGTGATGTAGCCGACCTCGCCGGTCCGGATCCCTTCGCCGGCGATCCACGCCTGGTAGCTCGGGATGTGTGACGCGTCGGCTTCGTGCTTGGCGGCTTCATCGTTGAGAAGCGCGAAACGCGCCCCGCTCTCTATCTGATCGATGACGAGCTCGACGCCGACTGTCTTCCACTGGGACTGGATCACGAGCATCGCCTCGATCTCGCCGGGCGAGGTCCCGGACGTAAGGACCGTGACGCTCAGTCGCCGTCCGTTCTTTTCGCGGAAGTCGCCGTTTTCGACCCAGCCGGCTTCGTTGAGGAGTTGGCCCGCCCGGTCGGGGTCGAAGTCTCGGGCAGTGGGTTCGAAGCCGAGTGCTCCGTCGGTGCCCATGCCGTCGGCTTTCACGCCGTTATTGCCGATGATCTGGATGACCTGGTCCCGGTCCGTGGCGTGACCGAGTGCTTGGCGCACACGAACGTCGGACAAGGTCGGATCCGCGGTGTTCAAGCCTATATACACGATCCGCATCGATGGATTGCTGACGACGGTGATGTTCGGATCGGAGTCGAGGACCGAGACCTCCTCGGCCGGAACGCCCCAGATGATGTCGACTTCACCGTTTTGCAGCGCGATGACCCGCGCGGCGGCTTCCGGAATGACCTCGAAGATGAGCTCCGTCACGCCGGGGCCGTTGTCGGCGTCCCAGTAATCGCTATTTGCCTCGAGAACGACCCTTTGGTCGGGTGTCCAGCTCACGAATCGGAACGGGCCGGTACCGCTCGGGTTGGTGTGGTAATCCTCTCCGAGCTCCTCGTAGCGCGAGGGGTCGACCATCATTAGTAAGGGAGCCGCGAGAATATTCATGAACACACCGTTCGGCTCCTCCAGGGTGATCTCGAGCGTGACGTCGTCGAGGACCTGAAGCTTCGAATAGAGAGGCACGAGACCTGAGGCGATGGATAGGGGTTGGGTCTTCAATTGCTTTTCGAAGTTCCACACGACCGCGTCGGCGTTGAACGGCGCCCCACTATGGAAGCGGACCCCTTCGCGGAGACGGATTCGATAGGTGAGCTCGTCATCGAGGAGCTCCCACGACGTCGCCAGTAGTCCGTGAAGCTCTTGATCTGGTGAGAGGCTCACGAGGCTCTCGTGCATCTGGTAGGTGACCTCGGAGGTCGCGTTGTTCGCCTGACGCAAGGGGTTGATGCTGCGAACATCCTGCGGCCGGGCGATCGCCAGCGTGTCCGAATTGCTTTGGGCGATCGGGGCGTCGTCGCCGCATGAGGCGGCTGCGAGCGCCGCCGCGATGAGGCAAGCTGCGAGGGCGGGTGTGCGGCCAGGTTCCAGGAACACGTGGGGTGCGATGGTATGTCGGGCTCGGTTTGCAGGCAACTCGGCAGTGACCCGTTGGAGCCGCTTACAACTCGCTAAAGACGATCTCGCCTCCGACGATAGTCATCAGCGCCTCGCCTTCGAGTAGCGCGTGCGGCTCCGACTCTCCGACGTTGAAGACGTCGATGGACAACACCGTAATGTCGGCGAGTTTTCCCGGCGCGAGCGTGCCGGTGATGTCGCTGCGTTGTGACGACTCCGCGGGCCAAACCGTCCATGCACGCACCGCTTCGTCGATCGTGACCGCTTCGCCGATGTACCAGCCGTCTGCAGGCTCACCGTCGCGGTCACTGCGTGTCACCGCACAGTGCAATCCGTAGAAGATATCGAAATCCGTACCGCTGAGATCGGAGTTGAAGATGAGCTTGGCGCCGTTTCTGCGAAGCGTGCGCCAGGCGTAGCCACCTTTGATGCGCTCCGGGCCGACGCGCTCCTCCGCCCATGGGCTGTCCTCCACGGCGTGGCACGGCTCCATGGACGCGACGAGGTTGAGCTCGCCGAAGCGCTCGAAGTCGTCGGGGTGGACGATCTGCGCATGCTCGACGCGATGCAGCCGCGACCGTGAATCGGGGTTGTGTTCGGCGACACGCTCGTAAAAATCGAGGACCTCGCGATTGCCGGCGTCACCGATGGCGTGGACGCCGACCTGGAAGCCCGCGGCGATGGCGTCGGTGACGATCTCCTCCGGGAATCCGTACTCGGAGCCCGACACGCCGCTATGTCCGGGCATGTCCGAGTACTCCTCGAGCAGCTTGGCGCCCCGCGAGCCGAGCGACGCGTCGTAGTAGGCCTTCACACCACGAACCTGGAGACGATCCGTCCGGTCCTGAGTGGGACCGCGCTCCGTCCACGCGTGCATCAACTCGAGGTTCTCCGGCCGAGCTGCGAGCATCACCTCGAGGCGTATCGGCAGGTCTCCCTCTCGAGCGAGAGCTTCGTATGCGGGGAAGTAGTCGGAGTAGACGCCCGCATGGTGCCCGCTGACATAGCCCGCCTCGGCGATCTCGCGCAAACCGGTCAGGACGATGCGCTTTTTCTGCTCGAGCGTTGCCGGCGGCATCGCGTCGGTGATCATGCGCTGGGCACGGTTGAGAAAAACGCCGGTGAGCTGTCCCTCCTCGTCCGCGACGATGTCTCCGCCGGACGGCGCTTCGGACTCGGAAGTGATACCGGCCACGTCGAGCGCGTTCTGATTGACGAGGGTGCCGAAGCCGCGACGGCCCTTCAGGACCACGGGATGGTCGGGCGAGACGGCATCGATGGGACCTCTCGTCGGCAGCGCATCCGCCCACGCACCTTCGTCCCAGCCGGCCCCGACGACCCATTCACCCGCCGGCGTTTCTTCGACGCGTATCGCTACCCGACGCGCCATCTCGTCCATGGTCGTGACATCGGCAAGATCGATGCGCTCTGCGATCTCGCCGAGCTCCGGGTAGTGCCCGTGACTTTCGACGAGGCCGGGGATTACCGTTCCACCGTTGACATCGATCACTCGCGTTTCGTCGCCAGCGAGAAGCTCGATCTCTTCGACGGAGCCGAGCGCCAGGATCAGCCCATCTTTGACCGCGATGGCTTCGGCCTCCGGCGTCCACTGGCCATCCGCGTAGGGAGCGTCGGCGGCCGGATCTCCGTCGAGGTCAGGGTCGGGCCACGCTAGTGAGTAGACCTTGGCGTTCGTCAGGATCAGGTCCGCGCTATCGCTGTCGGCTTGCTCGGAAGGTTGTCCACAAGCGGCAAGCGACAGCGAAAGCGAAAGCGTCGCCACCAGGCCAAGGCCGAATACGGTTCGCATGCTCTTCGATCTCCTCATTTGCATCATGTCTCCGGAGGAACGCTCGGAGGAATGGAATAAGTGATGCTCGCCTGCGCGACCAAGGTTTTGTCGCCCTCGGAGGAGAGCCGCACATCGGAAACTGCGAGGCGCTTTCCGAGCTTGACCAAAGTGGCTTCGCCCACGATGGCACGTTTGGCGACGGGTCGTTTCAAGAAATTGATGTGCAAGCTCGTAGTGACGGCAAGAGGCACGAGACCAATCTCTGCGAGAATCGCGACATAGGCCGCGGCATCGGCCACGGCCATCATCGCCGGTCCCGATACGGTGCCGCCGGGACGCAGCTCATCGACGCTTACCGCCAGGCGAACCCGCGCAAACATCGGACCAATCTCCTCTATGGCTACTTTCGATTGAGGAAAGTCGTTGGCGAAGAAACGGCGAAGCTCTTCGAGGCTCACCTTGGGGGAAGACACGAAGGAACTATAGTCGAAGAGGTGGGGTGAAGTAGAGTTGGCCTGTATCGGGATTAACCCGGAGGGCAGGGGATGAGCGAGCGCGAGACGCGAAACGAAGCGGACAACGACTATTCCATTAAGAGGCGGCGACGGGTGTTGAACCGACGCGACATGATGAAGCTCGGCGCGGCCGGCCTCGGGGCCGCTTTCGGGGCTTCGGGCGTTGCGGGTGCGGCGGGCTCGACTCGAAAGGATCCCTCCGAAATCGGCCTTCCGGCTGGTTTGTCGGAGACGGGCCGCATCGCGCTGCAATCGCCGGATCTGGGCGCGGCACCACGTCTCCCTCTGGCCGCCGAGCCGATTCCGTTGGTCCGCGTCGGCTACGTCGGCACCGGTCTCCAAGGCGGCGGGCACCTCCGCAATCTCTTGCGCATCCCCGGCTGCCAGGTTGCGGCCCTGTGCGACGTCGATCCCGAGAAGGTCAGCGATTGGCAGGAGCGCACCGTTGCGGCGGGGTTTCCCGAGCCCACCGGGTACACGGATGGCCCCTGGGACTTCGTCCGCATGTGCGAGCAGGAGGACCTCGACCTCGTTTACACGGCGACCCCGTGGGAGTGGCACGTGCCCGTGATGCTCGCGGCAATGGAGAACGGCAAGCACGCGGCCACCGAGATTCCGGCCGCCTATACCATCGAGGACTGCTGGAAGCTCGTCGAAGCCGCCGAGAAGTACGAAAAGCACTGCGTCATGATGGAGAACTGCAACTACGACCGTCCCGAGCTGATGGTCTTCAACATGGTGCGCCAAGGCATGTTCGGCGAGCTGCTGCACGCCGAGTGCGGCTACCTCCACGACCTACGCGCTATCAAGTTCGAGAACCGGAACGAGGGCTTGTGGAGGCGCGAACATTCGATCCTACGAAACGGCAACCTCTATCCGACCCATGGCCTCGGCCCGATCGCCAACTGCATGGACATCGACCGTGGCGACCGAATGGAGCACCTGGTTTCGATGTCGAGCCCCTCTCGCGGCTTGCAGGATTTCGCAGCGGCGAACTTTCCGGACGGCGATCCAAGGCGTGACGAGCAGTATGCGCTCGGCGACGTGAACGTGTCTCTGATCAAGACTGCCCAAGGCCGCACGATCTACTTGAGCCACGACACGAACCTGCCACGCCCCTACAGCCGTATTCACATGGTCCAGGGGACGAAAGGGATCTTCCAGGGCTACCCCAATCGGGTCTACTTCGAGGGCCACGGTCGTGGCCATCGCTGGATAGACGAAGCCGGCTACGAGTTCGAGGGTGAGCACTATGACCTCGCGCAAATGTGGGAACGTCACGAGCATCCGCTCATAAGCGAACTGCGAGAGCGCTCGCAGGACGCCGGTCACGGCGGCATGGACTATGTCGAGGATTACCGCTTGATCAAATGCCTCAACGAGGGGCTGCCGACCGATACGAACGTCTACTGGGCGGCGTCGCAGAGCGCCGTGTGTGAACTCACCGAGATCTCCGTCGCGAACGGCTCCGCGCCCGTGGAGTTCCCCGACTTTACTCGTGGCCGGTGGCGGAGCTATCCCCGGTGGGAGATCGTCCATGCGTGAGGATGCCGAGCACCTGCACCTCGAACGCGGTCACGTCCTCAGAAAGGGTTCGAATTGAAACGAACATCATTATTACTGCTTCTCGCGGTTGTCCTGTCCGCGTATGTGTCCGCGCAAGATGGGGCGCCACAGAAGAAACAAATCGACCAGTATTCGTTCCGGCTAGGCTCGGCCGCAGCGTTCGCGGAGATGGTCAGGTTTGGTAACAAGAAGCTCGCTCTGAGCTCAGCCGTTTCGCCGGAAGAAATGGAAGAGCTGGCGAGCGATCTCGAGAAAGTCGTCTCGGAACAGGGAACCCTGGTGTCGCTCGAGACGGATTTGATCGTGACCGACCTGTTTCCGGCTGATATCGCCGCGGGCAAACACGTCATGTTGATCTACAAACACGAGACGACCCGTGACGAGTATTTAAAGCTGAAGAAGGACAAAGAGGCGCTGTTGCGCTCCGGTGGCTACTCCGGCGAGGCACGCAAAGACATCGCTCGACGTTTCGGCAGACTCCTCAGCTATCCGGAATCCACGGTCGAAGAAAAAATACGATCGAATACCACGACCCGCTAGAACCCCCGCGGCGGTGTTTCTAGCACTCATGGCATTGTGTCTTTTCGGATTGTCGTGTACGTAAATATGCCATGATAGGAAGCCCCTTCCCAAGGCAATGATGGACCGCGGCGCGCTTCGGCACGCGACGTTCACACACACTGTGGAAGCCAGGAGTGAAAACCCATGAGCAAGCCGGTCCTAGTCGCCGTCGACGACGATGTCGATGTACTGGCCGCGATCGCGAGAGATTTGCGCGGACACTATGGGCGGGACTATCGCATCGTACGGGCGGATTCCGGCAGCGCTGCGCTCGAGCTACTGGGCGCGCTGAAGGAGCGAGAGGAGCACGTCGCCCTCATCCTCTCGGACCAGCGCATGCCCAAGATGGACGGTGTCGCCTTCTTGTCCGAGGCAATGAAGTTGCACCCCAAGAGCAAGCGAGCGTTGCTGACGGCCTATGCCGATACGCAGGCCGCGATCAGTGCGATCAACGACTCGAAAGTCGACTACTACCTCTTGAAGCCGTGGGATCCGCCGGAGGAGAAGCTGTTTCCTGTCCTCGACGACCTGCTCGATGGGTGGCGTGCTCATTTTCGGCCGGGTTACGGCGGCGTGCGCGTCATCGGGGAGCGCTGGTCGGCGAAGTGCCACCGGATTCGTGACTTCCTGGCGCGCAATCAGGTCCCGTACCAGTTTCTCGACGTGGCATCCTCTGGCCATGCGCGGGCCCTGGTGTCGGACCTCGAAGTTGATCCGTCGCGACTTCCTCGCGTGATTCTGCCGGACGGGAGCAGACTCGACGCGCCGGAGCCGCTCGAGATTGCGGAGCACATCGGCCTCGAGACCAAGGCGCGCAAACGCTTCTATGATCTGGCCATCGTGGGCGCCGGTCCCGCCGGTTTGGCGTCGGCCGTTTACGGAGGCTCGGAAGGACTCGCCACGGTGATGATCGAGCGGGAGGCGCCGGGAGGACAAGCGGGTACGAGCAGCAAGATCGAGAACTATTTGGGCTTTCCCTCCGGGATCACCGGGGGTGAGCTCGCTCGGCGCGCGGTCGACCAGACGAAGAAGTTCGGCGTCGAGATTCTAACGCCGCAAGAAGTGACCGGGCTCCGAGTCCAGGGTCCCTACAAGTCGTTGACGCTTTCGGATGGATCCGAGATTGCCTGTCATGCTCTCATGCTGTCGATGGGCGTGTCGTGGAACCTGCTCCCGGCCGAAGGAGCGGATCGCCTTGCCGGCGCGGGCGTTTTCTACGGTGCCGCGATGACCGAGGCACCTCAAGTAAAGGGCCAGACCATGTGCATCGTGGGCGGTGGCAACTCGGCGGGGCAGGCGGCGATGTACTTCAAAGACTACGCGGACAAGGTGGTGATGATCCTCCGCGGAAGCTCTCTCGGCGCGAAGATGTCGCACTATCTCGTCAAGCGCATCGAGTCCGCGACGAACATCGAGGTGCGCCTGAACACACAGATACGAGAGTGCCAGGGGAGTGAACGCCTCGAGGCGCTCGAGCTCTGGAACCAGGGGTCCGGGGAGACCGAACGGTTGGCCACGGGACATCTATTCGTTTTTCTGGGCGCAACCCCCCACACCGACTGGCTCGACGACCAGGTCGCGTGCGACGAGCGCGGTTTCATCCTGACCGGAGCGGATCTGGACGAGACCCATCTCCGTGATTGGCCGCTCGAGCGAGCGCCCTTCCTGCTCGAAACCAGCGTGCCGGGTATCTTTGCTAGTGGCGACGCGCGCCATAACTCGGTCAAGCGAGTCGCGTCGGCCGTGGGCGAAGGCTCCGTCGCCGTCGTTTTCATGCACGAGTTCCTCGCCGCGCGATGAGCAAGCACAGCTTCGCCGTCGAGGAGCTTCACGGGCTGCAGATTTTCGAGGGCCTAACCGACGAGCAGCTCGCGTGGTTCTCCGAGCGCGGTGAGAAAGTCGAGCTCGACACCGGGGAGCACTTGCTCGAACGCGGTGATCCTGCCGACCACATGTTCGTCGTCGTGAACGGCGTCATCGACGGCTGTCAGGAGCACGAGGGCCAGTGGCTCGTCGTCAACACGACCCGGCGGGGCGGTGTGACGGGCATGCTTCCGTTCTCGCGGATGGCGCTCTATCCCCGCTACGTCGTTGCGGTCGAGCCGACTCAGATTCTCCGGCTACACAAGCGCGAGTTTCAGGACATGCTATCGGTCAGCCTGGAGCTGGGGCAGAGGCTGGTGTCCAAGATGTCGGACCGCGTGCGCGGCGACGTCCGCCTCGAGCAGCAGAAAGAGAAGATGGTGGCTCTGGGGAAGCTGTCGGCGGGACTCGCGCACGAGCTCAACAACCCGGCTGCCGCAGTGAGTCGCGGCGCCACCACGCTCTCTGAGCACCTCGCGAAGCTACCCATGTGCGTCACCGGGTTGATGGGCCAGCATCTCGAAGCGAGTGCGATCGATGCTATCCGAGAGCTTCCGCACCGTGCGCGGCCGGACACGATGAAAGCCATCTCGTCACTCGAACGAGCCGATCGGGAGGACGCACTCGCCGCATGGCTCGAAGACCACGATGTCGTCGATGGGTGGGAGATTGCCGGGACGTTCGTCGATGCCGGATTGGGCACCGATGATCTGGAGCGCCTCCGCGCCAACGTGCCGAGCGCAGCGCTCGGCGATGCACTCGTCTGGGTTCAGTGCGGGCTCGTGGCCACAGGCGTTGTCGCCGAGATCGCGTCCTCGGCCGAGCGGATCTCGTCTCTGATCGCTGCCGTGAAGACCTACTCGCACATGGACCGCTCGTCCGAGCACAAGCTGACGGACGTCCGCGAAGGGATGGACAACACGATTCAGATGCTGGGGCACAAGCTCGACAAGAATGGCATCCGGCTCGAGCGAGACTATCAAGACGACTTGCCGGGGACACTCGCGAACGCCGGCGAGCTCAATCAGATCTGGACCAATCTCATCGACAATGCCATCGACGCGGTGGGTGAGGGAGGGGGGACGCTTCGGATCGTAGTGAACGCGAAGAAGTCCGAGATCATCGCAAGCGTGATCGACGACGGTCCCGGCATTCCGGAAGACACGCGTCCTCATATATTCGAGCCGTTCTTTACCACGAAGGAGGTCGGCGCGGGCACGGGGCTAGGCCTCGACATCGCGCAGCGGATCGCCAAGACGCACCGTGGCCGCATCGAAGCTCACTCGAAGCCCGGCCGCACCGAGATGCGCGTCTACTTGCCGGCGGCGCCCGTCCGTTAAGTGGAGGTCCGCGAGCGCTTTGTGCCGGGTCGCGTGCCGGCTGGCGCGGCGTCGCCATTTGTACTAATCTTCGTCGGCTCACAGGTTTCCACTGGCTTTGTTTTCGGTGGCGATTCGCACATTTTCAAAACGACAATACGGGGGTGGACCATTGATTCAGACAACGAAGCCGAGAGTGTGGCTGAAAATGTTGGCCGTACTGGTTCTGTTCGGGAGCCTTGTCGGTGTTAGCAGCGCGCAGGATCGCAAGCCCAACATCGTCGTCATCTGGGGAGATGACATCGGTTGGTACAACATCAGTGCATACAACTTGGGCCTGATGGGCTACCAGACACCGAACATCGACCGGATCGCGAACGAAGGGGCGATCTTCACGGACTGGTACGGGCAGCAGAGCTGTACCGCCGGTCGTGCCGCTTTCATTACCGGGCAGGCGCCCATCAGGACCGGCTTGACGAAGGTGGGGCTCCCCAGCGCTCCCGAGGGAATGCCGGTCGAAGACCCGACCATCGCCGGCCTGCTCAAGAATCACGACTACATGACGGGGCAGTTCGGTAAGAATCATCTTGGTGACCGAGATGAGCATTTACCAACGAATCATGGATTCGACGAGTTCTTAGGGAACCTCTATCACCTCAACGCAGAAGACGAGCCCGAGAACGTCGACTATCCCGGCGACATGGTGATGGCCGACGGGAGGACCTTCAACGAAGCCTTCGGGCCGCGAGGCGTCATCAAGTCATCCGCGGACGGGAGCATCGAGGATACGGGCCCGTTGAACCGAAAGCGCATGGAAACGGTCGACTACGAGGTCACCGAGGCCGCACTCGATTTCGTCGATCGCGCTCACGCGGCCGACAAGCCGTTCTTCCTATGGTGGAACTCGACCCGCATGCATGTGTGGACCCGGCTTCGTGAAGAATCCCAGGGCGTCACCGGGATGGGTATTTATCCTGACGGTATGGTCGAGCACGACAAACATGTCGGCCAGATTCTCGACAAGCTGGATGCTCTCGGTCTCACCGAGAACACCATCGTTATGTACTCCACCGATAACGGCGCGGAAGTGATGACCTGGCCGGACGGAGGCACGACGCCGTTTCGCGGCGAGAAGAACACGAACTGGGAGGGTGGCTACCGTGTGCCTGCGATGATCCGCTGGCCTGGCGTCATCGATCCGGGTACCAAGAACAACGACATCTTCTCGCACGAAGATATGTTGCCAACGTTGCTCGCTGCGGTAGGAGAGCCGGATATCAAAGAGAAACTCGTCGAAGGCGGTGTTCAAGCGATCGGTCGCACCTACAAGTCGCACCTGGATGGTTACAACATGCTGCCGTTCCTGAAGGGTGAGGTTGACGAATCGCCTCGCTCGGAGTTCATGTACTGGACCGATGACGGCGATATCGCCGCGCTGCGCTACAACAACTGGAAAATCGTGTTCATGGAACAGCGCTCGCACGGTTTCGATGTATGGCAGGATCCTTTCACCGTGCTGCGTTTCCCCAAGCTGCTTCATTTGCGTGCGGATCCGTTCGAGCGTGCGGATCATGAAGGCATGGGCTACGGGACGTGGCGCGCGGAGCGTATGTTCGCTTTGGCCCCGGCGCAGGCTTTCGTCGGCCGCTACTTGCAGAGCTTTGAAGACTTTCCTCCTCGCCAAACTCCGGGCTCGTTCAGCTTGGGTGCCGCGATGGAGAAGATCATCAAAGGCAATCCCGGAAACTAACGGGCATTCCTTCACGCTGCGGCGGCGGGGCTCCAAGAGCCTCGTCGCCGTTTCGCGTTTTTGGGGCCGGCTCCCGGTGGAGTCGGCTCAAGGATCGGAATGCGGCTCCGGCTCGAGCGTGAGAACGGCGCGGCCACCTTCCAGGTGAAGCTCGCTTCCGTAAGCTGCTGAAAGCTCCTCGAATCGTGTGAGAATCGAATCCGCTTGGGCGCCAACAGCCATTTGAGCCAAACCGCGTCGCGAGAGGAAGGTGAGGTCGTCGACTTCCGACCGATACGCCTCGCCTTCGTCCAGGTCCAGCGGGATGAACTCGATTCGGGTGACGCGTCCGGCCTCGATGTGTAGCTCGGCGAGCAAGCCTTCCCAAGGGCGATGCTCATCATAGTTGCCGAGATTCGGACTCAGCCCTTGATAAGCCAGGCCTCCGAGCTGCCGGATGAGAGGTTTGCCCTTGTAGATCTCGACCCCCGCAAAGGCTCTGTGACCATGCCCGATGTAGAGGGACGCTCCGGCGTCCAGCACGGCTCGAGCGAACCGGGTCTGCCACCCGGCCACATCCGCGACCCAAACGTGGCCGTCTTCGGTGGAGTCGCCCGGGCCGAGCTCGTCGAACTCGTCGGTATCGATCTGAAAGTGCTGATAGAAGATGACGAAATCGGCCCGCGCCGCCGCGAGGCGCACGACTTCCACGTTCCGGTCCCAGTCGTCTTGGCGCCCCGTCCAGACACCGTTCACGGCGTGGCCGATCACATCGCGGCGATCATGACTCGTGGTGGCCGCAACCAAGGCGAAGGTGACGCCGTCCACCGTGAGATAGGCGGGCGCGCCCGCGCTATCGAGGTCCGGGCCGGTGCCCGCATGGACGACGCCGTTTCCGTCCGCGGCCTCTTTCGTCGCCGCGATCCCGCAATCCCCGAGGTCCCATGAGTGGTTGTTGGCGAGTGACATGAGGTCGAAGCCGAGCCCCGCGAGGAACTCCATCACCACCGCGTCCACGGCGTGCGGGTTGCGGACGTCGCCGGGTCTCTCGTCTTCCGAAAGCTCGGGGTGACCCAGGGACACCTCATATTTCTGTGGGAGTCCGCAGCGCTTGGTCGGCGGCGCCACGGCCATCTCGAAGTTCGTGAACGCGACGTCGGCACCCTCGATGATGGGTCTGAGCGAGCCGAAGGGGTCCTCCCACGCGACGCGGGGGTCTTTCTTGATGAGAGCCTGCCCCGATAGGAGGAGTGTGATCTCGGGCGTCGGAGGGGTCGGGGGAGTCGCCTTGCAAGCGGCGAGCAAGAGCAAGGACGGAAGAACCAGACCGATGGTGCGGTCGTCTCTGCGCCCTCGACGGCGGATCATTGGTAGTCCCACTTCAACAGCCATGGATCCGATGTGCGCCTCTGGAACGCCCGGAGCTTGGCTTTGTAGGTCTCGAGCACTTCGACGTAGCCACCGTCGATGGCCAGGTTTCGGGATTCCCATGGGTCGTCTTTCATGTCGTAGAGCTCGAACTCGGCTCGGTGGATGTAATCGTTCACCGTTCGTGGACCGAATGAGGCGTCGGGGCCTTGCGCATAGACGTCCTGCCAGGTCGGAGACTCCCACAGGTCTGACGCGAACGGGTAGGGGAGTTGGTAGGCGATGTTCCAGATCAGCTTGTACTCGCGGTCGCGGATCGCACGCATCGGGTAGTACATCTGGATCTCGTGAAACGTGTGTGATGCGTGCACCTCGTCCCAGCCCTCCATCCGCGTATCAGAGAGGACGGGAAGGAGAGAGCGTCCCTGCAATCCGTGCTCGGCCGGAAGCTGGGTTCGCAGTGCGGTCAACCCGATGTGCTGCGGATAGTCTGGAGGCTCGACTCCGGCAAAGTCGAGGAGCGTCGGGGTGATGTCGACGAGGCTGACCATGGCGTCATTCACCTGACCATGCCCGGCATCGGGGTGTCGGACGATGAACGGCACTAAAAGGCCCGGCTCGTAGACAGTTGTCTTGGCTCCAGGAAAAGCGATCCCGTGGTCCGAGGTATAGATGATGAGCGTTTGGTCGTAGACGCCGGTCTGTTTGAGGTGTTCGATGAGCCGGCCCACACCTTGGTCGACGCGAGAGATCGACTGGTAGTACTGCGCGAGCTCCGCACGGGCCGTCGGCGTATCGGGGAGATACGGAGGCACGTGCACCTCGTCGGGGTCGTACACGACGGGGTCGATGCCCGGATAGCCCTCCGGGCGGTTGCCGAATCGATCGGGTGCGTAGGGGAGGTCGTCCGCGAATCCACTCCCTCGATGCGGGTCCGACGTCGCGAAGTACAAGAAGAACGGCCGCTCGCGATCGGCGTCCCAGAACTCCCTCGCAGCATCGGCCATGGCGAACGAGCTTCTGGTCTCCGCGGGAAGAAAGTGCTCGAACTCGTACACGCTCCGGGGTGCCACATGGAACGTCCCGACGATGGCGGTGCGGTAGCCTCCCTCGCGCAACAGGACGGGCAGGCTCTTCAGATTGTCGTAGCTCTGGAAATGATGGAAATCGTGCGCATGGCCGAACTGTCCGGTGCGGTGGTTATGAAGGCCGGTAAGAATCACCGAACGACTGGCGCTGCAACTCGCCGTGGTCGCGAAAGCGAAGGGAAAGCGAACGCCATCGGCAGCGAGGGCATCGATGTTGGGAGTTCGAATGATCGGGTTTCCGTAGGCCCCGGCATCTTGTCCGTGGTCGTCGGCGACGATCAGAACGATGTTCCGACGCCCATCCGAGGACGCGGCTTCCGGCATCGATCGCGAGTCGCATCCCGACCCGAGCGTGGAAAGCACGAGAGCCAGGACTGCGTGTCGTGTGTGCGCCTGCATTATCACGCCCGATACTAGTAGGCGCGCGTGCCTTCCGTCGAGCGCAGTGTGCGCCGTCCTACTCGGAAAGCCGTTGCTCCCTAAAGAATGCCCACATCGTTGCCGTTGCGTCGATGCTGTGGCTCGTGGGGCCGAGGAACCATTCCGGCACGGGCCCTCCACCCGGCCATGTGTGGCCTCCTCCGTGGATTGTGTACAGGGTGACAGGCGCGTCTTCCGGGCAGTTGATGTAGTCGTGACGGGTCACGTCGTCCGCGACCCTCGACTCGGTGATGTCGGGCGCGCAGAGGTTCCTTCGGGCCCAATCCGAGACCCATTCCGAGACGTCAGGAAACGAGCCGTTCCATACCCATGTGGTGCCGCCCTCGTACGGCACGATGGCGTCGGCCGTCCCGTGAAAAGCGATCATCGGGAATGGCCGTCCCTCTTGACACCAACTCGCCGGGAGCATCTGTGCGGCAGCCACCATTCCGACCGCCGCGACGCGATCGGACAAAGCACAAGAGAGAACGTACGCCATCCCGCCGCCGTTCGACAGGCCGTCCGCATAGATCCTCGTGAGGTCGATGCTGTAGTCCGTAGCCAGCACGTCGATCAAATCAGAGATGAAACGCACGTCCCTCGTGAGATCCGACCCGTCGCGCATCAAGCGCCACGCGCTTGGACCCGTGCCTCCGAGCCTGAGACCTGCCGGGTATACGACGATGAGCCCCTGACTTTCCGCGAGCCGGTTCCATCCACTCAGGTCTCTCTGCGCGGCCGGCCACATGGCCCCGCCGTGCATGCTGATGACCAGCGGCGTCGGCTCGCCCGGGTCGTAGCTCTTCGGGACATACAGCAGGTACTCTCGCGACTCGCCGGAAGAGATCAACGACCCGTTGCTGCGATTGCGCGAGTGGAACGAGACCGCGTCGGCGAGGGCTACCAGCACAGGAAGACTCACGAGAGCGAGCGCTACCGCGAGGACGCGTGTGCGTCTCTTCATCGATGTCGATTCCATGAAAGCGCGAGTGGTGCGGCGGAAACCCGGTTCAGGGGGATCGTCAGGATCGCGACGAGTGCCAGGACATAGCCCGGTATGAGTTGGAGCGGCACGAGCCACAGGAGCAGACCGTAGAGCACGAGCACCGTGACGTCCCAGCAGAGGGCGCCGACGACGAACGTGCGGTCCTCGAGGAGCCGACTGTCGTACAAACGCACCGCGACCGCCGCCGCCCCGACGAGCTTGAAGCACGCGAGAACGGCAAGGATCCAGGGCAGCTCGTCCCACAGGCGATGGATCCAGGCTCCCTCCCGAAGGGCCCACGGGAGAACCGCGACGAGGAGGGTGAGTAGGGACAGCGTGACGAAAACGTTTCCTTTGGCGAGCCACGCACGACCGCTCATGCCGATGTAGAGACTCTGCACGAGCTGCTTCCAAGTGGAGGCAATCAGAAAGGAAAGTCCGAGGGCCCCTAGCGCTGTGATACGGAGAGGCCCCGGAACCTCGACAGTGTGACGCCATGCGTCGACCACGTGCGAAGAGGTGCCCGAGGTCATCAGCGCGAACGGAATGATGGCGAGGACCATCACCCATGTCACGAGGGTGCTCCCGACGGTGACTCTTAGCTTGGCGGCGATGAGCGACACGCTGCTCAGCGGACGCGTGGCGATGAACGGCGTCAGCTCATTCGGCTCGCTGCCTGCAGGATTCGGCTTGCTGACCGATGCGGCGACGAATGCCGCCATGAAAGGCGGCGTGAGGAGCACGCCTAGGAGTGTTGAGAAGACGATAGCCCGCGTGTCGCCAAAGACGAAGAGCAAGGAAAGCTCGAACGGAAGCACCATGGCCACGAGCGTTGGAAGCGAGCGGCCGTAGCGTTGCCACTCGAACCATCGCTGTGCCTCGTCGGGGGAGCGAAAGGGGGGGCGTGGCCGTGAGCGGAGAGCCGCGATCCGGCCCACCCGCCAGTCAGGGACGTCCCCGCGGCGTGCACGGGAAACGGCGAAGCGCGCGACGAGATAGGCGAGAGGGATCTGTGGTGCCAAGAGCGCTAGCATCATCGGCTCCGTCACTTCGAGCTCGAGCGCGAACAAGACGACGAAGGCGATCAGTCCGAGCCACGTGACCGTGACGATGACGCGGACTCCCCGCATCCCGTAGGGCATCCACGTGAGTGCTTGTGTCCAGGCGAGCACGACGGCGCCGTACAACGCGGGCCAGAACAACGGGACCTCTAGCTCGGACGGCCACAACGCGAAAGCCCTCGTGACGAGCCACAGCGTCGCCATCGCTGCCATGCCGTAGAACATCGGCCATCCCGCGAGCGCCGAGTGCGTCACCGGAAGGGTGAACATCCGGGCGGGATAGATCGACTGCCGCGAGGCGAGGTCGCCGTCGAGGCCGAAGCTGAACACGGCGAGGAAGTACATGACCGTCGAGCCCATGGGAACGATCACCGCGAAGGCGAAACTCATGTTCTCGTCGAAGACGATCTGCCCGCCCGGCTCGAGCACGAGAAGCTTGATGATGGCGAGCACGGCGAAGTAGCCGGCGAGAGCGACCAGCCCTGCTCGATGCCGGCGTCTAAACTCCCAGGCGAACGCGGCGGCGGTGCGCATTTACGTGTTTCCGGCGAAATCGTCGGTCTCGGCGGCCCTCGCACCGGCGTGCGCGACGAACACCTCGTCGAGGGAGGCGGCACGCTTGTCGATGACTTGCCCCGTCGAGTTTGCGATGGCCGTCTCGGTCTCCTCGTCGTCGCCGCGAACGACGGCGTGCCACTCCCGTCCACGGCCGTCCCATCGCAGAACGCCGGACACGGACGGCGGACGATTCCGGGGCTCCGGGAAACGGACGGTCACGAGCCGGTGCGACTCTTGAATCGTGTCGAGCGGGCCGTCCAATACGATCCGGCCACTGGTGATCATCGTCACGTGGTCGGCGACCTGTTCCACTTCATCCAGCAGGTGAGAAGAGAAGAGCACCGTGCGGCCTTCGTCGGCGATGGTGCGGATCACGGCTGCGAGGATGTCCCGGCGAACGATGGGGTCGAGTCCGGATGACGGCTCGTCGAGTACGAGAAGCTCCGGGCGATAGGACAGCGCGATGACGAGGCCGGCGCGGGCTTTTTGCCCTTTCGAGAGGCTCCCGACTTTCGCGGCCAGGTCGAGTCCGAACATCTCCCGGAGCTCCTCGGCGTAAGCGTCGTCCCAGGAAGGATAGAAGGAGCGCGAGTAGCGAATGAGCTCGTCGACACGCATCCAACCCGGGAGGTCGTTCTCCTCGGAGAGATAGCCGACTCGTGACAGGACATCGACGGGCTCGCCGACGGGATCCTTCCCGAAGACCTGGACGGAGCCACTCTCCGCGCGGAGGAGACCCAGGACGTGCTTGATGAGTGTCGTCTTGCCCGCGCCGTTGGCGCCGACGAGGCCGTGGACCTGTCCTCGCGCGACGGACAGGCTCACCGACGAGAGCGCTGTTTTTTGACCGAAGCGCCGCGTCAACGACGACACGTGGATGACGGGCTCACTCACGCTTACGTTCTCCGGCGACCGGCTATTGGGTAGGGACCAGACGCTTCAGCTCCTCGGACCAGTTCTGGATCAGAATCAGCTCGGTCGGGGCGGCGCGTGCGACGCTCGTGTCGACCATGATGAAGCGCTCTCCGTCGGGGGCAACGTCGTAGCGTGAATAAGGGGAGGCCCGCTCGAAGAGGAATTTCGGTGTGCCGAGATCGAGACCGCCTCGCGTTTTCACTTCGACCACCATGAGCGCGTCGCCGTTCCGATAGAAGAGCTCTCGGCCGTTCGGATTCCAGCGCGGAAGAGTGCCGCCGCCCGTCGAGACCCGGAACTTCCGTGGTGCCTCCGGAAACGCTTGCACATAGCTCTCCCATTGGCCGGACTCATCGGACTGGAACGCGAGCCATCGGTCGTCCGGAGAGATCATGGGGTGGCTCTCGTTGGCGGCGGTCTTGATGACCTCTGATACGACGGGGTCCGGACCCAGAGACAGCGTCAGAATATCGGCGCCGCTGTCGAGACCCCGCTCATCGAACAAGAGCGTCGTACCGTCGGACGTCCAGGAGCCCGGCGTCGCGGCGGCATCGCTCGAAAACAACGTGTCCGGATCGTCGCTTCCGTCTGCAGATCGCGAACGAAACTCCCAACCCGCCGGACTCATCTTTCGGAAAGTGACGCGGTCGGCCCTCGCAGCCCAGATCGGCACAACATTGTTATTTCCCACCGCGAGCGGCGTTTGGATGCCTCGACTGAGGTCGTGGATCCATATGCTTGCGTTGGCACCTTCGAGCGTGAGCGCAAGGGCGCGTCCATCGGGAGAAATTCGGGTCTCCATGTAGGCACGAGGCTCTGCTGCTAGAGGCGTGACGCTGCCCTCTCGATCCACCCAGACGAGCCCGTTGTCGTTACCCCACGGCCCGCCCGGCGCATATACGAGGGTTCCTGTGCGCGAGATATCGAACTCGGCATGGCCGTAGTTAGGAGAGGTCGACACACCCTCGAGGACAGTGACGGGTGCCCCGGTGACTCGAAGCGAGTCCGCATCGAAAGCAACGGCGAGGAGCGATCCGTTGCGCGCGTACACGAGGTGCCCGGACGGGCTGTAGCGGGGGCTCGTGCCGCCCTCGATCAAAACTCGAGATTCCCCCGACTCGAGATCGTGGACGGCGATCGCTGCGTCGTCGAACGAGTCGATCTCTGAATTTCCGATCATGAACAGGATCGCATTTCCATCCGGGAGCAGGTCCACCAACCGGTGTGTCTTGTCTCCCCGCTCCGAGTCCACCCGCGTGAGCGCCTCGGGCTCGCCTCCGTCATCCGACACTCGGACTAGACCGCTCTCCGCGCGCGCGCTCAGCACGATCGAACCATCGGCGCTCCAATCCCCGTTCCCGCGAAACGCTAGGTTCTCGGCAACGATGACCGGTGCTCCACCGCTGAGCGAAACCTTTTGTATTGCGGCGTCGGATCGAAATGCGAGCCAATCACCATCCGGAGAGAAGAATGGGGTGAGGCCGCCCTCAGTGCCTTCGATGGGAGTCGCCTCGAGGTCGTCGAGCTCGCGAAGATAGAGTGCCGACTCGGTATCGCTTCGTTGCGCGAAGGCGATGGAACGCCCGTCATGCGAGATCGCGAGGGTGGGCCGGCCGCCCAAGGCTAGCTCCGTGCCTGGCGCCAGCGGAATCACGGTTCGAGTGACGAGCCTCGGTCCGGTCTCCGGCGATGGGACGGACAGCCAAGTGAGTCCGGCGGCGAGGCTTGCCGCGAGCGCGGCAACGACGAACGGGTTCGTCCGACCCTGGGGATGGCTGTCACCGTCCTTCGTGGGAGCCGCGTCTTCGCTGGATGCTTCCTCCATCAAGATACGCGCATCTCCGACGTGCTGGAGGCGCTTGCGGACGTCTTTCGTGAGGGCGCGTCGAAGGAGCTCCGTCAGGCGCGGGGGGAGGTCTCGTGGTAGCGCCGTCCACTCGGGCTCGAGCTTGATGACGGCCGCGAGCACTTCCGATACGTCCGCACCGGGAAATGCTCTCGCTCCCGCGAGCATCTCGAAGAGCACGGAGCCGAGCGCGAAGAGGTCGGTGCGCGCGTCGACGCGCTTACCTTTCGCTTGCTCCGGTGACATGTAGGACGCGGTGCCGAGGATGACTCCGGCGCGCGTGGCGTCTCGGGTGATCGTCGGCGACATCGAAGTATCGGTGTCCGCGGACTCCTCGACGAATGCTTTCGCGAGGCCGAAGTCGAGCACTTTGACCTTGTCGTCCGGGGTCAGCTTGATGTTGGCGGGCTTCAGATCGCGGTGGACGATGCCGTGCTCGTGCGCGTTTTCGAGCGCCTCGGCGATCTGGATGCCCATCTCTAGCACCTCTTCCACGGGCATCGGTCCACGCGCGATCCGCTCGGCGAGCGTCTCGCCCGGAACGAGCTCTAGCACGAGGAAGTGCGCGCCTTCGGATTCTTCGAAACCGTGGATCGCGGCGATCCCCGGGTGGTTCAACGACGCGAGAACATTCGCCTCTCGGCGAAATCGCCGTACGCGCTCCTCGTCCCCGGCGAGCTCGTCAGGAAGCACTTTGATGGCGACGTCACGTCCGAGCTTTCCGTCTTTCGCGCGAAAGACCTCGCCCATCCCGCCTTTTCCTATGGGCTCGAGGATCTCGTAGTGGGCGAGCTTGTAGCCCGGTTCGAGGGACATCGCGAGGGTGATGGTATGACGGCGTTGGGACACGGGCAACCCTCACGAACTTGGAATAGGATTCGGGCGTGGAGGTCGACCGTCTCGTCATCGGCAAGGGGCTCATCGGATCGGCCGCCGCCAAGTATCTGAGTCTGGCCGGCGACCGTGTTGCGATCGTTGGTCCGGATGAGCCCACGGATCTGCGCGCCGCCACCGTTTTTGCGAGCCACTACGACAGCGGGCGGGTCCAGCGGCAGATAGGTCGGAACGACGCGATGACCGCGCTCAACCTTCGATCCGTCGAGCACTACGGTTGGCTGCGGGAGCAAAGTGGTGTCTCCTTCCATGGCGGAAACGGGTGCCTCTACGTCAACCCTCGCGGTGGCGACGACTACCTGTCACGAGCACCCGGGAGCGCCGCTGACCGCGGTGTCGACGCGACCTTCTACGAGAGTGCGGAAGAGCTTGCGCGGGCTTTTCCGGAATTCTCATTTCCGGATGCCGCACGAGGAATGTTTGAGACTTCGCCTTCGGGCTACATCAATCCGCGCCGATTGATCCAAGCGCAGCTAAGGATCGTCGAGCGGAACGGGGGGACGGTCGTTCGCGAGGTCGTCGAGCGCATCGACGTGTCGTCCGAGGCTGTCGCGGTGACGACAGTTAGTGGGCGGTCGTTCCGCGCCAAGAGTGTTCTCGTCACGACCGGCGCGTTTGCGAATACCCTTGGTCTCTTGCCGCGAAAGCTCGCGCTAATTCAGAAGAGCGAGACGGTGCTCCTGGCGGAGGTCGATCGTCAGGAATATCAGCGGTTGGAAGGGTTGCCGTCGTTACTCTACGAGATCGACGTTCCCGAGCTCGAGGGGATCTACTCGACCGCACCGTTGTTGTATCCAGACGGTCGCTACTACCTGAAGATGGGATGTAACTTGCCCGAGGACGTGTTCTTCGACGACGACCTCCAGGCGATCCAAACGTGGTTCCGGGAGGGACGAAGCGACGCGCAGCTGCCCACCTTGCAAGCCGCCATGAGAGCCATCATGCCGGGGTTAAAAGCAAGAGGCTACATCTCCAAGCGATGTGTTTTGCCCCGGACGAACGGCCACGGGAATCCTTACATCGGAAGCGTGGGAGAGGGCGTCCACGTCGCGATCGGCAACGGCTGGTCGGCGATGAGCTCGGATGGGATTGGGAGCGTTGCTGCGCATCTCATGCTGCGCGGGTGCTTCCCGGACGGCTTCGACTCTGCTGACTTCGAGCCTCTCTTTTCTAGTTGACGGAGCCTCGATCTTCGAACGAGCCGCTTGGCTGGCAAGTCGGAGAGACCCTAGAATGGGGTTGCGCCGATCCGAAAACGGGACCAAGTCTTTGCGGGGGACCTGATGAGACGTTTTTGCTTGGAAGGCTCGTTCTGTTGTGTCGTTCTCGCGTTTGTGTCCTGTACCGACACGGCACCACCGGCGAGCGCGACCGGTGTCGTTGCGGAGCCGGTGGCATCTGAGCTCGGCGGCGTCGCTCGTACTCCGGAGCTGAAGTCGTGCGGCCACGCCGAAGGCGCCGCGATGCGTTTCAGTGCCCCCGGCTACATCGTCGGCACGTCGGTCGGGTTGTTCGTCCGCTACGAGGGCGTTGCTGCGGGCGCGCGCTCACTTCGAATTTGGTGGGACTGGGACAACCATCCCGAGCTCTTTCGAGACGTCGGCGTCTCGAACGACGATCCGTTCGAGCACGTCTTCTCTCACGTCTATGCGAATGCGCTGGCTGGCGAAACGAGGACGGTTCGGACCGAGCTCGTCGTCGACGGCCGACGAGAAGAATGTATCCGCGTGCGACGCGTCGTCTTCGGGGAGCCTGCGACCGGTGGCGGAGGCGGCAGCAACTGCGGCGCCACCTGTTCGGCGTTTCTGACAAGCGTCGGCTATCCGATAACGATGTACGGGAGCGACTTGTCCGGCGCGGATGCGCTGTGTCAATCCCATGCAGTTAGCGGGGGGCTCACCGGGACCTACAAAGCTTGGCTGAGCAATGCGACCCAGTCGCCTTCCTCCAGGTTCTCTCACGCAAACGTCCCTTACGAAGCTTTCCTCGGTGGAGCCCTCATCGCCAATGATTTCGCCGACTTGACGGACGGCATGATCGTTTCCCCCATGAGATTTCCGGAGGTCGGAACCCAGATAACGGCGCTCGTCTATACGGGCACGAACGTCGACGGCACCAGCTCGGCCAACCACTGTACGAACTGGACCAATACGGGTGGCACGGCGGACGTCGGCTTCACGTCCCACAACGACGCCGGCTGGACGATGTTCTCTATCCAGCCGTGTAATTCGTTTCACCGTCTGATGTGCTTCGAGCAGTAAACGCGGCTATGGCGGGCTGAGGGCTTCGAGCTCACGGAACCAATTGAGGACGACGACGACCTCGGCGTTGGTTACTGTCTCCTTGATCATGAGGAAGCGCTTTCCGTCAGGGGCGATGTCGTAGTTTCGCGAGTCACGACCGAAAGGATCGACGGCGTAGGGTGCTTCGAACAGAACCGATGGCGTGCCGAGGAGCACATCGGGCTCGGTGGCGAGAGCGGCGGCCATCATCTTGTCTCCGTCTCGATAGAAGATCTCGCGGCCATCCCGAGAGAAAACGGGCTCGCGGCCTCCGCTCGCGGACACTTGCCATTTCCGCTGCTCGTCCGCGAACGCGCGAAGGAACACTTCCCACTGGCCCGTCTCGTTCGAGGAGTAAGCGAGGAAGCGACCGTCCGGGGAGATAGCCGGCTGTGATTCCTCGTAGTTTCTCTCGAGTACCTGCAACTCGTCGGTCTCGACGTTCAACAAGCCGATACTCCGCGGTGCCAACTGCTCTAGTAGCAGTGTCCGTCCGTCAGGAGTCCAGGCTCTGGGCATGAGGTTGCCGCGGCTGTTCGTTCGCTGAGTGGGCTCGGCGATCCCGCTCGATGGCTGCGTCATGATGTTGAAGTTGCCGCGCGGAGCGTGTGCGAATGCGATCGTCTCTCCGTCGGGCGACCAAACCGGGTCGGACGATTGCGCGTTACCGATCGTGAGCCTAGCAAAACTGCCACCATCGACAGAAAGGGTCCACAGCTCGCGGAAGCCCCGGGACGAAGTTATGGTCACAGCGATGCGGCGTCCATCCGGCGATAGGCTGGGTGACAAGAATTGCTGCTCATCCACCGGTAGGGCTTTTTCGTTTCCGGAACGGTCGACCCACACCAGAGTGCGTGTTCCGACCTCATCGCTGCGCATATATGCGAGAGTGCCGTTCTCGCTGAAGGTCCACTGGGGCGCCCGGCCCATGTAGCCGCTATACATGCCGTCCAGGAGACGATGTACGTCGCCTTTTAGCTCGAGACGCTCGGGATCGAAGCGCTGTGCGTAAAGCGTTTCGTCACGTTGGAAGACGATGTGGCCGGTCGGTACCCATCGTGCGGCGAAACCACCGTGGATCAGCTTGACGGGCGGTCCCTCGGTAAGAGGGATGATCCATATGCCCGATGGGTCCGTCGGGCCCACTTCGCTTCGAGAGGCGATCATTGCGGCACCGCCGGGAAGAATGTCGGGCCACATGAAGCTGCCGTCATCATCGGGATGCGCCGTTTCAGAATCGCCGCCGTCCGCGGAGACTCGGCGAAGGCTTTGTCGCACACCGGCGAACACGATCGTGCCGTCGTCGGACCAGCTGCCACCAGCGGTAACTCCACCCGCGACGTGTTCTGTCACGGTTATGGGGAGGTCATTGCCCAATCGCATCTTCTTGAGCACTGAGCCCTCGAAGAACGCCATCCACTCCCCGTCGGGCGAGAAAAAGGGCTGTCGCGCTCTCTCGGCCCCGAGCACCGGTTCGGATTCGAGCTCCGCGAGAGGGCGCTGGATGAGCCCGCGGTCCCCGTAAATGAGGGAGCGGCCGTCCGGGGTTATGGATACGATCGGATTGAATCCGCCCATGCGAACCATCGTATCGAGCGGCACGACGAACCGGTGCACGCGGTCGTCCGCCGGTGTCCGCGTCGCGAACCATGTCGAAGCGGCGCCCATCGCGAGAGCCAAGGTCGCGACCGTGGAAAGGGCGAGCCACCGGACCGGGCGGGCGGTGGTCGGTTCGCCCGCCGTGGAGTCCGTGCTCGCATCACTGAGCTCCAATCTTGCGTCACCGATGTGCTGCAGGCGCTCCTTGGGGTCGCGAGTCAAACAGCGTCTCAATAGTCTCGCCACCGACGCCGGCGTCTCTCGCGGAAGCCGCGACCACTCGATATCCGAGCGAAGCACCGCGGCGAGCGTATCCGAGACGTCTTCGCCGGCGAACGCGCGCCTGCCGGTGAGCATCTCGTACAGGACGGCCCCGAAGGCCCAGATGTCCGTGCGCCGATCCACCGGTTTGCCCTTGGCCTGCTCGGGACTCATATAGGCCGCCGTGCCGAGGATGACGCCGACCTGGGTTCCTTGTCGGGTCAGCGTTGGTGATTGCGAAAGCTCTGAATCCGTGTCGCTCGCCGACTCGCCTTCGATCGCTTTGGCGAGTCCGTAGTCGAGGACCTTGACGGTGCCGTCGTTCTTGAGCTTGATGTTGGCCGGCTTGAGGTCGCGATGGATGATGCCGGCTTCATGTCCCGACTCGAGCGCATCGGCGATCTGCCTCGCGATCGCGATCGCCTCTTCGACCGGAACGGGGCCACCCGCAATCCGCTCTGCGATCGTGGGCCCTTCGACCAATTCGAGGACCAGCGCTTTGACGCCACGGGCGTCCTCGAAGCCGTGGATGCTCGCGATGTTCGTGTGGTTCAGCGAGGCGAGGAGCTTGGCTTCACGCTCGAAGCGCGCGATCCGCTCTTCGTCCGTTGCGAGCTCTTCGGGAAGGACTTTGATGGCGACGTCGCGGTCGAGCTTGCTGTCCCGGGCGCGAAAGACTTCGCCCATCCCGCCCTTGCCGATGGCCTCGACGATTTCGTAGTGCGCGAGCCGGTCGCCGGGTCCGAGGGGCATGGCGATGATCGTATGACTTAGGCCCGGAGCAGGCAACTCACGTGCCATCTCGCGAGATCTCGACGAGTTGAAATCTCTCCTCGCGGTGAAGTACCGGAAACTTCGTTTCGGTCTCCGAGTACAACACGGCGTGGGTCGCGCCGAGCTCCCGTGCGATCTCAGCGAGGGCGTCGTCGCCGATCGTTCGATAGCGGCGCTCGAGATCGGCCGCAGCGTGGAAGCCCTGGGAGTCGACCTCTCCGTAAACCGTTCGGATACGCTCACGCCAAGCCTCGAGCTCGTGGTCGGTGAAGGGAACGCCCATGAAGTCGATCACCAGCGCTCGATCCGCTCTCAGGCGTAGCGTTCCGAACCGTGGTGGTGTGACGAGAACCGCATCCGCCGGCGTGAGCGTCCGGACGGCCGCGGCGATCCCCTTGCCGTCATCCGTGCTTTCTTCGAGGGTGAGGGCGGCGGGCCGCAGGTGGAAGCGTCCCCCGTCTGACTGCGGCATCACCGCGAGGGCGAACCCCGTCGCGGCGACGGCGGCCATCGCCGCGATGCGTCCGGCGAGAGGTGTCGCAGTAGCGGAGAGTCCGATCGCGACCAAGAGCAGCAGAGGGAGGTTCTCCTGCGCCGTCACGAGCACATACGCGATCACGGCCGATGTCACTCCGATCATTGCCAGTGTCGGGCGCGCCGAAAAAGGCTTGCGTAGAGCCGAGTGCGGCGGTGCTTCGACGAGTTGGGTCACGAACATGGTCAGCGGCGATAAGGCGCCCATGAGGACCGCTGACGCGCCGCGCACTTTCTCACGGCGTTCCACGCCGTCCAGGAGAGTGGCTCCCAAGCCCGCGATCCCGAGACCGCCCACCCACTTGACGAGAGCAAGCGAGCGAAACGTTTGCGCGGTTACCCAGAGACGAGACGGGAACAGCTCGACGAAAACGAAGCCGCCGACGCAAAGCAGGAGGATGACGGAAATTGCCGAGACGATGAACGTCACGACGCGGTCGGGGACGACGGAGCGCTGCCCCAGTCCACGCCAACAGACGAGCGTGCCGGCGATGAAGAGCAGCGCGCCCACATAGTCGCCGAGAGGGAAGCTGCTTGGAACGTAATGGTGGGGCGCGCGGAAGGTGAGTGCTTCGATGAAGCTCGCGCTATCGCCTCGAGGGAGTCGCGCATAGGGGACGAGAGTGAAAAGGGACATCGAGGCGAAGATGAGCAGACCCGGGACGAGACTCTTGAACGGAGTCGTCTCGACATCGCGGTGTTTTATCCACGCGACCGCGGCGAGGGATAGGCTCAGCACTGCTCCCAACTCCATACCGACGAGCGGGTGGATCAGCGTCGCGATGCCTGCGAGCACGCCGAACCACACCGGCCGATTCGAGACGGCGCATGCGAAGGCTGCGACCACGAACGGCATCGCGAGCGTTGACTGGAGGATGCGTGGCGAGGCGACCCGGACCGCGCCTCCCAACGTCAGAGTGTCTAGCCGCAGGCAAAGCGCGGCGGCGAGGACTCCGGCCGTAGATGAGGCGAACAGCCGTCGCGCAATAGAAGCGCTCAGGCAGGCCATCGCGATATTCGCGAAGAGAGCTAGAAAAAAAAGACCACCGGGGATGCCCAGCGGTATCGAGACAACCGTCGCGATCCAGTAGAAGTACGACCGGGGGCCGAACCCGGCGGTGGCGTTCGCGAGGAAGTCTGCGGACAGGTAGTCGGAATCCAGGAGACGCCGCAACGCGACGACGTATTCCATTTGGTTGCCGGTGCCGAGCTCGTACCCCCAGAGCGTACTGACGACGCCCATGGCCGCCGCCCAGACGAACATCTGCGAAGAGAGCGCTGTCTCTTCGCCGTCAGTGCTCACACGTGCTGGTCGATGAGGATGGGGTTACCGTCCGGGTCGAGCATCGTGATGCTCGCGGGTCCGGTCGTGCTCTCGTCCGCCTTCGCTTGGAGCTCGACGCCTTGCTCCACGAGTCGCTTCTGAAGCTCACGCACATCCGTGAAGTCGTCGAGGTTCTGGGCGTTTTGGTCCCAACCGGGGTTGAACGTCAAGATGTTCTTGTCGAACATCCCTTGAAAGAGTCCGATGCAGTGGGCGCCATTCCTCAAGATCAGCCAGTTCTGCGCCGCGTCTCCCGCGAAGACTTCGAATCCCAACTTCTCGTAAAACGTCTTCGAGACCTCTAGGTCCTTTACTGCCAAGCTTACTGAGAATGCTCCGAGCTTCATTGCCGCTCCTTCGTTTGAAAGTGTCAGGGAACTCTACAGTGTCTCGTCGGCTCCGCAACCTCGGTGTTAGAAATTATAGACATAAAGTAAGAAATACTTGACACGTTGTACAGTATTGCATACCTTCTCTTCATGGGTAGTACCCGGGAGTTGAAGAATGTCGTTTCGTGAGAAGAGCGCTTGGATTTCTTTGATCTCGATCCTGCTGGTGTCGGTCTTCTTCTTTCTGCACGTGCCGTGGTCTCTGCGGCCGTCCACGAGCCCTGAGCTCGTCCACGCCTTGCTGGTTTGTGCCATTGCGTTGGTGGTCATCGAAGGCGTCGCTCACCTCGTGGTGGCACGACGAGCGCCTCTGGATGCTCGGGCGCCCAAGGACGAGCGCGAGCGTTTGATCGACCTCAAGGCCGTGCGCGCGTCGCACTACGTGTATCTAGCAGGCTCGCTCGCTTCGGTCTCGACGCTCCATATCGGCGCGAACGGTGTCGCGATCGGCTATGGGGTGTTGCTGGCATTCGTCGTCGCCGGTGTCGTGAACAACGCCGCCAAAATCGTTTATCACCGACGGGGGGTTTGAGTTGGCGAAGACTCCCATCGCGAACACCATCCGTCGCCTTCGCTTCGACGCGGACGAGATGACCCAGCAGCAGCTCGCCGAGCGGATCGGTGTCACCCGGCAGACCGTAAACGCCATCGAGCTGGGCAAGTACTCGCCGTCCCTGGAAGTCGCGTTTCGTATCGCGGCGGTCTTCGAAGTTCCACTCGAGCAAGTGTTCTCGTATCACGGCGAGGACCCATCCAAGAGGTAGGCGATGAATCCCTTTGCGTTCGACTTTGGCTACGGTTGGCCCTGGAACTACGGGCACGTGATTGGAATCATCGTGTTTGGGGTCCTTGCTCTCCTCGCATTACGGCTCTCCTGGCCTCGATGGGTCAGCGGTCTGTCTATCGCTCTCGCGGGCTGGTCTTTCGCGGCTCTAGTGGTCGTGCAGTGGGTATTGCGAATGAACTTGCCGCTCGAGCTTCCCACCGAGAGGTTCCTCGCTGAGGGCAGCGGTGTCGTTCTCGATGCGGGGGCCGGCTCGGGACGGTCATCGCTCATGGTCTTGAGCGCGCGCCCCGAGAGTCGTGTGCTGGCTCTCGATCTCTACGAGGGTTACTTCGGCATTCCGGACAATGGCCCGGAGCGGCTCTACCGGAACGCGACAACCGCCGGCGTCCGAGGCCGTATCGAGGCGCAGGTCGGGGATGTCCGCGAGATGTCTCTGGCCGCCGAGTCGATGGATGCCGCGGTCAGTGCCTATGTCATCGACCATCTCAGCAGAGAAGGGGTCGAGAGCTCACTAGCCGAGATCCAGCGGGTGCTTCGCCCGGACGGCGAGTTCTTGCTCATGGTGATCCACCCGGACGCGTGGGTACGTTTTGCGTATCCGTTCTTCGCGCATCACGGCTATTTCGGCGCGCGATCGGACCAGGAGCGTTGGCGAGGCCACCTGGAGAGCGCGGGCTTTACCGTCGTCGAGGAGGGAGTCGTTCCGGGAACGCTTTTTCTTCTTGCGCGGAAGCCGCGAAGCGCGCCCGCTTCCTGAGCGCGCGTGCTACGGCGTGACGGTAATCGTGCGGTCCACGGTCGTACCGACGGCGCCATCCGAGGCGAGGCAACGCAGTACATACGTCCCGGGAGCGTGGAAAATCGCTCGTACCTCGTAGCGACCCTCTGGAGGAATGGGAGGCGTGACAAAACGATTCGCCCAGGGAGAGTTCGCACCGTCTCTGGTGTCCTCCCAAACCTTGGTCTGCAATGGATCGAAGCTGACCGCGCCCTCGCCTCGGTAGACATACCAGGACAGACGTAGACCGGTAGCGCTTCCGACCGTGATGCGCCAGGGCGGCGTCCACTCGGGGTGGGCCGCCGACTTCGTGCCTCCCGACGCGAGCTGGCTCGTGCGGCTCCGCTCTTTGGGAATGCCGTCGTCGTGTACGACCGCGATGAGGACCACGGGCTCGCCTACCTTCGCGGTGAGGGACTCCTCGCCTTCTACCTCGAGAGCGGGTGACTCGTTAGAGCGGATCGTCGCGTCGCTCGAGCCGGCACCGAGAGCGCCCTGCTCGGACGCCTTGACGAGGTCGTCCACGAAGTAGTCCGGACGCAGGGTGGCGTACGCTTTTTCTGTCTTGCCCTTGGTCGTAAGCGTCCAGATGAGCTCATCGGTCTCGCTGAACCCATCGGGCACGCGCACGCGAAAGACGAATCGGTTCCGTCTCGGTAAGAAGTGGGTCGGTTGACCCTGGTCTTCAGGCCCGGGCGAGAACGCGTTGTTCGCGCCGATCGGCACATCGAGCTCTTCTTCCCAGTTCCGGTTCATGTATCCGAACAAGAAGTAGCGCGTATCGTCCGGCCCCCTCTCCCAGCCTTCGTAGGCAGGGGAGGCGTTTTGTCCCGACGAGTACGATTGCGTCGCACGGGCCTCATGGCACCAGGCGCCGGCGACGATGCTCGCCGCGAGCAACCACACGATCTTCACCGCCGGTTGGGCTCCTCGGGCTCATCCGCTCCGGAGGTGGCCTCGGCCTTCGTCATGGCTTTCTTCGCGCGCTCGAGCTCCGCTTCGGCCTCGGCCAGCGCTTTCTGCGCGAGCTCCAGATCTGTCTTGGGCATCACCATGCAGAGTGGACAGCCGATCACGACGTCGTTCTTGGTGAGCTTCAATGTCTCGCGGCGCTCGGCCATCGCCTCTTCGAATTGCTGGTCGTCCATCGCGATGCCGTGGCCGAGGTCGATGAACATGTTGGCGACGGAGCGATTTCCCGAGCCCTGCCAGTTCCGCGGGTCGGGCACATTCCGGTTGCCGTACGTGTTGTCCATGTAGCCCGTGATGTGGAGGATGGTGCCCTTCGGTAGCAAGGGCTCAGAGCCGTGCGAGTACTCGTAGCCCCGCACCCAGTTGTGGTCGTAGCCGGCGCAGGTCAGCGTCTGGATGTTGATACCCCAGATGGCTTCGAGGCACATCCGTGCGCCAGGCGCGTGCAAATGAGGCTCGAAGGTCGTGATCTTCGTATGTTCCGGGAGCACGTAGTAGGCGTGGAGCTCTTGGTCTTTTTCCTCTGGCTTGATATCGATATCGACGGCGTTTCCGAGCGCGCGGATGGCCCGCTTGTATTTCGGCTTGTAGTCCTTGGGATGGAACCGCCATCCGATCTCGAGGCGTGCTTTGGTGTCCCGGCCGTTCGAGTGCAGATGGAGCGAATCCGAAACGATACTCGAGTTCGCCGGAAGTAGGCGCGCGCCTTGCGGGTCGAACACGTCGGCGTTGCGCCCGACTTCGTGCACCGGCCAGCTCGTGCTCACGCTAGGGGAGTCGTCGTCGGTCAAGACGTCCGTGCTCCAGATCATGTGGTGCACGACGAAGCGTCCGCCGACAGTCTTTCGTCCCTTTTCTTCTCCCGCGTCGAGCACGTCGTTTAACTCGCGGATCTCGATCGACTTGACGTAGCGATCTTCGGTGTTGCCGACCTTGATCGGGGCGATGTCGCCCCACCAGTCCGGGGCGTCTCCCTTGACGAGGAGCTCTTCGGTGACGTTGATGAGGTCAGGCTCGCCGGCCGTCCACGTCGCGCCTTGACCGACCGGAATCGCTGGCGGTAAGTCGTCCGGATTCCCTCGCGGCGCTCCGTTGTCGACCCAGTGGCCGATCATCGAGATCTCCTCATCGCTCAACGAGGGGTCGAATTGGTATTCCTGGATCCCGACGTCCTTTTCGATGTACCAGGGCGGCATGACTCCGGCGCGCGGCCCAAGCCCGATCCGGCGCTTGATAGAGCGGGCCCACGGTCGTACATCCTCGTAGTCGATGAGAGACATCGGGGCGACGGAGTCTGGTTGATGGCAGTTCTGGCAGCTCCGCTGAAGAATCGGTGCGATGTCTTTCGTGAACGTGATCGAAGTGGGGTCCGGCTTCGTCTCGGCTGGAGAGGATTCGACGCCGTTTACGCCGCCCAAGAGGAGCGTGCTAGCAACCGTCACCAGTAGTTTCATCGCGTTCACCTCGACAAGAGTGGATTCTGATGAAGATATCACGAAAACGCGCCCGGGCTCGCGTGTCCCGCGGCGAATTGGACGCCTGTTGCGCGCGATGAGACACTGGCGTAAGCGTCGTCCGCGACGGGTCATCTCTCACATGCATGCACCGAAGGTCATGGTCATCGCGGTCGACGGCGCTGAAAAAAGCCTGCTACACGAGTGGGCGCAAGCCGGCGTGCTTCCGAACTTGCGAGCGCTCCTCGAGCGCGCGACGCGGTGCAACGTCGAGAATCCGTCGGGCCTTTTCTCCGGCTCATTGTGGCCATCCTTCTATACGGGCGTTTCACCTGGACGTCACGGCAGATACTGCTCGTCTCAGCTCAAAGCCGGTACCTATGAGTTCGCCAGAGTGCATGGGTTCGACTCGAAGCTCGACACTTTCTGGAGCGTTCTGAGTGGTCATGGCCGCAAGGTCGCGGTGATCGATGCTCCCAAGACGGCACTCGAAGAGCAACTCAACGGCGTCCAGATCACCGATTGGGCGACGGAAGATCTAGGCCGACCCGTCGGCTCCTATCCTCCCGGACTCGCGAGCGAGGTGAGCGGGGGATACCAGCGGCCGCCGTCCCTCGAGAACGCGCTCTCTTCCCGTGACGAGGTCGGCTTCCGGGCTCTCCGCGAGCAGTTGATCCGGAGCGCGCACATGAAAGGGAGGATGAGCGCAACGATTCTCGATCGCAACCGCGGGGATCTGTTCTTTACCGTGTTCGGAGAAGCCCACGTCGCCGGTCATCTGTGCTGGCATTTTCATGACCCGAGCCATCCCGACCACGACCCGTCCTTGGTCGACCGAGTTGGCGATATCGTGCGCGACGTGTACGTTGCGATCGATGAAGCTTTGGTGCCGCTGTTGGAGCGCGCGAGCCCCGACACCCACGTGATTCTCTACAGCAACAATGGGATGGGAGCGAATTATTCCGGCAATTTCATCCTCGACGAAGTGCTGCTCGCCCGAGACAAGATGCGTTTGAGCGCGGGCCGGAGAGTCCTGGCCGGCGCGACGGACGCGCTCGAACGGGTGACTCCGGGTTTCATCCACCGACGCGTCGCTCCCATCTACGGAGGATTGCGTCAGGGGATGGGTCTTCCGCTCAGGGAATTTCGGCACCGTACATGCTTTCGCACCCGCTCGAACGAGATCGCCGGCGGGGTCCGCATCAACTTGAAAGGGAGAGAACCGGAGGGAGTCGTCGATCCCGCGGCCTACGATGCGCTGTGTCGCAGCCTGAAGCAGGATCTCGAATCCCTGACGAACACGAGCACGGGAGAGCCGATCGTGCGCCGCGTGATCGTGACCCGCGAGCTCTACGTCGGAGACTATGTCGATCGGTTTCCCGATTTGCTGGTCGAGTGGACCGAAGCGGAACCCATCGAAGGCGCCACGTCGTCGGCGACGGGAACCGTCCGCAAGTATCACGCCGGGCACCGGACAGGAGATCACCGGCCAGACGGCTGGCTCATCGTGTCCGGACCTTCATCCTCACCCGGCGTTGTGGATCCCGTGTCGATCTACGACCTCGCGCCAACGGTCACGGGCCTGTTAGGGGTCCCGTTCCGACAAGCGGAAGGTACAGATGTCTCGGCCCACGTGGGCTTGTCTTCGAGCCCTTGAGGCTATCCCGTCCGGTCCGTCCGCTCGTCCTGCCCCGCGATAGCGTGCCGGTAGGTCGAGATGATTTCGTCCAGCATCGTTTTGTAGGCGTAGCGTGTGGTGGCGTGGTTACGGCCGGTGCGACCCAACTCTCGTCGCAGTGGAGGGTCGTCGAGGAGCTGCGCTATCCGGCTCGCCATCGCGGCGGGGTCGGCGACGGGGACGACGAACCCGCTGACACCATCTGTCACGTATTCGGAAGGTCCGCCGGAATCGGTGCAGACCACGGGTTTTCCGGACGCGAGCGCCTCCAAGAGCACGTTTCCGGACCCTTCGCAGATCGATCCGAGTACGAACACGTCGCAGCGCGAGAACAGATCCTGGATCTCGTGTCTCGCGACGTCGCCGTGGAATGTCGTTCGCGAGCTCAGGCCTAGCTGATTGCACAGATCTTCGAGCGCCGCGCGCTCGGGTCCGTCGCCCGCGATGGCGACCGCGAAGCGATGGCTATCCACGAGTCGCGAGAGTGCCCGGAGAATCCAATCGAACCCCTTGCGGTTCACGAGTCCACCGACGGCAAGAACGATCGGACAATCAGGCTGTGTCTCAGTCTCGTCGGCCGGCTTGAAGTGATCGCAGTCGACACCCTTGCGGACGGTCCGCGCCGTCGCGGTCGTCGCACCTAGCTCGATGGCGTGTTTCCGAATGAAGTCGCTCACATGGGTGGTGCGGTCCGCGTTCCGCAGGAGCATCCGGAGAGCGTTGTCGTAGAACGGGCTCAGCCGCAAGCCGTAGCCGAGGTTCCGCTCGACCAGCACGTCCATCCCGCGCATGGTCGCGATAACGGGTGTCCCGGTCACGGCCTTGGTCAGCAAGCCGCCGAATCCCTCCGGCCATCCGAAATGGCTGTGGATGACGTCGATGCCTTCGATGTTGATCCATTCGGCGGCGAGCTGTTGGATGCGGGCCGTGTGATAGAGCAGGGCGGGGCGACCGAAGCTCGTTCGAGGAACGAAATGCCGAGACCGCCATAAAAACTCCAATGTTGAGAGTCGCTCCGACAGCGTCCTTCGAGCGCGGACCGTACGCAGATGGACACGGGGATGACCTGGCGCGGGAGCCTCATCGTGGTCATCGAGCGGATAGGTGGGGACGAAGATGTCGATGCCGCGCTCCGCGAGTGCGAGAATCTCCTCGTCGATGAAAGTGAAGCGGGTGAGTCGGCTGGAGGCGATACGCGGCGGTGCGAGATACAGGACTTTCAGGTTGCTGTGTCCTTCGAGGGGGGGCTTCCACCAGTCTACGGGGCGGATCCGGACTCTTCAATCCGGTCCTCCATGGACGACGTTACTCGGTGGTCGCGTCGACGCGACGGCACAGAAGGTCGTGGAATCGTTTGGGCTTCAGCGCGTCCGGGTGTCCCGATGAGAAACCTGTGACGGCATCTCGCACTTTGAACGGTGCGAGGTCGTAACGGCGAACGATCTCGTCCCCGGCATTCGACGCTTGCCCCCACGACGGTACGATCTCCGCCGCGAGGTCACGATTCTCGGCCAGCGTCCTCGCGTTTTGAAGGGCCAGTCCCAGGGTCGTCTCGACCCGGGAGCGGATCTTTCCGCCGAACTGGCCGGCAAGCTTTAGAGCGCGCTGTGCCATGAAATCCGGGGCTTCGCGGCGGTCCAACCACGCGGCGACCCGCACTGTCGCGATCGCGACCTCGTCCTCGTTCCGGGTGCGGTGCACGCCGGATTCCCCCGACAAGTAGCCGAGCGCGTAGGGCCCGCTGACCGCGAGAAAGACGGGCTCGGTGTCCTCGAGCGGCTCGAGCAACCAGTCGATATCCAGTCGCTTCCAGCGGGCCCACCCGAGATAGGTCTCGACGAGGAGATTCCGCGTCGTCGCGCCGCCTCCCGGTTTCACCTCGATGAGAACGTCCCTAGCTCCCGTGCGCCCGATGCGGATCATTTCGCGATGGGCTTCGTCGATCGATCGCTCGAGTGAGACGAGCCGCGAGGCCGCTCGTGCCAGCTCACTCTTCGTCATGGTGTCTTTGAGCTCGCTGTCGAGCTCACGCAACGTATGGCGGAAGCGCTCGAAGCGCCCGATCATCATCGAGTAGCGGTCGAGATCCCGTGTGGCGAGCGCCGCCGCCTCGACATCCGCCCAGAAGTTCGGCGCCTGACGCTGGCCCAGTAGGCGGTCTCGCTCGTCCCGAGCGAATGATTCATCGGCGCCGGTGGAGAGAGCTTGGATACGATCGGGAATCTGGCGCAGACGGAGGCGGAGCTCACTCCGGTCGATTTTCTCGCCGTCGCCGGTCCGGACCGACAGCTCGGCATCCTTGCGCGCTTGACGGCTTTCGGGCGTATCGATGACCTTGACTTTGACGTCCCGGTCTTCGAGCAGAAGTCGGATGATGGCGCCGGTTCCGATATCGCGCTCCATCAACGCAACGGCGAGCGGAAGGACGAGCTGGCGCTGGATCTCACGCTTGAGCGCGCGGGCTCCGTAGCGGTGGTCGAAGCCGCTCGCGATGACGTGATCGAGCGCGGACTCGTCGACGTCGACCACGAGGTTCCGCCCCACGATTCCTTCGCGCTTGAGGATCTGGTCGAGCTCTTGACGAGCGACTCGTCGCACGTGTTCCTTGCTGAGATGATGGAAGACGACGACGTGCTGAAACCGATTCAACAGCTCCGGTCGAAAATGTTGCTCCAAGCTGTCGCGAAATCGTCCGCTCCGAGCGTCCGAGCCCGCGTCACCTCCGAATCCCAGCGACTTGTCGCTCTCACGCGCGCCGACGTTCGAGGTCGCGATGACGATCGTGTTGCGAAAGTTCACGGGCGATCCCCCGGGCGGGGTCAGCGTTCCGTCGTCGAGCAGTGGGAGGAGCAGATCCCAAACGTTCTGGTGCGCCTTTTCGAGCTCGTCGAGAAGAATGACTTGAAACGGCTGGCTACGGACGGGGTCGAGCAGGCGAGCGGGCTGCTCCGGCTGGTTGGGGTTTCCGATCAGCAGTTCGAAAGAGCTGTAGTCCTTGAACTCGGAGAGGTCGAAGCGCAGGAGCCGATGGGCACTTCCGAACAAGAAGGAAGCGAGCTTTCGTGCGAGCTCGGTCTTGCCGACGCCCGTCGGGCCGACGAACAAGAAGGTGCCGATGGGTCGATCGGGATCATGAAGCCCGGCCTTGAACAACGCGATCGTTTCGACGACCGCCTGGACCGCCTCTCGTTGACCGACGATCCGGTCTTCGAACCAGCGTTTGATCTCGTGCGTCGGCTTCGTCGTCGAGCGAGATACCACGAAGCGAGGGAGGCCCGAATAGATGCTGAACACCTTCTCCACGAACTCCGAGGAAGGCTCCTCGTCCTCGTCCACGCCTCGCTTCTGGGCGAGGTAGTCGTGCACTTGCCTGACGAGATGGAGAGCGGGACCCGGCTGGGCACGGGCGGCAAGAAAGCGGCTCGTCAGCGTCGTCAGTGTCCGACGGGCACCGGCGTCGATGTCGAGTGTCAACGCGTCGCACGCTCGTTCGACGATGGCGTCCACCTTCGTGTCCGAAAGAGGTGCGATCTCGACGGCTTCGAACAACGACGCGAATTGAGGAACCCGCGACATAGTTCGAAGGATCTCGGGGGTCGCCTCGGCGAGGATACGCACTTCCTTGGATTCCAGTCTGGGACGAAGCGCGTCGAGCATCGTGAGAGTCGTTTGTGCGGAGCGTCCGGCGCTCGCCATGTTCCAGACGTCGGTCCAGTAGACGACCGTGTCTTCGAGCCCCGCGCGTTCGAAGATTGCACCAATCTTTGTCTCCCACTCCCCAATATATTTGGTGCCGGTCATCATCTGCGCCGTGCTGAGTTGGCGGAGAAGTGTGCGCTTACGGGCGGCGAAGGCATGGGCGACGCCGTGCACGACGCTGGTCTTGCCGACACCCGCGTTACCGACGACGAGAACGGAGCGGTTTCGGTCGAGGTGGTCGACGACCCTGCCGATCTCCTCGTCGCGGAAAGCGACCGGAGGGATCTCGCTGCGGCGGCAAGACAACACGAGGTCGACACCCTCGTGTAATGCCCCGCTGAAACTATCGTCCAAGGTCTTTCGCCTTACTTGAAGATCCGCTTGCGGTAAATCCCCTGTTTACGAAACGTCGACAGCATCCAGGCACACCATCCGGCGAAGGGCGCCCCGGGTGTTTGCTTGAAGCTACGCACGAGCGCTTGTACCGGCTCCTTGAGCGCGAGCAGCGACTGGACGCTTTGCTGATTTACCTTGGCTTGTTTCGTATTGGCGGCGACTTTGGCCGCGAGCTTCGCTACTTCCGCTTTGAGCGCCTCATTGTGCTTTTCGAGCCGCGCGATCTTCGCTTGGGCGCCTGGCGGGAGCTCCTGAGGTGCACTCGCTTTCGCGGGAGTGGTCGTCGCGCTCTTTTGCTGCTTTTCGAGCTTGTCGATCCGTTTTTCGAGACGGACCGCGCGCTGTTCCGCCCGCATGATCCGGCCCTGGTTGAGCTTGACGTTTCTTCCGACGCGTTTGCCGCTCGTCGTCATGTGATTCTCTCTCTCTTCCTATAGCAAGGGGCGCTCGTTGACGACGCAGTGGAGCGCTCGATGGCGACCGCACCCGCTGTAAACGTCGCGGGAGGTAGGTCAGCCTTCGATACGCGCCGTCTCTAGAGCGGCCGGTTTGGATTGATGATCGTGCGCCACATATGAGCGACCGGGCTCCCGTCGAACCCGAGTCCTTCCTTCGGCTGACGAAACTGTCGGCCGATAACGTCTTCGAAGGTTTCCACCGGGTCGAAGTCGATGTCTTCGTCGAACCCGTATTCGTCGTTCATCGTGATCAAGCGCGCTTCCATGTAGTGCTTATGGGCTCGCGCGTCGATGTGGGTTTGCTTCAGGTACGGGTCGGGCTCGTAATCCACGCCAAAAATGCGGTTGTACATTTCCGGATACTCGTAGCCGACTTCCGGATCGGGAAAGAAACGAAGCGCTTGGTGATGCCGGATGCCCCAGCTGATCCGCTCGTCTACATAGGGCTCGAAGAGCTGGCCACCCCACCAGCCGTGATCCGATCGACACAAGGACTGCGTGACGTCGTGCACCAAGCACGCGAAGACGGTGCGCTCGGGTTGGCCGGTCTGGATCGCGTGCGTCGCGCTTCGGAGCCCGTGGGCGGTCAGAAAACGCTTGTGCATGAAATCCATCAGTGTCGGCGCCGGCGGCATCTCGGCGAGCTCCGCCATTCGGAAGACGAGACCCGTCCCCCGGGCTTTTGCCGGCGTGCTGTAGATATTGCCTCCGTTGTCCTCGCTCGAGCTTTCTTGCAGGCCCTCGATGCGTTCGGTCATGTAATGTTCGAGCGCCTCCGCCCGCGCTTCGTGTGACATCAATGAAACTACTGACGCGCCGCCTAGAGACGCGACGAACGCTCTTCGATCGATTTCCATTCGTGCCATGGGTGCCTCCCATCGATGAGATTAGCAGTGTGGTCGGTGGCGGATCAACGGGGGCCCGCCGCTCGGTGCACGAGACGGAGGACGGCGGGTACGACCGCGATCTCGAGCTCGGCGCTCTTGCGCCGTGATTTGTCGTCGTCCCACCACGACCCGGGAGCAGGCCAGCTTCCGGCCTCCATCGCCCGCAGGACGCCGAAATCTGGACCGTTCGTCTCATCCAGCGCGGTGCGTGCTCGTGCCGCCCAATCGGCAGGCGGCTCGGCGTCACGCTCGATGAAATCGAGAGCCTCGAGTCCGATGCGCGCTACCTGGCTGAGTTGGCGTGCGAGGGGAGCGGCCTCCTCGAGCAGCGCGTTGTTCGCGACGAGTGGAGCGAGACGCTCATCGGCGAGCGCCCACTTCTCGAGCCAAGCCCGCATGTCGCTCGGGCTCGTCATCGCGGCGAATCGACGAGCGACGAAGCTCTCGGGACGTACTGCATCGACGAGACGGTTCAGAGGTGTCGCCGTCGTGTAGTCGCGCACCCGGGTCCGTGCGTAGAAGCGGACCGGCTCGAGCACATCCGCCAACGTCAGGAGCGGCTCCATCGGGTGGTCGCCGGCGAGGCGCGACAACATACGGCGTCTTCCGCTCTCGTGTTGAAGTCCCATTCCTTCGAGATAGCGGCTCAGGCGAGAGAGGCGGTCGTACAATCCCTCGCTCGGCGGCGAGGACCAGAGGCGCTCGGCTACGGCTGCGGCGCGAGGCCATACGCGTCCATCGATGTTCTCCGGCGTCACCAGCTCGCCCCACATACACGCTTCGCCGCCGAGAATACGCTCGGCTGCCGTAGCGGAGCCGGCGGTGCCCGACAATGGGTCGACTCCGTGCAGATACTCGGCAGGGAACATGTGGTCGAGGTAGTAGCCGAAAGACAGAATCGCCGGGAAGCCGAGTGACGCCGCCTCGTTCAAAGACGCTTGTCCGCGCCACGATTGAACGACCGTTTCCGCAGGCAAGTCCGGCTGCAGAACTTCGTCCCAGCCGACCATCCGCCTATCGTGTTTCGTCAAAATCCGGGAGAGGCGCTCGTTGAAGTAGCCTTGGAGTGCGTGGTTGTCGGCGAGGCCTTTCTCACGCATGAACTCCTGGATCGATGGGTTCTCGTCCCAGTGCGTCCCGGTGACCTCGTCGCCACCGATATGTACATATGGGTCGGGGAAGAGCGTCGCCATTTCCCCGAAGACGCCGTCGAGGAGCTCGTACACGGCTTCATTGGTCGGATCGAATGTCGGGTCTTGAATGCCGAATCGCGTCTCGACCACGTATGGACCCGGAGCGGAGGCGAGCTCGGGGTAGCCGACGAGCCAGCTCGTTGCGTGTCCGGGGACGTCGAGCTCGGGCACGACACGGATGCCGCGCTTCCACGCATAGTCGACGACATCCTTGATCTCTTCTTGCGTGTAGAACTCCCCATCGCCGCCGAGCAAGTGGAGTCGCGGATAAGCCTTGCTCTCGATCCTGAACCCTTGGTCGTCGGTGAGGTGCCAGTGCAGCACGTTCAGCTTCACCGCCGCCATCGCGTCGAGGTGCCGTTTGATCACGTCAACGGGTTGAAAATGTCGTGAGACATCGATGAGCAGTCCGCGCCACGAGAAGCGTGGCGCATCGTCGATGGTCATCGAAGGTATCTCGAATCCGTCGGCACCGAGCCTTACGAGCTGCAGCAGCGTCTCCAACCCATGGAGCGCGCCCGCGACGGTCTCTGAGGTCAAAGACACTTCTCGAGGAGAAACGCGCAGTGAGTAGCTTTCCGGGGTCGCGTCGGGCCGTTCCACCCGGAGGCGGAGTCGGGCATTGCCGGCGCCGCGGGGGACGCCCGTGATGGCGCTCAGGCGCGTACCGAAGCGATCCGCGGCCTCGGCGAGCCTTCGGTCCTCAAATCCCTCGATCTCGATTCTGAGTCCCCGGTCGAGCAGGAGAGAGCCGGCGAGCCGGCTGTACGTCGTCGGGAGAGGGATGACGCCGAGCGGCTCCGTTTGAGCATGGGCAATTGAACCTATGGTCAGGCTTATCAGTAGTGGCCTGAGAAGAGCGCTCATGGGTGAGTAGCCTATAATAAAGGAACGAAAGTCGAGGACGACGAATGGATCCGCTCGAGCTTGGAAGCCATGCCCTTAGTGTTTGTCTCGGGCTCGGTCTGGCCGCGGCCGCCGGGTTTCGGGTCTTCGTACCGTTGCTGGTGATGAGCGCCGCTTCCTTCAGCGGACACCTCGAGCTCTCCGAAGGTTTCGGCTGGGTGGGCACGATGCCGGCCCTCGTGGTGCTGACCACCGCGACGGTGATCGAAGTTCTCGCGTACTACATACCCTGGCTCGACAACGTTCTGGACACCGCATCGGGCCCCGCGGCTGTCGTGGCCGGCTCGGTCGTGGCGGCGTCGACGTTCACCGATATCGACCCGATGCTGAAATGGAGTCTCGCCATCATCGGCGGCGGCGGTCTCGCCGGGCTCGTGAAGGGAGCGACGACGCTGGCACGCGGAGCTTCGACGGTGGCGACCGGCGGCTTCGCGAACCCGATCCTGTCGACGTTCGAGCTCGGAGCGTCCTTCTTGCTTGCGGTGTTCGCAATCGTGCTGCCGCTCGTGACGATCGTGGCCGTGCTCGTGCTCGTCTACTTTGCGGGAAAGAAAGTGTTCTCCTGGCTAGGGCAGAGACAAGCCGCCTGAACGATGGTCTAACGGTGCTTTTGCACCAGCTCGCCGAGCTTCGATTCGATCATGCTACATGAGATGAAGACCGGCTTTTGGACGTCTAGCCAAATCGTGTTCCCCTGGATGCTGTAGTCGCCTTTGAAGGCGCCCACCGGCGTCGGAAGCTCGAAGACACCGGTCTCCGCGGAGCCGTCGAAAACCCCTCCCGCCGAGATCAGCTTCGCCCGGATCTTGTCGACGAGCTCGGCCCCCGAACCGGGGAAGTCGAATTGAAACCTGCAGTCGGACAAAGTGGCTCCTTTCGTGTCAGTTGCCGAATAGTTCAGAATCCGGCGGCGTGACCGTCTTTGCGGGACTCGGACGCGCCGTAGTAGGTCCGATGCTCGTCGACCCGGATCGCTTGATAGCCACCGAAGCCTCCTGTCCCGTCCGTGAGGTGATGGCCGCGGCGTGTCAGCTCCCGTCGCGTCACTTCCGAGAAGCCGTCTTCGAGATGCACCGATCCGGCGTCGATACCGCGCTCACCGGTAGGCTCGGACGAGCCCGTGTGAAAGACCCGAGGCGCGTCTCCCGCCTCCTGTACGTTCATTCCGAAGTCGACGATGTTCATGACGATCTGCGCATGCATCTGCGGCTGCACGTCACCTCCCATGACGCCGAAGCTCATGAACGGTCGGCCGTCTCTCGTGGCGAAGGCGGGAATGATCGTGTGGAACGGCCGCTTGCCGGGCGCGTAGATGTTTCGATGTCCCTCCTCGAGCGCGAATAGCTCGCCGCGATCCTGGAGTCCGAACCCGAGCCCGTCCGGACAGACGCCGCTTCCCATTCCGCGAAAGTTGCTTTGGATGAGCGACACCATGTTGCCGTCCGCGTCCGCCGTCGTCAGGTAGACGGTATCTCCCGTCGAGAGCACCGGGTCGCCGTGAGTCAACAGTGGTGCCGCGGCCGCAGGATCGAGTTGCTCACGCCGTATGTTTGCGTACTCTTTCGATACGAGAGCTTCCACCGGGATGTCCGCGAAGTCCGGGTCCGTGTAGAAGTGCGCACGATCTTCGAAGGCGAGTCTCTTGGCTTCGATGAGGTGATGTAGGTAATCCGCGCTTCCGAAACCCATCGCGGTGATGTCGAATGCCTCCATCAAGTTGAGGATCTGGAGCGCGGCGATGCCTTGCCCGTTCGGTGGCAGCTCCCAGATATCGAGGCCTCTATACCGCGTCGATAGGGGCGTGACCCACTCGGATCGATGGGCCTCGAGATCTTCGAGAGAAAGGAAGCCGCCCGCCCGTCGCAGCGACCGGTCGATCACCTCCGCGATCTCTCCGCGGTAGAACGCGTCGCGGCCTTGCCGACCGATCGTCTCGAGTGTTCTCGACAAGGGTTCGTTTCGGAACACCGTGCCTTTCTCGGGGGGCCTTCCATTCGGAAGAAAGGTGTCTCCAAAACCCTGAAAGGAGGAGAGCTCGGCGGCGTCTTTCGCCCACGCGTCGGCGATGACTTCCGTCACCGGAAAACCTTCGTGAGCGTAGGTGACAGCAGAGGCCAAGACCTCATCCATCGGGAGCTTGCCGTACTTGGCGTGGAGCTCGAACCAGCCGTCAACGCATCCGGGAACGGACACGGAGAGCGGGCCGGCGCTGGGGATCCGGTTGACCCCAAGCGCTCTCAAATGCGCCAAGCTCAAGGAGAGCGGGGAGCGTCCACTTGCGTTCAGACCGTCGAGTCGTTGAGATAGCTCGTCCCACACGACCGCGAAAAGGTCGCCGCCGATGCCGCAGCCGGTTGGCTCGACGACACCGAGCACTGCGTTTGCGGCGATGGCAGCGTCCGTCGCGCTACCGCCGCGTCTCAGGACGTCGATCGCTGCTTGAGTGGCGAGAGGTTGGCTCGTCGCGGCGATCCCCTGCCGCGCGAGGACTTCCGAACGCGTCGCGAAGCCCATGCCCGTGGTGCGGGCCATTTACCTTTTTCCGGGCTTTCTCCGAGGCCTCTCTGCGCCCGCCAGAAGCTTCTCGATCTCGGACGAGGGGAGTGTCCGTGAACCGACTTCGCTCAAGAGCTCGTCGTTGCTGAGCGCGGAGAGTCGCACTTGACGCTTTTCGAGATGGGCGATCATGCGGTGCACGCGCTTTTTTACTCGTTCGAGCTCGCGCTCGATATCCCTGAGCTCTTCCAGCATGCTCATCGACCTCCGACTAGGGCGGTCACCATTCTACTCTGCGAGCCCCGCCGATGCGACGAGGATGAGCAGCGCCTTCTGGATGCCGAGATGGCCGTCTTTATTGGACCACCACTCGTGCAGTGAGTGCGCGCCTTCACCGTCGCCGCCGCGTCCGATAGTCGTTGCCGGGATTCCCATTGAGATCGGGATGTTCGAGTCCGTGGAGCCGGTCGTGAGCTCGGGCTCGACGCCGAAATAGCGCGTGGCACTCATGGCCCGCTGGATCAATGGCGTTTCGGGATCGACGACTCCGGACGGACGATCGCCGATCATGTCTACCTCCATGGTGAGCTCCTCCCCGTGACGTCGCAGCTCGTTCTGCTCCTTCAGTGCCTTCTGGACGGACTCCTGAAAAATCGCATCGATCTCGTCCAGCCGCTGCGGCACGTTCGAGCGCATATCGATCTCGGCCCAGTTCTCGAACGGGATCGAGTTGACGGAAGTCCCTCCACCGATACGTCCGATGTTGTAGCTCGTCTTCGGTCCGGAGATCACGTACTCTCCCGCGGCCTGGTCGAAGAAGTGGATCGCGCGACTCAGAGCGTGGGCCGGGTTCGCGAGTCCGAACGCACCCCATGAGTGGCCGCCCGGGCCTTTGAAGGTGAGGCGATAGCGATGGGAGCCCGTCGCGTGGTTCAGCACGCGCTCCGTGCTTCCGCCGTCGACGGCGATGAACTGGTCGATCGTGGGGCCGCCTTCGCGAAACAAGTGCTTGACGCCCCGGAGATCCCCGAGGCCTTCTTCGCCGACCGACGCGATGAACAAGATGTTCGAGCGTGTTGCGATATCGGCACCCTTCATCGCTTTGATAACGGCGGTCATGAGTGCGAGCCCACGCGTGTCGTCGCCGATGCCGGGAGCGATCATCCGCTCACCGTCGCGTTTGACGGTGACGTCGGTACCTTCCGGGAAAACGGTGTCGAGATGGGCAACCATCGCGACCGTCTCGGAGCCTTCCGTACCCTTCCAGCTCGCGATGACGTTTCCGACCTCGTCGGTCTCGACGGATTCCATGCCGGCAGCGCCCAGCATCTCCGCATAACGAGCGCCTCGAACTTCTTCCTTGAACGGTGGCGCCGGGATCTCGGTGAGCTCGATGAGATCTTTCTCGGTTTGAGGCTCGAGCTCCATGATGATCTCGAAGGCTCTCGCCACGGCCGGTGACTCCGCGACGTCTTTGATTTCTTGGTCGTAGTCGGTTTGCGCCGCGGCGGATGCGGCGACGAGACATAGCATCGAGACGAGCGATTGTTTCCTCATGGTGGGCAAGATTCTACTGTCTGGGGGGTTAGTCCGTCTATCCGTTTGGAGAGTCGCCTACGGCTATGTCGTTGAAAACAGGGTCACAATGAATGGTACGGCGCTTGCATTGCTGAGGGTAGGAGGCAAAATGAACACCTTGGAGAAGAACTTCGACCGTATCGCCAAGCTGCGGGCTCATGAGTCGAGCGTGTTTCAGACTCAGGTCAGCTATAGCGTCCAGCAATGTCTCACCCCGGAAAGGGACAAAAACGCGTGGCTCGCGGACACACTCTCGACCCGACCTGGATGGGCGGACTCGAACGAGCTCCTGCGCTATGTCATCGCGGCACCGTTCGCCGTATTACCCGAAACCGTCGCACCGGCGGTCTTCGCGATCCGCATTCTCTTCGACGAGGCACCGGCGGACAGCCTCAGACTCGAGAAGGATTTCGAGATTCTTGCGGCACCGGTCTTTCAGCTCGCGGCATCCGGCGAGTTCAGTCGGTTGTGGCAACAGCAAAACCCGTGGACGGCCTCACGCTACCCAGAGGTCGCGGACGGCATCGCGATGACCATGCGCGATTTGCCGGGTATTCCGGAACATTCCGTCGAGCTCCTGCACTAGCCCGCTGGCTCGCCGGTGCGTCAAGACGCGGTTCCTTTGACGCTTCAGAATTTCGGGTGCTAGTCTAAGCACAACGCTTTGGCGCTCCTTCACCAAAATCGAACGACCTCTCGACTCCCTTTGGCGAGCCCGCTATGACCGCGCTTCTCACGCTCGTCTTCTTCCTGTCTGGCGCGGCGGGGCTCATGTTCGAGACCCTCTGGTTTCGTGCCGCGGGGCTCAGCTTCGGCAATAGCGTTTGGGCCTCGAGCCTCGTGCTCGGAAGCTTCATGGCGGGGCTCGCGCTCGGAAACGGACTCGCCGCGCGGTGGGGGAGTCGGATCCGTCGCCCCGGTGTCGCCTACGCTTGGCTCGAGGGAGTCGTCGCCGTTGCCGGGATTGGGCTCGTGTGGCTATTGCCGGCGCTTCCCGAATTTCTCGCACCCGTCTTTCGGCCGTTTCTGGGCGAACCTTGGTTACTCAACCCGATACGATTCGGACTCGGCTTTGCGCTCCTGTGCGTTCCTACCACCGCGATGGGGATGACGCTGCCGCTGATGGTCAAGGCTCTTCGCGACCGCGGCACGGACTTCAGCTCCGCACTCGGCGTCCTGTACGGTGTCAATACTTTAGGAGCGATGGCCGGAGCCCTTGCAGGGGAATGGTTGCTCCTCCCGCGGCTTGGTGTCCTGGGCACATCGATCTTCGCGGGCTCGCTCAACGTGACGGCGGCCCTCGGTGCCCTCGCTGCGGCACACCTCGTGGGTCGCGCCGGCGAGGAGCCTCCGCGCCCTATCGCTGCCCGTCCCATCTTTCCTCTTCCCATGGACCTCCTGCGCTTGCTCATCGCTGCCATGATCGCAGGCGGCCTCTTACTCGCCCTCGAAGTCGTCTGGTTCCGGTTCCTGCAGCTTTTCGTGCTGTCCACGACCAGAGGCTTCGCGATCATGCTGTTGGTCGTACTACTCGGCATTGGCGGGGGAGGCCTGCTGAGTACGGTGTGGCTTCGCCTTCGGCCGAACGCATTCCGATACGTTTCCCACCTCGCGATGTTGTGTGGGCTCTTCGCTCTGTGGTCCTACATCCGTTTCGAGGGCGTGCCGGCGGAGCTCGACGGAGCGAAGAGCGTGGACTTCGCAGACACGCTGCTTCTGTGTGTGCGCCTGATGTTACCGGTCTCGATTGCGTCGGGTGTCCTCTTCACGTTCATCGGACGCGCCGTCTACGAGCTCTACGGGGAGGCCACGGGCGCGGTCGGGTGGTTGACGCTGTTCAACACCGCTGGTGCGGCCGTCGGCGCTCTTCTCGCCGGCTGGCTGTTCGTGCCCGTGCTCGGCGTCGAGATATCGATCTTCGTACTCGCCCTCGGCTATGTCGTCGTGGCGTTCGTATCGCCGTTCTCGTTGCTCGCATCGCAACGGGCTGCCTTCCAGGGGCTTCTCGTCCTCGCATTCGGATGGCTCGGGACGGCCTTCTTGTTTCCGTTCGGGATGATGATGAATCACTTCGTGCCGCTGTCGACGGAGCAATATCGAACCGCAGACACCGAGATCGTCGAAGTGCGCGAAGGACTCACCGAGCACATCGTCTTCCTCGAAGACACCTGGATGGGTGAGCCGTTCTCTGCGAGGCTCGTCACGAACGCCTTCTCGATGACGGGGACCACGATCCAGGCCCAGCGGTACATGAAGTACTTCGCCTACTGGCCGATGGCGTTTCATCCGAAGCTCGAGCGTGCGCTCCTCATCAGCTACGGACTCGGGATCACGGCGCGTGCGCTGACGGAGTCCCCGGATATCGAACGGATCGATGTCGTCGACATATCCGAGGACATCGTCGCCATGAGCGATCGGGTCTACCGTGACCCTGCGGACCGACCGCTTCTGGACGAGAGAGTCAACGTCTTCATCGAAGACGGTCGCTTCTACCTTTTGACGACCGAAGAGAAATACGACCTGATCACGGGCGAGCCGCCGCCGTTGATGGTCGCCGGTGTCGTCAACCTCTACACCGAAGAGTATTTCGACCTCGTCCGCAGCCGGCTGAGAGACGGCGGCTACGTGACCTACTGGCTTCCGGTCGTGCATCTCTCGCCGGCGGATACACGGGCGGTCGTTCGGGCGTTTTGCAACGCGTTCGAAGATTGCAGCTTGTGGCGGGGTGCTCGACTCGAGCTGGTACTCATAGGCTCGAACGGGGCTTCGGAGAAGATTGCCCCGGAGCGTTTCGAGAGGCCGTGGAACCACCCCGAAACCCGGGCGGGATTGAGCACCATCGGGCTGGAGCGGCCGGAGCTCTTGCTCGCGACCTTTCTCGGCGACGCCTCCTACCTGGACGCTTTTGCGGGCGACACCCTGCCCCTCGTCGACGACCATCCCTATCGTCTCAGCCGGGACATCGCGGGGCGCGACGCTTTCCAGGAGCGAGTGGGGTTCTACGTCGACATGGTGCGGGATGACGAGGTCGCGGCGCGCTACAACGACAGCGAGTATCTACGCGCTCGACTTCCGGCGACTCTATACGAGAGTGGGTCCCAGGCGCTGCCGTACCACTCGTTGCTGGAACGTAGCCTCAACGTCCAGGCGCAAGCCGGGTTGTACTTCGAGGAGCTCGATCATCTTCTTTCCGAGACGGATCTCGAGACGGTGCCGCTATGGGTGATGGGCGACCTGCGCGCGTTCAGCGGGGTCGTGGATGCCCTCGTTGCGAAAGGGCAAGTGAACGGCACCGTCGCCTACCATCTGGGTCTTCGGGCGATGTCCCGACGAGAGTTCGGAGAGGCCGCCGAACATTTTGCCGACGCGTTGAGAAAAGGGATTCCCGATAGACGCGTCGACTACTATCTGATTTTGGCTTTGGGCTATGATGGCGCGCTCGAACGGGCGTTTCAGGCCGCTGAGGCGCTCGCGGAGAAAGACCCGGCGAGCCTCGAACAGACGGCGTTCTGGGAGTTTTGCGCGCGTCGATTCAACATGCAGAGGCCTTCGTCGTAGCGACGGTCTGGGAGAGGCGGCCGTTGTTTGTTATGCTTTCTCGGATCGTCCCGTTTGAGCGAGGGCGAGCAGCCCTAATCGGAGTTGACGATTCATGAAGATCGAAGAAAACCACGAAGCGGATAGCGTCATCGTACTAGGCCTTGAAGGCAAGCTGATGATAGGCGATGGTGACGTCATGCTCCGCGAGAAAATCGAGACCCTCGTGGAATCCGGGCACCGTCGGATCGTCCTCGACCTCTCGGATGTCCCCTACGTCGATAGTGCCGGTCTCGGCGAGATCGTTCGCTGCTACACGGCGTTGTCGCGAAAGAACGGTCGCTTGAAGCTCCGGAACCCGAGCAAACGCATCCATGAGCTCTTGTCGGTGACCAAGCTTCTTACCTTCTTCGGCGAAGACGACGGCACCTGGCCCGACGAGAACGCGACGTAGACCGGGCGAGTACGTGATCTCGTTCAAACGAGATGACGGTGGTGCTCGGGGTGCCCGCGATCTCCTGAACGTCGATACCGCCACCGTTGGTTCAGCAGACAGATGTTGCCGGCACAGCGTGTTTTGGCGCACCGTCACCGGTACCTCCGGCCTCGAAGACTTGATGCCTAGTTTCTGATTCAGTGGAACTGCTTTATCGCGAGTCTCTTAGCATCTAGTCCTGAAGCGACTTCATTGAGCGCGGTGGTTCATGGACGTCTCGCGCTCCGCGATTGTTCGTCGTTGGCCCTAATGTGAGCGGCAGACCTGCCGACGATTAAGAATGCCACTCTAGGAAAACCGCGTCCAGCTCCATCGTGGCAACTTCCCTGGAGAGTTCGATGAGCACAGCGACGACGATGGAAACAACAAACCTGGCCCATATCGGTCGCCAGCCGATTCTTGACCGCGACGTCAAAGTCATCGGGTATGAGTTGCTGTATCGCGATAGTGAGACCGCGACGCAGTGCATCGCCGATTCGGACGCCGCGAGTGCGAGTGTGATGGCCAACGCCGTGCTGGAATTCGGATTGGACACCCTCTCTCAGGGTGGTCTCGCATTCTTCAACTGCGCCGCGTCCACGTGGAGTGAAGATTTCTTCGAGCTTCTTCCCAAAGAACGAGTGGTCCTCGAAGTCCTCGAGGACGCTTTGAGCGACCAAATCGTGGACAACGTCCGAAGGGCTAAAGAGCGAGGTTATCGAATCGCACTCGATGATGTGGTCTCGCTCGAGGACCGTGAAAAGCTCCTGCCCTACGTCGACATCGTGAAGCTCGACTTGCCCAAATTGTCCGAGGATGAAGTGCGGGCCTTTGCGCTCGAGCACAAGGAGAACAACCGCCTCGTGGTTGCGGAAAAAGTCGAGACACAGGCACAGTTCGAGGCGACGAAGGCGGCCGGCTGCGATTATTTTCAGGGCTATTTCTTCGAGAAGCCGACGACACTTACGCAAAAGCGCGTGCCACAAGTCCATTTGCAGACGATGCAGCTGCTTACTGAGCTTTCGGACGACCGCGCGGATTTCGACACGATTGCGTCGAAGGTCGCGAACGATGTCACGCTGTCCGTGCGGATTCTCAAATATGCGAACTCGGCCGGAGTCGGCTGCAAGACTCGGATCTCGTCGATCGAGCGTGCGATCGCGATGGTCGGTTTCGATGCGGTTCGAAAATGGGTTCGCGTCATTTCCATGTCGATGCTTTCGTCGAACAAGCCCTCAGAATTGGTGTTCGCAGCCCTCATGCGAGCGCGATTTTGTGAGTTCGTCGCCGCGGGCTCGGAGCAATCGCACCCCGCGGCGTTCACCGTCGGCCTGTTCTCACTGTTGGACGCGATTTTGGACCGTCCGCTCGATGCGTTGCTGGTCGAACTGCATCTCGACCAAGAGATCGAAGCGGCGCTCTTGAATGAGGAAGGCGAGCTCGGACAGGCGATCCGAATCGTTCGTGCCTATGAGCGTTCCGACTGGGACCTCGTCGACGAGCTGGTACCGAACGCGTCCACGAACTCGCAGCTCAGCAAGTGGTTCGTTGCGTCCGTGTCACAGGCCCAGCAGTTCTACGAGCTCTGCCGAGAGTAGGCCCGACGAGCGGCCGAGACGTCGCCTGCATGGATATACTAGCCGAGCCGTGAATGGTTACTCGGGTACGGGATCGTCTCAATTCTTCGGGGTCGAAGCGCGCCTGACGAAAGGGTGTCGTGCATACTGAGATCTCAAGCGCCATCATGCTTGCGTTGTGGGCCGGCACCGTTACCGGCCAGGAGTCCGAGCCGTTAGCGGTTCTTTCCACCTATACCGAGGCGGTCGCTTTCGACGATGACGGCAATGTCTATGTCTCCGAGCCGTACAGCGATACCGTTTCGAGAATCACTGCGGACGGCGAGGTCTCCGCATGGGCGAAGACAGGGGCGCCGAACGGCCATAAGGTGCTCCCGAACGGCAACCACCTCCTCTGCGACAACACTCACGCGGCCGTTCTCTTGCTCGACGGTCACGGGACGATCCTCCGACAGGCCGCCTCGGAGTGTGGCGACCACCCGATACGGGGACCGAACGATCTCACGCCGGACGCGGCCGGTGGATTCTATTTCACCGATCCGGGCATTTTTCCCGATTCCTGGGAACAGCCCGTGGGGCGGGTGTGCTACGTCGGCCCGAATGGCGAGAGCCGCGTCGTCCTCGATGGACTCGCATTTCCGAATGGCATCGTGCTGGAGCCGGGAGAGAATCGACTCCTCGTTGCCGAGAGCAAGACCGAGCGAGTGGTCGAGTATGAGGTCGTCCGCCCGGGCGTTGTTGGGTCGAGCCAAGTGCTCGCTGAGGTCATGGGCGACGGGATCACGCTCGACCGCGATGGGAACCTGTACATCGCGAATGGGCGGAGCGGTGATGTCATCGTCGTCGACAGGGCCGGGACGATGTTTCGTACCATTCCCACCGGTATCGGATTCGTGAGCAACCTTGCCATCGGTGGAGCCGAGCAGGACTGGCTCTACGTTTCAGGCAGTCTGAACGAGTGGTCGGGACGCGCCATGGACAATGTCACGAGACAAGGCGCTCTCGCCCGTATCCAACTGACCCACTAGTCGTTGTCACTCACTCGCTGAGGAGGTTGACTGTTGTCCGACCAAAACAAGAACACGATTCGAGTGGTGCGAGAAGAAGCGCTCAACGGGCGAAAGCTCGATTTGCTCGATGGGTTGTATACCGACGACTACATCTACCATGGACCGGCGCTACTTGGTGATTTACATGGCGCGGCCGCATCCAAGGGGATGGTGAAAGGATTCGTCGAGCCGATCGCCGAGTTCGAGGACACCGTTGAAGCTCAGTTCGCCGAAGGTGAGATGGTCACGACTCGCTTGAATGGAAGCGGACGGCACACCGGCGAGGTGATGGGCGCAGTCCCGACGGGCAAGGACCTTAGATGGTCTGCCATCATTATCAGTCGATTCGAGGGTGGCAAGATTGCGGAGGAGTGGGCGGAATTCGACGGTCTCAGCTTGCTCCAACAGCTCGGTGTCGTCCCGCAGTTGGGATGAGACTTGGATTGAGTGGCCGGCATTAAGTCCAGTTTCGTCCGTCGGTGGACGCTTCTCGTCAGCGTGGCGTTCGTCGTCGGATACATCCTCTACACCCCGATCGCCCACGGCATCACGGGCGGGCATGGCCGACAGCTATCCGCCACGCAGCTCGTCTCTCATTCTGTGGCGCTCGTCGTCGTCGGGTTCTTGGTGTCGACCGCGCAGCGCCGAGCTCTCGCGCCCTTGGTCGAGATCGGCGTCGGCCGTGTGAGTCTCGCTGTGTCGGGCTTCGTCGCAGCGTTCTGGGCCGGGTACTATCAGACGGCCATCGAAGGTCCCGACATGGATATCTTGCTGGGGTATTGCGTTCTGGGGTCGGCGCTTTGGCTAGGACGTCTTCCGTTCCAAGGAAGCGTCGTGGCGACGGCAGTCGCGATCTTGAGCTTTCCGGTCGCGAGCTTTGTCGGTGAGCTGTTCGTCTTCGCCGGGGTCTTGATTTTCGATGTGACGCCGAACTTCAACCAGGACAGCCTGCAGCACAGCGTGTTCTGGCTCGCGGTTGGCGGCACCACTGGTTTACTTGGTGGTTGGGTGAGCGGACTCGCGCTCCGCCGAATCCTCCACAAAAACGACCTGACGTCGGATGATATGCATAATGGCGAGAAAGCCATCTTCTAGTTGACAACCGTTCTCGCTGCGATCCAGACTCGTCCCAGCGTCCGAATGATTCTCAGGCCGAGGAGGCGTCCCGATGCCATGGATGTTCCAGAAGAGACCCGCGTCTCGTGCTCGGATCAAGTTGATTGCCCCGTCTTCAGACGCAAAGCCCGTCACAACGGCGATGTCTGCTCTTCCCGCGCGATGGCTCTTCGTAGCCGTGCTGCTGTCGACCTCGTGCGGCGACAGTCAGTCTCCCCCGGAGCCGGCTGCTCTGAGTCCAACACCGTCGAGCTATACCCTGTCAGGGACGATCACGGATGCGGCTACCGGACTTCCGCTGTCGGGTGCACGTGTGGAAATACTCGATGGCCAGCATCGAGCCGAGTCCGCAGCGTCCAACGGCCAAGGCGTGTACAGTCTCGGTCAGCTGCTGGGGAATATGAACGTCTCGGCTGCGCACGAGGGTTACGCAACAGAACGGACGGGCGCGACCCTGACCCAGAACACGACGTTGAATTTCGCGCTGTCTCCATTGGCTCCGCCCTTGGGGCGTAGGGTCTCTTTCACGCTGCGCGCCAAGGACGGCTTCTTTCAGTTCTCGACTGCGCTACGTAACCTTTCGGTTGGACAGTCGTTTCTCATGAGCTTTCGTCCTCTGAAAATCAATAGTGGGGACTCCGGCTTCGCCAACACGGTTGAGTTTTGGCTGGACAGAATACCAGCGCCAGGCGCAATCGCTTTGTCCCTTAACGGAAATGCCGATGGCTCACAGTGGACGATAGGATTCTTTGACGATGGTTTCGGTACGACGGGCCAACCACGAGCGTTAGCGCTTGGAACTCTCCACCGCGTGGAGATTTTTCGCAGAAATGACGGCGTCGTGGAGTTTTTCCTGGACGGTGAAAGCGTGCTCACTTTGGACGATCCCAAAAGGGCGCGCTCCGTGTTTGCCCGAGTGGTGGGCGCCGAAGCCGAATTCATTTTTCAAGCGCCCTCTCCTCTGATGACCGGGCTGCCCGACGATACGTCGAGGAGCTGTGCGTTCGGCTCCCCGCCGTGTTGGCCACGGAGCGAACCCACCGAAAACTGACGAAGCCGGGCGACGTTCTACACGTGGCGTCGTAAGTACGGTGGCCTGGAAGTGGACGAAGCGAAGCGATTGAAGGCGCTCGAGGACGAGACCTCGAGATTGAAACGTGTCGTCGCCGACCTCACGCTAGGCAAGCAGATGCTGCCAGGACGTGCTGTCAAAAAAATGGTGAAGCCCGCTGCTCGGCGAAGGCGAGGCGTCTTCGCGAGACGTACTCGGTCTCAGGGCGGCGGGCGCTCGGGTGATGTGCCGTCACACTCGACGATGCGCTATGAGCCATAGGGTGACGACTCCCGTCAGGACCAGGACCGCGAGGCCACCACGGCCAATCAAGAGCTGGCGCGAGCTGAAACGAAGCTAGCGGACCCCGGATCGGGGCCAGTAACTGGGGGCAGATCACGAGCGGCGGAAAGTCGAAGCAGTTCGAGGCCCAGTTGGTGATCATGGGTGGCGCTTTGTTGGCTTTAGCCAGCGTTTATCTCTTGGTCTGGTCTCCTTCCTCCAGAGTCCTGGTGACAGTCCTCTCTGCGGCAGGTCCTGTCTTCGGCTGCATACTCGTCAGGGAGTGGTTCAGAGTGCGCAGGCTCTACGAGGATTGGGTCGAGTGCTTCGGAAGCATCGAGAGAGTCACCAAGGTTTACAAGTTTGATTCCGGTCCCGGCATGTCGACTATTTACCGAAAACAGGTGAAGTACACCCTGCATCCCGACAAGAGGAAATACGTTCAATTTGTTGACAACGGTTTCAAAGCTCATAGAGGTGATCGCGTGGCACTGATCGTCAATAGCAAGAACCCGCGGGAGGCGGAGACTCCCTGGACGCGATACACGAGCTTCGTGCTTGGTGGAGCGCTACTTGCCGTGTGGGCCGCTGTGATGCTTCGCGTGTTCGCGGCGTCTTGAACACCTCGAATGCAATAGTCTGCGGCCGAACGGCTCCCAGCATGTTTTGCAAAAAGAAAGGAGAAGTGCAACCCTAGCAACAAATTTGATGCCTAATTGCGGCTATGTGCTGCCTACGACTCATTCGCGACTGTAAACCCTTCACTCCTGGCCACGATCACCGTCCCCACCATGTCGCCCATGCAGTTGATGGTCGTGCTCCCCATATCGATGAATCGATAGATCCCTCCGACGATGGCTGCGACTTCTAGCGGTAGCTGGAACGCTTGCACGAAGATGAGTGCCGCGACGAGTCCGCCCCCCGGGATCCCACTCGAACCCTCCGAGAGGATCAAGCCGATGAGGAGGATGGAGATGGCCGAGGCGATGCTGAACTCGACGCCCGCGGCTTGCGCGGTGAAGAGCAGGATGGCGCTCAGCATGACCGACGTTCCGTCTTTGTTGAGCTGCGCGCCCAGCGGCAACGTGAACGAGTAGATCGCGCTTGGGAGCTTCAGCTTTTTCTCCGCCAGGTCGAGTGAGACGGTCAAGCTCGCGAGGCTGCTGCAGGTCGCGGCGGTCGTGGCGTACAGAGGTCCTGTCTTCTTCAAGAACTCGATCGGGGACATACGCCCGATGAAGTACAGCAACAGCATGTAGAGGAGCACCATCAGTGCCTGGGCGGCCCACACGGAGCCGATGAAGAGAGCGAGAGGGCCGAACAAGCTCGGACCGTAGCGTCCCACCGTCGTTGCCGCGAGCGCGCCTATCCCGATCGGCCCGAAGTGGAGCACGAGGCCCACGAGCTTTCTCAGAAGCTCGGCCATGGCGTCGAAGAATTGCTTGACGGGCTCACGCTTCTCGGGGCTGAGAAGCAAGCTCGCGATGCCGCACAAGACGGCAAAGACGACGATCTGCGCCACGTTGCCGTCCGCGAAGGCTTTGACGATGTTCGTTGGCACGAGGTCGAGCAATACGTCGACGACGCCCGGGATCTCGCCGAAGGCCTCGGGCGCTTCCTCGGTCAACGAGACACCGCGGCCGGGCTGGATCCATGACGTGAGCGCGAGGCCGAGCGTGAGCGCGACGGCCGTCGTGAGCAGATAGTAGGTGAAGATCTTGAGGCCGAGCCGGCCGAGAAGGCCGACATCGCTCAGGCCGGAGATCGCGGCTACGAGGTTGAAGAAGACGAGCGGGATCGCTGCCATGAGCAGCAGGCGGATGAAGAGGTCGCCTAAGGGCTCGACGACGGCTGCGCGCTCACCGAAAATCAACCCGGAGATGATGCCGATCCCCATGAAGATGAGGATCTTGACGCCGAGCGAGAGCCTTCGGTAGCTTTGGAACGGGTTCGCCACGAGGCGATTACTTTATCGCATCGGTGTAGTTCACCCGCAGTTCTCTGCGAATGTTGCGGACGCGGTCGGTCGGTCGCGAGTGGCTTCCTCCAAAAAAGTTAGAAACGGCGTCCGCTTCGCCGTACTTCTTCTTGAACTTCATCCAGAGGGCTGGGCCCACGGAGACGTCGAAGCCGGCTTCGTGAGCGTAGCGGAGCCCGACACGATCGGATTGGTCCTCTAGCTCTCGACTATATCCACTCTGCCACGCGGAGAGACTCAGGGACGCTCCAAGGCCGGCGGCGTCGCGCGCCATGCCGTTGCCCATCGCGGAGACACCGACCGCGCTTGCGAGGCCTGCGATCTGTCCCCACATGCCGGTCTTCATCCCTCGCCTGGAGTGCTCGTGGGTGTAGTGGGCGAGCTCGTGGCCGAGAATGACCGCGATCTCATCGTCGCTCATCGCATCGAGCAGCCCGGAATAGACCCAGATGGAGCCGTTACCCATGGCTGACGCGTTCCACTCCCCGGTGTCGACGACGCAAACGCGGACGTCGGCGGGGGCGACGTAGGGGGGGAGCAGCCGGTACATGATGCTTTCGACCCGCTCGACTTTCGGGCCGGACTCGAGGATAGCGCCCACGCTTTGGCGCCGGCGGCCGTCCTGGAAGTACATCTCGCCCGCGCGAAGCCATGCTTGCTCGAGCTGGTTCGTCGCGGACTCGACGTTCGACTCGTACATGGCGCTGCCGTTCGGCTTGGCTTCGACTTTGGTCGCACGGATCAAGCCGCCTCGTTCTCGGCGGCCTTCGGCCTTCACTTCGTAGCCGAGAGGGATGGCGCTCAAGCTCGTCGCGCCATCGAAACGGGTGTCGTGGTCCGCGATGATCCGCTGGCCTTCGACGATGAGCACACCGTCTTGGTGATACTCGGCGTAGCCGTGCACTCGGGCTTTGAGTCCGTCTTCGGCGCCGGCGATGGCGCAGAGGGACAACGAGCCCGCGATTACGATCGTTCTCAACACAACGACCTCCCGTGGCGGCGGTACCCCATGATAGACACAAAGAGCCCCATCAATCCATTCCGAGACGCCGATAGGCACGTTCGAGGAGCTGCTCGTAATAGTCGGAAAAGTTATCGCGGGTAAGAGGCACGGCCTCGTCGACCGGTGCCGGATTGCCCTCGAGCACCTCGCCGTTCGGACGGATCGTGTGGCCGATGGACCACATGTAGTGAACGACCGGCTTTCCGGTTGTTGGGAACTTAAGCGTTTCTTCCCACTCCCACGTGTTGCTATAACCTCCCGCGGGCATCCCGATGATGGGGCCCAGGTCGTTATCTGCAACGATCGAGGCAAACTGATCCAGGTGGGAGCCGCCATGGGGTCCGAGGAGGACGGCCATCGGACCGCGAAAGTGAATCTCGGCCGGCTGGATGATGCCGTCGGAATGTTTGGGGAGGTGGGCGAGCTTGAACGGGACATCGTTCGAGTACTCCTGCCCGTCGGCGAGGCCCTTGAGCACGTCGTCCTCGAGCCAGTCGATGAGCCAGCGACCGTCGTCCATCGTCTCCGTCGCCGTACCATCGAGCAGGCGTTTCTCGTCGAACTGGCGGCGCTTCTCGTCGACGAACTCTTTCGTGACGTCGCTCAGCCGAAGATTCCCGAAGGTGGTCTTGAAAGACAGCGGGGATAGCCGCTGAACTGCGTAGGCGCCTTTCGATCCGCCGCGACTCCGGGTGGCGTCGAAAATCAACGCGTGATCGAGTAGGTCGTTCTCGACCGCGTAATCGATGAGGCGATCGACATCTTCGACGAGGTGCTCGCGGAATCCGTGCCAGACGATGAGCAGCGCTTTCTTGTCGCCGAAGTGCCGGTACAGATCGTAGGTCGGGCTCGCATAAGCCAGGTCGAACCCGGGATAGCGAGGCTGGTCCGCGCCCTGGAAGCGGATCGCGTCGGGGCTGCGATAGACGAGAGAGACCTCGTAGCGTCGTCCGCCGCTTTCCTCGAGTGTCAGAGAGAGCGCGTCCCCGTAAAAGGATGATGGCAGCCGGTGGCTCTTCTCCGGAACCAGCTTCGCGAGCTCCCACCACAGCTTGGCGCGGGTCGAGTAGCGGATGAAGGGCTCGAGCGCGGAGGCGAAATCCTCTCGGCCATTGACTGCCACGAGACGATCGCCCAGCGCGATGTCGTCGCCGCCTTCAGTGTCACTCACGAAGAGAAACGGCTGACTCGGCTCCGAGTAGTCGGGAAGAAACTTCACCGCTGCCATGGTCAATGTCGTATCGATGAGGAGTCCGCCCGGAACCGGGTCTACCGAGAGGTGGCGGTCTTTTCTCGCGTTACTGACCTTGACGATCGCATGGTAGAGCTCTTCGTCGGTATCGGCTTCGAGGAACTCGTCGCGGAAGCTGAGCATTTGCTCGTGGACGTCGAGGCCGAGCCGATCATTCTTGATGGCAGACAGAGATTCCCGAGCCATCGTCTTGTCGACGATGTAGTCGAAGAGCGCCTCGCGGTCGGCCCGCGAGCCCGCCGATGACAAAGCCGCCGCCAGTACCAAAGCATGCATCAACACAGGACACCTCTCATTCTCTCCAAGCCGTCGTCGAGCTCTTCCCAGGAACGCACGCACGTGATGCGAAGAAACCCTTCGCCGGTCGGGCCGAACGCGGCGCCGGGAACGACCGCGACGCGCGCGTCCTCGAGGAGCCGCATCGCCAATGACTCCGAGGATGCGTCGAGTGCGGAGGTGTCCGCCCAGGCGTAAAACCCGCCCTCGGGCATTGCGCAGGCGACGCCCGGGATGGCGTCGAGCGCCTCTACGGCGTGCCGACAACGCTTTTCCCAGTCGTTCCACAGCGCGACGACCTCCGCCGGCGGCGGCTCCGAATAGGCGAGCGTTCCCGCGGCCTGGGCGATCGAGCTCGCGCACGTCACCAGGTGTTGCTGGACGGTGACCATCGAGTCGATGAGCGCAGCAGGTGCGTTCGCGAAGCCGACGCGAAAGCCACCCATGGAGAAGCTCTTCGTCAGCCCCATCAACGAAACGCTCCGCTCGGCCATTCCCGGAAGAGTCGCGATCGAGACGTGCTCGTGACCGGTCCATGCCAGTCGTTCATAGGTTTCGTCGGAATACACGATCAGATCGTGCGCCGTGGCGAGCGCGGCTACCACCGAGAGCTCTTCGCGGGTGCGTACGCGACCCGTCGGGTTGTGCGGCGCGCACATGACCACCCCGCGGGTTCGCTCCGTCACGCGCTCTTCGAGGCTCGCCGCCGTCCATGGCATCGGCACCGGGACCGCGACACCTCCGCAAAACGCGATCTCCGGCTGGTAGCTCACGAAACCCGGGTCCTCGACGAGCACTTCATCGCGCGGATCGAGGGTCGCCATGAGCGCGAGGAAAAGACCTTGCTTGCATCCGAGTGTGGCGATGAGCTCTCGCTCCGGATCCGCGCTCATCCCGTTGTCGCGGGCGAGCTTCTGGGCGCAGGCCGTCCGGTAGGCGATGGTTCCCTGCGCCATCGTTTGGTGGGTGTCTCCTGCGGCCATGGCTCGCGCCGAGGCCTCGACGATGTATGCGGGGGTGTGCTCCGCCGCCCGTCCGGCGGAGAAATCGACGACGTCCACGCCGTCTCGCCGAAGGCGCGTCACGCGATCGGCAATGGCTACCGTTGCGGAAGGGACGACGCGTCGGATTCGTGAAGAAACGTGCGCGCGGGCCAAGCACTGATTCTAGCTTTGGTGTTCGCAGCCGCACAAGAGTCGTCCCGCCGTCGGTCAAGCCCGGAAGGGGCTCGTTGCGCAAATGTCTCCAAAAAAAGGAGATCTTGTTTGGCACGTAGTTTGAAGTAGCGATGGACTCATGTGCCTCGAAGGGTTGTCGTCATGACCGACTGGATTAGAGATGCCCGCGTGGGTTTGCGCACGATCTTTGCGCGTCCCGCCTTCGCGGTGGTCGCGGTGCTCACTCTTGGAATCGGGATCGGCGCGAACACGGCGATCTACAGCTTCGTCCAAGCTGTCGTCCTGCGTCCGTTGCCGTTTCCCGAGCCCGACAGGCTCGTCCGGATCTGGGAAACCGCGCAACGAGAGGAGCTCGAGCTACGCTCGCTTTCTTATCCCATGGTTGCCGATCTGATGGGTGCGACGGATGTATTCGAGACCGTCGCGGCCCGACGCCAGGTGGCCGTGAACCTCGGAGCCGCCGCAGAGCCCCAACGCATCGCCGGGGAAGCGGTCACGCCGAGCTATTTCGACGTTTTTGGCCTTTCGGCCCTGAGAGGTCGCCTCTTCGACCAGACGGATGAGGACCTCGTCGTCGTGCTATCCGAGCCGCTCTGGCGGGAGCGTTTCGGCGGTGGTGACGTCGTTGGCAAGAACGTTCTCGTGAACGAGGTGAACGTCACGATCGTAGGGGTTGCGTCCGGCCCGGGTTTGTCCGGCGACGTCGATCTGTTCCTTCCGCTCGAAAAGGCGCCCGCGATCGTGGCGCGTATCGGACAGAGCCGGTTCGAACGACGGGGCTCTCGTTGGCTCTCGGCCGTGGGCCGTCTGCGCGACGGGGTCTCGCATGAAGCGCTCGATGCGTGGCTCGTGGCCGAGACGTCCCGTCTCCAGAGCGACTTTCCCGACGTGATGGAGAATCGCGGGGTGATTGCCGTTCCACTGAGAGACCAGCTTCTCGGTGACGTGCAGCGCACCGCCGTAATGTTGATGATCTCGGTCGGTCTCGTGATGCTCATCGTATGTGCCAACCTCGCGGGTTTGCTGCTCGCGCGAGGCATCGACCGAGAGCGGGAGGTAGCGCTTCGACTTGCGGTCGGCGCCAGTCGCGGGCACGTCGTGCGCCAGTTTCTGATCGAGAGTCTCATCCTGGCGTTGCTCGGAGGGGGAGTCGGAATCGTGCTCGCTCTCTGGTCGAGCGATTTGCTCCGCGGGACGAGCCTGTTCGAGCGCATTCCGAGCTACGTGCAGCTTGGCATCGACGCAGACACCCTTTTCTTCGCGGTCGCGCTATCGGTGGCGACGGCGCTCGTTTTCGGCGTGCTACCCGCGCTCGCCGCCGCGGGGTTGGAGCTGTCGCCGGCCCTGCGGGGACGCACGGGTGGAGCCCGATCCGGCTTCACCTCGAAACGAGGATTGCTCGTGTCTCTTCAAGTCGCGCTCGCACTACTCCTGACGGCCGGCTCCGGGTTGATGATCCGGAGTTTGTCCAATCAGCTTCGGATCGAGCCGGGATTTCGTACCTCGTCCTTGCACACGTTTCGTATTCAGCTTCCGGCGGAGCGCTACGGCCGGGATGCCAGCGCGAGCTTCGCGGCGCGCCTCGAGGAGAGGCTGCTAGGGCTTTCCGGCGTGCGCTCGGCAGCGATCGGAAGCGATGTGCCTCTCGTGGACGGCTACAGCGCTTTGACCCTCAGGGTCGAGGACTGGGTGCGCGAAGGGCGCGATGATTCCGTGCGCGCCTACCACCACGAGGTTAGCCCCGGCTTCGTCTCGACGCTCTCGATCGCGCTCGAAACGGGGCGGGATTTGAGCGCCTTCGATGGAGGCGATGCGCCTCTCGTTGCTCTCGTGAGCGCGAAGCTCGCGATACGCGCCTGGCCCGGCGCCGATCCGCTCGGCAAACGCGTCAGCATCGATGGTCCGGAGGGTCCATGGCGCGAGGTCGTGGGTGTCGTCTCGGACATTCGCTACCGAGACCTCGTGAGCGACCCGGTGGCGAGCCCGGATGATCCGGACGTCTATTTCCCGCTCGCCCAGCTGCCTTCGAGGAGTATCGGTATCGTCGTGGACGCTGCCGGCGCCGGCCCGAGTCTCGCGGAGATCCGTCGCGAGCTTCGTGCGCTCGACCCCGCTATTCCTATTTTTGAGGCGCAATCCATGGATGACGTGCTGGCGTCGGAGCTGGCGCTGCCGCGCTTGGCGGCTTGGCTTCTGAGCTCGTTCGGCGTCGTCGCCGTTTTCCTCGCGGCGTTAGGCCTGTACGGTGTGCTCGCGCATCTCGTGGCCGAGCGCTCTCGCGAGATTGGGATCCGCGTCGCCTTGGGCGCCTCCGCGTATCGGGTCGTTCGTGGTGTGGTGGCGCCTGGGCTGGCCTTCGTCGGGCTGGGGCTCTTCGTTGGGCTCGTCGCTGCCCTTGTCGCTGGCCGCTTCATCGAGAACCGCCTGTTCGACGTCTCGGGAACGGACCCATGGACCCTGGCCGTGTCGTCCGTCATGCTTGGAGCCGTCGCGCTCGTGGCGACGCTCGTACCGGCACGACGCGCGAGCCAGGTGGATCCGATGACGGTGCTGCGTCAAGATTGACGGATGTCAACGCCTGACGCTTTCGAACCCGCTCCAGTGAAACCCGAGATCGCGTTTCCCGAGCTCGAGAAGATCGACATCCGTGTCGGAACGATTCTAAGAGTCGAGGACGTCCCGGATGCCGACAAGCTCGTCCGACTCGTCGTCGATTTTGGTGACCATCAACGAAACATCCTCGCCGGGCTGAAAGAGGAGCGAGACAAGCCTCAGGAGCTCGAGGGCTTACAGGCGCTCTTCGTCGTCAATTTGAAGCCGCGTCGGATGAAAGGCGAGCTCTCTCATGGAATGCTCTTCGATATCGGTTACGCCGACGGACTCCACCCGTCGCTGGCCATGCCGGAGACGGCCGTTCCCAACGGCGCCCGTGCCGGGTAGGAGACGAGCTCCCGGATTCTATCTTCTCGGCTTGGCGCTTCGCGTGGAGCCGCTGCCTCGGGAGTAGCCTTGGCTGCTGACGCTTCCACTGCTGCTCGAAGAGCTTTCTCCCGAGCTGTAGCCTCCGCTACTGCCACCATTTCGATAGCGGGCGCGCCGAGAGCTTCTCGGTCGTGTCGAGACTTGTGCATAGCCTTGACGGCTGACGAGTCCCTGTCGCACTGCCGGGGTCGAGACCGGTCTTACGATGAACCGCGAATCGTAGGGTGCGTAGTAGTAGTACGAGGCAAACGGTGCCATGTAGTACGGATGGCGGAAGGCGTAGGGCGTACCGGCGCCATAGAACGAGGGAAGGCTGACGCCCATCCCATCGTCGGCTTGCTCACGTTTGACGATGAACCGGTCCGGGTAGGACATCGCGACCATCAAGTCGATGAGACCGGGACGGACGCCTGCGTCGCCTAGCTGCATCAGAGTATCCGCGTTGAGCTCGAATCCTTCTTCGTGCTCGATCACTGCTGCCTCGACGGCCTCCGGTGCGACGCGATTCGCCGCTTCGGCGACGTCGTCAGCGGAGAGCGGGTCCGTCACTTTGATGCGGCTGCGACCAATCGCCGCCGTTAGGTCCGTCAGGCCGGCCTCGGCGACATCGTCTGCGTGGGCAGGCCGGTAGCGCCGCAAGACGACGGCTCTTCCCGCGTCACTCTCGACGATCTGTATATCGACCCAGGTGGAGCTCGGGACCATCATAGTGAGACCGGAGATCGCGAGCTGTCGGTTGTCTTCGCATTGAAGCTCGGCGTTCGTGAACAACCGGTGGCCGTCCCCTGACCACTCCGATGTCTGCCAGCCTTGGCATTTACCCTTCGCCGAGGGATTCTTTTCACCATCGGCGACCAGAGTCTCTTCCAGAAACGCCTCTCCGTTCTCGGCGGTGGTGACGGTGACACCCTGACCATCCGGGGATGGGTTGAGGCACACCATGCCGCGCTTCGGAACCGTCGCACCTTCGGTGGGATCGGCTTCGCCTACCAGTGGCTCGCCGCGGTCATCGTCCACGAGCTCCCAACAGCCAAGCCAGGGAAGCCAATTCTTGTCGACGGGCTCGGCCATCGCGACGACCGGGACCATGAGTGCTGCCAAAAGGAGTGCAAATTTCATCGCTTTCCTCCTGTTAAGTCTTATCCTAACTCAAAAGCTGATTTGGAGCCCGGCCGTCGTCTGAAAGCCGGACAAGTCGATAGGGTCGAAGCCGACGAAATCTCCGGATAGAGCGGCTTGCCCCCATACGTAGCGTCCTTCGATGCTCAAGTAGTACTTCGGTGCGAGGCGGATCTCGGCCCCCCCGAACGCGTGAAACGTGCCGCCCCAGCCGCTCGAGGTGAACTGTCCGGTGAAAATCGACAGATCGTTGAAATCGACGAAGTCCCCGCTTTGAAGGAGCTTGTACCGCATGATCCCGCCGCCGCCTCCGATATAGGGACGGACCTTGCTAGGAATGAACGCGAAGCGGCTGATCGATCGGCCGCGCGGACCGAGGTAGAGCTTCAAGCTTGCCGTCAACGGAAAACGGGAGAACTCAGTCATCTGGGTGATGGGAGTGTCATCGTCCTCGACGAAGTCCCGATACTCCGATTCGATGCTCGCTTTGCTGTAGTCCATCCCGAAGATCGCGTCGAGCCGTGGGTGTATCGCGATCGCGACGTCGAAACCGAACAACGGAGAGTGAAAATCGCTCGGCTCGATGGTGAGCGTGTCCGTCATGAAATCGTAGACGTCGCTGTTCGTCGAGGCGGTTCGGAAGCCACCGCGGATCGTGACCGAGCCTCTCGGAGCGCCGAAGAGAAAATCGGGGCTCTCGTTTTGGGCAAACGAAGGGGTCGCGAGCAGTAGCACTCCTGCCGAGACGATCATCTTGTAGACCCGCATGTGTTTCCCCCTATACCTACATTGCAAACGACGCGCCACGCTGAAGGCGCTTGTTTGCTGTGATTTCGGCGTTGATTGACCTGATTGTAGGACACCCGTCACCCGACGCTCCAGAACTCACCGGCCAGTCCGAGCTCGTCGAAAATGCGTCGCATGGTCGTGATCGACTTTGGTTGCCAGTCGACATCGAGCCGGTCTCGATACCAAACCTGACCGAGCTTCCAAGCTTGTCGCAGCGTCAAAGCGTAGCCGAAGTCGATCCCGAGCTCCGTACACCATGCGCGCGCGTTGTCTTCCGACCGGAAGAAGAGAATCGTGGATCAGGTGAAGCCCACGTTGTCCCAAAAGCGCCGAGGCGGCACCGCAATGTGCACGACGGCGTCTCCGGACGTGATCTCGCCATCTGTGAACGATAGGGGGAGCGGTGCACCGCTATCGGCACACCTCGCGGCGACGACACCGTCGAGTCGGAGGAGCGCCACGATCGCAAGAATGTCCCACGCGCAGTTTCCGAAATAGGTGGCGCGGCCGGACTGGATGCGAAACGGCGTGGCGACGGCAGAGAAGGGGTGTGCCATCCAGATAGAGCCGCTCGAAGGCGCGAGAGCGATAGCATGGAGCTCCTCGAGGCGCCTGAGAGAACGCGCTACCTCGCTCGAGTCCCTGGACACCGCTTTGGCGATGTCTTCGATGTTGGGAGCCTTGCCCGTCGCGGCGAACCGGTCGTAGATTTCGACCCTTACGTCTCGGTCGGTAGGCTCCATGCCGATATCATAGACGGGTGGCTGCGATGCTGCATGCCCGCTCTTTGGAACCCGCAGTCGGGTGCGAGGTGTTCCGCTAGCTAGCTTCGGCTTTGGAAAAGAGCGCGTCTGCGGGCGTGGGTTTTCCGATGTGGAAGCCTTGTCCGAAATCGACTCCGGCTTGCTTGATCAATTGAAGTGTTTCGCTGTCTCCCACGAACTCAGCGACGGTACGCTTGCGCAGCGCTCGCGCGACCTCGACGATCGCGCGCACGAGATGCTGGTCGACTTTGCTCTTGGAAAGATTTTGGATGAAGCTCCCGTCGATCTTGAGATAGTCGACGGGAAGCGACTTCAACTTGTGAAACGACGAGAACCCTACGCCAAAGTCGTCGAGCGCGATCCGACACCCGATCTGCTTGAGCGCAATCGCGAAGATCTTGGCGCGCTCCGCGTCGGCGACCGCGGTGGTTTCCGTGATCTCGAACGTAAGGGATTGCGGCGCGACATCCTGGTCGCGCAGCTCTTTTTCGATCAGTCGGGTGAGCTCGAAGTCCCCGAGCGATTTGCCCGAGAGGTTGACGGAGAGGCGGAGGTCGTGCCCGAGACGACGCTGCGCACCGATGAGCCGGATCGACTCCGTGACGACCCACCGGTCGATCGAACGGACGAGTCCGAAACGCTCTGCCGTGTCGAGGAACGATCCAGGCGGGATGAGCTCGTTATTCTCCCCGAGCATGCGCAAGAGCACTTCGTATAGCGCGATAGAGTCCGACTCCAAGTCGAGAATGGGTTGCAGGTACAAGACGAAGCGATTGTGGGTGAGGGCCTCGCGGATGCGCTTTTCACCCGACAATCTCGAATCGACGAGCGCTTGCCACTCTTCGTTCGGTTGATACACAACGAATTGATTGCGTCCGCGCTGCTTGGCCATTTCGAGCGCTTGATCCGCACGAGCTAGGAGCTCTTCCACGGACGCTCCGTTCTCAGGGAAGAAAACGATTCCGGCGGAGGCGGTAACGCCCACCGGGTGAGAGCCGGTATCGATCTCATGGCTTCGCACCGACTCGAGAATCCGCTCCAGCAACGATTCCGTTTGGCTTTGCTGTGAGTCCGTGATCAACAGCGCGAACTCATCGCCGTCGAGGCGTGCGGTGACGTGCTCGCGAGCTTGTTCACCGAGGATCTGTGCGATGCCCAGCAGGAGCTTGTCGCCGGCGTCGTAGCCGAAGCTGTCGTTCACGTGCTTCAGGTCGTCCAGGTCGATGCGGACGACGGCCCCACCGACGCCCGAACGTGCGGCGCGCGCGATCTCGCGGCCGAGCTCATCCACGAAACGTTTGCGGGTGAACAGCGATGTGAGTGGATCGTGCTCGGCGAGAAAGAGGAGGTGGTCGTCGAAGCGCTTGCGCTCGGAACGGTCACGGGCGAGAAGGGAAACGAGCTCCGCGGCGCCGATCTCCGTCCGATGCGGCATCGCCGAGAGGGACACGGGGATCTCCGAGCCGTCCGCTCCAATCAGGGCAGCTTCTCCGTGCCAGGCGCCGTCCTGAATCGCGCTTGGGATCGCGGTGTCGCATACGAGGTCTTGGGACCACTCCGGGAGGAACTCGCTGATGACTCGCTTTTTATCGATGTCGTCGATCGCGAGCAGCTCGCGTGCGGCGGCATTGGCGTCTCGAATCTCTCCGTCGCGGCTGACCATGAGAATTGGGTCGAGCGTCGCTTCGAGGATCGTGTCGAGATATTGCTGCGAGGGCCCGGTCGCGGTGTCCCTTGTCAGATCCCGGACGGCGGCAATGACTTCGTCCTCGTCGGACCGCGATAGGCGAATTTGAAACTCACGCCGCTCGGTGCCGTCGCCCGTCTTGAACGTGAAGTGCTGTGCTTCGCCGTCCGCGAAGACGAGGGCCAGAGCTTGCCGGCACACCGTTGCGAGCGCGCCGGGCATCGATTCCGTGAGCGGGCTCCCGACGACGGGGACGGGAGACGCGAATGGGTCACGCCCCTCCGGCACGTGGCAATCGATGACCAGCCCTTTGCGATCGATGCGAAGGATGGTATCGGTCATCGCTTTGAGGAGGGAGCGCTCCCGTCTCTTCGCGTCCGCGCACGAATTCTCGGCGACGTTTCGTTGGCCGGCGATGAGCGCAGCTTCCCGCGCGATAGCACCGAGCTCGTCGTCACGTTCGGTCTCGGAATCCGACGGGAGCGCCGTCTTGTCCGTGCGCACCTCTTCGAGCGTCGCTACGAGCGCGCCGAGCGGTCTTGTCATCCGACGGGAGGCGACCCACCCGCCGACGATCCACAAGGCGGAAAACCCGAGGAAGACGGCTACCGCGACTTCGAGCGGAGCTCTGCCGGTCGTACCCCACGCGAGGGTTGCCGCGAGAAGAGGGGCTGGTGCGAGAAGCAGCCATAGCGCACGTGTCAGGCGTTTTTGCATCACGAGACCCAATCCATTTCGAGCGCCCTCGGAGGCGAGCGCTCACTTGGCTTGTCGATACTGCAACGATCGCGCCACGAGCCGGCAACGAACGCAGGATGGAAGTGTCCTCGATGGAAAGAGTTAGGAGCGGGCCTCATCCCGGGAAAAAGAGGGTCGACGGTTTTTCCCCACGTTGTCGGCCGAGCCCGCCAAAAATTGATAGTCGGCCGGGCCGCCGCTAGGTGCTTTCGAGGGTTTTGAGCTGGCTTCGAACGAGCCAAAATATGCCGAGGACGATCGCGACGAAGACGACACTTCCCGCGTTGAACAGGCCGAGCTCGCTCCGCCAGACAATCACATAGCCGATCGAGCCGGGTAGGAGTGCGTAGTAGAAAAACGGGAGCACGGTCATCCGGATGACAGTGCCTTCGCGGCCGAGCAAGCCCACGACCGCGGAAGCGGCGACGACGTTGTGCACGCAAATCATATTCCCCGCAGCACCGCCGACGGCTTGAAGTGCGACGATCCAGCTGGGGTCGACACCGATCCGCTCGCCGACACCAAACTGGAAGAGGGAGAACATCATGTTGCTCACGGTATTGCTGCCCGCGACGAAAGCGCCGAGCCCGCCGATGAACGGCGCGAAAAGAGGCCAGGCCTGACCGGCAATCGACGCGACGCCGTCGGCCAAGGCAATCGGCATTCGCTCGAAGCCGGCGGCGCCCCCTCCGCTGTTGATGAAGACTTGCACCATCGGCACGGTGAAGATCAGCGCGACCGATGCGGCGGCTGTTGTCTTGAGTGAAACGCTCCACGCTTTCTTGTAGGAGCCGGGGTCGACCCCGTGAAGGAAGAAGGTCGCGAGCGAGACCACGATGAAGACCGTACCGGGAAGAAACAGAGGTTGAAAGCTGGCAGTTATGTTCGAGCCGAAGATCTCGGGCCACGAGATCGACCATGCGTTCAGCCAGCCGAAAAAAGGTAGTCCTCGGAGTCGGGTCAGGACCAGAAGCGCACCGACCAGACCGTACGGGATCCACGCGAGTAACGGGCTGATGGTACTCGTCTGCCCGTCGTCGTTGCGGATCTCGACGGAGCCGGACCATTCGGGCTTCCAATGTTCTTTCGGGGGGAAGTCCCAGGTCGCGGACGCCTTCGGCATGAACAAACCGTTCTTCGCGGCGACAACGACGATGGCGAGACCGGAGAGGCCTCCGAGGAGCGCGGGGAACTCGGGGCCGAGAAAATACGCGACGAGGAGATAGGGGAGCGTCATCGAGAACGCAGCGAACAACGCGAAGCGCCATACCTGAAGACCATGGGCGAACGAGCGTGCTTCGCCGAAGAAGCGAGTCATGAACGCAACGACGATGAGGGGCACGATGGTGCCTGCGATCGCGTGCAACACCGCGACTTTGAGCCCGATGGCGGCAAGAAGATCGGTCCAGGTCGCGAGTCCGGCCGACGCCGCGAAGGCTTCCACATTCGCCGCTCCGGTCAGGCCCGCGTTCACGCCGACGAGGATCGGGGTTCCCGCGGCACCGAAGGAGACCGGTGTGCTCTGGATCAGCATTCCGGCAACGACCGCTGCGAGCGCCGGAAACCCCAGCCCCACCATCAGCGGGACGGCGACCGCGGCAGGGGTGCCGAAACCCGCCGAGCCTTCGATGAACGACCCAAACAGCCAGGCGATGATAATGACCTGGACGCGGCGATCCGGTGTGATGTTCGTGAAGCCGGTTCGGATGGTCTTCAGCCCGCCGCTCTCTTTCAATGTGTTGAGAAGGAGGATCGCGCCGAAAATGATGTAGAGAAGGGTCCCCGCAACGACGAGGCCGTTGACCGTCGCCGCCGCCACCTGCACCGGTGGGACCTTCCAGACCACCAGCGCGAGGATGGCCGCCGACACGTAGGAGAGCGGCATCGCTCGACTCGCGGGCCAGCGCAATCCTACGAGGAAAAGCGCGACGGTGAGAACCGGAAGGAGTGAAAGAAAAGAGAGCGTGTAGGTACCCATGGTCTATCGTCCTCACGAGGCGCGGCGAGCGTGTGCCGAGCGGCGCTGAGACTAGCACATGAGGTTGCGGAACTCCAAGATAGGGAAGTGTTTGGGCCGGGAGCGACGGTATGTCTAGAATGCCCGCGTGCTCCGAGCAGGCTCCCTGTGGCTCGGCGCGTTCGGGAGGTTGGTTCTTACGATGATTCTCAGATATGTCAGCGCTGCGCTGGTCCTCGCTGTGGCAATGAGCTCCGGAGTCTTTGCGATGCAAGCCTCCTCCATCAACGGGACGATCGAGGGCGTCATCCTGGATTCCTCCGGCGGCGCGGTTCCCGGAGTGGCGGTGACGGTGGTGAATACGGACACCGGTGCCGTGCGCACGGTCACGACGAATGAGACCGGGTATTACCGGGCTCAGCTTCTGCCGCTCGGGACGTATCACGTCTCGGCGGAGATCCCCGGATTCACGCGCTTCTCGAGGGACGGACTCTCGCTCAACGCCGGCACCGTGGCCCGGGTCGACATCACGCTCGACTTGGGTCGTGTTCAAGAGGTCGTCACCGTCTCGGGTGACTCGCCGGTCGTCGATCCCGCCCGCATCGAGCTTGGGCGGGTGCTGGACTCGCGAGAGCTCGAGAACATCCCCCTCGTGTCGCGGAATCCGTTCAACTTCGCCCTCCTCCAGGCGAACGTCACCGGCTACGAGAACGAAGAGTTCGGCGTCCCCCGCATCAACGCGAACGGGACCCAGATGCGGACCAACTTCCAGATGGACGGGAACACCAACACCCAGAAGAACCGAGCCGGGCTCCGTCTGTCTCCGATCTCCGAGGTGATGGTCGAGGAGATCAGTGTCGTCACCAGCGGCTTCGCTCCTGAGTTCGGAAAGACGACCGGCATGGTGTACAACGTCGTGACGCCCTCCGGTACCAACGATATCGGCGGCTCCGCGAGCTATCGGTTTCGCCGCAAAGGATTCTCCGCGCGTCCGTTCTTCCTCGCGGACGAGGCTCCGAAGCCGGACACGAACGTCGATACGTTTACCGGTGCCGTCGGTGGACCGATCCAGACCGACCGGGCTCACTACTATTTCGGCTACGAGAAAGTAAAAAGAGACCTCTCTGCGGACAGGGTGATCGCGGTCGACCCCACCGACGCGGCGCGCCTGGGTATCGGCGATGCGCTTGGTGAAGGCGTCATCCCGGCCGACGCGGACGCCAACTTCTTCATTGCGAAGGGCACGTTGCAGCTGAACTATGCCCATCAGCTCTCCCTCCGCTACACGCTGTTCGACCAAGTGATCTCAGACAATATCGCCGGAGGTTTGAATACGCTCGAGCGAAGCCTCGATTTCGATGACCGGGCGGATAGCGTTGCGGCACAGCTAGTGTCGACGCTCAGCGACGATAAATTGAATGAGCTCCGGTTCCAATGGACGCGCCGGAGCACGCGTCGGGTAGAGAGCGAGTTCTCGGCGATCGGCCCCACGGTCAATATCAACGGCGTCGCCAATTTCGGCGCCCCCGACGGGCTCGATGAGTTCGAGCAGAAGATATTCCAGTTCGTGGACAGCTTTTCATTGTTCAAGGGGAACCACTCGCTAAAATTTGGCGCGAATGTGGAGTTCATCGACGACCGCCGGGTCGAGCCCTTGTTCACGCGCTACACGTTCGCGAATGTCGACGACTATCTTGCGGCTCAGGGCGGGACGGACCCCACCGCTTATCAGACGGTCAGCCAACCGGTAGGGGATCCGAGCCTCGATCTCACCTCGGCGTTCTATGGGTTCTACTTCCAGGACGACTGGCAAGTCTCACCTCGGTTCAAAGTCCTGTACGGGGTTCGCTACGACCTGTTCGACCTTCCGGAATCGGTACCGTTCGCGTTCAACCCGGACTCCGCGGAGTTTCGCGTCGACAAGAACAATTTTGCGCCCAGGGTTGGGCTCTCGTGGGATGTCAGCGGAACGGGCACTACTGTCTTGAGTGCGCATACGGGGATCATGTACGACTCTCCGCTCGGACGTTTCTATGAGGACGCCATTCTCCAAAATGGGAATCCGCGCTTTCAGCATTTCGACTTGAACCCGGAAAGTCCCGGCGCGCCTGCCTTTCCCGACAGCCTGGTCCAAGGCCCCGGTACTGTTTTCGGTACGCCGTCGACGATCCGAACCGTCGCGCCCGACTTCGAGAGCGGCTATTCGTGGCAGAGCACCGTGCAACTCCGACACGCTCTGGCTGACGACACTTCGCTCGAGGTCGCCTACGTCGCTGCGCGAGGGCGGAACCTCCCGGTCACGATCGACGCGAATCTACAGAATCCGATCGGTGCTCTGGGCGATGGTCGTCCGGTCTGGGACTCAATGGTGAACGTCATCACTCGCGTCAACCCTGCCTTCAATCGGAATTGGCAGATCCAGTCGATTGCGGAGTCCGGCTATGACGCGGCAACATTTCGTGTGCGCAAACGGCTCGGCGGCGGACTCTCTCTCAATTCTTTCTATACGATCGCGAACGCCCGCGACAACGCCATCGTCGGTGGGCGCTACGTCGTTGCTGCGACCGCGACGGGAGACACGGACTTCACGTCGGATTTTACCGATATCGGCCGTGACCGCAGCGCGACCCCGTTCGATGTGCGCCACACCTTCATCACGAGTGGTGTGTGGACGCTTCCGACCGAGACCCAGATTGGGTTCGTCTTGAACTTCAATAGCGGCTTGCCTTTCAACATTCGTTCGGACCGCGATGTCAACGGCGATGGAACATCGAACAACGATCGGCCCGTGGGCGTCGAGCGCAACGCGCAACGTCTCGGGTGGTACAAGCAGATCGACGCGCGCTTTTCCCACTTTTTCCCAGTCCGGAGCGATGCGCTTCGATTCGAGCTGTTCGGGGAGTTCACGAATCTTCTGAATAGTGAGAACGTGCGCGATCGCCTCGATACCGTTGCCATCGATGACCTCGCGAATGCACTCGCGCCGATCCCGCCGGACAGCGCTTTCCGGCCGACTCGGGGATATCTCGCACGGCAGTTTCAGCTCGGCTTCAAGCTGCACTTCTAATTGGTGGGCCCCCCGTTCGTTTTCTCCTTCCGCTTAGACTTTCTATAATGGGGTGATGGGAAAGCTCCTTCTCCTCTTCATCGTGGTTCCTGCGGTTGAGCTCATGCTCTTGCTGCAGCTCGGAGGCTATCTAGGCGCGCTTCCCACGTTCGGCCTCGTCGTGACGACGGGAATCGTCGGCGCCTATCTAGCGAGGCGACAGGGCGTGTCGGTCCTGACGAAGGCGCAAAACCAGATGCGCGCCGGCGAGGTGCCCGCGGGCTCGATCGCGGACGGCGTGATGATCGTGATTGCGGGCGCGCTGTTGATGACACCGGGGATCCTCACGGACGCACTCGGCTTCTCACTGCTCGTGCCCAGATTCCGGGCCACCGTCAAAGGCGTGCTTCGTGAGCGTTTCAGAAAAGCGGTCGACGAGCAGCGGCTCCACGTTAACTTCTCATCGACGGAGCCCGACCTGCGATCCGGTCCGGTCATCGATATCCATTCGGATCCGTTCGATCCGGAGCGCGCACAGTCCTCTGACGACCCACCGAAGTACAAAGTGCATTGACGGCCTTCTGGCGCTACTGGCTGCTGCAGATCCCCGGCTGGGTGGTTCTGAGCGCGCTCGTGGCCGCCGCGATGGAGTGGTTCCATCTCCCGTTCATTGCCGGGCTCGCGGTCTTCTTCATCTGGCTGGTCAAAGATCTCGTACTCTATCCGGTGCTGAAGGCCTACTACGTGCCGCGGCGCAAGGACATTCACGACGGGATCCTGGGAGAGAAAGCCGTGGCTCAGGAGAGCCTCGAGCCCACGGGATACGTGAAGCTTCGTGGTGAGCTCTGGATGGCGGAGGTCACTGGGCCGCACCCCTTGGTCGCGGCCGGGGAGTCCGTCGTGGTCGAATCGGTCGATGGCTTGAAGCTCAAGGTGAAGCGCTGACGGGCGACCCGTTCAGCTTGTCGATGAGCTCCTGAATCGCTTCGTTCGCGGAGTCGCGGTCGAGCGGAGTCGCTCCCGCGCCCTTGTGACCGCCACCGCCATATTTCGACATCAAGCCCCCAACGTGGACGGAGCAGTTTCGGTTGAAGAGGCTATGGCCGGCAGAGGCCACCACGCTCTCTCGCTCAGGCCCCCACGCGATTCGAAGAGAAGCCGTGGCCTCGGGGAAGAGCGTGTAGATGAGGAATCGGTTGCCCACCGGAAGCGCCTCGGCCTCTCTGAGGTCGGAGACGATCACGCGATCCTCGAGGCGTGACACACGCCGCATGGCGGCGAGATAGCGCTTCCTGTCTTCCTCCACGATCCGCACCCGTTCTCGGACCTCTTCGCGCATCATGAGCTCTTCGAGCGTCCCGTCTCGTAGAGTGTCGAGCACGAGGGCGAAGTAGTCCTCGTAACCGGCGGTTCCAGCGCCGGGGTCCAACGTGAACCCGAGGAGAACGTAGCCGGACGGATCCGTCACGTCCTCGATGTTGAGTTGCGCGTTATGGAACCGGTCGGTCTCATTGACGAGATCGTCGAAGAAGTTGAAGCCGGGATTGTCGTGAAGGTAGTAGTCGTAGACGAGCCTCGCCGTGCTCGGAGCGAGACCGTAGCGACCTTCGAAGCGATGGGGCGGTGTCTCGTAGCTACGGGTCACGGAATGATGGTTGAACCATTTGAGACATCCGTTGTGATAGGGGAGGTTCGCCAGGATATCTCCAGGCTGAACATCGAACGTTTCATCCGTGATGTCGCCTGGACTGGCGAGTGAGACGCCCGACAATCGCTCCGCGTGATCGATGAGCGCAGCGCATGCGAGACCGTCCAAACAACCTCGCGTGACTAACCGCATTTTCGAGAGTGCTCCGATCTGAAATCGCGCGCCGCGTTCCGCGTCCCGCGTGGGGTCCCGATCCAGGTTAGCAAGTGGACCGAAAACCGTAAAGCCGGTACGCTGAATGTTCATGTCGCACCGCCGCTACAACCCCTTGACCGACGAGTGGGTCCTATGTTCTCCGTCTCGATTAAAGCGGCCATGGCAGGGGCAAACGGAAGGTTCGCGTCCGAGACCGCGGACGGGTCGAGTCGAGGATTGCTACATGTGCCCGGGGAACGAGCGTGCGAGTGGCGCGCGGAATCCGGACTATCGAGGCGTTTTCGTATTCCCAAACGACTATCCGGGGTTGGACGAAGGTGACGAGATGCCCGAGACTTCGGAGCTCCTCGTCGCGGAGGCCGCAAGGGGCGAGTGTCGCGTCGTGTGTTTTTCGGACCGACATGACGTCCACCTCGGAGAGATGGAGGATGGCGCGATCGAAGCGGTTGTGAACGCGTGGGCGGAAGCGTCGGACCAGATGGGTGGCACGGGCGGCGCGCGCTACGTTCAGGTCTTCGAGAATCGAGGCGAGATGATGGGAGCGAGCAACCCGCATCCGCACGGACAGATTTGGAGCACCGCGCACGTCCCTACTCTGCCGGCAAGGAAAACCAGACGGATGGAGCTTTATCGGGATCGCCACGAACGAGATCTGCTAGGCGACTACCTCGAAGAGGAGCTTCAGCTCCGGGTAAGGATCGTGGACGAGAACGACGACTGGGTGCAGCTGGTGCCGTTTTGGGCGGTATGGCCGTTCGAGACGATGCTGGTTCCGAGGCGCGGTGTCGGCCGCCTCGCGGAGCTCGGTGCTGCGGAGCGTTCTTCTCTCGCACAGCTCCTCGGGCGCTTGACGAGGCGTTATGACGGTTTGTTCGACACGCCGTTTCCGTACTCGATGGGCTGGTACCAAGCGCCTTACGACGGCAGAGCACATCCGAGCGCTCGGCTACACGCGAGCTATGCCCCACCGCTACTACGCTCGGCGAGCATTCGAAAGTTTCTCGTCGGCTACGAGCTCGCCGCTGAGCCGCAACGGGATTTCACCGCGGAGCAAGCGGCCGAGAGGCTCCGCCAATGATGCGTCGCGTCATAGCCGAGCTCCAAGAGCGTTTCGGACATCAGGGCGTGCGTGTCGCCCGTGCACCTGGACGGGTCAACCTCATCGGCGAGCATACGGATTACAACGACGGGTTCGTGTTCCCGATCGCGATTGACCGGAACGTCGTCATGGCTTTCGCGTCCAACCCCTATCCGGAAATCCGAGGCTACTCTGTCGACTTCGATGAAGAACGGAGCGCCGGTTTCGAGGAGATCACTCCGCCGTCTCGTCAATCCTCCTGGTTCGACTACGTCAGCGGAATGGCTTGGGTACTGCGCCGTGACGGCTTGTCGATCCAGGGGATGGATTTCGTCGTCGCAGGAGACATTCCGATGGGAGCCGGACTGTCGTCGTCGGCCGCCCTCGAGCTCGCGACATCGCGCGCGCTCTACAGCATCTCGGGCGTTCCATGGGACCCGCGTGGCGCCGCGCTTGCGGGTCAGAAAGTCGAGAACGACTTCATCGGTCTCGATAGCGGGATCATGGATCAGATCGCGTCCGCGCTTTCGCGGGAGGGAAGCGCGATGCTTCTCGACTGCCGGGACTTGACGTGTCAGTTCGTGAAGCTTCCCGAGGAGCTCGCCGTCGTCGTGATGGACACCGGCACCAGGCGATCGGTAGCGGCGAGTGCTTACAACGAGCGCCGCGCGCAGTGCCAGCAGGCGCTTGCGGCGATTCGAGAAGTGGAGCCATTCGCGTCATCGCTGCGTGATCTTCACCGCGCCGATCTGGAGCCGCACCGCTCGCGCATGGATGACGTCGTCTACCGGCGGGCACTTCACGTGGTGACCGAGAACGAGCGCACCCTCGAGATGGCGGACGCCTTGGTCGCCCGGGATTTACCGCAAATCGCGGAGCTCATGGCGCAATCGCACGAGAGCCTCCGGAGCCTGTACGAAGTCTCTTCGGATGCGCTCGACCAGAGCGTGGCCGCAGCGCTACTTCACCCGGCTTGCTGTGGCGCGCGCATGACCGGCGCCGGCTTTGGCGGCTGCGCCGTCGCGCTCGTCGCGAGCGACGGGGTCGCCGACTTCGTCCGTGAGATCGAGGGCGCGATCCCGGGAGGGGAGGTCTACCCGTGCGTACCGGTGTCCGGGGTAACTTTGCTTTCGGGTAGGACGGAGTACGAGGCGCCCTAGGGACGACGCGCGAGAGCGCTCTGCAGGCGCTCCAAAAAAACGGTCTGCGCCGGGTTGAGCTTGTCGCGGGCTTGGTCGATATCGAAGAACGCGGCGCGATCGATCTCCGGAAACGGCTCGACCCGACCGGAGCGAGGCGGCCATTCGAGCTCGAACTGGTTGCTCTCGATCTCGGCGACATCGCAGTCACCTTCAAAGGCCCATGCGATCACGGCCTTTCCGCCTTTTTGCTTTATCTCCCCGAGCTCGATGAGCTCCGTTGTCGGTAGGCGGAGTCCGGTCTCCTCGGAAAACTCCCGCCGTGCCGTCTCGACGGCGGACTCAGGGCCTTCGATCTCTCCTTTCGGGATCGTCCACGCGCCGTCGTCCTTGTTTCGAAAGAACGGGCCACCGGGATGGACGAGAAGGACTTCGAGGACGTCGTCCGCCAGGCGATACATCATGAGGCCCGCGCTTCGTTTCATGCGGTCGTCTCCTGTGACCGAGGAGAGAGTTTCACAGATTCACAGTTTCACAGGTTCAGCTGTCGCCGTGCGCCACCGCGTCGCTAGTGGCGCGAACATGGACTTCGCGTCGTACGCTCTGGGCGCGTGAGAACACGTCGAGATAGGGGCTATGCCGGTCCGCCTCATCGAGCACGGCCGTCACGTCCGCCGTTGAAGCGGAAGATACGACGCTCACCGAGTATCGGACTTCGCTGTACCCCGCCGGTACGTCCGCCACGCCGAACAGCGCGCCTGAATCGAAATCGGCCTGGATCTCGACTTCGACGGCTTCGATCGGGACTCCGAGCTTTGCGGCCCACATCGAGTAGCCGATGGCGAGACAGCTCCCGAGCGCAGCGCGTCCGTAGACGCCCGGCGTCGGCGCGGTCTCGCTCCCGCCAACGTTTTTGGGCATGTCGGCGACCAGTTGCCACGCGCCCTCGCTGATCTCGCAACGCAAGCCGTCTCCTATCCGCACGCGTGTGACGGCGGTATCGCGGCCGCGCGCAGGCTCCGTGGTGAGAAGAGATTCGATGCGCGTAAAGGCGGTGCGGATGGCGTCGCTCATGGGGTGGCATTTTATCGAACGATTCTGAGATAGAACAGTGTGTCTGCCGTTCGATATGATAGCGGTATGGATCCCAAGACCGTTCATATCGCACGCGATAGTCTGAGCCGGAGCCTTCAAGCTGAAGGCTTCCTCGACCGGTTCTACGAGCTGTTCATGGCCTCGTCGCCCGATATCCGCGACAAGTTCAAGAATACCGATTTCGCGAAACAAAAAAAGGTGCTGTCCGACTCGCTCTTCTTGATGTTGTCCGCCGCGGGCACGACCGAGGGCTTCGCGCACGATCAGCTAGCGTCGCTCACTCGCAAGCACAGTCGCAGCCAGTTGGACATTCGACCTGAGTTCTACGAGACGTGGCTCGATTGTTTGATCGCGACGCTGTCGGAAAAGGACGACCAGTTCTCGGAGGAAGTCGAGCAGGCGTGGCGGGAGTCCCTGCGCGGCGGGATCGACCTTCTGAGCTCCGGCTACTAAAGCCCTATTCGTCCAGCGCTTCGCCTCCGATTGCCGAGGAGAGCGCGGGATAGTGCTCCTCGCGGCAATCTTCGCACAGTGAGTGGCTGAACATCGCACTGGAATTGCGCTCGATATAGGTCTCGAGTCGATGCCAGCTGTCCTTGTCGTCGCGGATCTTCTTGCAGTACATGCAGATCGGCAACAGGCCTTGCAGGTGCTGCACGTGTGCGAGCGCTTGTTCCAGCTCATCGATCTTTCCCGAGAGCGCGGCTTGAAGCTCTAGGATCCGCATGCCGGTCGCGACGCGGCACCGAAGCTCGTGGGGGTCGTAAGGCTTGGTGAGATAGTCATCCGCGCCCGCTTCGAGGCCCCGGACGACGTCTTCCGCGCGGGCTTTGCTCGTCACGAGCATGACGTAGAGATAGCGATTCGTCGCGCGGGCACGGATCTCCCGGCAAATATCGATCCCGTCCCGCCCCGGCATGAGCCAATCCAGGATGACCAGCTCCGGAGGGTGGCGCTCATCGAGGATATCCAGGGCCTCTTCGCCGCTCGACGCGACGAGCACCTCATACCCGGCACGGCTCAGCGATACTTCGATGAGGCGCCTCGAAGCGGCGTCGTCCTCGGCAACGAGAATCCTAGGCATGATGGGTTTCTAGTCCATCGGCCGGCCGGGTGAGAGCTTTAGGAGCTGCTACCTAAACCATAGCAGCACCCGTGCTATACTTTTCGATTCAAAGGAGATACGAGTGTCGACGGCTTCGTTCCATGCTCTCGGTTGCCGCCTGAACCAGACGGAAGCGGCGGTCCTCGCCGGGTCGTTTCGAGACAACGGATACGACGTGGTCGAGTGGGGAAGTCCGGCCGACGTCGTCGTCATCAACACGTGCTCCGTCACCGAGAGAGGCGAAGCGGCGTGCCGCAGCGCGATCCGGCAGGCGCTGAGACGTAAACCCGACGCCTTCGTCGTCGTGACCGGCTGCTACGCGCAAGTGGGCCTCGAGGCGCTTCGCGCCATCGACGGGATCGACATGATTGTCGGGACCGAATACAAGCACAAATTCCCTGCCTTCATCGGTGAGCCCCGCAAGCTCGAGGAGCCCGTCGTGCTCCACTCGAACTTGATCGATGACGCCGACTTCGAGGTACCGGGAACCGGTCTGTACCACACGACACGGGCGAATCTAAAAGTCCAGGATGGCTGCGACTTCTTCTGCTCGTTCTGCATCATCCCCTTCACGCGGGGTCGCGAGCGCAGTCGGCAGCTCCCGGACCTCATGCGTGAAGCACGACAACTCGCGGCGGACGGCTTCAAGGAGATCGTGCTGACGGGCGTCAATATAGGCCGTTATCGTCACGACGGGACGAGCTTCGATGGAATGGTGGGTCAGCTCGAGACGCTCGACGGGATCGATAGGATCCGCATCACCTCGATCGAGCCTACGACCATCGAATCCGCGCTCGTCGAGCGGATGGCGCGCTCTTCGAAGCTGTGCAACTACTTTCACATCCCGATCCAGAGCGCGGACGGCGCCGTGCTCGAACAGATGAACCGACATTATTCGCCGGAGGAGTATCGGGATTTCATCGAATACATCACCGATGTCGTTCCCGATGTAGGACTCGGGACCGACGTCATCGTCGGCTTTCCGGGAGAGACCGACGCGCTGTTCGACAAGACCTACCGCTTCCTCGAGTCGCTCCCGTTCGCCTATCTTCACGTCTTCAGCTATTCGAAGCGCTATGGCACCAAGGCGTCGCGGCTCGACGAGCCGGTTGGCTCACAAACGATCAAAGAGCGTAGCCAAGCATTGAGGGCGCTCTCGACCTCGAAGCGGCAAGCCTTTGCGAGGCGCTATCTCGGGAGCCGGGTAGAAGTTCTCTTCGAGCAGCAAGACGACAACGGGCTGTGGACCGGACTCACCGACAACTACCTACGCGTCGGCGTCGTTTCTTCCGAGCCTCTTCGGAACGAGATCCGCTCCGTCACGATCCGAGAGCTCGCCGGCGAGATGGCTATTGGGGCGATCTCGGCGCGAACAGACGATCCGTTGCCGTCGACCCTTCGGGGAATGGAAGCGAGTCCGCGTAGCGAACCGCGTCGTCTACAATGACGACACACTCGTCGTCGATCGCCTGAAGCGCTCCGCGCGAAACGCCGCCCTTGCCGACGAGATAGCTCGTATAGAGCTCGATAGGGTCGCGGGCCTCCCAGTAGTCACGCGTCTCCTGCGATACGTAGGACGCGTCGTCGTGCTCGCCGTGGCCGCGCCGTCGGAATGTCAAGAACTCGAGGAGAACGGGCCCTTTTCCGCTACGCGCGTGCTCGATCGCTTTCTCCGCGTGATCGATCACGGAAAAAATGTCGTTGCCGAACGCGACGGCGCTCTCGACGTTGAACGCGGGAGCGCGGTCCGACACCTTCTCCACCGGCATTTGTTTTTCGATTGGCGTCGAATAGGCGAAGAGGTTGTTCTCGACGATGACGACGAGCGGCAATTTGTGGATGGCTGCGAAGTTGAGGCCTTCGTAGAAGTCGCCCGGGCTCGTGGCGCCGTCCCCCGTGAAAGCGAGGTAGACGTTCGGCTGCCGCTTCATCTTGAACGCCAAGGCGAAGCCGGCGCCCGACGGGATCCACGATGCCATCGAGCCGTTGTGGTAAGGCGCGATGCCGTAGTTGTCCAGATCCGCGAGGAACAAGCCTAGGTCGCGGCCGTGAGACGGAGGGATGTCTTTCCCGAACCAGCGCGCGACGACGTGTTTGGGCTCGACGCCTCGATAGAACCACGCCGACAGGCTTCGGGAGACGGTACTGAAGATGTCACCATCCTGGATCAGAGAGGCGACGCCGGTGGCGATGGCTTCCTGTCCGGTGCCGAGATAGACGGCGCCGATGATCTTGCCCTGCCGATAGAGTGATGCGAGGCGGAACTCGAACGTGCGCGCGAGCCGCATCGCCCGATACATCGCGAGGAGCTCGTCCTCGCTGAAGGCTCGGTCGCCCGGCTCGATCGCCAGGCGATCGAGCTCCGGCGGGAGCGGACGGAACGCGTAGGGCTCGCTCACTGCCGCGACAGCCGAAAGCGGAACCGAACCCGGCGCGCCGAAGGCGCGACCCGGAAGGCGATGTGGTGCGAGCTTCGGGAGACGATGTCACCGACCTCGACCACGAAGCTTCCCGCTGCGAACCCTGGAGCCCCGGTGAAGTCGAAGCGCCACACGCCTTCGCTTGGGGGCTGCCTCGTCAATGCGCCGTCGATGATGTTCTCACCGTTTCGTCCCGGAACGTCGTGTGTCGATGGACCGCTATTGTCCGTGACCGCGTTACGGCTCTCGTTGAACGTCAGCCGAGCTTGTGTGGTGCCGTCTCCGGGAGGAAGGTCGAGGTGACTCGTCAGACGGGTCGTGAGCCTGCCGGGGGCGCCCGGAGGGGCCAGCTGAGGCGACGTCGTCATTAGGTTTCGGTTGTTGGGGTTGGGCCCCGGGTCCGTTGTGCCGCCAAAGATACTCGCGTTGACGAAATAAGTATCCGCCGAGTAGTGCACATTGACGGTGATAGAGCCGCCGCCGCCCGAAGCCACACCGCCGACGAAACAGGACACGTTCAAATTTCCGGATGGCGAACAACCGGCGGCGCTTTCGAACGACACAGTGCCGGCTCCCGCCGGCCCGAATCCGACGTTGACGGTGACCGACGGGTCGAAGTCGGGGCCCCCGTTCGAATAGTTGATCGTGTACGACGCGGTGTTGCCGGGCGGGACGCTTCCGGGCCCCGCGAGAGTCAACGTCAAGTCCGCATTGCCGGGAACGGTTGTCGTGGGGCCGCCTCCGCCGGGGGGCGGCGTGACACCGCCGGCGCTCTCTTCGACGATGACGTTCATCGAAAAAGAGTTCGTTGCACCATCCAACCCCGTGATCGTGAGCTCCGCCGGAAACGTGCCCGCCTGGTTATAGACGCGGTTGACGACCCGTCCCACGCGGTCGTTTCGGCCGTCGCTGAGATCCCACGAATAGCTGGCGATAGAGGCTCGTGGCTCGCTGCAGCTGCCGTCGAAGCGCATCGCGCTACCCACGTTGATGCGTGGCGGATCGGGCGTTGTCGAGAAACAAGCCATCAGCTGGGCGGAGCTGGATGTCGTAGTGGCGCCGCCCACGGAGGTCGTCGTCGGAGCGCTCGTCACACCGACCGGAACGGAGGTCGTCGTGGGAGGAAGACCCTCGTCCTCGCCTCCCACGACGAGGATTCCGACTGCTGCGGCTGCCGCTCCGGCTCCGACGGCGCTGCCGATGAGGAGTCCGCTCCCGCCGCTTCCCGTCAACCGTGGAATGGCGACGAGCGCTTCGGAGAAGAATCCCGGCGGTAGGGGTGCGCCCGAGGTCGAGCCGACGGCAATGTTCGCGGCAGGGTTGGCGTAGACGGGCGGTACGGGGTTGTCTTCTTCACACTTGGACTCGTCGCCGACGACCTGGGGTGTGTACTCGGCAGTGCGTGTCGCGATGAACGACGTGTCCATGGCTTCCAGGTAATAGTGCAAACCGTCGATTTCGGGGCTCGGCTTCGGCAGCAGACCTTCGTAATGGTCTCCGTTCAGCTGCATCTCCACGTAGTAGAACTGCGTGTAGAGGTTCGCCCGGAAGTAGGCTTTGACGGTCGTGAGACCGTCGACCGGAAGGACGCGCGCCTGGAGCTGCAGATACTCCCCCGACAAGACGCATTTGAGACCCCCGTGCTCGATCCGGGGGCCGGTCTGGGCGGACGCGCTGGCCGCGGCGTAGCCCCAGCACAACAAGAGCGCGAGTAAATAGCGCATACCCGTAGCGGCGCGTAGTTGCGGAACCATCGATGAAACCTCCTGAGCCTTTTGCCGTGGACGCGCTTAAAGCCCCGGCCCGCACACTATAAGAGCTGCCTGGGGGGACAGGCAAGCCAATCTTCTCCTACGCGAGAAACTAACCGGTTTGCGCTAGATCACATTCTCGAGAAAAAGGCCCGAGGCACTCAGGAGCAGCCGCTGGTCGTGCCGCAATTCATGCATTTGTAGCAGCTGCCGTTGCGGACCATGATGGACCCGCAAGTGGAGCATGGGGGAGCATCTTCGTACATTCGCGGCATCTCGTCGGTCGGTGCGGGTGTCGATAGCGAAAGCGGCTCCGCAGCGATGGCGGCGGCCGCGACGTTTGGCTCGACGATAGGGGCCTCGGTGGCGGCATCTTCCTCGACGACACCTGCGAGCAGCTGCTTCTCAGGGGAGAGGAACTTCGATGCGAGCCAACGGAAGAGATAGTCCGTGATCGACTTCGCGTACGGAATCTGTGAGTTTCCGGTATAGCCGGAAGGCTCGAACCGCGTGTGGGCGAACTTGCTCACGAGGACTTCGAGGGGGACGCCGTATTGGAGCGCATAAGAGATGGCGCGCGCGAAGGCGTCCATCAAGCCGGAGACGGCGGAGCCTTCTTTCGACATGTTGATGAATATCTCACCGGGAGAACCATCGTCGTACATTCCAACCGTGATGTAGCCCTCGTGGCCGGCGATATTGAACTTGTGCGTGATGGCCTGTCGCTCGACCGGTAGTTTGTGCTGGATTGGCTTCTTCGCACCGCTCGATTCCGCCTCGACGGAAGACGTCTCTCCGCTCGACGTGTTCAGCGGCTGTGTGCGCTTGCTGCCGTCACGATAGATCGCGATGGACTTGAGTCCGAGCTTCCACGCCTCCACATAGGTCTGCATGATTTCTTCGACGGTCGAGTCCTTGGGCATGTTGACCGTTTTTGAAATCGCACCCGAGAGGAACGGCTGGACGGCAGCCATCATCTTGACGTGGCCCATATAGTTGATCGAGCGGCTTCCACCGGCGGGCTGCACGGCGCAGTCGAAAACGGGAAGATGCTCATCTCGGAGAAACGGGGCTCCGTCGATGAAACCGTTCTCGTGAACGAAGTCGACGATGGCATCGACCTCCGTGCTTTGATAGCCGAGCCGTGCCAGCGCGCTCGGAACCGTCTGGTTCACGATCTTCATCAGACCGCCGCCGACGAGTTTCTTGTACTTGACGAGGGCTAAGTCGGGCTCGACTCCGGTGGTGTCGCAATCCATCATGAGCCCGATCGTGCCTGTCGGCGCGAGCACCGAAGCTTGACCGTTCCGGTATCCATGAGTGCGGCCGAGCGCGACCGTGTCAGTCCAGGATTGTTGCGCCGCTCGGAAGAGATCCGGCTGCACGTTGGTTTGGTCGATATCGTCCACGGCGTCACGGTGCATTTCCATGACGGCCGTCATCGGCTCACGGTTCTCCGGATAGCCGGCGAAAGGACCGAGGTTCGAAGCGACGATCGCGGATTGCCGATAGGCCTGACCGGTCATTACCGAGGTGATGGCCGCGGCGGTGTCTCGGCCTCGAGGGCTGTCGTAAGGAATGCCCTGATACATCAACATCGCGCCGAGATTGGCGTATCCGATCCCGAGCGGACGGAATGCCTCCGAGTTCTTTCCAATCCTGGGAGTCGGATAGCTCGCGTTGCTAACGATGATCTCCATCGCGGTGATGACGACGTCGACGGCGCTCCGGAACGCACTGACGTCGAACTGTCCGTCGCGATCCAGGAATTTCATCAAGTTGAATGACGCGAGGTTGCAAGCGCTATCGTCGAGGTACATGTACTCGGAGCACGGGTTCGAGGCATTGATGCGCGCCGTGTTCTTCGATGTGTGCCACCGGTTGATCGTCGTGTCGTACTGCATCCCCGGATCGCCGCACACGTGGGTGGACTCGGAAATCCTACGGAGTAGCTCGCGCGCGGGATGACGGGCGAGAGCTTCGCCGGTGGTGATCGACGGCGAGATCCATTCCTTGTCCCCCTCGACCGCATTCATGAAATCGTCGGTGACGCGCACACTGTGGTTCGCATTCTGGTAGAAAATCGAAGCGTAGGCCTCGCCGTTGAAAGAGCCGTCATAGCCGCCGTCGATCAACGTCCAAGCTTTTTGCTCTTCGATCAACTTGCACTCGATGAACTCCATGATGTCCGGGTGGTCGACGTTCAAGATCACCATCTTGGCCGCGCGTCTCGTCTTGCCTCCGCTGCGGATCACGCCGGCGAATGCGTCATAGCCCTTCATGAACGACACGGGACCACTCGCGATCCCGCCGCCGGACAAACGTTCTTTCGAGCTTCTAATCGTAGAGAGATTCGATCCCGTACCGGAGCCCCACTTGAAGAGCATGCCCTCGGTTTTGGCGAGTCCCAGAATGGACTCCATCGTGTCGTCGACCGAGTTGATGAAGCAAGCGGAGCATTGGGGTTTCGTCTCGATGCCGCAGTTGAACCAGACGGGCGAGTTGAAAGAGGCGTGCTGATTCAGCAGAAGGAAAGCGAGCTCATCACGAAACGTCTCCGCCGATTCGGCATCGGCGAAGTAGTTCCCTTCGCGTCCCCAGCGGGCCATCGTATCGACGACACGGCCGATGAGCTGCCGCGCGCTGTGCTCGCGCTCTCCCGTATCGAGCGTCCCATGGAAATACTTGGAGGCGACGATGTTGGTCGCCATCTGCGACCAGCTTCGGGGGACTTCGACATTTCGCTGTTCGAAGATAGCGTCACCGTTCTCGTCGGCGATGATGGCGTCGCGAACATCCCATTCGATCGCTTCGTACGGTGAGATGCCCTTTGTCGTAAAACGACGTGCGAAGTGCAGCGCCTTCGACGGCGTCGCCGCCGCTCCCGTCCCTTTCGCGCTTTCTTCGTGCAGCATTCCGTTGTCCGCGTCACTTCCGTTCGACCCTTCGTTACCGGTCAAGGACTCGGAAACCAGCGAAATGTCTTTTTTCGTCGTCGCCATTACGTTTACCCTCTGCTCGCGGGGCGCGATTCGAGGCGGAATGCGCGAGCCCACGTCTGATGCACACTATGAGACCGACACTCGCTCTCGCTCTTCGAACGACCCGGATGTGTCAGCATTATGAAAATCCCAAAAATCCTAAACTTAAGAAACGCCTAGTGTTCCTCGGACCACCCGACTTTCATCGAAATTCGGGCCAACCGAGCCACAAAATTTCCCGCCGGCTCAAGTCCGGCGGTATCAGCAAGACTGTATTCTTATCTGAGCTAGCCTTGGATTTGTGTTTATAAGCGGAGCCCGTTGCGCTGTCAAGAGAAAAATACCAGATTTTGGGTCCGGTCGGTGGTCGAACCACTAAATGTAGGGGCAAGCTTATGAGCCGTGGGTATTTACGCGCGGCCGACGATCCTTCCGAATATTCTATATGGCGCTATTATTAATTTCCATTGTGTGAAAAATTCGACTTCGAAACGGGCTACGCGAAATCACTTAGCGCACATGTCCTCAAGTGCTGCTTTAAGTGCAGGATAGGTGATGGCGGACCGAGTGGCGATTAGCCGAAAATTTTCCGGAACATGTCGCGGAGGGGATCTTTTGCGCCCTTCGCGCCCGTGCTGAGGTGCTTTCTGGCCCCTTCGTGCTGGGGTCGAATACGAATCGCGGTGCGAAACTCGATCTGAGCGCGTGCGTGCATGCCGAACGACTTGTAGTAAAGCCCGAGGGCGTAGTGTAAGTCGGCGTCTTGAGGGGAAAGGCGCAGCGCTTCGATGAAATGTCGCTCCGCATCCTTGCGCATGACCGGATGGCGCGCCATCGCCCGTGCCAGCATGCCGTGGTGTTTCGCTTCGTCCGGTTCGAGCTCCACGAGCTCGAAGAGCAGAGATACCGCGTGCTCCCAATCGCGCACTTGAAAGTGTAGCTTCACGTCACGCAGGAGCTGGCGTACCCGCTCCGTGCGTGCGCTCCCGGTGAGTCTGCTCGCTCGTGTCTCGCCGGGGTCGCGAGCGCTATCTTCCTCCGCGACATCCGACAGCTGCCCGCCCGCGCCAAGAGCTGGCTCATGCCCCTCTGCCGGCTCTTGCTCCCTCGCTTCGGTTTCCGCTTCGGCTCGTTCGTCCGGGGCCTCTTCCGGGACTGCGGCGCCGGCATCGAACTCGATGCCCGGGTCCTCGAAGAGCTCGTCGTTTAGTGGTGGAAGCGCTTGTGCGGGCGCCATCTCGAACATGATGGACTCGGCTTGAGTCGTCGCGTCGCGGTCCATTCCGGGCTGGGGCGTCTCGGTAGGCGCCGCCGTGTCCGGCTTCGGCTGTTCGCGCATCGACTCATATGCTTTTTGAAGACGCTCCTGGATCACGTCGATCTTCGTGACGAGGGTGTGCTGGGCCTCGACGAGCGCCCGCTTTTTCTTCCACTCGTCTTGCTGAGCCTCGAAGGCCTTGCGAAGACTCGTCGATTCAGCCGGACCTTCGAGCTTCAGCAGATCCTTGTCCGAAAGACGTTCGAGGCGATCGAACTCCATCAAGATTTCTTGTCGCGGGTTGGTCGCGGGGGTATTGGAGAATTTTTGCTCGATCTCCGACAGCACGAAAACGCCCGTCTCTTCCTGGACCTTCAGCTGCCGGCGCCCGATTCCCTCGACCGGCTCGACGAGGCCGGCAGCGAAAAGGCCGTAGCACGCCCTCAGCGCGACGCCGCGGTCGACGTCGAGGCCTCGGATCAAGGTCGAGATCGGAACGCCTTTGCCTGCCGCTTTCAGAATGCGGCGCTCGAGTCTCTTGAGCTTTTTGGGATCGATCGTGAACGGGGGACGCTCAGCGACGCGCACGAGGGTGTTCAGGGGAGGCAAGCCTCCGAGGATGAGCTTGCCGTCCGTCATGAAGCGAATCCCTTCGAGGAGGATTCGATAGATCGACAAGCTCACCATTAGCTCGACGGGAATGACGTTCTTACGCTCGTCGAAGCTGTAGACGGCGTCTTTGACTTTGAACGTCGACATCACGATACGGTTGACTTGCGCCGCGACCTGCTTTCCGAGCTCTTCCTCGGACATGACTCCCGCCTGTACGAGCGTTTGGCCGAACTTGCGCTTGCTACCCTTCATCAACATGCTGACGAGCGCGAACTCATGACGGGAGATGCGCCCGGCTTCGATGAGGCTTTCGCCCAGTCGATCGCGCTTCATGTTGCTCGCCGAGAAGACGACGAAACCGTGGTCGAAGTAGACGCTCTTGATCGACCCGCCGAGATTGATTTGAAGATCGCCGCTGCGCTCCTCGGTGGCGATCCGATAGAAGACCTCCGCAAGAGGCGTGCTCTTGAGGGAGCCGACCCAGTCGACATGTGTGCTTGGTGGCTTCAATTGTGTGGCCATCTCAACGGGTGCCGCGAAAACCTTTCCTCTCGATCTCG